>Ga0210384_10000409_pt1 | contig 65669 bp, 59 predicted proteins | sample IncBWH2MmetaG_FD_160574 | JGI IMG/M metagenome (GOLD analysis project Ga0210384, IMG submission 160574) | Forest soil microbial communities from Barre Woods Harvard Forest LTER site, Petersham, Massachusetts, United States - Inc-BW-H-2-M | ecosystem: Environmental > Terrestrial > Soil >... | reverse complement strand
TTTCACAGTCGACGGCTCGGGCGCAGTTCGCGCCTGCCCGACCAGGGATCGCGGAAGCCAGGGCTCGTTTGGATCTTCTTAGCCTTCTCTTCCTCGCTGCTGTTCGTCGCGGCCTGGGCGGATGTGACCATGGTATATTTCCGGCATGACCGAGCCATGCGGAAGGATCTTGGCTAACTGCCGAACATTTCGCCAATCGGCGAAAGGTCAGCCACCCTTGCTGCCAGTAGAGCCCAAATCCAACCCCGCCTTGATTTCTCGTAGAGGTGCTTATCGAACCGCGGATCAGATCAATGTGATGATGTTGTGATCTTGATCGCAGTACCAACTGCTGGCCTCCAAACGTACATCTTTCAAACACTAAAATAGGAGGAAACCATGCGTAAGATCGTTCTCGCTCTTATCGGTGCAGCCTTGATGGCCGGCGCAACCACAGGGACCGCCTACTCAAAGCAGCGTCATAACGCTCGCGATGCGCGGCAGTTCACCAGCCAGCAGTTCCGCAACTCCAATGCCGGTGAGGTACCCGCTCTGCCGCGAACGTGGTCCGGTGCCGCGGGCGCCTGGGGGAGCTACACCGGCTTCGGGGGATGATGTCCGAGCAGCACCGGGTGACGCAACGACAAATCAGCTCCACTGCAGAGGCCAACCGTCGTGAAATACACAGGCTTCACCCCCAACGCGGCTGGGCAGCATAGGCGTTTATTGGCCATTCCATTTCGAGATTTTGCTGAAACAAAAATCCTTTTCCGACGGGGAATGTCTTCAAGCCAAGGGGAGTCAACACGTGTGGCTGGAGCGAATCGCAGGAGGCTCAAATGACCAAATTAGTGCTCAGGTGTGTGACGCAGGGAACGTTCCTGACGGCGCTGATCGCTGTGCTATCATTCACTCCAGCTTTTTCGTTCGGAGGAGGTGGAGTAGGAGGAGGAGGAGTCCCTGCTGGCTTGCTGCGCCTGGACCCGCCGCCTTCGCCGACGTCGTCGTACCCGAGGCGGTCGGGCATCAAAGCCACCCACAAGATCAAGAAGAACACTAAGGAGTCCAGCATTCGACGACCCCGCCTTTAGCCTAGGTTACGTTACCGCGCAGCCTATGCAGGGATCGACGACCGCAACGATTATGCCGCGCTATCGAGCACTTGACGGCGCTTGACCCCGGCATGCTCAGCCTCTCGTTGGACCGTATCGTACATGCCACGGGAGTAGTGAGGCGCCGACGCACGGGCCGCCTTCTGTGCGAGCAGAGAAGAATTTTATCTTTGCCAAATCCCCTTTGGAATGGACGGACCATCGCTGGCACGCCATGCTCTAGCTATGGGACAGATTGACCGGCTGACTTGCCCAAAGTGTGGGGCAAAGTTAATTGCAACGCCTTCTCTAAGTACCAATGGGCTAGGGACACTGCATTGCCCCGATTGCCACTGCCTCGATCCCTTCAAGAGCGAGAGGGCAATGGGATGGCTCAAGAGCGAGCTACAACCGCCTAAGAGATAGCGGCCCTTTGGAAAAGGCGGCTGTTGCGACGAGCAGCGGTGGAAGCCGCACTTGTGCCTCCTTCAGGTCATCGTTTGTTCAAAGACACCCGTTTGAGTTGGCATTGACGAATCGCACGCCGGACGTACGCGGGCGGTTCTCACGAACCCTGGCTTCCTAGCTGGGGTTTTTCGTTAGCGGATCCGCTGCAGCCGTCACGTGGCTTTCGCCGTACCTTCAAAAATCCTTGCTAAACTCGCCTCATAAGTTCGTAGCGGCCCAGACTAGCCCTGGCTCAGACCCCCCATTCGGAGCCAGGGCTTTTTCGTTGCCCTGGTGCATGATCAGGAGAAGGCCCCAATCCCTAGCGGCTTCCCTCTTGCGTTGATCGGCCGCCTCCGGCTCGAGCGCGATGGTGATCGCACCGCCTGATTACCCATGGCGCGGGTACAGTTTGACCGACCGATATCCGTGAGCAACGTTGACTTAAATCAACGAACTGATCTGGATCGTACCCAACGATGTAGCGTTTAGGCTGGAGGAGAAATCCCATGGCAGACCAAGCGAACCCGTTTGAAGCAGTTCAAGCCATGATGCTTGAAAATCTTGAAAAGGTGCAAACCGCCACCCAAAGCTACATCGACACGGTTGGAAAGGCGATGCTCGGCTTTCCGGGTGTCAAAGAAGATCAAATAGCTGACTTCAAGGCATACCTAGAGCGGAAAGTTGCAGCAAACCGGGATTTCGTGGAAAAACTTTTGCGTGCAAAGGATTTCCCAGAAGCCATCCGCATTGAGGTCGAATACTTTCAAACTCAATTGAAGGCCGCCGCCGACGACGCTCGCCAAATCGGCAGCAAAATGGCGAGCGCACTCAACCGCTCAACAGGCTGAATTCAAGGCTAATCTCGAACGCCTACTGGCGCGCAGACCGGAAGGCATTTTCGTCAATCCCTTCGAACAGGGTGAAATCGGGCCGGACCTGTTCCGCAAAGCCTGCGAGTTCGGGTTTGAGGGATTGGTCTCGAAACATCGTGATCGGCCCTATCGCGCCGGCCGTTTGCGTAAACTACTTTTTTTCAATCCAGCGATTTAGTTCTGAAGCCGGGATGATACGACGAACTGGCTGATACCCGTTCAGCAATGTGCCCGCGATGATCTTGTGACTGTCGGAGAGCATCTCCTTCGCATATTGCTTGGCTTCGACCTCCGTCGGAAATGTCTTGGTCTCTCTGCGAGGTGTCCAATGTGCAAGTTGCCCTCGTCTTAGAGCTTTTACGAGCTGTTGCCGGAGACCTGCGGGCACGCCGAATACGCGCCGTCATCCTCACCGAGCAGCCGGTCAACGATCACCTCGGCCCCCGGCGGCAGCGAGTACACCCTGGACTATTTTTGCTCGCGTGCGTCTATGCGTCCCCAAGACGGCCGCAGAAGGTGGTATTCTGCATGCAAGGGGCCTTGTCGGAGGCCGCCGTATGCATCTTCACCTGTATCGAGACGAAAGCCGCTCTGGGCACTTCGACCTGGTGGGCGAAGGCGACCCACCCGTGGACCGTTGACTTGGTGACCGTGACAGCCGCGGGCATCCTTGTGGTGGGCTTAGCCAGCGCTCTCGTCGCACACTTGGTCCGGTAGGCCAGTATCAGCGCCAGTAATAGCATTCCTGGGCATCGGGGATCGTTGGCCCCGACATACTGTCAAGTGGGCGGCGGGGGCGGTTTTATGAGAACGCGCTCCTAGCATCCGCCGAACGCCCGCGAAGCGAAATCGCCTGCGCCCACACAGCCCGCGCTCGATGAGACACCGCCGCCAGCACCACCAGCGCCCGACGTGGCGTTGGGCTTGACGGTATGCGCGTTGGCGCCGATGCCTACTGGTCCCGTTATCACAGCCCCTGCTTCCGCCGGAATCTGATAGGTGGGGGCGCCGAGCGGATCGGACGCGCAGCCGAACGCCGTCAGAGCGGCGCTCAGCGATGCGCCGAACGGACAGGGTACCAGCACCGGCGCTTGGATACTGAAGCCTCCTCCCGTTACGCCGGTCGCTCCCTGACCGGACGGCACCACCGCGCCTGTCACCGTGCTCGCTGCGTTGGTCGGCGAGTTGACCTGCGCGTGAGTGGTGCCAGACACGCCAAGCCACAGGGTGACCGCAAGGATGAGCGTTCGTTTCATCGCGCTCTCCTGTCTTGCCGAAGCGACGATGAGTGTCGTGATACGCTTCCGCCCGCCTGTTGCTTCAAACGCCTCCGACGCAGAGGGGGTTCCTTGGAATCGCGCTTCCATTTCGCGCCGACACAAAACGCTGCGGTTAGCCTGCAATTGGCCAGCATCCGCTTACGCCACGGCCATGTCAAACGGAACAAACAAGTCCCGGACCGATTTGATACTTCAAAAGGAGAGGGACATGGACGAACGTGTAACAGCCCACATTGTGGGCCTGGGTATTTCTGTCGGTTACTTCTTGTGCATAGCGCTTGCCGCTGCCGCCTTGATGTGACGATGAACCCACTCCGGCTCTAGCCTCGGCCCTCGCCCGTGCTCGCGCCGTGTCCCTGACCTTGTTAGTCATACCAGTCCTTGCGATCACCCGGCAGCAGCTTGCCTCGCGCGCAACCCGTCGAGAACGAGGCCCGCAGTTTTTCCAGTTCGGTTTCCAGAAAATGGTTGGCGACGATCAGCGCCTTGACTGCCTCTCGCGCATCACCGCCGCATGCCGCGATGGCTTCATCTGCCGCCGCCTCTAGCAGGTCGGTGTCCGATTGCCTGAGTTGGTTGGTGCTGAGGGCATCTTCTGAGCATAAGAACAAAACACGAACGGCAATGCAAGCCACTTTCTGGGGGCGTCGCCCAGAAGCCGGTACAACGAGGATCGCGCGTGCAAACTATCGCTGGGCCGATATGATTAGACCTTCATTGAAGCGATTTACGGGGGACGGGCAGATTTTTTAATTATTTGGAGTTGCGTCATGCCGCATTCAGCCACCCTCGTACCCGAAGAAGACACCCGCCGTGACATCTATCTCGTGCTGGACGATTTCGGCTCTCTCGGCAGGGTATGGCGTGAGACCGACGAAGCGGGAACCAACCGCACGTGGATGATCCGTAGTTTACTCGAAGGGCAATATGCAAATCCGGTTCGCATTGTTGCCTTCAATACGGCTGAAGGCTGGTCGCGTGATGTGACGTCGGACATCGCCGACGAGCTGCGCCGAAGTTACGTTGAGTACGACGAAGTACCCACCTCAGTTCTCAAATTCTTAGAGACCGTCACCCGGCATTGAGTGAGCCATAGGTGATCAGCGCGTGCCGGATACACTCGCCTAAGCTCAATGCCACCCCCACCACCGTCCGGCTCTCCAGACTTCAACATCAAGCGGGATATTCCCCAGGGAAGGGAACTATGCGTAAGACCCTCACGAGCCTAGTTCTCCTCGCCGCTCTTACCGGAGGCATTTGTGGCGCAAATGCTGAACATGTTACGCCAGACGAACTCGCATTCAATTCGCTTCAGTCGCAGAATGTTCAGGAGTTTGCCAACCAGTTCAAGCAGTTCACGAAGACGGATTTGACGGTCGAGGTTTTAAAAAAATTGGGGCTTTGGGCTTCTGCTGCCGCTGCCACCGTGGACATGGCAGAGAAGAATAAAGCAAAACCAACAATTCATGACCCGCATCATTGCAAGGGCGATACGTGCTTTGAACAATGGGCGTACAATGTTGGTGAAAACAAACTCGGTCTTGAAAAGGATGGGCAGGTTACCAAGCTGGTAACGACGAACAATCGCGGCAGTGTTGAAGCAACTCAATACTGCTATGACTATGTTGGTATTATCTCGTGTACGTCTGACGTTAAGAATGGTCACAAACTGAAAAGGTTTATGTGGTTTGGACTAAAGCAGGAAGGAAAGGGTCTCATTGCTCAGCTTTATTGGGCTGATAAGGATGATCTTATTGGACCATGACGCCCCGTGCTTTCGGGCTCCCGCAGATTGATCGCTCTCCGCATCAAGCTGCAACACTCGCGCTAAATAGGGACACCATGGCCCACATCTTTTCAATAAATGACAATTGACATGCAACGTGAGCGGCTAGGCCGCCAGCGCGTGAAGCAGCCGGGCCACCTGCTGTAGCGGCTTGTCGTCATCCGCCCGATGTTGCGGCAAAGGTCGCGGGCTCTCCGACCATCGGCGCCAGAAGTCCTTGAACCGATTTGACGCACCCTCGGTTTAAGAGCCCTCGTATTTGAACGACAATTTGACCTTCGCGCGATATGCCTCGACCTTTCCCTTCCCGTCGAGCTGCATATCGAGTTCGGCGATTTCTGCGACACGAAGGTCGCGGAGAGATTTGGAAGCTTGTTCGACCGCGTTAGCGGCAGCCTTTTCCCAGGACTCGCTGCTGCTGCCGATTAATTCAATAACGTCATAAACAGGCATGTCGGGCCTCCCGTTGAAACAGGGAACTCGGAGCCTAACACACTTGGCCGTTTCTGCTGAGAGGATGCTGCGACGCTTCGGCTGCAGAACTTTAGCTTTGATGCCGCCGCTGGATTGCCGCCCACCTGTCACGGTTTCGCCCCGCGACTCGAGCCCTTGCGTTCGCCTTGAGGAAGGGATCATGCGCATACCAGAGGGGCTGGACGGTGGTGGGGCCTGATCAATTTCTTGTCTAGTTTGCTGCGGTGCATGAGTCTCTTGTTGGCCCTTGACGGACATGTTGAGATGTCCGACTCGAGTCCGTTATGCGCAGAACAGCGGACATCGACTAAACATCTCGACGACGGTGCCCGCCGACACGCCTTTCAGGATTTACGCGCCAAGCGCGACAGCAAGTTGATGTAGCGCCTCGCGCTGGTGGCTTCTTTCGTCCGACCGCCATGCCGGAAATTGCCGTTCTTCTCTCCTTTCGGCGCGCCGCCTCCAGCCCCGTGCATCCGACAGACCCGACAGCCGCGAACCGCGGGCGCACGACAGCGCTTCCCCGTTCGTTTCGATTTGGCTGTGCACCGAGGCGCGTCGTGGGCGCTTTGCAAGGGGTTGATGGTCATTTCGATTTGGTAACTGCCCCCACCCCAACTGGGTCAGGCTGCCTTGTCTCGCTGAGGATCGGCATAGGCGCCTCGGAATTAGCTGCCAGCAGAGCAGGAGACACGACATTGCGAGCGCCGCCGCCTGTAGTGACGCTATCGGCAATAATCGCCTGATCCGCGGTGACGTTGTTCGTGGTGACGTGCTTGACGGTGATTTGTTGCTGCCCTCGGCCTCGGTGGTGATCGAGCCGTTCCGTCAGCATCATAACGGTGCGGGCAGCCTTATCCGCCAGCTGCAAGTATTTCGTCCGCGTCTCGAAAAACTCCGGCGGCTGCCCCCAGCCCTTCCGATACATTTCGAGCGCAGCCTCGTTGGCTGCCATCAACTGCGCAATCAATATTCCCTCGATCGGATCCGCAGGCGAAATATCTGCAACTCCGTACGAAACAGCCAAAGCAGCTTCGGTGATTTGATCCCCATTCGAGCGAGGTAGCGCATTAATGGTCAGGTTATTGAGCCTGCCGTTCCATTCGTCCGCCTGGCTTCCGCCAAGCTGCTTAAACTCGCCCTTTGACGAATTAGGATCGAATGTCAGCAAGATGGCTTCCGACGCGTTGTTAGGTTTCTTCGCTTTCTTCTTCAATTTAACATCCTCGCGCTATTGTGATTGTGGTTCGCCGCTAGGCCCTCTTTGAAGGGCGCGCTTCGCTCCACTACGCCTATGGTAAACTATATGTGTGCCCTGAATTGATACCGCGACCATGAGCTTTCGGGCCCTCACGGTACCAATCGACGGCACCGTGAGGTTCTTTTCGGGTTGTTTCACGCGGCGCGGTGGATCTGATTTGATACCGCGACGGGATATTTTGATACCGCGTTTTGTTTTTCGCGGCCCCAGCTCATGAACTTCTTGCTCGGAAGTTCTCCGGTGACATCGCAGCCCCACCACGTCAAACGCCATTCGGTGGCGTGCAGCGCCTTTCGGCTGAACGCTCCCTTCGACATGCAGTCGATAAAGCCGCGCTCCTGCAATTCGGCAAAGGCGCGCTGAGCGGTGCCTCGTGCGATATTGCACCGTTCGGAAGCCCGACGGATCGAGAGCCCCAGCCTGCCGTTGTTGGTGCCGTCATGGCCCCTGGCGATTTCGACCAGGACGGCGCGGGCTTGGCAGGTCAGGGACAGATAGGCGGGCGAATCCAACATCCACCGATACAGCCGCACGTGGGGGGCATCGAGGCGCTTATTCATTCTACGGCGCTTTGGCATGACATTCCCCTACAATGGCCAGAACCCCGTTCGTGATTGTTCGCGACATTGAGAGGGCTGTGATTTGTAGGCCAGCAATCGCCATCACGATCCGCCGCCTTTCTTTTCGAGGATGCTAATCAGACTTCGCAGCACATCGCGCGCGTGCTGGCCGGAAAAGGGGCCACCGTGCTTTTCCCGGATAGTCTCGACGATGATGCCCGCCCTGCGAAGTTTGTGCACGTAGCCACTCCAGCGAGGTCCCGGATGATCGATTGGGGTGCATCCGTTCTCGTTGGCGGCCTTCAACTCCAGCAATGCCCATGCGTCACGTCCGCGCACGGTCACCACCGGTCCGGTTTCGCCGATTTGAGCTTTCACAACGAGAATCATTGGCGGCCCTCCCCATCAGAGAAGCCAGCGTTTGCAATGATGGCTTCTGCGGCGGCGAGGGATACGCGGCACCGACTGACAACCCATCTGACGCGGAAGTCGGCAAGGGCAATCGCGCCACTAGCGGTCCGGTTAGAGAGCTCCGGGAGGTGGTTTTGTTTCCGAGGGTGTGTTAGAGACTTCACTGTCAATTTTCCTTTGCAAGAGGGGCTTTGGCGATAGCTGCGGAGCGGTGCCGACCACCGCTCCGCAGCTTTTTCGTTTCATAGCGTAAACTCATGTGGCACCTGGGAGTGCCGCCAGGAATTCGCGGAGGTCTTGACGCAGGACGAGCGTTCGCTTCCCGCACTTGCGGGCCTTCAGGCTTCCGTCGCTTATGGCTTGGTAGATTTTCGTGCGGCCGATGCCGGCTATAGCGCAGGCTTCCGCAATCGAAAGCCCTTCGCGCTGCAGTTCGATAATATTTTCGAGCATTTTGTCATTCTCCACTTTCGTTCACGGTGAATCGTGCGAACGGATGAAGAATGGCTGGTAAATTCCGACACTAAAACCTAATGGCTTAATTTCGTCGCCGACGAAAATTGGATGCTATGAGTTTTCGTCGGCTCTCAGCGAACCGATCGCGCCCAATAAACCGGCGCCCATGACTGGCGTTGTGCCGGTGTTGGCAAGGGCCTTTGCCAAAAGGCGACGTTTGGCCTCTGCCCGCCGGGCCTCACGATGACGCGTTATGAGGTTTGGCAATGTGTATCGTTTCCAAATCTTGGATTTGTCCGCTCTCAGTTCCCTTATTGCAGCTTCATAGCTATTGTGGCCCGGCCGGAGCGCCTTCACCTCGTTCAAAACCTCATTAGCAAGGCCATCTTTCCAACTTGGTTTGCGGCCACGCTTACCTTTCGGCTCGTGAATTACTTGCATTCCTGGCACGTGGGTCAGCGCCAGAAAGATTGCTAATTTCTCCCAAGCATTTGGAGCGTCAGGGTCGATTTCATACCAAACGAAAAGTGATTGAAGCTTTACGAGTCGCTGTTCATTGGCTCGTTTCTCAGCTTGCGGCCTCGCCAGTTCGGACAGGAGGCCGCCGAATATCGGCTCGTAAATAGGATTGGCGAGTTTACCGGTATATTTTCGGTGACTGAAGGTCTTTCTCTTTTTTGGTTTCATCGACACAATGGACCCCCGAAGCACCCCAAGGCACCTCGATGGAATGCGCGGAAACCGGTGGTGCTGCCGGCTTGTCGGATGGCCGTCCTTATCCGCGCTTGCCGATCTTACAAGCGAGTCGGCAAACTAGCGCAGCTTACGTTTACGCGCAGCTGCCTTTGCCGACTCAAAACCCCAAACTTCGGAATCCAGCAGTCGAGTATCTACATGAGGGTACTCGGCCTGAAGTATACGCGCCGCACCTATGGTAGCTTCCTTGGCCTCTCGCGGAGAAACACTATCTACACCAGCAGCCTCAGCGACGAACCGCACAATCATTCGATCTGCCTTGACCATTTGGTTCCCAGCTAAGAGCGTAAAATAATCAAACGATATTCCTGATGACTGGCCCTTGATTTTCCTGATCCGGGCCTCTGCCATTTCAAGGTGTTCTGATTTTTGAATGTCCGAAAAACGTTCAATACCGGTCTCCCGCAAGGCTAGTGCGAATTGTCTGACGGCCTCAGCTTTCAATATCCCGCCTTTGGTTGAAGTCCTTTGCCTGTTCTCAAAAATAGTTTCCGCGAGCGCTTCGGCGGTAAAAGGTCGCACAGCCTCGACGAAATCCGAAACGGTATGTTCAAAGGACACACCTCGCTCGTACAACGGCCATTCTGGATTTTGCGCCTTAGCCCAACGGATTACAGTTTGGGTCGTACCCGTGTACTTCACACCTATCGAAAACACGGCGTCCACTATGCATAGCGGCAGGCTTGCGTAGAAATGCTCGGGCCGCAATTTAGCTTTAGCAAGATCAAGTTTATCTCGGGCGGACTCCGCCACCAGCTCGCTTAAACTCGCCATCCCTTCTCTTTCCACCTTTCGCGATTACCCCAATTTTAATCGGCCGCCACCGCAACTGCTTCATGGTAGTCTTTCAATATTTCTTCTCCGGATTGCTTAGAAAAGGCGGCAGCTCCCATCGCGGTGCGACGCAAAGTATCGAAGGCGCCGACTGCCACTCGGAACATATTGGCAATTTGTATTGGAGCTGCGGTCACTCCCTCCACGTTTACAGCCCATCGCCAAATAAAGTTTCCGCTGTCCTGAATTGCGAGATTGCCGTAACCCATAGCGTTGTTAAGGCCATTCACCAGGAAGGATGCCTCTTTCCCTCGTGATTTTGGAACAACTATCGGAGAAGTCATCGCAACTCGCATCACATGATTATTTTCATCAGTCAAAAGCATCAAGGAATGTATTTGCCCATCTATATAGATTTGAGTATCAACGAAATCAGTGTCGTCGGAACTGTCGTGATAAATCTCGTCTTCCCATTCTTCGATTTTCAAAAATTCCTGAAGTACCTCTTTGAGGCTCATGTCTTGTCCCTTTCGGTCGGATTATTTGTCGGGGGCGGGATCGAAGTGTCGATTTGAGAAAAGCGCATTCTAAGATTGCGTTTTTCTCGAAATTAAGTCTAGTGCCCTGGGCGGAAATAGGCTCAGCTAGTGGTTATGAGTTCCTGCGGCTTTTCTTCCGCAACTGCACAACGTTTGCCGTTGCGTTCGGCTCGCAATAAGCGGCCCACGCATCCATTAGTTTGCGCCGCTTATCCAGCGCATCGCTACGTCTGTACGCTTGCTCCGCCTTGTCGCCGATAACGTGAGCCAAGGCAGTCTCCGTTACTTCGCGCGGGAAGCTGGTTACGTTTCCGGCCCAGTCGCGGAAGCTGGAGCGGAAACCGTGCACCGTTGCATTCTCAATCTTCATCCGACGCAAAACCATCTCCATCGCCATGTTCGACAGCGGCTTATTGCGAGTTTGACCGGGAAACACGAACTCGCCCGTCTTCAGCTTCTCAAGTTTGCGGAGAATAGCAAAAGCGCGCGGCGACAACGGCACGCGATGCTCCCGGCCTGCCTTCATCCGGTCGGCTGGGACAGTCCAGATTTTTCTATTAAGGTCTACTTCAGACCACCGCATCCCCAATATTTCCCCGGATCGGGCCGCGGTCAGGATGCAAAGTTCAAGCGCCAGCGCCGACGTGGCGTCCCGCTCCCTTAGCTTGGCAATGAATGGCGCTACATCCTCATAGGGCATCGCGGCATGGTGGCCCCGTGCCAGCTTAGAGGGCCTGGGCAACAGATGATCCAGATGCCCGCGCCAGCGAGCGGGATTCTCGCCGTCGCGAAAACCCTTTGCTTTGGCCGCGTCCAAGACCTTTTCAATCCGACCGCGCAGCCGTGAGGCGGTTTCTGCCTTCATCGTCCAAATTGGCTTTAGTACTGCCAGCACGTCGTCGGTGGCGATGGTATCGACCGGCTTGGCGCGCAAGGGCGAGGCGTAGGTCTCCAGCGTCGATTTCCATTGAGCCTTGTGCTTCTCGTTCCGGAAACCGGCAGAAAGCGTCTCCCGGACGTCGTCGGCCATCTCGCCGAACGTGGGAATGCCGCCGTCGCGCTTGCGTTCATCGATGGGGTTGAGGCCCTGAGCAATCTTCCGCCGGGCACCGGCGGCCTTCTCGCGGGCATCCGCGAGCGGAACGCTGGACGCGCTGCCAAGCCCCATCTCTTTCGCCCGGCCGCGCCATGTGAACCGAAGCACCCATTTGCGGGCACCGGTTTCTGAAACGATCAAATAGAGGTTGCCACCGTCGCTGTATTTCCCCGGCTTGGCAGTTTCGACTTTACGCGCAGTCAGTTTGCTTGCCACGTCGGCCCCCGATCTGGCCCCCAAGTCAGTCCCCAAAAATAGCACGGCTTGGGGCGGGCGGGAATAGACGGTGGCGAACAAGAGCGAAAGATTAGTCTATATTTAAAGCGGAGTTGGAATTATAGGCGGGCAGTGGCGAACGTCAAAAATCAATAGTTAGTCGGACACTCTCTCCGCCAGATAGCGACGGCACGTCAGATTTGCGTCGCAGGAGAGGCTCCCGCCCATCCCGCGCCGCAGCCCATGCCGTCTGCTATGTCATGACCGGAACACGAACGAGTAGGGGTCCCTGAAAGGGCCAGTTGGCAGGCCATCAATGCCTGAATCGGTGCGCAAATCCGTCGACGCCACCCGGGCTTTATGGGCGATGAAACATTCATGGTCGCAGTAAAACCGCCGCGGCCGAATTTCATGCAGATAGCCGACGCCTATCGGTTTGGCGCACTGCGCACATTTTTCTGCGTGGGCCACTCTATCATTAACGATCACGAATTTCATGGACCATCTCCGATTTTAACGTAAGCACACTTTGCGCGAATCGAGCCTGCAATTGCGTATTCGAACGACACTCCTCACCCGGATCGAGCCTCTGGCCGGCTACCTGTTGTCAGATGTTGCGCGGACAAGTCAGTGAGCACCCCCGGCACTGGATCCCTGGGGTTTCCCCGTCAACATGATTGCGATGCCTGCCAGAACCAGTACCAGCGCTATCACGGCAAAGGCGTCGCTGAAGCCGATCACCAAGGCCTGGCGTTTGACGGCGTTGCCGAGTGCCACGATCGCCTGGTGCCGGGCATCGTTCGGGTCCGGCACGCCATGGGCCACGAAGTAATCGGTCAATCGTGCAATTCGTTCGCGAACTTCTTCGCGGCCAAGATGAACGGATTGACCGATGATGTTGGAATGAAATTGCTCGCGCTTGGTGACGATCGTGGCCAATACCGCCGTACCGATCGCGCCGCCGAGATTGCGGATCATGTTGGAGATGCCGGAAGCGGCGGCTGCATCCTGCGGCGCGACGCTCCCGAGACTGAGGGCGCTCAGCGGCGCCAGCGTCAGCGCTTGCCCGACGGCGCGGATGACATTGGGGATAAAGAACTGATCGCCGGAATAGTCGAGCGACATCGTCGTGTTCATGAATGAGCTATAGGCGAACAGCATCAGGCCGGTGAACGCAATGTAACGGGCGTCAAATCGCTGCATCAGCTTCGGCACCAGTGGAATCAGGATCAGTTGCGGTAATCCCGTCCAGGCCAGAACGCTGCCGATCTGCTCGGCATTGTAGCGCTGCACCTGACCGAGATAGGCCGGCAAGAGATAGACCGAACCGAACAGGGCAAAGCCGAGAAAGAATGCGGCGATGGTGCCGATGCCGAAGCTGCGCTGAACCAGCAAGCGAAGCTGGAGCAGCGGCTTTTCGACCAGGAGTTCATTTGCGATGAAAAGCGTGAGGCTGATGGCTGCGATGACGGCAAGCGTCACGATGAAAGACGAGCCGAACCAGTCATTCTTGTTGCCCTCCTCCAGCACCGCCTGGAGCGAGGAAAGGCCGATTGCCATGGTCAGGATTCCGAACCAGTCGGCCTCCCGTAGCAGTTCGAGCCGCACCGGATTGCGCTCGAGTGTGAAATAGAGTGCGCCGACCATCACGGCAGTCGGGATCACGTTGACAAAGAAGATGGTCTGCCAGCCGTAGTTCTCGGTGAGATAGCCGCCGATGGTCGGGCCGATCGCGGGCGCGAAGGTGACGGCAAGCGCGAACATCGCCAAGCCAATCGGCTGCTGCGGCTTCGGCAACTTGGTGAAGACCAGCGTAAACGCCATCGGGATCAGGACGCCGCCGAAATAGCCTTGAAGGCCGCGCATCGCAATCATGGTTGGAAGATCGTGGGCGAAGGCGCAGGCGACCGAGAAAGCGGCAAACAGCGTTGCATGCGCTTGGATGAGTTTGCGGAAGGAAAAGACCCGGCTGAGATAATCGGTCAGCGGAATGACCACGATTTCCCCGATCAAGTAGGAAGTCGAAATCCAGGAACCGTTGTCGACGCCGGTGCCGATGCCGCCTTCGATGTCGAGCAGTGAGGCGTTGGTGATCTGGATGTTGAGGATCGCCATGAAGGCGCCGATCATCGCCGCCATCACCGAGATCCACACCGCGACGCTGGCGCGATTCGGAGCGGCAGAACTTACGGCAGCGGCTGCAGTGCGGCGCGGGGAGGTTGCGGGAGAGGTCGAGAGCGCGAGGTCTGGCATGGCATCACCTTTGGTCTCTTTTTTCACATCCTCTTTCATCACTTCTGTGATTCGAGCAGCGCGATGCTGGACCGCGTGCCGGGATGCGGCACAGTTACGGATGCCGGCTGACGCTTTTGCGTTTGAATAGTCGGGATCACCGACATGCCCGGTCGAAGCTCGACGCTCGATGCATCCAGCGTGATCTTGACGGGGATGCGTTGCACGACCTTGGTGAAGTTGCCGGTAGCGTTGTCGGGCGGCAGCAGCGCGAATTCCTGGCCGCTTGCAGGCGCAAGGCTGTCGACATGGCCGTGCACGGGCATGCCAGGAAACATATCGACGTTGATGTCGACCGCTTGGCCGGCCTGCACGTTTGTGAGCTGCGTCTCCTTGAAGTTCGCAATCACATAAGCGCCGCTCGCGGGCACCAGCGACATCAGCTGAGTACCGGCTTGCACGAACTGGCCAGGACGAAGCGTCCGGTTTCCAACCACGCCATCGATCGGTGCGATGATCGTGGTATAAGAGAGATTGAGTTCGGCCTGCTGTCGCAGCGCGTTGGCGCGCGAAGCGGCGGCGATCGCTTGCGCGATTTCAGCCTTGAGCAGGTCGACCTGCTTCAGCGCCGAGGCGAGGTTGGCCTTGTCGCGCTCGATCGCAGCGAGCGCGCTGGCATCGCGTGATTGCGCGGCCTGGGCGTTCTGGACGCTGCCGTAGCCGGTAGCGGCAAGGTCGCTATAGCGCTTGTTCTCCTGCTTGGCGAAGGTCGCGGACGCCGTGTCGACGTCGAGCGTCGCCCTGGCGGCTTCGATGATCGACTGCTGCACTTCGAGTTGAGCCCGTTTGCTTGCAAGCGCGGCCTCCGCGGCCGCCACATCGGCTTTCGCCTGATCGAGCGCGACCCGGTAGTCGCGATCATCGATGCGGGCGAGCACCTGACCGGCTCTCACGCGCTCATTGTCGCCGACCAGGACTTCGTGAAGATAGCCGGAAACCTTCGGCGCGACGGTGGTGTTGTCGGCCTTCACATAGGCGTCATCGGTCGAAACGAGGAAGCGGCCGACCGTCCAATAATCCCAGCCGTACCAGGATGCGCCGGCCAGCACCGCAACGGCGACCCCCGCCAGCAGCAACCGGCGGAATCCACCGCTTTTTGGGGATTTTGCTGCCGGTAGAGCGGCTTCGGGCGCTGAAGGTGGCGAGGGGAGCAGTTCCTGGAGCGTGTCGGCGGGAAGCGCCGTTTCGGCTTCGAATTCAGTGGAATGACGGGTCATGGCAATCCTCTTCGGCTTAACCCCCTGCCGTAACTGCGAAATTCCCTTCGGCTCACGGCAAAGTGAATTAGGAAACTTGACGTTTTCCAAAATACAGCGCATATTGGGACTGTCAATGGAATGACAGTCATCATCTAAAAGCATGGCTCGATATGACGACGATGAAGAAGACCGAGGCAGAACATGAGAAGCCGTGCGCCGAGGTGCGGCGCGGCCGCGGACGGCCGCAGGCGCGATGCGACGAGGAAACGCGCGCCATCATCTTCGAGGCGGCAAGGCGCGAATTTGCGGCCGGCGGCTATGCCGCAACCAGCATGGACGGCGTGGCGCGGCGCGCCGGCATTTCTACCAAGACGCTGTACCGGCTGATCCCCAACAAGGCCGCGTTGTTCGAGGCGATGGTGACCGATCGCCTGGACAAATTTGTTTCAAGGATCCGGCTGCGTCCCTGCCAGGGTGCCAAAATCGAGCTGGCGTTGAAAGAGGCGCTGCTCGCCTGCGCAGAGCTGGTGCTCAACAGTGACGTCGTTGCGCTTCAGCGCATGGTGCTTGCCGAAAGCGAGAAGTTCCCGGAGATCGCACAAACCTTTTACACCAAGGCCATGCGTCGAACGGTCGCGACACTGGCAAACTGGCTCAGCATCGAAAAGGAGAGGGGATTGATCGCGATCGATGATCCCGAGATCGCTGCCGGTATTCTGCTGGGCATGCTCGCTTTCGAACCCCAGCGCGCCGCCATGTTTGGCCAAAAGCCATTGCCGGGCCGGAACGATCTCGAGAAGCGCATCCAGATCTGCGCGAAGCTTTTCCTGGACGGTGCGCTCGCGAACGGAGCGGCACCTTGTTTGGAAGGGCAACCGGTTCAATGATGGACAAAAACCGCGCGCGACGTCCCCGCGGGAAAATAGTTGTTAAAACAGCCGCGCTATTTGAAGACGTTCCTGTGCCACTTCGTCAAAAGGGAGGGTTTTGGCGCGCACGCTGTTCCTTTGCTGCGTCTGCCCACCAGGCAAGATCATCGGCAAAGCGTGGAAAGCTTCGTTCAAGCAGCGCTCCGCCGTCTCCGGTGGGCTTGCCGAATTCATCCAGCGCTTGCGAAATCTGTCCTACCGAAATGATGCTCGAGATCACGATCATCCCCATCTCCGACAATGTTCCATGCCAGAGCAGGCCGGCCCTCGCGCCGGCGAACCGACCGGCGGAGTAGCTCGCAATCGCGGCCGGACGCCAGAACCACTCTTCGAGAAAATGATCGGTGAGATTCTTCAGGCCAGGCTGGACACCCCAGTTGTATTCGCCTGTGACAAACACGAATCCGTCGGCGGCCCTGATCTTTTTCGCGAGCTCTTCAAGCACTGCCGGCGCTTCACCTTTCGGATATTCCTTGAACATTCGATCAAGCATCGGCAGGTTGATCGCCTTGGCATCGATTAGCTCGACGTCGTCGCCACGGCGCCGCAGCCGATCGACAATGAACTCCGCCAGGCGGATGCCCATTCGATCGGAACGATAGGAGCCGTAAAAAACAAGGATACGATTGCTCATCTAAGCCGCTCCATGACCAATCCAGGCGTCTGCGGTTCGCCTGCCCGGCGGCGCAAGAGTGAAAGGCGCCGCCGCAAGCTTACTACGGCAACGCCTTGCCTGCCTGCTCGTTGACGTGTATCCGGCATATCATTCCGCCCACTCGACGATCGGCGGGGCCGGCCGATGAACCGATCAAGACATGGGGGATTTCGGGGCTGGTTTGCCGAAGGACGTCGGCGTCGAACCTCGAATAGGGTTCCCCAGTTTTTTCTGCAGGGGAAGCTTTTGAAAAGACGCGAATTTGTTTTCGTCGGCGGCAAAGTTGCATCGTGGCCAGGCGTCTTTCGTGGGCAGCAGCCGAGCGGTCCACACCGAAACGCAAGGGTCAGCAAAGTCTGGTTTCTTGGCCTCGCTCCGAACGTCGCAGTGCCCTGGAACCCGACGACACCGTCGCACGCCCAGGTCGGGCTATTGCCACTTCGAGCATCGGCGGTCATGCTCATCGCCAACCCGTCGCGCGCTGGCTCTGACCCGGTGGTGGGCCAGGCCCGGCGCGTGCTTACGAAACGCGACCGGGCTGCCCGTTACCGAGGGATTGGTGCTGCTTTCGATGAATGACTTCGCGCGATCGCTCGGCGCCGCTCTCTCCCTCATCGGCTCTCTCGATCCAGAACTGCTGAACGTTGTTGCCTTGTCGCTGCGTATCAGCCTGAGCGCAAGTGTCGTCGCTCTCCTGATCGGCGCGCCCATCGGCGCCTGGCTTGCGATCTCCCGCTTTCCGGGGCGGCAGGCGATGATCGTTCTGACGAACGCGCTCCTTGGACTCCCACCCGTGGTGGTGGGTCTCGCGCTTTATCTCCTGCTTTCGCGGTCGGGACCCCTTGGGTCTGCTGGCCTATTGTTCACGCCGACAGCCATGGTCATCGCACAGACCCTGCTCGCTGCGCCGATCGTGATCGCGCTGGTGCACCGGCCGTCCACGCTGCTATGGGCGGAATACGGCGAGCTCGCACGCACCGACGGGTTGTCAACCGTACGCAGCATCGCGCTCCTATTCGCGCTCGGGCAGACGTCGCTGCTAACCGCCTTTCTCGCCGCCTTCGGGCGGGCCATCGCAGAAGTCGGCGCAATCATCATCGTGGGCGGCAATATCCGCGGCTTCACGCGGACGATGACGACGGCGATCGCGTTGGAGACCAGCAAGGGGGATTTGCCGCTGGCGCTCGGACTCGGACTGATCTTGCTGGCGCTGAGCGTGGCGGTCTCTGCCGCCGCCTTCCTGCTAGCGGGACGCGTTGGGGAAAAATAGCTGCTCGCCGCCGATCTTATAGCCAGCGATGGTCTCCTGGCCTTTCGGCGAGATCAGCCAGTCGATGAAGGTCTGGCCGTCCTGCGACTTCACGTTCGGATGCTTCGCCGGATTCACCAGCATGACACCGTATTGATTGAATAGCCGCTTGTCGCCTTCGGTCAGGATGACCAGATCGCCTCGATTCTTGAACGACAGCCAGGTGCCGCGGTCTGATAGCAGGTAGGCATTCGTTGATGAAGCCATGTTGAGCGCCGGCCCCATGCCCTGACCGATCTCTCGGTACCAGCCGCCTTTCGCAAGCCCGACATCGATATCGGCCTCTTTCCACAGCCGCAGTTCGGCTTCATGCGTGCCGGAATGATCGCCCCGCGAGATGAACGGCGCCTTCGCTGCCGCAATCTTGCGTAGCGCGTCGACGACGTCCTTGTGGCCGCCGATATGCGCGGGATCGCTCTTTGGCCCAACGATTACGAAGTCGTTGTACATGACGTCGAAGCGCCTTACGCCTTGCCCTTCGGCCATGAACTTATCTTCAGCGGGCCGATCGTGAACCAACACTACGTCGGCATCGCCCCGCCGTCCAATATCGAGTGCTTGGCCGGTGCCGACGGCCACGACCTTCACGTTGATGCCTTCAGCCTTCGAGAATTGCGGCAGCAGGTAACCGAACAGACCCGACTGTTCCGTGGAAGTCGTCGACGCGACTATGATGGTGCGGTCCTGTGCAAGGGCTGCGGCCAAGCAGATCAGAAATGTCCCGATTGCGACGATTCTTTTCATTCGCGGACCTCAAATCAGATGGCCAATAGAGCACAACCTGTTGCGCATCCGACAGATTTCCACCGCTGAGGGCATCGGCCAGTTGTTTGAATAGTTGTCTGAAATTCGACGGATTGGCGCTGGTCTCTGGCCAAGGGGGCGTCACGTCACCCGCGTCGTCGAACTTCCAGTAGCCTCCTCTCTCACCGACATTTGTAAATATACTTTAACTGTTACGTAACCATAGCGCAGCCATGCTCCAGCAAACGTCTAGGTTGAATAGTGGCGGGGGAACTACCTTGCTGAAACACCTGAAAATCTCGCAACGTCTGGCTCTTGTGGTCGCGATGCCGCCGCTAGTCCTGCTTGTGGGCCTTGCGGCATATATGGTTGAGGCAGCTTGGGCGGAGCGCCAGGAAATGGAAGTACTGGGCGAATTCGTCGGCGACGTCGCCAAAATCAGCCGGTTCGTTCATGAATTGCAGATCGAGCGCGGCCTATCCGCGATTTTCCTCAGCAGCAAGGGAGCGCAGATGCGCTCCGAGCTACTGGATCAGCGCAAACGTACCGATAGCGAGCATCAGGACACGGTAGCCGCCATGAAGTTACTTGCGGCAGTGGAATCCCGCGAAATACGGGACGCTATTGCGAATATAGAGGTTGTCCTTAAGTCTCGCGATAGTCGTCGAAATGCTGTCGATGGGCAGACAACGGCAGTCGGCGATTCGTCTGCGTATTATACGGACACAATTGCAAAGCTGCTCAGTCTAGCGAAAATGGCGGTCAACATGAGCAGCAAAGGTGATGTAACTACGGCGCTGTCGGCTTATCTGAATCTGCTTCAAGGCAAGGAGCACGCGGGGCAGGAGCGCGCGCTCGTCGCAGCTGGCATCTCAGGTGGACGTTTCGATTTACTCTCTTATCGAAAAGTTCTTGGGCAACAAACCGCGCAAGATATTTATTTGGCGGATTTTCTGTCTGGTGCGAAGGCTGAGCAACGCGATTTTTACAAGAGAACGCTGTCAAGCGAGGTTGTCGAAAGCGTCAATAAAATGCGGGACGTGGTAGTCAACGGAAGCCTCTCCGGCAATATGCCGGGCATCGACAGTTCCGCCTGGTTCCGGGCTGCGACTGGGAGAATCGACCTTCTCAAGAAAGTCGAAGACAAAATCGCTAACGATCTATCGTTATTGACATCCGCAAAACATCAGGAAGCCACACGAACATTGATCCTGCTGGCGTCAATCATTGTGGTTGGAACCTTGCTCACCGCCGTAGTCGTCCTTCGCATGGCCCGCAGTATCATACGACCCGTAGCCGTGTTGTCAGGTGCAATGAGGCTTCTTGCGAACGGAAACATGTCTGTGTCGATCGAAGGAGCAGATCGCCGCGATGAGATCGGCGGTATGGCCGCGGCAGTCGAGGTCTTCAAACGCGCCATGATCGAGGCGGACAAGCTGCGCGCCGAACAGGCTGCGGCCGAATCTCGCCGGGCCGCTGAACGGAAAGCTGACATGATGAAACTGGCGGACCAGTTTGAACAGGCCATCGGCGGCATAATCAGCTCGGTGTCGACCGCGTCGAACCAGCTCGAAGCTTCCGCGCGAACGCTCACCGCCACCGCCAATCGTGCCGAAGAAATGACGACGACGGTGGCTGCGGCATCCGAAGAGGCATCCACGAACGTCCAATCTGTCGCTAGCGCAACGGAGGAGCTGTCGTCATCCGTCAACGAAATCAGCCGCCAGGTGCAGGAATCGGCGCGTATCGCCGCCGACGCCACCGGCCAGGCGCGCTTCACCACAGAACAGGTCGGCGAGCTCTCGCAGGCTGCGGGCCGGATTGGGGACGTCGTCGAACTGATCAATGCAATTTCCGGTCAGACCAATCTGTTGGCCTTGAATGCGACGATCGAGGCAGCCCGGGCTGGTGATGCCGGACGTGGATTCGCAGTCGTAGCGTCCGAAGTGAAAGCTTTGGCCGAACAAACGGCCAGGGCGACTGGTGAGATTAGTCAGCAAATCGCGGGCATCCAGGCCGCTACCGGAGAATCGGTCAATGCGATCAAGGCAATCAGTGGTACGATTGAAAAGCTGTCGGAAATTTCCTCGACGATCTCAGCCTCTATAGAGGAGCAAGGCGCGGCAACGCAGGAAATTTCTCGCAACGTCCAGCAAGCGGCTCTTGGCACGCAGCAGGTCTCGTCCAATGTCATCGAAGTTCAACGTGGGGCAAATGAGACCGGCTCGGCCTGCTCGCAAGTTTTCTCTGCCGCCCAGTCGCTCTCAGGCGAAAGCTCGCGGCTGAGGGACGAAGTAGGCAGGTTCCTGACAAATGTTAGAGCGGCATGAAGCTTGATGGCGCTTGAACGAGCTGCCGCGCGTAAAGTCCCAACGCCAGCGAGCTTAAAATCTCAAGCAAATCAAAGGCAAAGTACGAGACTGGGGCTCGTTCCCACTCTCCCTCCGCATCATCCTTATCCCATTCAAATATCTAAAGTCTTCGTCGAAGCATCTGGCCTCGATCCGCAGGCTTCGCGCCAAGCGCGTCTGGGTTGAAGGTCAAGAAGTCTTAGACTCAGGTTGTATCCCGAAATAGACTCGCCGCAAAGTTGAGGAGGGCTGGTCATGAAACGCTGCGCGGCTGCGGTCGGAATTCTGCTGGGTACGATTTTGGCGAACCCGAATGCAGAAGCCGCCGGGCCCTATGGTTCGATCAATGTTGGAAACTGGAAGGGCGGGGCATACACAAACGACCAAGGGGATTTTTCGCATTGTGCCGCAGGCGCTTCATATCTCAGCGGCATCTATTTTGTGGTCGCGATCGACAGCAAATCCGGCTGGAGCTTGAGATTCGCCCATGAAAAATGGAATCTGGCGGCCGGACGAGCCTTCCCGATTGAGCTGACGTTTGACGGTCAGTCGCCCTTCAACGTCCATGGCGTTCCGGTCAACGACAAGATGGTCGTGGTTCCCATGCCGATCAACTCGGCGCTCATCGCCCAATTCAGAAAAGCGAAAGCCATGACTGCCTTCACGCAGGGGCAGCTGTTTCAGGTCAACCTGGACCAAACCGCACAACTGTTGCCAACCTTGGCAAATTGCGTGGCCAAGACCAAACAATTCGGCATCACCAATGCCGGTGATTTTGCCGTTGTCCTTCCCAAGCCACCGACCAAGCCGGTAGTCGCGGCCACAACAGCGCCATCAGCTCCCTCGGATGCAAAGCCCACCAAAACCATCGATCAGGCCGGGACCGGCTTCGTGGTCAGCAGCAACGGGCATATCGTAACAAACCAGCACGTGGTGGAAGGATGTGTCGGGGATATTCAGGGCAACTTGACCGGCGAGGCACCCGTCAAGCTGCGACTCGTTTCAAGCGACGAAACCAACGATCTTGCTTTGCTTCAGGCATCCGGCTCGTTCAAGGACGTCGCCACCATCAAGGACAAGGCGGTTCACTCCGGCGACAACGTCGTGGCGATCGGCTTTCCATACCATGGGCTGCTCACATCTGATTTTACGGTAACCACCGGAAAGTAAGCTCATTGAGCGGTATCTTTAACGACACGCGTTTTTTGCAAATAAGCGCGGCCGTCCAACCCGGCAACAGCGGCGGGCCGCTCTTTGCCTCCAGCGGTGAAGTCGTAGGAGTGGTTGCGGCAAAATTGAATGCGTTAAAAGTTGCCAAGGCTACGGGCAGCATACCAGAAAACATCAATTTCGCGATCAAAACGGGAGCGCTGAGAGACTTTTTGGATAACAGCGTGGTGCCGTACCAAACCTCTGACTCGAAGAATGACTTGAAGACCACGGACATCACGCGCAACGCGAGAGCATTCACCCTGTTGATTTCCTGCAAGGCAGAAAAAAAAGAGAGTGCGAAGAATTAGACCCAAGAATTGAGCAGGCCTCGGTCTTGCGCATGAAAGCATCTGCTTCTTTGCCGGCGAGTTTTTCTAATTTGATCTAAATCAAAACCCGCAACCCCAATCGATCCCAACCTCACGATGCCTCGTTCGGCAGGATGCGCTCCTTTTGGCCGAATGAGGGCAGAAGAATATTGGGTCGACGCGCAATTGCATGACCGAAAGGGCAACGTGTCTGCCTGGTCCCATTCAGCCTGTCCCAAAGCTTCGGTCGCAGCGAGTCCTGAATATGACGGCATTCGGTCGAACGGTACTGGCGCTTGTTCTTGCTCTGACATCATTGAGCGCCATCTCCCAGCGGGCCCGCGAACAAGGCGTGACCGACACTGAAATCCGCATCGGCAATATCATGCCGTATACAGGGGCGCTGGAGACCTTCGGCGCAATCGGAAAGGCCGAAGCTGCCTATTTCGAAATGATCAACCAGCGAGGCGGGATCAACGGCCGGAAGCTGCGCTTCATTTCATACGACGACAATTCCAACCCTTCCACCGCGCTGGATCTGACGCGCGAACTGGTCGAAAAGGATGGCGTGCTGTTGCTGTTCGGCTCCTTCGGAACGCCCGGCAATCTTGCGGCGCGCAAATACCTGAATGAAAGGCAAATTCCCCAACTTTTCGTTGCCTCGGGTGACGAGCAGTTCAGCAATCCGACGCTGTTTCCCTGGACAATGGGTTGGCAACCTTCATTCCGGGCAGAGGGGCGGGTTTACGCCAACTACATTCAGGCACTCTACCCCGGGCGCAAGATCGTTGCCCTTTGGCAGAACGACCAGTTCGGTCGCGACCTGTTCAAGGGACTGGAAGAGGGGCTAGGCGACCTCGCCAAGATGATCATCGTCGACATCGCCTACGATATTTCAGATCAGTATCTGGAGACGCACGTTTCGATCCTGAAGAGGTCAGGTGCCGACATATTGGTTTTTGCGGGCGTTCCGGCTAATGCAAATCAGGCAATCCGGATAGCGGCAGACCTCAACTGGCACCCCGTGTTCATTGTGAACGACATGGCCGCGTCGATCGGCACCGTGCTGAAGCCTGCGGGGCTGGAAAATTCGGTGGGCGTGATCGCGGCCACTTTCCTGAAGGACGGAGACGATCCAGCGTGGAAAGATGACCAGGCGATCAAGCAATGGCTGAGCTTCAAGGATAAATACTTTCGCGATGCCGGCAAGGATGACAGCGCGGCGCTTTATGGCTATGCGGCCGCCGAGACGCTGGTTGAGGTACTCAAGCGGTGCGGTGACGACCTGTCCCGCGAAAACGTCATGCTGCAGGCGTCAGCGCTCCAGGACTACAAGCCATCGCTTTTGCTGCCGGGCATCGGGATAAGCACCGGGCGTTGGGACTTCCAGCCGATCAAGAACCTGCGACTGGTGCAGTTCGATGGTCGGACGTGGCAACCGATCGGTGACGTGCTCGAAAATGCTTTTTCGGGTTCCAAGAAATAGTTTCCGCCACACTAGCGCTTCGGCTTCCAGTCTTTCGCCAGTTGCTGCGCTTCGCCGATCTCTGCGGCGCTCATGTGCTGCACGACCCTCTCCCTGTTTTTGATCGCATCCGGGTTGCCCTGCATTGCCGAGAGGTTAAACCATTTGAATGCCTGGACGTGGTTTTGCGGCACCCCTTGTCCCTGGGCATACATGAGACCGAGATTGTTCTGTGCCGCACGATCGCCTCGGTCGGCAGCGAGCTGAAACCATTTGACGGCCTCACCATAGTCCTGCGCCACGCCGTCACCGTCGTAGTACATCAAGCCGAGATTGAGTGGCGCCTTGAGACTGCCGTGAGCAGCGCCCAGTCGATACCACTTCAGCGCCTCTTCGTAATCTCTGAGCAGGCCCTGGCCGTGGACGTACATGAAGCCGAGGTTGTTTTCTGCGTCTGCAAATCCTTGTTCGGCTGCGAGGCGGTACCACTTCGCCGCCTCGGTGTAATTCTGCTCAACGCCTTGGCCGTGGTCGTACATGAATCCAATGGTGTTTTGTGCGTAGGCGAAGCTTTGATCGGCTGCGAGACGAAGCCATTTCATGGCCTCGGCAAAATCCTGTGTCACGCCTTGGCCCTCCAAGTAAACTAGTCCAAGATCGTACTCGGCGCCGGCGTGACCTTGTGCAGCGGCGAGCCGGTACAATCTGATCGCTTCCGCATCGTCCTTCGCAACGCCCCGGCCCCATCGATATCTGACGCCGAGACTGAGTTGGGCCTCGGCGTAGCCTTGGTCTGCGGCACGGCGATACCACTTCGCGGCCTCCGTGAAATCCTGCGCCACACCCAAACCAGCATCGTACATCATGCCGAGGTAGAATTCGGCGGCAGCGTTGCCCTGCTCCGCCAGGGGACGAATGAGTCTGACGGCGGTTTCGTCGTCGCCGCGCTCGTGGGCCGCTTTGGCATCCTCCAGCGGCCCGGCATTGCCGGCCGCTGCTGCGGCGGCCAGCATCGCCAACGCCGCGAACGTTGAGTTAATCCGCCTTGAATTGCGCTCCCGCATGTTGATCTAGATGAACCTCCGGGCCGCGGTCGCCTGCGCGGCTCAATTGTTGCAGGTATTCTCTCTAGCTCTGCAGGAACTGCAAGGGGAGGCTCAAGTTGATCGTTCAGATTTATGAAGTCTCGAGTCCGGAAGAGGCGGCTGTCTTGTGCGGTATTGGCGTCGACCACATCGGCGTGCTGGTAGGGTCCGGCGCCTTTCCCCGCGAGCGATCCATCGCACGGGCCCGCGAAATTTTTTCGACGATTTCGGCGCCGTCGCAAGCCTCGGCGCTATGATTCAAAGACAAGGACGGACAAGACCGATGGGAGCCATAGCAAGGACCTCGACAAGGTCAGGCGATTCGTCGAGCTCGCAAAGGCGTTCTAGAGCGAACGTGGCCGATGGCGCTCCGGCAGCCGCGCGTCAAGCGCGGTCGAAATACTTATTTCGCCCTTATACCGCAAAGACGCTGTTCGTCTGGAATTCCTATGCTGCGCCTTTCATATTGAAGCCAAATGGCTGAGAGCCGAATTGAGCGCCGGCGCAAACGAAATTCTAAAAGTCATGGGTGCGGACATGGAAGATTATTCTCGGGAGAATAGCCAGAATCCGTATTCCCCGCTGACCTGCATCGTGCTGCTTCTGGCAGTCGTTGCGGCAACCCAGCTTAATATCCATTCCCTGTTCTAGACCGGGGGAGGCGACGCGCCGCGGGCGTTGAACCGCCTGCTCAGCTGATCCAGGCCGCCAAACCGCCAAAACACCAATGCAGCGCTCAGTAGCGGGGCTCGAACATCTGTGACTCGATAAAGCCCATCATGTTGTTCGGTGGCGGAGCGGTGGCAAGTCCACGCTTGAAGGCGACCTCGGCAACCGCGGCCGCTATATGGGCCGAGGCTTCACGGATTCGCGGCAGTGCCGGATACAGGCTGCCCTGCTCGATATCGTCGGGGTTCACAAGGCAGGCAAGCGTTCGCGCCGCCGCCATGAACATCTCGTCGGTCACGAGTCTTGTTCCGCTGGCGATCGCGCCGAGACCGACGCCCGGGAAGATATAGGAATTGTTGCCCTGACGCGGCACGAAGGTCTTGCCGTCGAGTTTCACCGGATCGTAAGGGCTTCCGCATGCGAACAGCGCGCGCCCGTCGGTGTGCCGATAGGCTTCCTCGGCCGAGCATTCCGATTTCGATGTTGGATTTGACAGGGCAAAAACGATCGGCCGCTCATTGATCTCAGCCATCGTCTGCAGCACTTCGGGTGTGAAAGCGCCGCCGACCGCCGCCACGCCGATAATCGCACTCGGCCTGAGCGTTCGGATCGCAGTCAGGAAGTCGCCGACCTGCGCATGGTCGTGGGCGTAGCGCAGCTTGTGCTCGGTGAGGCCCGCGCGGCTCTTCACCACAAGACCTCGCGAATCCACGAGCCAGTTGCGCCGCAGAGCTTCGGCTTCCGACATGCCTTCCGCCATCATGGCGGAGACCACGAGGTCGGCGATGCCGGTCGCAGCTTCGCCTGCGCCTAGGAACAGCACTTTTTGCTGGCTGAGCTTGCCGCCGCTCACGCGCAGTGCCGACAACAGTCCGGCGAGCGCCACCGCGGCCGTTCCCTGGATGTCGTCGTTGAAGACGCAAGCCTTGTCGCGATATTTGTGCAGAAGCCGAAACGCGGAGTGATTGGCAAAATCCTCGAACTGGATCAGGACGCCCGGAAAAGCCTCGCGCGCCGCGTTGATGAACTCGTCGACAAACTCGTCGTAAGCGGCGCCCGTCAGGCGCTTCCGGCGCAAGCCGATATAGTAGGGGCCCTGCAGGAATTCCTCGTTGTTGGTGCCGACGTCCAGCATCACCGGCAGACAGTTTTCCGGGTGCACGCCGGCGCAAGCCGAATAAAGCGAAAGCTTGCCGACCGGAATCCCCATGCCATGGGCGCCGAGGTCGCCGAGGCCAAGGATACGCTCCCCGTCGGTGACCACGATCAGTTTGGCCGGGTAAGGCCAGTTGGCGAGAAGCTCGGCGATACGCCCGCGATCGTTGGCGCTGATGAACATGCCACGCGGCCGCTGGAAGATGAGGCCGAAACGCTGGCACGCAAGACCTACCGTCGGGGTGTAGATCAATGGCTGGATCTCATCGATATTGTCGCACACGACCCGGAAGAACAGCGCCTCGTTGCGATCATGCAGCGAATTGAGCGCGATATATTTTTCCAGATCATTGGGCAGGCTGCGCAGATTGGTGAGGACGCGCGCCACCTGCTCCTCCATCGAGAGCACGTGCGCCGGCAAGAAGCCGCGCAATCCCAGCTCGTCCCGCTCCGCTTCCGTGAATGCCGTTCCCTTGTTGAGCAGCGGGTCACGCAACAACGCCAGGCCGCGCGGTGAATCAACATGTTTCGAACTGGGCAGGGCCCGGACAGGTACGCTCATAATTGTTTCCCCCAGGGGCGGTTTATTTTAGTTGACAGCATCCGCCGGTTCGAGCCGGAAGCAGTTGACCAAAATCAAGGAATTGAACTCGATTTTGTTTCGAAGCTTCAACACCATTTGGCCCGAATTGGCAATTGAAAGCAACGCAGGCTTGGTAAACTCTTCCTTCCGGCTGGAAACGACATGAGGCGGGCATTATCGGGACAGTAACGCTCAGAATTTTCGCGCTGCGGTCGCTCTTCCCACCCGCACAGGGTTTTGCTGCACAGCACAGTGTGCCCGACAATGCGCGGCCAAATTCGGCTTGCGATATTTTCACCACATTTGACTTGCCTTTTCGATGTCGATCGCGGATGCGAGAGCATCCATGCACATTTCGTGCTGATCTGGCTCTTCGTTGTGCCAGGCGCGATGATTTCCGATCCGAGCGGGGGGTCCGATGAAAAAGCCGGTTGTTCTCTGGCTGTCCGTGGTCGGGTTGACCATGCTGCTGGTGGCGAGGCCGGCATTCGCCGCCGACGTGCAGGTGATGATCTCTTCGGGTTTTTACGGCGCCTATTCCGAACTCGGTCCGGCCTTCGAACGCGCGAGCGGTCATCATCTGGTCACGACACGCGGCCCATCCATGGGCGATTCTCCGGAAGCCATTCCCGCTCGCCTCGCGCGAGGGGAAGCTGCCGACCTCGTGATCCTGGATGGAAACGCCGCCGAGGAACTCGGCCGGAAGGGTCTGGTGCGTGCGGACGGCAGAACAGAACTCGCCCGCTCGCTGATCGGCATGGTGGTGCGGGAAGGCGCCGCAAAACCGGATATCGGAAGCGTCGAATCGTTCCGGCAAACGCTGCTGGCGGCAAAGTCGATTGCATATTCCGACAGCGGCAGCGGCACTTATCTTTCGACCACACTGTTTGCGAAACTCGGCGTTGCCGAACAGGTCGCGCCCAAGAGCCGGAAAGTGCGGGGCCCACCATCCGGGGAGCCGGTGGCAGCGGTTGTCGCGCGCGGCGAAGCCGAGATCGGTTTCCAGCAGGTGAGCGAGCTGATCCATGTTGGCGGTGTCAGCTTCGTCGGCACGATTCCGGCCGAACTTCAGCCAAGATTTTCCTTTGCCGGTGCGCTGACGAGCACGGTGCGCCAACCAGAGGCCGCGGCCGGGCTGATCCGGTTCCTCGCTTCGCCCGAAGCGGCGCCGGTGATCCGGAAGGCCGGTCTGGCGCCGCCTGGTGGACCATAGGATTCGATCTGTTTTGATCGCCGTAAACTTGTCGAAACCCCAGTCATGACATTCGCGCTCGACCATCTCGTCGTCAACGTCCTGTTCGACATGGATCGCGCAGAGACAATGATGTCGCAGCTCGGTTTCACGGTGACGCCGCGAGGCTATCACTCGCTCGGCTCGATCAACCATTTGATGATTTTCGAGGGCCATTATCTCGAGCTGGTCGGCCTGCCTTCGGCAGCGGATGTTCTGCGCAAGGACCTGCTCGACAGCCCGCGCGGTGTTAACGGCCTGGTGTTCAAGGCGAACGATATCGATACTTGCGCAAGCAGCTTGCGGCTAAGCGGCCTTGCCATGCTCGAGCCGCAGAGCTTTTCCCGCCCCGTTACCATCGATGGCGTCGAGCAGCTTGCGCGATTTCGGACGGTTCGGACGGCGCCGGAGCTTTTCGAGGCGGGGCGGGTTTATTACTGCCAGCATTGCACGCCGGAACTGGTCTGGCACCGGCCGTGGATGACGCACGTCAATGGCTGCTCGGCCTTAAGCGAACTTGTCGTGGTGACAGACGCGATCGAAGCCGATGCGTCGCGCTATGCAAAGGCGGCTCAGGCCCGCGCAGAAAAGCAAGGCAGCGAGGTCTGGACCATTGATCTGGCGAGCGGCTTCCGCCTCACCTTGATGTCGCCCGCGCGCTACGTCGAACGTTATGGTGAGTGCGGTGTCAACGGCAACGGCCGGCGCAGCTTCTTTGGCGCCGTCGTGTTTAAGACCCCCGACGTTGGTCGTGTCGGCGGTATTGCCGCGTCCATTCCTGGACTGCGCATGGGCGAGGGCGCAAACTCGCTGCTCTTGCTTATTCCCTTCCTCAACACGTTGTTCGAATTTCGAAGCGATCGTTAGCGAATGATGAAATTGGGTTGCGCTGTAATTACGACGAAGGTGCGCTCCCTCTCTCCCACGCAACCGGGGTTTACCCCGGTTGCGCATTGTGAGCTGGCGCAAGTCGGGCAAGCCACGACTTGCGGCGGGAGAGGGTTGGGGTGAGGGGGTGCGGGCGCTCGTAAGGGCATGGCCCCTCACCCGATCTGCACCGGACGATGCTTCGCATCGCCAGGAGCAAATCGACCCCCCCACCGGGGAGAGGTGAATCGAGTCTGCGGCACGAAACGATTCAAGCTCAATCATCCCGTTCCAGTTTGGACGCGCCCACCTGATCAGGCTAGGGCGCACTTGCGCGCTTCGACTTGCTTGCCGCCAGCTTTCGCAACGCGTTGCGGTCAAGCTTGTTGGTCGAAGCCAGAGGAAGGCTGTCGACGAACCAGATCGAGCGCGGGTGTTGATAGGCGGGCGCGTTCGCGAGCGCGTAGGTCTTCAGCGTGCTCTCGTCAAGGTGGCTGCCTTTGCCTTTGACCACGAACGCCACGGGCCTGGTGCCCTTGATTTCGTCGTCCACCGGCACGACGCAGGCCTGGATGACGTCGGGATGGGTTTCCAGCATCTTCTCGACTTCGCTCGGAAAGATATTTTCGCCGCCGCTGACGAACATGTCGTCAGTGCGCCCGACAAAAAAATAAAAATCGTTCTCGTCGCGGCGAAACACGTCGCCGGTGACGTAGAAGCCATCGCTGGTGATGGGCGAGGGCACATCGGGACGATTGTGATACCCATTCATCAGCGCCGGGCTTTTCATTTCGAGGATGCCGAGATCGGAAGGCTGGCTATCCTCTCCGACCAACCGCAACTGCACTTTGCGATGCGGATAGCCGACCGACATTTCCGGCTGCGGCAACCCTTTCGGATGCGGCCCAAACACAACCGGGCCGGCTTCGGTCGTACCGTAGGCGTTGGTGACGGCCGCCTTCGGAAGCACGCGGTGGATCGCCGCCATCAGGCTTTGATTGACCGGAGCCGAACCCATGCGCAGGAACTCCACGCTGGAGAGGTCGGTTGCGGCGAGCCTTTCCTTGTCGTTGAGCATCATCGCGATCATCGGCGGAACGGCGGTAAGCCATGTGCAGCGATAATCCTCGATGGCTTTCAGGTAGAGCCGCGTCGTGAACTGCGGCAGCAAAATCACGGTAGCGTGCGACGCGTGCGCGAACTCGCTCATGGCAAGCGCGTTCATGTGGTACAGCGGGGCCGCGATCAGGAAGCGATGGCGGCTCAGATCCCGATCGGCCATGCGTGTCTGGACCACCCAGATATGGCTCTGGTGCGAAAGCACCACGCCCTTGGGGCGCCCTGTCGAGCCTGACGTGTAAAGAAACATCGCCGGTTCGCCGTTCGTCGCCGTGACCGCAGAGAACGGTCCCGGCTTTACGAACTCGGTAAATTCTTCGGCATCGAAGCGAATGCGCGGCAAATCCGTTGGCGCGCTGTCGAAGCGTTGCGCGTCGCAAAAGACGAGCTTGGCGCCGGAATCGCGAATGATGTAATCGATGGTGGCGGGCGGGAATTTGAAATTGACGGGAACGGCCACGAAGCCGGCGCGCATGATGCCGTGCAGGGCTGTAAGGTATTCGAAGCGATTGGCCGACAGGATCGCGACCCGATCCCCGCGCCTCACGCCCCGCACCGAGAGAGACCGCCCCACCGCATTGGCCTCGCCTTCGAAATCGCGGTAACTGAAGCGACGCTCCCGCCCGCTGCCGAGGTCGACGATGGCGACCTTGTCGAGATCGCGGTCGGCCGCAGTCAACGCTCCCAGATTCGAAAACGCGGGGATACCGGACACGACCCTTATCTCTGTCAGGCTGGTGGTGTTGTCAGATAGGTCCCCCGCCCGCTGGCCAGCAGACGCCCCTCCTTGTCGAACACGCGCGCTTCCGCCACCGAGAACTGCTTGCCGAAATGCACGATTTGCCCACGGATCGTCAGCACACCGGGCATGGCCGCGCGATGATAGTCGACGCGCAAATCGACCGTCGGAACGCCGCGGCCGGTCCTGGAGACCATGGCCCAATCAGCTGCGAGATCGACCAGCGCCGCGAGAATGCCGCCATGGGTGTAGCCGCGCTCCGGGTTGACGACCCATTCCTCGCGCCACGCCGCCGTCAGTTCGATGCTGCCCTCGCCCACGGCAATCACTTTCAAACCCAGCCATTGATGATAAGGAGCGCGCGACAACAGCTTTTGGACGTTTTCGATGCTCGGAACTTGGCTCATGTGTTGAAAAAACCTCGTTTGACTTCGAAGGCTGCGGACGCAACCATGGTCACCCCGGCCATCACGGCACGACGACGACCTTGCCGATCACCTCGCGATCGCGGATCAGTCGTAGCCCCTCCGCCGCCTTTTCAAGCGGCAGCACCTCGTCGATGACAGGCCTGATCTTCTTTTCCACGATCATGTTCATGAGATCGGTCAAATTATCCTCGTAAAAACTGTTCGAGCCGATCACCTTTAGCTCAAAACTCCAGATATAACGCAGATCCTCCTTCGGATCATGACCGGCGGTCGCACCGCAGACGAGCAGGCTTCCGCCGCGCTTGAGGCATCGCAGCGACGGCACCCAGGTTTCTCCGCCCGTGAAGTTGATGACGACGTCGACGCCGCCATCGTAGCTGCGCCGTTGCGGCTTGCCGTATTTCTCGATCGCCCATTTCGAGAAATCGACTTCCTTGTAGTTGATGGTCTCGTCGGCGCCGAGTGCCTTGAGCTTTGCCATTTTCCCGGCGCTGCTCGCGCAGGCGATGACTTCGGCGCCGAGTAGCTTGCTCAGAATGACGCAGCCGGTGCCGACCCCGCCGCTCGCGCCCAGAATCAGAACGCGATCGCCCTTGCGGATCGTCTTGTGGGTGATCAGCATGCGGTGGGCGGTGCCGTAGGCCACCGGCAGAGAGGCTGCTTCCTCGAAGCTGACAGCGTCAGGCATGGCAATGAGCTGGTCGGCATCGACAAGGCAATATTCGGCCATCCCGCCGTCGAGCATCTCGCCCATCAGGCCCTTTTTCTTGTTGAGCGGATTGACGAGGACGCGGCTACCGATCTTCCACCCCGATACGCCGTCGCCGATTTCGACAATCTCGCCCGCCATATCGAGACCAATCACGACAGGCAGCGGTACCTTGATCCCCGGCATGCCCTTGACCGTGAACACGTCGTGATAGTTGAAGGAGGAGGCGCGGACGCGGATCACAACCGTTCCAGGCCTGGCCTTCGGCTTCGCGTGATCTTTCACCAGTTGCAGATTTTCCAACCCGCCATGTTGGCGCAGAACCAGCGCCCTCATCGTTTCTGACATTATCTCTTCCAGTTCAATATCTCTTGCTGTTCAATGACAGGCCGGCCTTCGGATTCGGCGCGAGTCCATGCAAGTTCGGGCCCCGCCGACACGCCACTTTGCTGAGAGAACCCCTAATATCAAGCGGAGTTCATCGCAACCCTCCCATTCGGGTGGGCTCAGCGTGCCGCTTGCATCGCGGCGTCGACGATTTTGTCGATCGGCGGAAAAAGATCGGCATTCGGCTTGCTTGCGCGCTTGTCGACAAAGAGCGTAACGACGCAGCCGAGGACGGTATGAACTTCTTCCGCCGTCACGACGTGGGCCTTGGGCGGTCTCTGCGGCAGGCGCTCCACCAGCAGCTGGTTCTGCAACCGCTCGGCCGCGAGCTCGACCGTCTTGATCTTTGAGCGGAATTGCTCGGTCTCTCTATTTGGCGCCGGCAAGGGACCGGACTTCAATCCCGAACGGATCGCACGGAGTGGCCAGACGATCTGCTCGCGCCAGTGACGGCAAGCTTCATCCAGCTCGCGGATTTCGGCAGGCGTCAGCAGAAGGCGAAGCTTGACGGCGGTGAAAGCGATCACGAGCAGCATCATGACGTCGACGCCGGCCTCGTTTTGCAGGTTCAAACAGGCGTCGGCGACCCCTGGCCTGGCGTAGATGTCGACGGCGAAGGCCCAGCTGTCCGCTTCCAGTTCGGACCGCGACGGCCTCATGAATCGCCGTTCTTGATCGAATGCAATCCGCTCCAGCGACTGACCGCCCCCGTCTCGATGTCGAACAGGTCGAGCACCCGTCCGAGCGTATGGTCAACCATCTGTTCCAGGCTTTCGGGGCGGGCATAGAATGCTGGCACGGGCGGATAGATGATCGCGCCGATTTCAGTGGCCGCGGTCATGGAACGGAGGTGACCAAGGTGGAGCGGGGCTTCGCGAACGATCAGGACAAGACGCCGCCGTTCCTTGAGCACGACATCAGCGGCACGGGTGAGCAAGGACGAAGTGACGCTTGAAGCGATCTCGGCGAGGCTTCGCATCGAACAGGGTGCGATCACCATGCCCATGGTCCTGAACGAACCGGAGGATATCGACGCGCCGACGTTGTCGACCTGGTGCACGACATCGGCCAACGCTGAAACATCCGCGACGCCAAGATCCGTCTCCTGGGTCAGCGTGATCTTCGCCGAGCGGCTCATCACCAGATGCGCCTCGACGTCGGTTGCCTGCAATAACCGCAACAGCCGGACGCCATAGATAGCTCCGGATGCGCCGGTCATTCCGACAATCAATCGGCGCGGATGCGAGTTCATCGGAATAGCCAGTTTCTGACCAAACAGACGTTGGAGGCTTCGATCGCAATAGCACAAACTCAAAGTGCCGTTGAGTTCCGATTGCACCGGCCGCCATTTTTTTACTTCCTGCCCGCCGATTGTGGTTAACTCATCATGCCGCCGATTGAGCACAAAGAACGAAATCATGGACCTTTCGGGAACGTCAGGTTGAAATTCCGCATACCGGTCATCGGCAATTCAGGTTATCCTCCGCGCTGGTTACGGGAACTTCGCCGAACCAATATCGGCGTGTGATGGCCGATCCCGGCTGATCAGCGCCGCCAAGCCGCATCGCGAAACAATCCCGGCGCGACGGAGCAGGCGATGGAAGCAAGACGTGCCAATACGGACACGGGCGGTCAGAACAGCCATCCGGATTTGCGTGGTTGGTTGCAATGGCTGGCCGCCACAGATCGGCTTGCGGTCGCCCGCAAGGGCATCTCGCTGATCGACGAGCTGGCGGCGGTCGCCAAGAAACTGGAAAACGATCGCGCCGTGCTGTTTCCCGCACCCGGTCAGCATTCGATTCCCGTCGTGGCGAACCTGTTTGCGAACCGCGACTGGATCGCCGATTCGCTTCAGGTTCCCACCGCCGAACTGCTCTCGCGATTTCAGCACGCTGTTCGTCACCCGTTGCCGTGGGTCGAGGTGATGGCCGCGCCGGTGCAGGAAGTCGTTCACCGGAAGATCGATCTGCTCGCCCAATTGCCGATCCCCAAACACAACGAACACGACAGCGGGCCTTACATCACCGCAGCGCTTCTGATCGCGCGCAATCCGAAGAGTGGGATTCAGAACGTCTCGATCCACCGCTGTCAGGTCAGCGGTCCCGACCGCATCGGCGTGCTGCTGTTGCCCCGGCACACGCTGCACTATTTCAAAATGGCCGAAGAAAGTGGCGAAGCACTCGAGATTGCGCTTGTGATCGGCGTGCATCCTGCCTGCATTCTGGCTTCGCAAGCGATCGCTGCGCTCGACCAGGACGAAATGGAGATCGCCGGCGCGCTGCTCCGCCGGCCGGTGGAAATGGCGAAATGCCTTACCAATCGGGTACGCGTGCCTGCGCACGCCGAAATCGTCATCGAGGGCCGCATTCTGCCCAAGGTTCGCGAGCCCGAGGGGCCGTTCGGCGAGTTTCCGCAATATTACGGGCCGCGCGCCAATCGTGAAGTGATCCAGGTCGATGCGATCACGCATCGCAAGAATCCAATTTTCCATACCATCGTCGGCGGCGGAACAGAGCATCTTTTGCTTGGCGGCATTCCCCGCGAGGCAACGCTTTTGGACCATCTGCAGCGCAGCTTCCCCTCGGTGCGCGACGTACGCCTCACCCGCGGCGGAACGTGCCGCTATCACCTCGCCGTCAAGATCGAGAAGACGAGCCAGGGTGAGCCGAAGAATATCATCGTGGGCGCGTTCGGCGGCCATTACGACATCAAGCAGGTCGTCGTGGTCGACATGGATGTCGATATCGACGATGAAAGCGAAATCGAATGGGCGGTTGCGACCCGCTTTCAGGCCGATCGCGACCTCGTCATCGTCTCGGGCGCGCAAGGCTCGAAACTTGATCCATCGTCGGATGACGGCATCAGCACGAAAATGGGAATCGACGCGACCAAGCCGCTTGCGACCGAGCCGATGGAATTCAAGCGCATTCACGTCAAGGGCATCGAAAACGTCGATCTCGCTTCTGTGCTCGAGGACGATCCGAAAGCCGCTTTTACGCGAATTATCGCGGGCTAGAACCAGACGGGCGTCGCTGCCACGGAGAATTTTAAGGATGTCGACAGCGCTACGAATTGCCCATGGAGCCTTTGGCCGGGTCGCGCTTCTCGACATGGACTGGTCGCTGGTGCGTCATGCCCATCCGCATTGCCATGTGCTGTTGAAGGTCGAGGGCGCCGATACGCAGTTCGTCGTCGGCGACACGGTCTGTCCGCTCACCAACGACACAGCGGTTCTGGTCAACGGCTGGCAGCCGCATTCATATGTCCACCATCTCGAACGGCCGCGTACCGTCATCCTCGCACTTTACATAGAGCCGGAATGGTTGGTGGCATTTCGGCCGGGCTGGGCCGCAAGCGGCGCACCCGGTTTCTTCAGTGAACCTTCCGGCGCTATTTCGCCGCGCATCCGCACGCTGGCGATGAATCTCGCCGCCGACATGATGGCCCACCCCGAGGCGCGAACCGCCCATGAAGCGATGCTGTCGGATTTGATGATTTCGGTAATCGAGCGATTCACGCCATGGCGAAGCTTTCCGCGCTCGATCAGGGAATTGAACGCGCGCTCTGCCGACTGGCGCATCCGGAAAGTGGCGGCATCGATGCGAACGCATGCCGGACCAGGGGCCGCACTTGAAGTCTTTGCCCGGGAAGCGGGCCTCTCGCGAGCGCATTTTTTCCGATTGTTCGAAGCTTCGATCGGCGTGCCGCCAAAAGTCTTTCTCAACGTCGTACGCATGGAGAAGGCGGTCGACGCCGTGCTGAATCAAACCTCCAACCTCTGCGACATCGGCAGCCGGCTCGGCTTTGCCGAGCCCGCGCATTTCACCCGCTTCTTCCGCAACCACACGGGTGTCAGTCCGCGCGAGTTCCGCAACGTTTCCCGTCTTGCGAGCTGATGCTGCGGCGCACTCGCTCAACAATGAGACGGGATGGTAAGTTTCGAGACCGGCTGACATTGCGGAATACGATTGCCGCCGAATAGCTTTTCCTCGACGCGGGTCGACTGCGCTGGGAGAACTTTTGGATGGCAGAAGCCGCCGGCCAAGCCACGACCAATCGCAAGACCGGATCGCCTTGGGTCGGGCGGTCGATCCCTCGCGTCGAAGATTCGGCACTTTTGACCGGAAACGGGCGCTTCATCGACGACCTCGGCATTCGTCCCGGCACCCTCCACGCTGCGTTCCTGCGTTCGCCGCATGCTCACGCCGATATCGCGTCGATCGATCTGTCATCGGCGAAGCAGGCGCCGGGCGTGGTCGCGATCCTTGTGGGCGAAGACGTCAAGGCGCTGACGTCCAGCCTCGTGGTCGGGGTCAAGGCGCCGGTCGAGTGCTGGCCGATCGCGATTGGGCGCGTGCGCTATGTCGGGGAGCCCGTTGCCATTGTCGTTGCAAGCGATCGCTACCTCGCCGAAGACGCCGTCGATCTCATCGATGTGGGCTACGAGGTGAAGCCAGCCGTAGTCGATCCGGTTCACGCGTTGGCGCCTGGCGCGCCCGTCCTGCACGACGGCTTCCCGGGCAATGTCGCCAGCGACCGGACCTTTCGCTACGGCGAGCCGGAGCAGGCGTTTGCGAGCGCGCCGCATCGCATCAGCATCGACGTTCGCTATCCGCGCAACTCCTGCACGCCGATCGAAACCTATGGCGTGGTCGCCGAGTATGAGCCGGGCGAAGACGCTTACGACGTGCTGGCCAATTTTCAGGGGCCGTTCAGCATCCATGCGGTGCTGTCGCGGGCGCTGAAGGTTCCGGGCAACCGGCTGCGGCTGCGCACGCCACCGGATTCCGGTGGCAGTTTTGGCGTCAAGCAAGGCGTTTTTCCCTATATCGTTCTGGTCGCGGCGGCGGCGCGGGCCGCAGGTCGACCGGTGAAATGGATCGAGGATCGGCTCGAACATCTGACCGCATCGGTTTCCGCCACGAACCGGGCCATCACGCTTGCCGCGGCGGTCGATCATGATGGCCGCATCCTCGCGCTCGACTGGGACCAGGTCGAGGATTGCGGCGCGCATCTGCGCGCGCCGGAGCCGGCGACGCTCTACCGGATGCACGGCAACCTGAACGGCGCCTACGACATCCACCATCTCAAGGTCCGCAACCGCGTCGTCGTCACCAACAAGACGCCGACGGGATTGAATCGTGGATTTGGTGGCCCGCAGGTATATTTTGCGCTGGAGCGGCTGGTTCAGCGCATTTCGGTCGAACTTGGCCTTGATCCGCTCGACGTCATCACGCGCAATCTCGTTCCCGCAGACGCCTTTCCATACCGGACTGCGAGCGGCGCATTGCTCGATTCCGGAAATTAACAGGAAGCGATCCGCCGCGGAGCTGCCGAAGGCCGGCTAGCCGAGCTCAAATCCCGGCGCGACGCGGCACGCGCGCAGGGAAAACTTTATGGCATCGGCTACACCGCCGTGGTCGAGCCCAGCGTTTCCAACATGGGTTACATCACGACCGTGCTCACGCCCGCCGAGCGCCGCAAGGCCGGCCCCAAGAACGGCGCGCAGGCGACCGCGACGATCGCGATCGATCCGGTCGGCAGCGTCATGATTCACGTCGCCTCGGTGCCGCAGGGGCAGGGCCACCGCACCGTTCTTTCGCAGGTCGTGGCAGATGTGCTTGGCCTCAAGCCCGCCGATATCAGGGTCAATACCGAAATAGATACCGCCAAGGACGCCTGGTCGATCGCCTCTGGCAACTATGCCAGTCGGTTTGCGCCGGCGGTCGCGGGCACTGCGAGGCTTGCCGCCGAGCGCATCGCGGAGCGCCTGGCGCGGGTCGCCGCCAGCCAGTTGAACACCGAGATCGAGGACATTGCGTTCGCCGGCGGACAAGTTGGATCGAAGCGCAACCCCGACAACAGACTTTCATTTTCCCGCGTGGCCGGATTGAGCCACTGGTCGCCGGCTGCACTGCCAGACGGCATTGGGCAGACCATCCGGGAGACGGTGTTTTGGACCCCGCCGGAACTGACCGCCCCGGACGAAGAGGATCACATCAACTCCTCGCTCTGCCACGGCTTCATCTTCGATTTTTGCGGCGTCGAGGTCGACCGCGCGACCCTGCAGACGCGGATCGACCGCTACGTCACTTCGCACGACTGCGGAACCATCTTGCATCCCGCCATGGTCGACGGGCAAATCCGCGGCGGCTTTGCGCAAGCCCTCGGCGCCGCGCTTTACGAGGAATATGCCTATGACCGCGACGGCAGTTTTCTGACCGGAACATTTGCCGACTACCTGCTGCCGACCACGGCGGAGGTGCCTGACCCCGTCATCGTCCACATGCAGACGCCTTCGCCCTTCACGCCGCTCGGCGCAAAGGGCGTTGGCGAAGGCAATTGCATGTCGACGCCGGTCTGTATCGCAAACGCCGTCGCCGATGCGCTTGGCGCAAAGGACCTCGAATTGCCGCTGGTGCCGGCGAAACTCGCGCAACTCGTGCGCGGTGCCGAACCTGCGCCGCCCGCGAGCCGGGCTGCAGACAGAGATCAAAAGCGCTCTCGAGGTCTGCGCGGTCAAGGCGAGGCGATTGTTGACGCGCCGGCCGAGCAGGTCTGGAACATGCTGCTCGACCCCGCGACGCTGAAGGCGGTGATCCCGGGTTGTCACGCCGCTCAAAAAATCTCGGACACCCATTTCCGCGCCGACGTCACGCTCGGCATCGGCCCGGTCAAGGGACGATATCGTGCGGATGTAAAACTTTCCGATCTCGATCCGCCGCATGCGGTGACGCTCGCCGGATCGGCCGATGGCGCGCTCGGGTTCGGCAGCGGCGAGGGACGCATCACCCTTGGCGCAATCGAGAACGGCGGCAGCGTGATCCGCTATGAGTACGAGGCAGCCATCGGCGGCAGGGTCGCAAGCATCGGAGGCCGGCTCCTCGATGGCGCCGCGCGTGTCATCATCGGGCAATTTTTTGCAAGCCTGGCGCGCCAGGCAGGCGGCGGCGCTTCAGATCAGACCAAGGCTTCCCTTGTCGTTAGGTTGCGTCGTTGGTTCGGAGGACGCCGATGAAGCCGGCTGTCTTCGATTACGTCCGCGCCGAACATCTCGACGAAGCGCTCGAGGTGCTGGCGAATGAAGGAAGCGACGCGCGCATCATCGCCGGCGGGCAGTCCTTGATGCCCATGCTCAACATGCGCCTGGCAAAGCCGAAAACGCTGATCGACATCATGCGTGTTTCCGAGCTCGCGCGGATCGAACGCAAGGCTGGCACGATGACGATCGGGGCGGCGGTGCGCCAGGCCGCATTGCTGGATTGGCCCGGGCTCGACGAGAGTTTGTCCCTCGCCGCTCTGGCTCTCCCCTGGACCGGCCATGTTCAGACCAGGAGCAGGGGCACGGTGTGCGGCTCGATCGCGCATGCCGATCCGAGTGCCGAATTGCCGCTGGTCTTGTGCGCGCTCGACGGGGAAGTGCACTTGCGCAGCGCCCGGCGCCGGCGGCGCGTTGCAGCAAGGGATTTTTTCACCGGGATGATGGCGACGAACCGTGCCGATGACGAACTGATCGAAGCGGTGTCGTTTGCCGCGGACCAAAAGCGCTGCGCGTTTCGCGAGGTCGCGCGCCGTCACGGCGATTTCGCCATCGTGGCCTGCGCCGCGGTAGCGAAAGATGACGGCGTTCGCCTCGCCGTCGGCGGCGTCGCCGACATGCCGGTGGCGCTAAATTTGCCGCGGCTCGAAGCAAGCGCGCTCGACGATGCCCTGAATGCCTTTGCCTATGATCTAGACGCGCGCGACGACATTCATGCCACGGCGAGATACCGGCGCGACCTCGTGCGGATGATCGGCCGCGATCTGGTGCGGGAGGTACTTCAATGAGCCGATGGCAGGCAAACCGGCGGCACGCCGTTCGCTTCAATCTCAACGGCAAGCCATGTGCCGGCGAAGCCGAGCCCCGCATGCTGTTGACGGATTTTTTGCGCCATCAGATCGGCATGACCGGCACCCATGTCGGATGCGAGCACGGCGTCTGCGGCGCATGCACCGTCGATATTGACGGCAATCCGGCGCGAGCCTGCCTCACGCTCGCGATGCAGGTAGATGGCAGCAACGTGCGAACGGTTGAAAGCCTTGCGCCAACGGCAGACCGTCACGGGATTCTGCAGGCGGCATTCAAGCGCAATCACGCGCTCCAGTGCGGGTTTTGCACGGCCGGCATTTTGATGTCGCTCGATGGATTCCTGCGGAAATATCCGCATGCCGACGAACAAGCCATCCGCAATCTGCTGACCGGGCACCTGTGCCGCTGTACGGGTTACACGCCGATCGTGCGCGCGGCGCTCGAAGCGGCTGCCGAAACGAGGGATGCGTTGAGCAGGGAGAAATCCGATGCTTGATCTTGGAACGAGCTTCGTTGCGAGCGTGGCGCGTGATCCCGACGTGCTTGCAATCGTTGATGACGGTCTTCGCCTGACCTACGCGCAATGGTACAGGCGTATCTCGTCGCTCATCGCCTCCTTCGATCGGATCGGCCTGAAGCCGGGCGATCATATCGTCACGGTGCTGCAGAATTGCGAGCCGGCCGCGACACTGCACTGGGCCTGTCAGCTCGCCGGTATCGTGATCACGCCGATCAACTGGCGCGCCAACGACGATGAACTCGACTTCTGCATCGCGAATTCCGAAGCCTGCGCGGTCGTGTATCAGGACGTGTCGGCGGAAGCCGTCAAAGAGTCAAGGCACGCGGCGTCCTTGCCGCGAATTTGCGTGGGCGATGAGCGATCCGGTGAATTCTCCTTCGAGCAACTGGTGGCGGGGTCGGCGACGGACGTGGCGCCGCGCGTCAGCGCCGAAGCCTGGTCGATCATGCTCTATACATCAGGAACCACGTCGCGGCCGAAGGGCGTGCCGCGACGTCATCGTGCCGAGCGCGCCGCCGCAATCGCCCATGTCGCGCAAAATCTCTATCGGCGAGGCGAACGCACCCTCGGTGTGATGCCGCTTTACCATACCATGGGTGTCCGCTCGCTGATCGCGATGTCGATCGTTGGCGGCACTTTCGTTTGCCTGCCGCGCTACGATACGAAAAAGGCGCTCGCGCTGATCGCGGCTGAAAAGATCAGCAATCTCTACCTGGTACCGACGCTCTACCACGAACTGGTCCATGCGAGCGAATTTGCCTCGACCGACGTTTCGAGTGTGCGAAAGCTGGGATTTGCCGGTGCGCCGATGACGGACGGACTGCTGAAGAAACTCGATGCGGCGTTTCAGCCGGACCTATTCGTCAATCACTACGGCAGCTCGGAGATCTACACCTTCACCATCGATCAGAACGCGCCTGCGAAGCCGGGCTCCGCCGGCAAGGCCGGGATCAACCAGGAAATCCGGGTGGTGAAGCTGAACGCCAGCTCGGCGTCGGATCTCGCAAGTCCAGACGAGGAGGGCGAGATCATTGCCTTGCTTGCTGGCGATGAGTCATTCGAAGGTTATTGGCGCCGGCCGGACGCGGACGCCAGGGCGCTTCGGGAGGGCTGGTATTTCACCGGCGACACTGGATACGTCGATCGCGATGGCGACCTGTTCGTGACCGGCCGCGTCGATGACATGATCATTACCGGCGGCGAGAACGTCTCGCCGGTCGAGATCGAAAGTTGCCTTTCGCTGCATCCTTCCGTGCTTGAGGTCGCGGTCGTTGGTCTGCCCGACGAGAAATGGGGAAAAATCGTCGCTGCCTTTGTCAAGCGCAAGGGGCCGGTGGGCGAGCAGGAACTCGAGCAGTTCTGCCGGACATCGGGATTAGCCAATTTCAAGCGGCCTCGTCGCTTCATCTTCGTGGATTCCTTGCCGAAATCCCCGGTCGGAAAATTGCTGCGCCGAATGCTTGTGGCGGGCGATTACCAGCTTGAACGCGCGCCGCCCTCAAGCGCCGCCTGACACAGAAAGGGAATAACCATGCCATCTCCTTACGCTTTTGCGGATTCGCGGCTTACCGGGCTCGACGGCTTTCAGGTCGAAATCGACGTGGCGCGCGAGCGCGCCGACATCATTCTCAACCGGCCACCTCTCAATGTCGTCTCAATGCCGCAGCGCGATCAATTGCGGCTGGTGTTCGAGGCGCTCGATGAAGATGGGCGCGTGCGCGTCATCGTGGTGCGCTCGATCGGCGAGCACTTTTCCAGCGGGGGCAATATCGGCGGCTTCATGGAAGCAACGCCCGAGAAGGTCTCCCAGCTTGCCTGGAACATTGCATCTCCGACGCGCTGTTCGAAGCCGGTGATCGTCGCCAACCGCGGTTATTGTTTCGGGGTCGGTTTTGAGTTCTCGCTTGCCTGCGATTTCCGGATTGCGTCCGAGACCACGCTTTATGCGCTGCCGGAACAAAAGCTCGGCCAGATTCCCGGTTCGGGCGGCTCCGCACGGCTGCAGAAGATGATCGGAATCACCCGCACCAAGGACATTGTGATGCGCTCGAAGCGGATCACCGCAAGACAGGCGTTCGACTGGGGCATCGTCACCGAATGCGTGGCCGATGGCGAACTCGAGAATGCGACCGACAGGCTCGTGGACGAGCTTCGCACCTTTGCGCCGCTCGCCCAGCGGACGGCGAAAAAGCTTTTGAACGATACCGAAGATTCAACGCTTGCGATCGCGATCGAACTCGAAGGCCACTGCTACAGCCGGCTGCGCCAGTCGGAAGATTTCAGGGAAGGAGTTGAGGCGTTCAACGCGAAGCGCCCGCCGAAATTCATCGGGCGCTGAAACAGGAAATTATTGGGGGTGAGACGGGCCCAACATTCCCGACGATCATGATCGCGGAAAAGATCGGCGCCAGTCCTGTTGTCATGATTGCTAGAACCAAAATACATGTGAATGCGTTATCGAATCCTGAGGAAGCGGATGGACGGTAACCGGGCCAGTCCGCGAAGATACATGTCTATAGTAAGGAGATGCGAGATGAGGCGCCGTGCAGCCGTCTAAGCAGCACAAGAAGTCCTTTCGCGCGAGGTCGCTTGCGGACCTCTGGCGCCGCGTCAAGAAACATCCTCTGGCAAAGATCGGTCCGGGCCTCATCACCGGCGCCGCCGATGACGATCCCAGCGGCATTGCGACCTACTCCCAGGCGGGGGCCCAATTCGGCCTCGACATGCTCTGGACCATGCCATTGGCCTACCCGCTGATGTCCGCGATCCAGTCCCTGTGTGCGCAAATCGGGCGGGTCACCGGCAAGGGGCTCGCGGCCAACATCAAGGCGGCGTTTCATCCGATCGTGCTCAAGGCCGTGGTGCTTCTGTTGCTGTTGGCCAACACGCTGAATATTGCAGCCGACGTTTCGGCGATGGGAGAGGTCGCCGAACTCGTCAGCGGCCTCGACCGGCACGCGATGACCGCTTTCTTCGTGGTCTTGACGCTGCTGCTTCAGATTTTCGTGCCGTATCACAAATATGTATTCCTGCTGAAGTGGTTGACGCTTTCGCTTCTCGCCTATGCCGCCGTCCTGTTCACCGTGCACGTACCCTGGAGCGAGGTGGCGTTGAGGACGGTGTGGCCGAGGCTGAAGCTCGATTTCGACACCGCGGCGGTGGTTGTTGGTGTCTTCGGCACGACGATCAGTCCATATCTCTTCTTCTGGCAGGCGTCGGAAGAAGTGGAAGACATGCACGCCAAGCGCGCCGGTGCCCTGCTGCGAAACGCCGCTGCCGCGCCGGCGGAACTCCGGCGTATCAAGTGGGACACCTGGAGCGGAATGCTTTATTCCGATGTCACGGCGTATTTCATCATCCTTGCGACGGCCGTCACGCTCCATGTATCGGGGGTCACCGATATCCAGACCGCGGCCCAGGCGGCGGGCGCGCTGCGGCCGGTGGCCGGCGATTTTGCGTTTCTCCTTTTTGCCATCGGAATAATCGGCGTCGGCCTGATCGGTGTGCCGGTGCTCGCCGGCTCTGCCGCCTATGCGGTGGCCGAAGCGATGGGCTGGCAATCGGGCCTTGAACGAAAGGCCGGCGCGGCGCGCGGATTCTATGCCGTGATCGCGGTCAGCGTGCTGGCCGGCCTTTTCATCCAGTATTCGCCGATCGGTCCGATGAAGATGCTGTTCTGGAGCGCCGTGATCAACGGCATCGTGGCGGTGCCGCTGCTGGTCGTGATCATTCTGCTTGCCTCCAGCAAGTCCGTGATGGGAGCATTCACGGCAAGTCGGCCGATCTTGGCCCTCGGCTGGATCGGGGCGGCGATCATGGGTCTTGCCGCCGTGCTGATGTTCATTCCCGGCTAGGCCGCCGCGCGCGGAACTTTCGGGCGCGTGATCAGGGCTTGACGAGTTTGAGGCGCGGGAGCGCCACCCGAGCGTTGCCGGCAAGAAAGCAGAGCCAGTTGCGGAAGAAGGGTCTTCTCCGGGAGCTATCCATGCCGGTCAGTCGCCGAGCGCGCGCCTGACCTGCTCGCCGATCTGGTGAAGGGCCAATCTTCCTTGCAGAAGGAGGGCGCCGATTGCATGGAAATTGTGAATCATGCCTTCGTGGCAGACGTGATCGACCGCAACGCCCGCCGCAATCAGCTTGGCGGCATAGGCATTGCCTTCGTCGCGCATCGGATCGAATTCGGCCGTATGTATGATGGCCGGCGGAAGGCCTGCAAACCTTGTGGCGCGCAACGGCGAGATTTGCGGATCGGCGAGGTCTGCATCTCCCTGCAGATAGTCTTCGAGGTCGGCCTGCAACGTGATGCGGTCGGGCAAATGCTCCTCAGCGAATTCCTGGCGGGATGGTGATTCATCCTCGAAATCGAGTACCGGGCAGATCAGGCATTGCGCCGATATTGCAGGTCCGGCGTTCCGCAAGCATTCCTGGCAGACCACGGCGGCAAGCGTGGCGCCGGTGGAATCCCCGCCAACCACAAGCCGCGCCGCATCGATGCCGAGCGAGGCGGCCTCGCCCGAGATCCATCGAGTCGCCGCCATCGCGTCCTCGATCGCGGCCGGGAACTTGTGCTCGGGCGCCAGGCGGTAGTCTATAGAGACAAGCCGGCAGCCCGTCGTCTGCGCCAGCGCCGCGGCAATAAGGTCATGGGTCTCGATACTGCCGGCAACCATGCCGCCGCCATGGAAAAAGATGAAGCCAGGCAAGGGTTCGCCCGTGGCATCCGCGGGCGCATAGAGGCGGTAACGAATGGCGCCCGCCGGACCCGGCAATGCGCCGTCGATTCCGCTCACGGCCGTTACGTCGGCGCGGGCAAACTGCATCAGTTTGGCGAACGCCTGGCGGCGGGCTTCAGCGCTCGGCCGCGATCGATCGCGCGGCGCTTCGGCGGCCATCATGGCAAGAAAAGCGCCTTGCCAGGGGGTCAAGGGGCATATCGGCTCCGCTATCGGAAGACGGGCGCGACTGTGGGCTACCAGGTATGAGTGGAACGCGCTCGCGGCAAATCCCGCAAGGAAATCCTTAGGGATTTCCGAGATACCAGCGCGAAGGCGCCGCTGCCGGCGAGAACGAGGGCGGCCTGCGCGCACAGCCAGAACAACGGATATTCCCAGCCGCCGCCCGGGTTCGAGTAGCCCCAGCCGACCGGCCATTTGATCCAGACGACAACCCCCAAGAAAATCAGCAAGAACGCCGCCCATTGCCTGGTGTACCAGCCAAGCAGGATGGCGATGCCGCCGATCACCTCGACGCTGAAAGTCGGCCAGGCGAGCAGGGGAGGGATGCCGTTTTTCGCCAGCAGCGCTTCATGCGTGTGCATGCCGCGATAGATCTTCAGGAATGCATGGGCAATCCAGTCGATCCCGATCGCGACGCGCAAAAGCGCCAATCCATAGGGTGCCCAGGCTGAGTCCACGGTTGGGTTGCTGAAGAATGCGGCGAGAACGCCGGGCATGTTGGCACGGTTATCCCCCGCTTGGTCGATGCTCATCTGTTCCTTCCCTGTTTTTTCAAGCCAGCCAAGGCGTGATTGCGAAAACGTACCATAGGGATCGGCCGATCACCTAGTGCGGTGGTCGTGACATTGCTTCCGCATTACCGCGAGTCCTCGAGGTGAACGTCAAAAGAACCAAAACCGCACCAGAATCCATATTTTCTGGTGTTCCTTTGATTCTGAAATTCGTAAGCCAACCGCCGCGATGTGATCCGAATGTCAAAGCCGGGACACTGGTTTTCCGCAGTCCTGCCCTCTACACTCCGCCGCAAATAACAATAGGCAAAATCAGGGAGAGCCGTTCATGCCGCGCCTTTGTGTTGTTGCGAGCGCAAGTTGTCTCGTCATGGCCACGTGGCTTGGGAGCACTGCCCCGTCGGCGGCGCAGGGATCGGTTGTGCTCGCCGGCAAAGTCACCGTCGGGCAGGAGGCGCTCGAGGGCGTCCTGGTCAGCGCCCGGAAGAGCGACTCCAGCATCACCGTCACGGTCGTGAGCGGCAAGGATGGCAGCTACAGTTTCCCGGCAGGCCGGCTCGAGCCGGGCCAGTATTCCCTGCGCATCCGGGCGATTGGCTACGATCTCGATGGTCCCGATCGGGTCATGGTCGCGTCGGACAAGGCAACGATGGCCGGCCTCGCATTGCGCCCGGCAAAAGATATCGCCTCGCAACTGACCAACGCCGAGTGGCTCGCAAGCATGCCGGGCAGCGATGCCGAGAAGGGACAAATGCTCAATTGCGTCGGCTGCCACACGCTGGCACGCCCGCTTAATTCGAAATACAGCGCCGAGGAATTCCTGACCATCGTTCTGCCGCGCATGCAGGGCTATGTGAACCAGAGCATCCCGGCGCACCCGCAATTGCGCCATGCCGAGCGTCTGATGGAAGAACGCGGCGATCAGCGTGTGCAGGTCTATCGAGGCGCGGCCGAATACCTCGCCAGCGTCAATCTCTCTTCCCGCCCGAGCTGGAATTTCGAATTCAAAACCCTGCCGCGCCCGACCGGGGCGGCGACGCGAGTGATCTATACCGAATACGATCTGCCGCGCGAGACGATCGAGCCGCACGACGTCATTGTCGACGGCCGCGGCATGGTCTGGTTCTCCTCGTTCGGCGAGCAGAATCTCGGCCGGCTGGATCCAAAAACCGGTGACGTCATCGAATTCGCGATTCCGGAGCACAAGCCGGGCTTCCCGACCGGGTTGCTTGGCCTGCGCGCCGACGGCGAAGGCAATCTGTGGTTCGGCAACATGTATCAGGCCACGATCGCCAGATTTGATCCAAGGACCGTAACATTCAGGTTCTGGCCGCTGCAGGGTGAAGAGAACAGCGACGCGGCCCAGATCAACATGGCCAGCCCGCAAAGTTCGCACGTCGACGGCAAGGTATGGGCGCAGAACAACGGCTTTGCCGGGGTTCATCGGCTCGATATCGCCACGGGGAGAATCGAAACGTTCCTGCCGTTCAAGGGCGTGAGCGGACCGCACAATGTCTATGACGTCGTTCCGGATTCGAAAAACAATGTCTATTTCACCGATTTCCGCCAGCGTCATATCGGGCGGATCGACGCCAAAACCGGAGAGATCAGGCTTTACGAAACGCCGACGGCCAATTCGGCGCCGCGACGCGGCAGCATGGACGCACAGGACCGGCTGTGGTTCGGTGAATATCGCGCCGACCGCATCGGCATGTTCGACACCAGGACCGGGCAGTTCCGGGAATGGCTGGTCGAACCGAAATGGTCGGCGCCTTACGACGTCACCACCGACAAGAACGGCGAAGCCTGGACCGGCTCGATGTTGACCGATCGAGTCACCAGACTCAATCCTGCAACCGGCGAGGCGATCAATTATCTCCTGCCGCGCAGCACCAACATCAGGCGTGTATTCGTCGACAATTCCACGACGCCGGTCACCTTCTGGGTCGGCAGCAACCACGGCGCCTCGATCGTGAAGGTCGAGCCGCTGGAATAGCGGAGCGAAAGTGCGAACTGGTTCGCCTAAGGAAAACGCGTCAAACAAGGGGCTAGAGCTTCGGTTCCGATTCAATCAGAACCCATCATGCTCTGGAAACGCGTCAGTGCGGCGGCGTGTACGGGTCCGGCGTGCCCATGGCGATCAACGGATACTTCTTCACGCTGGCCTCGAATTCACCCACCATCTTCAGCACAGGACCGAACACCCAGCTATCGGTAATCACCTTGTCCTGATCCTCGCGCGGGTTGGTATAGAGATTGAACAGCAGCGGTATCGCGAGCTTGATCGGCGGCGAGACCATCGTCTCCTGTTGGTAGAAATGCACCTTGAAATTTTTCCATTTCACAGCCTGAAGGCGATCCGCGCACCAGATCAGGATTCCCTCACGCGCCGATTTATCGGTTCTGCCGAGGAAGAAATCCGACTGATCGACACCATCGATGGGGCGATCCTTCGGCACCGCCGCGCCGGTGATACCAGCCAGTGTCGGGAAAAGATCGACGGCGTGAACAATCTCGTCGCTCACGCGACCGGCCGGCACCTTGCCCGGCCAGCGGATCATGAAGGGAACGCGGATGCCGCCTTCCCATGCTGTGAAGTACTGGCCGCGCCACGGCCCCGCCCAACCGTCCCACGGCTTGATGAATTCCGGCCCGTTGTCGCTCGCAAAGATCACGACGGTGTTGTCGCGGATACCGAGCCGGTCCACGGCATCCAGCATCTGGCCGACGTTGTGATCCATCTCGGCCAGCATGTCGGCCCAGTCGCCGTTTCCGGTCTTTCCCGCAAATGCCGGATTCGGCAACGTCGGCAAGTGCGGCTGCGTAAGGGTCGCATAGGCGAAGAAGGGTCTCCGTGCCTGCGACTGGCGTTCCATGAACGCGATTGAACGCCGGGTGATCTCGGCGTCGATCAGGCGGCGCTGCTCGAGGTCGTACACCTTGACGTCGCGGCTCGCTTCGCCCTTGCGGCCCTCCATGATCTGTTCCGGCGGCATGATGCTTGGCGAATAACCAGGCGAGCCGGGCCACAACGCCTCATCCGTGGTGCGCGGAATGCCGTACCACTCGTCAAAACCCTGGTCGTTCGGCAAGCGGCCATTCTGGCTGCCGAGATGCCATTTTCCGTTGAGCGCCGTCGCGTAACCGGCGGCCGACAGCGACTCGGCCATCGTTACTTCCCACTGTGTCAGACCGTCCGCGACACCGCCAAACGGCACTGAATGGGTGCCCGAGCGGATCGCATAGCGCCCGGTCAGGATGGCGGACCGGCTCGGGGTGCACTGCGCCTCCATGTTCATGTTGGTGAGGCGCAGGCCCTCGGTTGCAAGTTTGTCGATGCGCGGCGTCGGCGCACCGCGCGTCGCGCCGCCACCGTAGATGCCCAATTCGCCGTAGCCGAGGTTGTCGACGAGGATGAACAGGATGCTTGGCTTCTGGGCCGGCGGCGTCTGGGCCTGCGCGCTGGCGCCAACCACGGATGCTAAGGCAAACGTCGTAATGCCGAGCAAGATACTGCGGCGATTGAGGATGCGGTCACACGAAGTATTCCGCGGCATCTCACTCTCCAATTACACCTGTTCGAAATCCGGCAACGGCCAGGACCGATCGAAGTAGGCTTCGGTCGGCTGGTAGAACCGGAAATACGCAAACCAGTTTTTGCCGGGAACGGTTGGAATCCAGTTCTTCTCGAAGCCGGCTGGCGCCGTGGGCCCGCAACAGATATCCACCGAACCGTCCTCGTTCTTGCGCAGGTCCATGCGTGACGAGCGGTCGGCGGTTTTCTGCTCGTTCAGGATCAGTGCACGCGTACCGACATCATAGACCGTAACCGACCAGAACAGCTTGATCGGCGGATTGGGCGGAACGCGCAGGCGATACGACCTGCCGCCATCCAACCACTGCCCGGCCCTGTCCTTGTAGGCGCTGAGATAAGCCGATGAAGGTCCGGGCCGCTTAGGCGCCATCGCCGCGCCCGCACCCACGGCCTCGTAGAACCAGGAGGCGCGCTCGTCGAGCAAATTCCAAAATGTGTCGGGATCGTCGGCGTCCAGTTGCAGCGCGAAGTCCCAGTGCGCATCGGACCGATACCTGCCGCCCGCGAAACGCCGATCCGCGGAGTTGGCTTTTGCCATGGCCTCTCCAATCAACGCGGCGTCGGTCAGAATTTTCGTTTGCCGTGCATCCGGCTTGAATGGCTTGCCCTTTTCCAGGCCGAGCGGCCGCAACATCGCATGGAAAAAGATATCGTGCGGCTCGACCGGTTCGCGCTGGATCACGTCATCGAGCCGCTCCCAATACTCCATTCCGCGCGGCGGCAGGCCACTCCATGCCTTTGTGCCGACGTCGAGAATCTCCGTCTTCGGCGCATTGTCGCGTTGCGCGTAGGGATACATCTGCAATTGCGCCAGTGCCTCCTTCGCTTGCTCGCGATCTGCATCGGTCAGTCGCGCACCGAGAAAAATGTTGAAGGTCGGGGACTGGCGTACGGTATAGCCGGCGACGTTGTCGGGCACCTTCTGCCCGGGAGCCAGCAGGAGGTACGTGCCCGGGGATTCGGTGCCCGGAATAGTTCGTTGCCAGGCGTCACTGATCCCACCTTGCACGCCACGCGGCGGGATCACCATGACCAACGGCCCGGCGGAGAGATCGGCGAACCCGAGATAGTACGGCGTCGTGGCATTGGCGGTCAGGATGCCGCGCCTCGCCTCAAGCGACAGGATGGCGACGATCTGTCCGTTCCTGGCGCCGAGTCCTTTCGTAATGCCGCGCTGCCACGACGTAAACGAGACCGCCGGAAGAGACCAGAGATAGGCCTGGCAGCCGCGTTGAAAATCGCGCTCGTCGTAAAGCTTCTCGATCGCCGCGTCGCTCGGATAGCCGTTGGCGAAGTCGTGGGTGAAGTCGAGCGTGCCGATGCGCGTCTCGATCTTTTGCAATGAGTCCGGCCCGGTCGATTTCACTTCCTGAGCTTGGCTGGGGTTTGTCATGCCGGCGATAGAAAGTGCTCCAAGGGCAGCAGGGGCTGCGCTCGCCAACAACGATATCGTTTCTCGACGATTCGGGCTCATCGCATCTTTCTCCTCGCTCACCGGGCCGCAATCCGTTCGATGTCCGGCAGCGCCCACGTTTTGTCGAATACCGATTTTTCTGGTCCGTAGAAGCGGAACAGAACCTCGAATTGCCCATTCGCATCGGTCGGCACCCAATTCGATTCCTTGCCGGCCGAAGCCCGCGGCCCGAACCAGATCTCGACCGAGCCGTCCGCGTTCGCTCGCAACCCCGGACTCTGCGATGAACGTCCCGACCGGGGCATTTCGCGAATGAGGGCATGGGTCGCGCGGTCATAGACCGTCGCCGACCAGTATTGCCGGACCGGTGCATTCGCCGGGATGGTCAGGCGATAGGTGTTAGCACCAGTAAAGCTCTGCCCGTCCTTGTCCTTGATCGTCATCAGATAGAACTGGCCGGTGCCCGACCGCTTCGGACTGAAGAACGCCATGGTGTAGGCGACGCCGCGGCTGTCGACGGGATAACTGTCTGGATCGGCAAATTGAGTCTGAAGACCCTTGATAAGCTCGGGCGAGAGTGGAATCGCCCATCGGTGCCCGTCGTAGTAGGGCGTGAAGGTAGTTTCGTATCTCAGATCGAGCCACGCATGGGCTTCGGCTGCCGCCGCATTCAAAATGTTCTTCATCCTTTCATCGGGACTAAACGGTTTGCCCTTCTCGATGCCCCTTCAATTGATCGATCATGGCCTTGTCGCGGGTAAGCCAAGGCTCCCGCTGCACGAAGCGATCGAGCGATTGGAAAAAGCGGAGGTCGTAGGGGATCGTGGAATCGTAGACGGCGCCGATAGCGTCGATGAATACGGTCTCGGGCGGATTGGCGGCCTGGCTCAGCGGATAAATCCTGATCCGTTTGCCGTAGGCGACGGCTGTCTTGACGTCGGCGTCGCTGCCGCTCTTCAGAATCGAACGGAGCAAGGCGTAGCCCTGGTAGTTGCCGCACGGCAGGACGATATAGCCATCGGGCGTGTTTGCTTGATAGCCCGGCGGCGTTATCAGATATTTGCCGCCCGAGCCCTTGTCCGCGCCAGCCGGGCCGACGTCCTCCAATGCGGCCTGCCAGGGGTCCATAATGCTGCCATTGATGACGCCATCGTCGGCCGGCGGAATCTCGATCACAATCGGACCGTCTTTGGTGTTGAAGAAGGCCACGAAGTAGATGACGTCGGGGTTGGGTGTCAGCGTCTGGTTTCGCCAGTCGAGCAGACCGGACCAGTAGACGATCTGGTTCGGCTTGCCGCCGAGCCTGAGCATTGCCTGATACATCAGATCGGTGTTGACCGCGGGCATGCCCCAGATGACAGCCTCGACCGCACGCCGTTCGATGGCGCGGCGCTTGATATCGTCCGCCGAGGGCGTCTGAGCTTGCGCTTGCGTGCCGAGACCGGCGGCAGCGATCCACAGCATAGCAAGGAGCACTTTCGATTTCATAGTGACTCCAGCCCCGTCTTCTCCTAGTGGGCGACTACTGCCGTTGCGGCGTCGCGTCGAACTGAATCTTTTCGATCGTACCCGTGAACGGGAAGGCTCCCTTCGATTTGTAGTCCGGGCTGACCGGCGAGATGGAATCTCGTCCGATCTCGAAGGGCTCGATGCCCTGTCTGACCATCGCCGAGCCGACGGAGCCCTCCCCAGCCAGCGCTCCGTTGACAAACAGCCTTATCGGCGCCCCATTGTTGAGCGTGCCGCCCGGCTTGAGCCCCTTGGAGGCATACTCCAGCTTGACGACGACCTTGCCTTTGCGAAGCGGGGCCTGCGCTTGCACCGTATTATGCTCGAAGTCGGCGAGGCTGTAGTGATAGGTGAGCTTCCCATCCTTGACGTACAGGCTCCATCCGCCGTTGAGGCCGCCAGCGGCTACGATCACTCCCTCGACACCCTTGTCCGGGACGAGCAGATCGGCGGTGATCGTGTGCGAGTTCGGATAAATCACAGGGCCGATCTGCTCGGGCAAGCGAACGTTGTTTCCGTAGTAAGTCCAGCTTGTCTGCAACTCGCCTGCGGTTCGATTCCGAGGATCGATTCGCTCGGCGAAGCGTGGATCGAGCGGGAAGACGTCATACTTCTTCGCCTCCTCCACGAAGAGCGCCTGTAGTTGTTTGAGCTTCTCCGGATTCTTGGCGGCGAGGTCGTCGGCCTCGCTGAAGTCGTTCTCGATGTTGTATAGTTCCCACGGCGCATCGAGGAAGTTGCCTTCGCGTCCAAGCGTGGTCCACGGCACACCGAAGCGGCTGCATGCGATCCAGCCGTCGTTGTAGATCGCGCGGTTGACGAACATTTCGAAGTATTGCGTCGTCCTTCTGCTTTTTGCCTTTGCGTCCTCAAACGAGTACATCATGCTCGTGCCCTCTATCGGCTTTTGAGCGAAACCGTTGACGACGCTCGGCGCTGAGACGTGCGTCGCTTCCAGGATCGTCGGCACGATGTCGATGATGTGGTGGAACTGGGGGCGCAGTTCTCCCTTCGCCTTGATGCCATTGGGCCAGTGGATCACCAACGGATTGCGCGTGCCGCCGAAATGGCTGGCGACCTGTTTGGTCCATTGCAGCGGCGACGCCATCGCCCACGCCCAACCCACGGGAACGTGGGGTTCGGACTCCGGATCGCCGATTTGGTCGATCCGATTGACGATGGCGGATAATCCGGGATTGTACCCGACCAGGCTCGCCACCTCGCTGAACGTTCCTTCCAGGCCACCCTCGGCGCTCGGTCCATTGTCTCCGACGATGTAGAAAATGAGGGTGTTGTCGAGTTCTCCGGCCTTCTGGATCGCGTCGATGATCCGGCCAATCTGATCGTCGGCATAGGCCAGATAAGCGGCATAGTTCTCCATCAATCGGGTGTAGACGCGCTTGGCATCCGCGGACTGGTCGTCCCACGCGGGGATTTCCTTCGGTCGCGGAGTCAATTTCGTGTCCGCCGGGATAACCCCGAGGACCTTTTGTCTTGCGAACGTAGTCTCGCGCTGCTTGTCCCAGCCGTAATCGAACTTGCCTCTGAACCTTTCACGCCATTCTCTGGGCGCGTGGTGTGGGGCGTGGGCTGCTGGCGATGAGTAATAGACAAACCAAGGCTTGGATTTATCGGCTGCCCTTGTGTTTCCGATCCACGCGATGGTCTCGTCCGTCATGTCCGGAATGAAATGATAGCCTTGCTCCGGCAAACTCGGCTGCGGGACCGATGTGGTGTTGCGGTAGAGCACGGGATACCACTGGCTGGTCTCGCCTTGGTTGAAGCCATAGAAATAGTCGAACCCCTGGCCGGTGGGCCAATGGTTGAACGGGCCGGCCGGGCTGATCTCCATCTCTGGCGTGTTGTGCGCCTTGCCGAACATCGCGGTGGCGTAGCCGTTGGCCCGCAGGATTTCAGGCACCATCGCTGCACTCTGCGGAATGACCCCTGTGTAACCCGGAAATCCGGTGCCAAGCTCGATGATGACGCCTGTGCCCACCGAGTGATGGTTTCGGCCGGTCAGCAAGGCGGCGCGCGTCGGCGAGCAGAGCGCGGTGGTGTGGAATGTGTTGTACATCAGCCCGTTCTTGGCCAACCGGTCGAGGGTCGGCGTCGGGACCGGTCCGCCGAACGTGGTTGTATGCCCGAAGCCCACGTCGTCGAGCAGGATGACAAGTACGTTTGGCGCGCCCTGTGGGGCCTTGAGCGCCGGTGGGTAGCTCGGGGTCGAATCCGCCAGCGTTTCCCCGATCTTGCCCTTAAACTCCGGGTCGGGTCTCGGGATCGAAAGCGGCGATTGAGCCTGCGCGCATGTCGCAAACATAACGGTCGTCAAGAGTGCCGCAGCCGCGGCCCTTGTTACGATTGCGGGCGTCATGATGGACTTTTTTCGGTTACTCGGCGTTGTGGCCGAGGCAACGTTTGAGTTCGGTTTCATGACCTACTTCCTTGCGATGGTTTTCCTTCCTTCAGGTATCGAGAGCACGCGTGGACAGCGTCACTTCAGTTCAACGGTTACCCTTCCAAGCTTTCCCGCGAATTTGAATGGCGGTGCGTAGCTGAAGTCGACGGGCGAGCCGGTGTCCTCGCCGATGTCCTGGCCCTCATACAGCGAGTATTTGAACGGTGTCGTCTTTTCGACGCGGCCTTCGCCGAGCTTCTTTCCGTTGGCAAACAAAGTAATCGTGCCGCCCTTGGCCACGCCGCCGCCATCATATTTGAAATCCATCGCCAGCGTGACCTTGCCGGTCGGCACCGGTTCGGTGGAGACAACGCGATAGCGTTCGAGCGCGACGTGGCTGTGCAGGCCTACGAGTTTTCCCTGCTGGATGTAAAAACCCCAGCCGCCGGTGAAGCCGCCCTGGGTGAAGATCATGCCGTCCGCGCCGCCCGCCGGGATATCGGCCTCCGCGGTGATGGTGAAGGACTTGTTCTTCAGGTCAGGAGAGGATGCTTCAGGCAAAGCCGCCAGCGGCGTCTCGTAAACGAAAATCTTGCGGCCGGCGGCAAGGCTCGGCTTGCCGGTCAGCTCGACCGACATACGCTCGGGACCGCGCCAGTCGAGCGGCAGGACGTTGTTGCGCGCCGCTTCCGCCCACCACAGGTCTTGCAAGGCCCGCAATTTTTCCGGATTTTTCATGGCGAGGTCGTCTCCTTGCGAGAAATCCTCGTCGATGTTGTAAAGCTCCCACTTTGCCTTATCGATATCGAAGCCGGTGCGGACCGGTTGCCACGGTACGAAGGAGAGCGACGAGGCCATCCAGCCGTTCTGGTACATGCCGCGGTTGACGCCCATCTCGAAGATCTGCGACTTGCGGCGGTCGGCCGCCTTGGCGTCTGAAAAGGTGTAGGCGAGGCTTGCACCATCCAATGGCTTCTGCGGAATGCCGTTGAGCACGTCTGGCGCCTGCACCCCGGCCACTTCGAGCAGCGTCGGCATGATGTCGATCACGTGGTGAAACTGGCTGCGGAGCCCGCCCTTGTCGGTGATCTTTGCCGGCCAGGATACGATCATCGGATTGCGCGTGCCGCCGAAGTGGGAGGCGACCTGCTTGGTCCACTGGAAGGGTGTGTTCATTGCCCAGGCCCAGGCGGATGGAAAGTGATTGAAGTGTTTCGGGCCGCCGAGTTCGTCGATAACCCTGAGATTGTCCTGCCATGTCTCAACGATGCTGTTGAAAAAGGCGTTCTCGTTGGTCGAGCCTTCCGGGCCGCCTTCCGCCGAGGAACCGTTGTCGCCGATGATGTAGAAGATCAGCGTGTTGTCGGCGTCCGGTAGCTTTGCCACGGCTTCGAGCACGCGCCCCATCTCGTTCTCGACATGGGCGCCGTAGCCGGCGAAGATTTCCATCATCCGGGCGTAAAGGCGCTTTTGGTCGGCGTTGAGCGAGTCCCAGGCCGGGAGGCCGGCGGGGCGCGGCGTAAGCTTGGCCGTCGCTGGTATAACGCCGAGCTGCTTCTGACGCTCGTATGTCACTTCGCGGTATCGGTCCCAACCCATGTCAAACTGACCCTTGAACCTGTCGATCCACTCCTTCGGTGCATGATGCGGGGAGTGGGTGGCGGCCGGCGCGACGTAGAGGAAAAACGGCCGATCAGGGTCGATAACCTTTTCCTTCTGCATCCAGGCGATCGCATGGTCGGCGATATCGGTGGAGAGGTGATAATTGGGATCGCTCGACCGCTGCACGCGGTTGCGGTTCTCGTAAAGGATCGGCTCGTACTGGCTGGTGTCGCCTGCATTGAAGCCATAGAAATAGTCAAACCCAAGTCCGTTGGCCCAGCGGTCGAAGGGACCAATCTCGCTGGTTTCCCAAACGGGGGTATTGTGGTTCTTGCCGATCCATGCCGTGGCGTAGCCATTCTGGCGCAGGATCTCGGCTATCGTTCCGGTACTTTTCGGAATGATGCCGGTGTAACCGTCATAACCCGTTGCCGCTTCGGTGATGCTGCCATTCCCGCTCATGTGGTGATTGCGGCCGGTGATTAGGGCCGCGCGCGTCGGCGAGCAGAGCGCGGTGGTGTGGAAGCGGTTGTAGCGCAGGCCTTGTGCTGCGAGCTTCTCCATGTTCGGCGACGGCACGCCGCCACCGAACACGCTGAACTGTCCGAAGCCGACATCGTCGAGCAGGATCAGAACAATGTTGGGCGCGCCTCTCGGCGGGCGCACGATCTGCGGGAAGGTGGCGGGATCGGAGTCCTGGTAGGTGCGGCCGACCTCGCCCTTGAAGTGGAAATCGGGTCGCGGAAGGGAGAGCGAGGCGGCAGGCGCCGTTGTGGTTGGATTCTGCGCCGAGGCTGCTTGCGAAAGCGTCGCGATGACGACGGTCGCCAACACTGTCGCAAAGCCGGAAATAAAACGCGTACTCTTGATCGACATTGCCTTTACCTCCCAAAAAGGTAGCGGCGCATTCCACCGTTTCTTCAGGTTTCCGGCCTCAATGGCCCCCGCATGATATCGGTCAGCACCTCTTACCTGTGCATTAGCTCGGCGGAGCAAAGGTCCTGCGCTTGATTCCAAAGGTCAGCCGGGAGCTGCACGCAAATCTGAGTCGGATTTGGTCCGCATCTTGTTCAAAATTGTTCACTCGAAATGAAAGTGCTCGCGCAGCGTAGGCGAGACCGCCACGCAGCAGCCGTGATTTCCAAATATCTTCGGCTGTTTGGACGCGAGGCTGTGGGCGCATCGCGCACCCGGCATTCCCTGCGCCCTCTGATCTTCAGAAGGCGGAATGTTGCCAGCAAAACTCGGGCTAGCGCCGCGAGATCGCGAAGCTGTGGCCGCCGCTGTTTGAAATGGTAGGTTTGTGTGCGGCACGACCACCCCTGAAACGCGCATCAATCAATCTTCACAAGAGTCTTGCGAAGAAGGTGGATTGCCGGGTCGAGCCCGGCAATGACATGTTGCCGCGAAGCGCGCCACTCATTACTCTCGCGCCTACTTCGTCGCCTTCAGCAGATAGGCGAGGAGATCGGCGCGGTCGCTGGCGTTCGCCATCCCGGCATAGGGCATGCGGTTGGCCGGTATGAAACCTTGCGGATCGGTGCGTAATCGTCTCCGCCGAATTGATGCCAGACATCTAGGTATTGGTGCCGCGCTCCGAAGCTCGTGCACCCGTGCGACACCTTTTCACGAACTTCGGCAAGCAAGGGGCGATCGCAAATCTAAAATCTAGCGCGCCGCCGTGTGTCCGTGTCGGTTTGGCTTCCATCGAGTCGTTGACTTGCCGCCATATGTTTACAAACATAACGACGAAGGCAGGCGTCGAGAAAAACTGCAAAGTGAAAGATGTGACTCCCAAAAATCATATGATCGTAATCATAGCTCTATTCCTCTAATATGATCGTAATCATATTTATGCTTATTCTCACATGATCGTAATCATTGTCGGCTTGCAGAATTGCTGTGGCGAGTCGGACACAGCATTTCTTTGTCCCCTGAAGCAAGGTGAGCGCCCAAGGAGTTCTCATCCGAGGCTCCGTCACCTTGGCAGTTCGCGGCGAGTTGGTGCCGCGCCTTTATTGGGGGACTTACGTGAAAAGGACTTTCATCTCAGCAGCGGCCATTCTGGCGTTCGCGGCAACGGCTCATGCCGATGAGCTGTCGGATATCCAGGCTCAGGCCAAGCAACTGCGCGAACAGAATCAAGCGCTGATGAAGCGTCTGACGGACATCGAGAAGCGTCAGAAGGCGCTTGAAACGCAGGCCGCGGCGAAGCCCGTGGCGACTGTGAGCCCGGTGGACTCGATGGCGGCTGATCTGCCCTACAAGGCAGCGGTCAAGGCGAGGCCAGTCGAGAACGACGACATCTGCTTGCATGGCGTCTGCCTCTACGGCAACTTCGACATGGGCCTTACCTATAACCAGCACGGCAACCCGTTCTCCGCGCTGTCGGGCGGTCCGTTGAACACTGTTGTTGAGAAGGCGTCCAACGGCTCGTTTGCCGGCGTTGCCGCCAACCAGCTCAGCACCTCGTTCCTCGGCCTGCGCGGCAAGCAAGAGATCGGGGATCAGCTCTACGCCGTCTTCAACCTGCAGACGCTGTTCAACCCGGCCAGCGGCAACAATGCCAACGGCGTCGGCTCGATCGTGCAGAACAACGGATTGGGTGCGGTCCCAACGCTTGGCAACCTGGCGAACTCCTACGGCGACTCGTCGAAGGCCGGCCAGTTGTTCAACAACGTCGCCTATTTCGGCATTAGTTCGCCGACCTACGGTACCTTCACCATGGGCCGTCAGAGTGCTCTGAGCTCAGACCTCGTCGTCAACTATGACGCGTTGTCCGGTTCGAACGCCTGGTCGCTGCTTACGTTCGAGGGTGCCAGCGGCGGCGGCGGCGATACCGAGAACCGCATCTACGACAACTCGTACGAATACCGGCTGAATGTCGGCCCCGTCCGCTTCGCTGCGGAAGCACAGCTTCGGAACGGCGGCAACAGCTCCACCGGCAATGCCTTCGAAGGCAATATCGGCTTCGACTATGCTGGTCTGTCGATGGACTTCCTCGGCGGCAAGATCTACGACGCGAATTCCGTCGGAACGACCCTGACCACCGCGCAGGTCAACAACCTTGTTAATAACCAGGCCGGAGCTGTTGTCGGGCCCGGATACGCCATTCCCTGCTCGCTCGGCTGTCTGGCGGGAACGATCTCCGACAACACCGTGTTCCAGGTTGCCGCGAAATACGTGTGGGGACCGTGGAAGTTCTACGGTGGATATGAGCATATCCAGTTCGCGAACCCGAACAACCCGCTTCAGCCCGGCGCCTTTTCGGCGGGTGGCTACAACATCGCCTTCGTTAACAACAACAATTTTCTTACCGACCTAAACCGCAACATCTTCTGGGTCGGCGTGAAGTATGCGGTGACGCCGACCTTGGATATCGCGGCCTCCTACTACGGCATCAGGCAGGGCTTCTTCGTCCAGGGTGCTGGACCTGGAGTTGCCGGGAATGCGGTATTCTCCAGCATTCCAGGACATGGTGTAGCCAGCGCTACCCAAGCCGTGAACTGCGCCATCAACAGCGCGAGCTCGGGAGGTTGTGCGGGATCGTTGGACATGGTCGGCCTGGCCATGGACTGGCGCTTTGCACGGCACGTCGATTTCTACGCCGGCATAGCCTACTCGCAGAAGCAGGGCGGTCTCGCCAACGGCTTCGTTCTCTCCAACGCCAACGGCGCCTTGACCGGCAACAACGTGAGAACCACGGTCTCGACCTACGATCCCGGCGTTGGTCTGCGCTACCAGTTCTGAGCCTCATGTAAGGAGAACGACGTAAAGGGCAGGGCCATTCGAGATCCACATCTTCCGTGCGCCGCTCAATGTCCATGTCCTCTGACAGCCTGGTCGGTTCGGATCGAAAAGTCCCCCCGTCCGGACCGCGGGCAAAGGGCAGGCTCCCGAGGAATCGGTGGCCTGTCTCTCCACCCGGAGGGCGAAGTGAGGGCTAACCTATAGTTGTCATAAGGAGACAAGATCGATCTAAGATAAAAATCTGACTGTGTCGCCGCCGCAACAGGTCGAACATTTCGAGGGGTTACATCCCCGTAATGTGCTTTATGACCACGTGTTGCGTGCGGGTGACAGCATTTCCGTTTCCCTTGAAGCAGACTGCTGCCCAAGGAGTCCTCATCCGAGGGCTTCCTATGACCTTGGCAGTTCGCGGTGTGTTGGTGCCGCGCTATTCTTGGGGGACTTACGTGAAAAGGACTTTCATAGCAGCAGCGGCCATATTGGCTTTGACGGCGGCAGGCCACGCCGATGAGCTGTCGGATATCCAGGCTCAGGCCAAGCAACTACGTGAACAGAATTTGGCGATGCAGAAGCGCCTCGCCGATCTCGAGAAGCGCCAGAAGGCTCTCGAACAGAAGCCTGTAGCCGTAGTGAATCCGGTGGATTCGATGGCTGCTGATCTGCCTTACAAGGCGGTCAAGGCCGCGCCGGCCGAGAGCGACGATATCTGCTGGCACGGCGTCTGCCTCTACGGCAACTTCGACATGGGCGTCGATTGGATCCAACACTCCTCCCCGTTCAACGCGATGGTCGGCGGACCGCTTCTTTATGTCGTCGGGTCGAACTCACAGGTGCCTTCCTATGCCGGCGTCGCCGTCAACCAGATGAGCACCTCGTTCATCGGCCTGCGCGGCAAGCAGGAGATCGGCGACAATCTGTACGCCGTCTTCAACCTGCAGACCCTGTTCAACCCGGCGAGCGGCATGAACGCCAACGGCATCGGCTCGCTCGTGCAGAACAACGGTCTGAACACCGCAGGTTCTCCGTTCGCCAATCTCGCCAACGCCTACGGCGATTCGTCGAAGGCCGGCGAGATGTTCAACAACGTCGCCTATTTCGGCGTCAGTTCACCGGTCTGGGGCACCTTTACCATGGGCCGTCAGAGCGCGCTCACTTCGGACCTCGTCGTCAACTATGACGCGCTGTCCGGTTCGAATGCCTGGTCGCTGATCGTCTTCGAAGGTGCCACCGGCGGCGGCGGCGTCACCGAAAACCGCATCTACGACAACTCGTACGAATACCGCTTGAACGTCGGCCCGGTCCGCTTCGCGGCCGAAATACAGGCCCCGAACGGCGGTAACAGCGGCACGGGCCTCGCCTATCAAGGCGACGTCGGATTCGACTATCTGGGCTTGTCGATGGACTTCGTCGGCGGCCATGAAAAGAACGCAGTGTCCGCATCGCCGCTGAGCACGACGCAAGTCAACAATCTTACGACAAACCAAGTGAACGCTCTCACAACTCCTGCTCTTGTTGGTGTTGGCGCCCCTGGCCAATACGCCATCCCCTGTTCGCTCGGCTGCGTGTCCGGTGTCATCTCCGACAACACCGTGTTTACGGTCGGCGCGAAATATGTACTCGGGCCGTGGAAGTTCTACGCTGGATATGAGCACATCCGGTTCGCCGATCCGAGCACCCCGCTGCTTCCCGGCGGCTTTCTGCAGGGTGGTTACAACCTTGGCTTTGTTAACAACAACAGATACCTCACCGACAGGAACCAGAACGTGTTCTGGGCTGGTGTGAAGTATGCGGTGACGCCGACCTTCGACGTCATTGGCGCTTATTACGGCGCCCGGCAGGGCTTCTTCACCGTCGGCGCCGCAGCTGGAGCTGGAACGTTCGTGAACTTCCCAGGTGGCGCCGTAAATGCCATCAATGGCACGCCGTTCGGCTCCTTCGGCACCAACCAGGCGTTGGCCTGTGCCGTCAACGGCACCCTGTCGCCAGGTTGCAAAGGAACGATCGACATGTTCTCGCTGGCCATGGACTGGCGGTTTGCCAGGCATGTTGACCTCTATGCCGGTGTAGCCTATTCGACGAAGTCGGGTGGTCTTGCCAATGGCTTCATCCTCACTGCCACGAACCCGAACCTCGCTGCGACGTATAACACCGGCAACAGGGTCTCGTCGTGGGATCCGGGCATTGGTCTGCGCTACCAGTTCTGATCCGAACCGGTTGAGCTGATCCAAGGTAAACAAATCATGGGGGAGCGGAGACATCCGCTCCCCTCTTGCTTTTGAAGTCCATCAAACGGCACGTATCTTTGTTCAGGCCAACCAATCAAAGAGCGCGGAGAGAGCTAGATCGAAACCAAATAGCAGGGAAATCAGCAGGCCGAGACCAGCGAGGATGAGGATCATTGCGAATAGGTCGATCGAGCTTCCGATTTCCACGATACGCCTAACGAGTGCACTCATCCGCTACGTCCGACAAGCCGCGTATGCAAACAGCAGGCAATCTTCCGGGAATGGCGTATCAGCCGTTCGAATCCTACTATTGAAGCTGACCTAACCTTACTAAAGAAATCTTTAGGACCGGGTTCAGCAGTTCGCATTCAAAAATCCGCAGATAAAGAGCCAACTCGGCGGTCGATACCGAACAGATTGGCCAATCGCCCGAAGTGCTGAGTTATATCGAGGACGATGCGGCTTTTCGCAGTTTCTCTGGCAAGTCCGAATTTACCTGCGCGCGTCCGCTTTTTTGGGCTCCCTCTGCGATCATTGGTGACGGCGGCCGCCGAGAATTCAGATGGAGGTGCGCAGCGATGTGGTCTTCAGGGTTTCGGTCTGCAATAAATATTTCTTTAATTTGGCTCGCGGCCAGCAGGAGTAAGAGAATAGCAGGCAAGAGGTACTTTTACCGCCGGGCCCTACACGGGGCAGGCTTTAGTCTTTCAGGATTTGAGCTGAAAAAGCATTCCGTACGCAACGATGGAGTTGACGTGTTCGAAGAGCTACGTCGCAGACGCTGTCGCTTGATTTGACGCCGGAATGTGTGTCCCTGCGGTATATCATCAACAAGCCTCCATGGGTGTCGCCTCGACAGTCCCGGCTCCAGGACCAATATCCAGGCTGTGTTTTTACACATGAGGTAATTCCGGGTCAGAGCCATACTGAGGCTATGTCGCGCGAATCGGACTCGAAACAGGAGCAACGTCGACATGGCCGTGGACCGAGTCGAATAAGTTGGGGTTGCCCGTCATCTGCATCGACGCCAGGCACGCCAAGGCGGCTTGGTTCGCGCGCTCCAGGCGGTCACGCGGATCAGTCAACTACATTGCTGACAGACGGAGCGAGCCGCCGGCGGCGCCGTCCTAGCCCGCGCGACATTGGAATGAATCCACTGGGATCGCCACTGAGCGGGACGAAGCGATCGATGTCGGATTGCGTCAGCGCGAATGCTTCGCTCTGCAGCTCGGTGCCGACGAAGGCTGCGAGGTCGGCCCGGCGATCGATCTGAAGCGGCATGGGCTACTCCGCGCGAAGCAGCGCGGCGGAGCCGAGCCCACCGGCCGCCGCGATCGCCGCAAGTCCGACGGCGCCCGAGGCCATCGTCTGCAATTCATGCCAGGCGCGCACCGCGACGATCGCTCCGGACGCGCCGATCGGGTGCCCGCGCGCCAGCGCGCCGCCGCCGGGATTGACGCAGACCGGATCGAGCTCGAGCGCGGCAATGCAGACCATGGCCTGAACAGCGAACGCCTCCATGATTTCGGCGACCGAAACAGAGGATACGGACAATCCGGCATGACGCAAAACCGCTCGCGCCGCCTCGATCGGCGCAAGCCCGGGACGTTCGGGATCGCCACCCGCCCGCCTACCGCCCTCGATGCGGACGATGCGGGCCGGAGGACGGATGGCCGCCAGCGCCCGCTCAGACACCAGCAGCACGGCAGCAGCCGCATCGGCCTCGACCGCGATGGTCGCCGCGGTCACACCGTGGGTCGAACTTCCCGCGAGAACGGGAAGGCGCGCGCAGAGGCCGGCGGTGAGGCGGCGGGCAAAAGGGTCCCCCCTATGTCCGCAGACAGAGACAAATTCCGGCGCCGCTGCGCCGCGCGCCGACGCCTTGCGATGGCTCTCGATC
>Ga0210384_10000408_pt1 | contig 65738 bp, 55 predicted proteins | sample IncBWH2MmetaG_FD_160574 | JGI IMG/M metagenome (GOLD analysis project Ga0210384, IMG submission 160574) | Forest soil microbial communities from Barre Woods Harvard Forest LTER site, Petersham, Massachusetts, United States - Inc-BW-H-2-M | ecosystem: Environmental > Terrestrial > Soil >... | reverse complement strand
AAAGAAACGCTCGATGGGCTGGGCAATGCGCCGCTGAAGACGGTGATCGATGGCATGTCGACCACACGGACAATAACGCCAATCTGCACGCCGCGGGCGCCGCAGTGCTGGCCCACGAAAACACCAAGACGCGCATGGCAGAGCCACACGACAGTGCACTTTTCGGTTTGCACTTTCCGGCCTCGCCTGCGGATGCTTTGCCGCAGCAGACATTCAGCACCAGCCAGAAACTGCAGGCCAACGGTGAAATCGTGATGCTCCAATATTTCCAGCCGGCGCATACCGATACGGACATCTACATTCACTTCCAGAAGGCCAACGTGATTCACATGGGCGATACTTTTTTTAACGGCTTTTACCCGGTCATCGACGCCAGCACAGGCGGAAAAATCGACGGGATGATTGTCGCCGCCGACAAAGTTCTGCCCTTGGCCGGCAACAACACCAAGATCGTTCCGGGGCATGGCCCGCTGGGCAACAAAGCCGATCTGACCAAGTATCGGGACATGCTGGTTGTGGCGCGCGATCGCGTGCAAAAACTGAAGACCGCCGGCAAATCGGCCGGCGAAATAGCGGCGAGCAAACCTTTGGCCGATTTGGACCCTGTGTGGGGTCACGGCATGCTCGGCAGCGACCTCTTCGTGCAGATGATTTATTCGGCACTTTAATTCGCACCCAGCGCGTGGTTTAGATCACTGCTCTGGAGTTGGTGCTGAGCAGATTTTTGGCTGCGAAGGCGATTTGGTGGTGCGGCTTAAACCGCAAAGCGGCGCCAAGCCGCCGCGCTCCACAGGTCACTGCCGCTGGCGAAAAAACGGCCGCCTCGGTTGCTACCCCGACCTCAACCCACTCCTGCCGCCACCGAAGCGCCAGTGGCTCCGCCCTCAATGGGTGTGCTAAATTCCCCATTCCATCCCGTCTCCCATGCCCCCCACAACCGACACCGACCTGGCCTTCGCCTCCATCGAAGAAATCGCCCGCCTCTTCCGCAAGCGCAAGCTCTCGCCCCTCGAACTCACAAAGCTCATCCTCGCTCGCATCGAGCAACTAAATCCAAAAATGAACGCCTACATCACCGTGACTACCGAACTGGCCCTCGCCCAAGCCAAAAAAGCCGAAGCCGAGCTCTTCGCTCCTCGCGGCCGCAAAGGCTATCGCGACCGCGGCCCGCTTCATGGCATTCCGATTTCGCTGAAAGACAACATCTACACCGCAGGCATTCGCACGACCGCCGGCTCAAAAATCTTGAAGGACTTCATCCCCACGGAAAATGCCGCTGTCGTTGGACAACTCAAAAATGCGGGCGCCGTCATCCTCGGCAAAACCAACATGCACGAGTTCGCCTACGGCGTTACCAGCAATAACCCACACCATGGTCCCGTCCGCAATCCATGGGATCTCTCACGAATTCCCGGCGGCTCCAGTGGCGGCTCCGCTGCAGCCGTCGCCGCCGGCCTCTGCTATGGCAGTATCGGCACCGATACTGGCGGCTCCATCCGCATTCCCGCTTCACTCTGCGGCATCGTCGGCCTCAAGCCCCACTTTCGTCGAGTCTCCACGCAGGGGGTGGTGCCTCTTTCAAAATCGCTGGATCACGTCGGCCCCCTTGCTCGAACCGTGGCAGATACCGCTTTGATCCTTCGCGCGATTACTGCCGGCGGTTACCTCGACGGGTCAGCCAGCAAAGTTCACTACCCTTTCAGTTTTCAGGGCGTAAACGAAATTCGGAAAAAGCTTCACCGGCCCATCCACTTGGGACTGCCAGACTACTTTTGGAGTCGCATTGATGACGAGGTCCGCAAGATTCTCATGAAGGCTCTGGCCGCACCAAAAGGTGGGATCATCTGTCTGCACGAGTATCGCGCGCCTGCCGTGCACGGCTGGACGGAACCAAGTACAAACATCGCCTTGGCGGAAGCGACTGCCTTCCACCAAAGCTCCGGTTGGTTTCCCTCTCGCTCCGCGGAATACGGCGAAGACGTGCGTACAAGATTGGAAATGGGTACGGAAATTCGCGCGACCGATTACATCGCGGCCTTTGCTGCGCGCCCCACTGCCTGGATTTCTCTCTTCGATCATCGTTCGGATTTCGTGGGATTGTTTGACGCCATCGTGACGCCCAGTACTCCGTTCGCCGCCACGGGGATCGGTGTCGAAGAAGTCTCGGTCAACGGAGAAAGTGAAAAAGTCAGGGCCGCATTGTTGCGGCTGAACCGCCCGGCAAACTTTGCCGAGTTGCCGGCCATTTCAGTGCCGTGCGGTTTCACAACCTCCGGCTTGCCGGTCGGCCTCCAAATCATAGGCCACGACTGGCAGGAGAAATCCCTCCTTCAGTTCGCGCATGCCTTTGAACACGCTCACCCGCAAAATCGCCGCCCTCCGCTAACTAGTTCCATTTAAACGATTAAATGATACATGCGAATGGTCTTGACGCCCGCGATAACATCTGCTATTCTCGTTTCTGGGTAAAAGCATACTTTCCCCAGTGCGGCAGCTATCCTGCCGCTCTTTTCTTTTAGGGCTGTTGAGATCCCTCGCCATTGACCTGGGTTCTTCGTGCCCGCCGTGATTCTGTGCGCTCTGTGTTAAAATCCCCACGCTCCGTTCCCCAATCTCAACCTATAGGCTGGCTCGCACCATCCACATCCTCGAATTTGCACAATTTCAGTGCAATTCTAAGTACCTCTAGAATGAACATTTATAAAAGTGTGTCAAAACAAAGGACTTTATCCGTCTTTGAATGAACGTTTACGCAAAACACAGGGGGAGGGGTCGCACATACTTCAGCCAGTGCTCTCCTCAAACGCCACTGCCCTCAGCCGGCGCTCCTCTGGCCGTAGCCTGCTTCTGTATTCTCTTGCTCTGGCGGCCGAAGCTCCATCAGCCACTTGCCAACGCCATAGCCCAGCGTTCCGGTAATCATCCCCGCGAACACGTCGGCCACGTAATGATATCGCCCCCAAATCGTCGACACGCACATGCACGCCACCAGTGGTAGCATCACCCAGAACAGCCACCTTCGGTGCCGCCAAGCCCCCCAAGTCGCCGCTACTGCCCCAGCCACATGCTCCGAAGGGAACGCCGCCCCGCGTACTCGCCCATAGTGCTCGATGAGATTGATCACCGACGTCGCGGCACCGCCGCGCAACTCCCCATGCCACGCCCCAGCCATTGAAAACCATGGACTCTCTATCGGAAAGCAAATCGCAATCACATAGCCTATGGCGTACGCCACTGCTGAATACGTCATCACCGACCAATACCCGCGCCAATCCCGCCGGTAATACAAAAAACCGCCGACCACCAGCAAGTACGTAAAGTACGTCAAATAAACAAACTGCATAAGATCATTCCGCCCCGGCGTCGCGAACCGCTCCAGCCACACGGTCGGGTACACTCCCGTCAGCCAATGATCGAAAGAAATCAGCTTTGTATCCTGCCACCCCGGCTGTACCAAATGCGCCAGCCGCCCCAGCTCCTCAAAGCAAAACAAAAAATACAAATGCGGATACCAATGCCGCCAAAAATGAAAAAACTTCTGCGCCACGGTAGAACAGACCCTCTTGTCTCTTTCTCCAGCTCCCTCACTAAACCATTCACGACCAGAGACCCGCGCCTCAGCTCGGCACAAAACCAAAATCACCGCAGCCACCAGCACCTGCATCCCGATCAACCGCGCCGGATGCGCCAAGTTCTCCGCAAAGAAAAGTATCAACACACTCGAAACTCCCAAGTAACCCAATGCTACGAACTCAAACATCCCGCAAGCGGCCCACGCCGCCGCCAATTCCCGCCTTGCGAGCCCGCCAAGATTCAGTTTCTGATGTGCGATGGCCGCGCTGTTCTCGCCGCCCTGCAGCGCGCCGTCACCCCACTCGATCGCGAAATCTTGTTCTCGGTATTCGTCTCTCTGAATGCGGCTCATGTCCGGAATCCCGCCTTAGCCCGCGCCACCTGCAACTCGTGGTCACTCTCGCCTGTTCTCTGTGTCCTCTGCGCTCTCTGTGCCCTCTGTACAAATGTCTTTTCTTTTTCCCACCGCAAAACCGTCCACTCATTCCTCCGAGCAATCCGTGCCAAGTCGTTAGATGGATTGACCGCTGCAGGCTTTCCGACTGCTTCGAGCATCCACTTGTCGCTCGAACTGTCTCCATACGCGAAGCATCTCTGCAAATCCAAATTCTCTTCCACGGCGATTCGCCTGATCGCCCGTGCCTTCGCCTCGCCGAACATCGCTTCGCCCACGATTTGCCCAGTCCAGCTGCCGGCGCTCTCTTCCAGGCGCGTAGCGTATACGCGAATCTCGGTTGCCAATCCGCGTCGATCAAGCTCAGCTTCCAGCCCGCGCGCCGCTAGCTCCGCCAAGGGCTCCAGCGTCCCACTCACAATCGCAATCAAATGTCCGCGTTCCGCATGCCACGCCATGTTTTCAATCGCCTCCGGATAAAACGACGGAGCCTTGAGTAAGTCTTTTTTATCAACAGAAATGCCTCGTAGGTACATCTTGTTTGCGTGCATGATCTGATTGATCCCTCGCGGCATGAGTCGCGCGGCTTCTCTCAACCACAAAAAACAATTCCGAATCCCGATCAGCTTTCGGTAGCGCAGCAACAAATAAAACGTCTTCTCCAACGACGGCATCGGCATCAGCGTTCCATCTAAATCAAAAAACGCGGCGACACCTTTGTTCTTCTCCTTTACTTCACTGACTTCCTTTACTTCACATGCCTCCTTATGCGCCGTCACATCGCCCCCTGCGCAACTCGCTTCACCCTGCGCACTTGGCCCACGCTCGAAACAAAGCGCCATCCCTCCGCCAGCACCGGCAATCCACGCAACAGACAAAACGCCGCCGTCATCCACGTCAGCACATGAGCGCCGACACGAATCAACGCGTGCAGGTCCGTCGTCATTTCTCCCAGCAGCGCCACGGGTCCGCGCGTCAGCGCCAATTCCAGTCCAAGGTAGCAAAAGCAGAGACACTTCATCGCTGCATACAAACCGCGGCTCCAGCGCGACGCCACCAGCGCCCGGCCCCACCACGTCTGCAGCATTGCGTTCGCGCCCCACCCGGAGTGCCCCGCGCGCAAGGCCAGCCCTCGCAGAAAATCCGTCGCCGCTCCTCGCGCAAAAAAGAAAACCGGCAGCCATAGCGACACCATTCCCGCCACCGCGAAATACGTGAAGTACACGTTTTCGATCATGCGGTCGCCGAGAATATCAATCTGCGCGCCGACCGGGGACGCCAGATTCTTTCGCCGCGCGATGTGCCCATCCAAAGCGTCCAGCGACATCGTCGTTACCGTAAGCAAGACAGCCGCAAGATTCGCCCACGGCCCGCGCCCAAACAAACTCACCGCGGCAAACCCCACCGCCACGCGAAGTGCAGTCACTTTGTTCGGTGTCCACTGCATAGCCACCTGCCCTGACCTGCCGGGCGCGCCCTGAATGCGCCTACTTGTCACATGGCAACCACCTTGCCAACCGCGCACCAAGCAAAGCCTTGACTATCTATCACTTACAGACATCGCCACAGATCGAAACTCTTGAGCACGTCGGGCAAATATGTCATCTGTCGCCCGTACCATGCCGCACGTATCGAATGCGGCCCACACGCGTCTAATGAAGTTGCTGCGGACTGTCCTCGCGCTAACGCGTGACACGCTTTTCCCGTCTTTGTGGGAGAATTAGAGAAGTCCAAGCAAGAAACGAATCAGCTGCTCAAACTGGAATAACCGCGCCGCGCGGTGGGTCTAGTGCCAGTAACGCAATTCAAGATCGGAATCTACGACCATCTCGTGTTCATAAAAATTAGGTCCAAATTAGATGACTGACGTTTCTTTAGCAGCAGCGTTTATCGCCGGGTTGGTTTCGTTTCTCTCGCCCTGCGTGCTTCCTCTCGTTCCGGGCTACATCTCGATGCTCTCCGGCATCGGCATGGAGCAATTGCGGCAGGGCCAGCAACCGCGCGGCGGTCTTTTTGCTTCTGCGCTCTCCTTCGTCGTTGGGTTCTCTGTGGTTTTCATTTCATTCGGCGCTTCGGCGAGTGCGGTCGGCACTTTTCTCCTGAAAAATCGTGGAATGCTCGCACCTATTGCAGGCGCGCTGATTTTGCTCTTCGGCTTGCATCTGGTTGGCGCGCTAGTGAAACTCACCTTTCGTACGGGCTTGATCTTGGGCTCACTCCTTGTTGTTTTGGGCGTTGCTGCGATACTTCATCACGGTCCGCTCTTCTTGGGACTCGGCTGGGTCCACTTTTTCTCGCTATCGCTCATTGGTTTCTTTGGTCCGGCTCTCGCGAAATGGCTCAACCGCGATGTGCACCTGCGCAGCACCAACACGAAGCCGGGCCTCTTCAGCGGCTTCTTCCTCGGCTTCGCGTTCGCTTTTGGTTGGACACCTTGCATTGGGCCAATACTCGCCACGGTGCTTGCGCTGGCCGCAGCCAGTGACACTATTGCGCGTGGGATTTTGCTTCTCGCCGTTTATTCCGCGGGCTTGGCAGTGCCATTCTTGCTGACGGCTCTCGGCATTGGACAATTTCTCAAGTTTTATCGGCGCTTCCGAAAGTATCTCCACGCCGTCGAACTACTTAGCGGCGCTTTGCTGCTCTTCGTGGGCGGGCTCGTCTTTGTGAATAAGCTGACGTGGCTGGCGGGCAAACTGAGCTTTTTGAACGACGCCGTTTTGTGGCTGGAAAAATCTTTGACTGGCGTGAAATAAGGGGCCTGCGTTTCTCCCAGCGGAGGCGCGAGGAATTCGCATTCGGGTATAATTGAATTGAGGAATGGAAGATGAAAACGCTGTTGGTCGTTGCTACCGTGCTGGCCCTGGTTGCCGGCACATACTTTGCGGACAAGGCCACTCGCATCAAGCCAAAAACCGGGGTCCCCGGCAATGTCGCCATGAAGGGTGATGATCCGAACGGCGAGAACCCGAAGGCCGATTTGCCCGAACCCGAACTCACGCTCAAAGACCTCGACGGAAAAGATGTCTCCCTCAGCGAGTACAAGGGCAAAGTGGTCCTGGTGAATTTTTGGGCCACCTGGTGCGAACCGTGCCGCGTGGAAATTCCGTGGCTCATTGAAATGCAGCAGAAGTATGGCCCCAGGGGATTCGTTCTCCTCGGCATCGCTCTAGACGAGGAAGGCAAAAGTGTCGTTGCACCGTTCGTCAGCAAAGAGCGTTTTGACGTCAACGGCCAAAAACTGCCCATGAGCTATCAGATCCTAATCGGCAACGATGATGCTGCCGATAAATTCGGCGGCCTCTTTGGCTACCCCACCAGCATCCTCATCTCCCGCGACGGCAAGCAGATCAAGCGCGTCACCGGCATGATCAGCGAAGACGAAATGAACAAAGCCATTGAGTCCCAGCTCTGATACCCTCAATCCATGCTTGAAGAAAAAGATTTTCAGAGAAAAGCCGACTCTGCCTTCGAAGAGCTAAAGAAACGACTGCTTGTTGTAGCCGACGAACACGGCTTCGACGTCGAAGGTGAAAGTGGGAAGCTCGAAGTGATCTTTGAGGAGCCGGAGGAAGTGAAGTTCGTTGTTTCTCCGAATACGCCGATACGCGAGATTTGGATTTCTGCGCTGTCTACATCCTTCAAGCTTGGCTGGTCGGAAGCGAGAAGCGCTTTCGTGCTCGGAAAAACGGACGAAGACCTTTTTGCAGTGATGAACCGCGTTGTTTCTCAGCAACTCGGCACCCAGGTCAAACTATGAAATTCGTTGTCGGCATGCTAGCTGGCGTCCTGCTTCTGGTGGTTGTGGCGGCATTGCCTTCCGCGCCGCAACAGGTTCCTTCTCCAAAGGACGTCGTCGCTCCCACAATTTATGTTTCGCTTGATCCGGTTGGCCGAGGCAGCGCGTTTCAAATTGCGGCGGTGCTGAAAATCCGCCCTGGCTTCCACATCAATGCCCGCGAAAAGTCCGAAGACTATCTCATCGCCACCGATCTTCGTGCCGATGCTCCCGCTGGCTTCCAATTGGGCGATGTTTCTTATCCCAAAGGCGCGTTGCACTCCTTCACGTTTTCCAAGAAGCCGCTAAACGTCTACGAAGACACCATCACGCTCCGTCTCCCGGTCACCGCGCTCCCGAACGCTCCTCTCGGCGCGCAACACATCCCGCTCAAGCTGCGCTACCAGGCTTGCAGCACGGAAATCTGCTTGCCTCCGGTCACTCTTACGCTCGATGCCTCGTTCAACATTGCCGCATCGGCTGGCAAGCCCGTACACCCGGAGCTTTTTCCTCCGAAATAAGCTCTCTTGACGATAAACCCGGGGAACTAATGACGCGCTGTTACCGCGCAGCTCGTTTCTCAGCTCCGAGATTTGACCTCCTACAGCCTTTACCCGACTACACACCCAAGTCATTTCTGGGAAAATCTTCATACAATGGCGGACACTCGAAAGCCTTCCCGAAAGTGGCTTGTCATAACTGGCTTTCTTTTGGTGTTGATCGCAGCGGCCGGAGGAATTTTCTACTGGCATGCACGGCACATGGACAACTTTGTGCGGCTTTGGGTGATTCGTTCACTCAGCGAACATTTTCATAGTCGTGTGGAGTTGGCAGCAATTCGCGTCAGCGGGTTCCCTCAGCTTAGCGTTACGGGCGAAGACCTGACGATTCACTTCGACGGTCGCACCGACGTTCCTCCGCTCATTCACATCGACAAACTCACGTTCGGCCTTGGTGTGCTCGCCATTCTCCGCCTGCCGCGGCACGTCTCCACTGCGCGGATCGAGAACATGACCATCACCGTTCCGCCTCGGGGAGAAAAACCGAATCCGAAACCTAAAGAGCAGGAGAAACCAAACAACGTGATCTCTTCCTTGATCATCGATGAGGTCATTTGCAAGAACACGGTTCTGATTACGCTCCCGAGGGAACCGGATCCGGGGAAACCAAAAAAAGAACCGCTGGAATGGGACATTCACGATCTTGATTTCACTTCCGCAAGTCTGGACAAGCCCTTTCATTTCCACGGGAAACTGACGAACGCGAAACCCAAAGGGGAAATCGACACCACCGGCGACTTCGGCCCCTGGGATCTCGATGAGCCCAGCGCCACGCCTGTTTCCGGTACGTACAGATTCACAGACGCCGATCTTGGGCCCTTCCCCGGTATCGCGGGCATTTTGTCCTCGACAGGAAAGTACAACGGCGAAATAGCGGAGCTTCAAGTCGATGGCGAGACGGACACGCCGGATTTCTCTCTCGACAAAATTGGCAAACCTGTGCCGCTGCACACCGAATACTCGGCCACGGTCGACGGCACCAACGGGGATACGCTCCTTCATCCCGTGCGCGCCACCCTTATCCGCTCGCTTATCATTGCGGAAGGCAGCGTCATCAACGAGCCCGGCCACATTGGGCACAGGATTGTCCTCGACATTGGGGCTCCCAACGCGCGCATTCAGGACATTCTCAGCCTCGCTATGAATTCCGACAAACCCATCTTGAGCGGGCCTGTAAAGATCAAAGCAAAACTGATTCTTCCTCCTGGGAAAGAAAAAATCCCAAACAAGATGATTCTCGACGGCCAGATTGGTATTGAAGATGCGCGGTGGACCAGCGCGGAGGTACGAGGAAAACTTGAGTCTCTCAGCCGCCACGGTGAAGGCAAGCCGAGCGACGACGATGCGGGAAGCTCGGTCTCCGATCTCCGCGGTAAATTCCATCTGGAAAAAGGCGTTATCACTTTTTCCGATTTGACGTTCGGTGTTCCCGGGGCGACCATCGACCTTGCCGGTACTTATCAAATCCAGGGAGGCGAGATCGATTTGAATGGGCACCTTCGCCTTCAGGCAAAGCTCTCTCAAACCGTCACAGGGGCAAAATCTTTTTTTCTGAAGGCTCTTGATCCACTCTTTGCGAAAGAGGGAGCCGGAGCAGTTATTCCCATCTCAATTTCCGGGACACGAGATAACCCGACGGTCGGCGTCACGATCTTGCACAAGAAAATCGAGAAAAAAATTGTAGATTCCAAATCCGCGCCCAAATAATTGTTGGGCTTGGCTGGACCGCCTTAACGCTGATGGGCCTCTTCCAAAGTCGGGACTTGGCGCAGACTATAATGTAATCGGTGCACTAATTTCCTGAGCATCCAAGAGTGTGACCGTCGAAGATAACGCCCGTTTCGTCGCTGAATACGCCGGGCGCACAATCTGTAGGCGTTTTCTCCTGAATCGACAGTTGGTAAGAACTACCATCCGGTGAGACCAGCAGGCGGAGCAGGTATCCAGGAAGAGGATCGGTCGCAGACTGAAGATTTTTTGGCACTAACGTGAACTGACGCCCTCCCGTCTTCTGCAACTCTCCAGAACGAAGCAAAGTTGAATAATCTGCATAGATCCCGTGGGTGAACCGGTATTGAAACTCCGCCGCGTTTATGAGACTAGCCTCAGTTGTGATCTCCCATTTCTCAGCCGAGCTTTCCTGTTGCTTCTCATTCCCCGTTTCGGGTTTGCGACGCATCCAAATTATTGGAATGAATCCGCTTGCTCCGGGGCTGTCAGACATTATCTTCTTCATCTCTTCGATGGATACAGGAATCAACAAGTAGGCTACTTTCGTGCCTTGAACAACGAACCCCACTTGTCCACCATGCAACGGAGGATCACCACTCCACACAAAGCTAAGTTCGCCCTCAGTGACTGTCAAATCGGAAATCGGTGATTCAGCGGCTATCACTTGACTTCCGACGATCCTTCCAGTCCCAACAACTCCGATCTTGAAATGGCTCATCGTACCGATCAACTTGCCGTCACTTTCCCTCAGTTTCAGGGTCAGAAAAGGAGTGTTCTCATTTGGTTTCGTCGCTGCCCAAGTTCCAACAAAGGCGCTCACGGGATCAAACGTGGAAGCCCGATTCGTTTGCGTTAACGCTGGAGCCAAAGTAATGGTGGCGGCAATCCCTCCGGCAACCATGCCCACGAGATAGGTCATCGCGGTTCCTGGGAGATTCATAACGACTCTCCTAAACATCGGAGCGAGTATACCCTTCGAAACCAGTATTGTTCTTGCCCGTGAGAGTTAATCCCCGCAATTGCAAGGCACGATCATCGCGAAGCTGGGCAGTGCCTGGTAAACGCCGCAACCGGAAACTGAGTGACTGCCAGAATTTGAGGAACCTTTTCGCCGCTCTAGCGTCTTCTACGGCATGAACCTCTACGCCTACCTACGCTCCGCGTTTCGCCAATTCAAGCGCAATCCCGGTTTTTTCGCCACTGCGTTGGCTGCTCTGGCTCTGGGAATCGGCGCCAACACGGCTATTTTCAGCGCGGTAGAGGGAGTGCTCCTACGCCCGCTGCCTTATGCCGATCCGGGGCAGCTGGTGATGCTCTGGGAAGACGCATCGTATGTGGGCTTCCCGCAGAACAATCTGTCGGCGGCCGATTACGTGGACTGGCGGGCGCAGAACCAGGTCTTTACGGATGTGGTGGCAATCCGCTACGCCAATGCCTCCTTCAACGGGGATGAGGCGCCGGAACAGGCGCTTGGGCGGCGCGTCACACCCAATTTTTTTGATGTGTTGGGTGTTCAACCTGCCATCGGGCGGCCATTTACCGCCGAGGAGGACGCGGCCAAGCGCAAGGTCGTGGTGCTGAGCTATGCGCTCTGGCAGCGGCGCTTTGGGGGCAGCCCTGCGGTTATTGGACGTTCCATTTTGATGGACGACGAAGCCACAACGGTCGTGGGCGTTATGCCCCGCGGGTTTTTCTTTCCAGACAATGCGACGGACTATTGGCAGCCGGCTTCTTTCACGCCGGAGGATCTTGCGCGGCGCACTCGTCACAACCTGGAAGTCGCCGCGCGGATGAAGCCTGGCGTCACGCGCGAGCGCGCGCAGCGTGATGTGGAAGTGATTGCCAAGCGCCTGCAGCTGCAGTATCCCGACTCCAACACAAATATTGGGGCTGTGGTCGTTCCCATTCGCGAACAATTTGCCGGGGATACCGCGACGGGCCTGTGGGTACTACAAATTGCGGCTGTGCTCGTTCTTCTAATTGCGTGCTCGAACCTGGCGAATCTTCTCTTGGCCCGGGCGGCGGGGCGCCGGCGGGAAATTGCCGTACGCATCGCTTTAGGTGCGAGCCGCGCACAAATTGCCGCACAGCTTGTTACAGAAAGCTTGTTGCTCTCGATCGGTGGAGGAGTCGCGGGCCTTCTAGTTGGGAGGCTTTGCTGGGGCGTCTTCAAGAACCTAGTGCCTTCGCAAATTGCTGGCGATGGCTTTGCTTTGAACGCGCCGGTGCTGCTGTTTACGGCGGCCGTCTCGGTTTTAGCCGGGACATTTTTTGGACTGGTGCCCGCTCTGCGAGCGACGGATGTTTCTTTGCAGGAATCGCTTAAGGAAGGCGGGCGAGCCGGCGAGTCTCGAGGCGGTGTGCGGCTACGGGATACTCTTGTGGTGGCGCAGTTCGCGATGGCGTTTGCGCTTCTAGTGGGCGCGGCTTTGATGATCGAAACGCTGTGGAATCTGCGCCGCGTCGATCTGGGGTTTCGTTCCGATCACCTTCTGACCATGGGCGTGCCGCTGCCCGACAAAAAATACAACACCAACGAAAAGATTCGCGCGTTTTATCGAGACGTGCTGGATCGCACGCGAACGCTTCCTGGCGTAAAGAGCGTGGGCTTTGGCTCGGACGTGCCGTTCACTTCGATCGGCGACACGGAAGGCTACGCCATCGAGGGCGCACCGCCTACTTTGCCGGGGCAGGACAACGACGCGCTCTATCGCGAGGTGACGGCGGGGTATCTCGAGACTATCGGCGGAACCCTTCAGGAAGGGCGGCTTCTGGAGGATCGCGATATTGAGTCCAGCCAGCCGGTTGTCGTCATCAACGAATTCCTGGCGAAGCGTCATTGGCCTGGCGTGGATCCCGTTGGAAAACGATTGAAGCTGACGGGCTCTAAAGAGCCATGGCGAACCGTGGTGGGAGTGGTGAAGGACATTCGCGAGAGGGGACTTCTGCTGGACATGAAGCCGGCGGTCTACGTGCCGGTGAATCAGGTGGATAACCCATCGTCATATTTTCTGATTGCGAGAACCGCGCAGGATCCTGCGAGCGTGGTCAACGCGTTGCGCGGCGCGGTTTGGGCCGTGGATAGCGAGCGGCCTGTGGCCCTGATTCGCACCATGGATCAACTGATGGAGGAAAACGTAGCTGACCGAGCGAGGCCAATGATGTTGCTGGGGATATTCGCCGGACTGGCGCTGGTTTTGGCGTGCATCGGCGTGTACGGTGTGCTGGCTTACTCGGTCGCGCAACGCACGCGCGAAATCGGCGTGCGGATGGCTTTGGGGGCAGGGCCGGGAGATGTTACCTGGATGATTTTGGGACGGGGATTGAAACTGAGCGCGGTCGGATTGATTGCGGGTGCGGCGCTGGCGGGAATTCTGGGGATATTGCTACGGACTTTGTTGTTTGGTGTGACGCCAGTGGCTCCGCTTGTTTATGCAGGGACGGCGGGGTCGTTAATTGTTGTGGCTCTCGCGGCATGCGTGATCCCGGCGCAGCGCGCGGCGCGCGTGGATCCCGTCGTGGCCTTGCGCGACGAATAACCGGGGCGTGCGCTCCAAGAAATTCTGTTTTGCACTCGATGCCGACGGACCTATAATCACTTTAGTCATGAAAAACATTACTCTTCCTATCGTTATCGAAGGCGATGCCGATGGGTACTTCGTTTCCTGCCCGGCCTTGCAGGGCTCCTACAGCCAGGGCGACACCTACGAAGAGGCCGTCGAGAACATTAAAGACGCCGTCCGTTTGCACATTGAAGACCGGATTGCCGATGGCGAAGAGATTCCTCAAGTTTCTGTGAGTCTCTCAACCGTTGAAATTGCAGTCTGACGCCCAAGCTCCCTCGCCTGTGCGCCCGCGAGATATGTTCCGTCCTGGAAAAGCTTGGCTTTTCCATCGCGCGCCAGAGTGGCAGCAATATTATCTATAAGAACGCGGAAGGGAAGCGCGCCACTGTGCCGTTTCACACTCCGAAGATTCTTCATCCCAAAGTTCTGAAGAGTATTTTGCGCGATGCCGGTCTGACTGTCGAAGAATTGTCCAAACTATTGTGACTCTTGCCGGTCGGCTTCCTCACTCGCAGGCATGAAATCAATCCAAATCTATGCGAAGGCTTTGCGCAAACGGTTTACGACGCGCTGCTGCCCCAGGACCACCATCGTATCGAACAGCGGGGGCGCGACTGCTTGTCCTACAATCGCCACGCGGCAGGCATTGATTAGCAATCCGGCTTTCACGCCCGCCGCTTCCGCCACGGCTCTCGTCGCGTGGTCGCAAGCGTCGTGATTCCATTCGGGCAGCGCCGCGAGAGCGTCCGCAAGACTTGCGAGTAGCTCCGGGACTTTTGGATCCTTCCAGAATTTTTCTTTCGCGACCGGATCGATCGGAAAATCATCGCTGAAAAAGGCGCGCGACCACGAAGAGAAATCCGGCAACAGACGGATTCGCGGCCGCAGCAAATCCACTGTGCGCGAAAACCAAGCGTGGTCTCGTCCATCCGGGCCTGGAGCAACGCCCGCGGCCCATTCTTCCTTCCACAATTTGCTGCGCCTCAGTTCGGCTTCCACTTCCGGCAGCAAGTCCACGATGGGAAGTTTCTGAAGATACTGCGTGTTGAACCACTCGAGCTTGGGCTTGTCGAAAACTCCATTGGTGCGGCTGACGCCCTGGAGCGAAAATCTTTCAATCAATTCGTTCGTACGCAGATACTCGTCATCGTTTCCCGGCGACCAACCGAGCAGTGCCAGAAAATTGCGGAACGCTTCGGGCAGAAATCCTTCGGTGCGGTACATATTCACGTCCGTCGCACCGTGTCGCTTTGAAAGGCGCTTCTTGTCCGGTCCAAGAATCAGCGGCAGATGCGCAAACAGAGGCGGCTCTGTTCCCAGCGCGCGATAGAGCAACACCTGCTTCGGCGTATTGGAAAGATGGTCGGCGCCGCGAATCACGTGGGTGATGCGCATGTCGATGTCGTCTACCACCACGCCCAGTTGATACATGGACTGGCCGAACTCTTCGTCGCCCTTGCCGGAACGCAGCAGCACGAAATCCTCGATTTCGTCATTCGAAAATTCCGTCTCGCCAAAGACCACATCGGTAAATTTCGTCGTTCCGCCGAGAGGCACTCTGAAACGCACCGCCGGTTTCGCACCCGGCGTCGACGGCTTTCCATCGCGGCAACTGCACCGCGTCACGCGACGAGCTCCGCCGCCCTTGGGCTCTTCGTCCTGCGCAGGTTCTGCGTGGTCTCCGCCCGCGTACTTTTCCGCAGGGCAGTAACACAAAAAGGCGGTGCCATTCGCAAGGCACCTATTGGCGGCATCTAGATAAAGTTGCGTGCGCTGCGATTGGTAAAACGGGCCTTCATCCCATTCCACGCCAAGCCATTTCAACCCATCTAAAATTCCCGTCACCAGCTCCGGTTTGTTTCGCTCTGCGTCGGTGTCTTCAATCCGCAGGATCATCGTGCCGTGCTGCCGCCGCGCAAATAGCCAATTAAATAGGGCCGTTCGCGCGCCTCCGACGTGGAGATACCCTGTCGGAGAGGGCGCAAACCGTACGCGTACGCCGTCCTGTGGTTTGTTAGTCATTTCGCTCATACTTACGGAAAGTCCTGCGCTCTGATTTCAATCTTTCAGTTTAGCGAAACACCGAAACTCCGTCCAATCTGGCCCTCGTGCGGCCCAAAACGGACGTGTCCGACTACGCCCAGCTTCCTTGTCCACTTTGTATGGAAACCGTTACCCCCCTCCCTGCTGCCTCTTTGGCAACCGGTACCCCGGTACACTTGCTTCCTTAAAATTCCATCATCCATAATCACAGGTACTTGGCATTGTGCATCGAGGTGCCTCCTCGCGCAGCCGCACTGCTGTCCCCGTGTGCGACCGTCGAGGTTTCAGGTTTCTCTTGACGCACAAACCGCTTCACCGTTTTTGTACGTTGCAACGGAGCCGTCCGTGTTCGGGACGGAGAATTGACCGAGGCCTTGACCAACCAGAGCTTCATCGCACTGGCATTGCTGGCGGCTACTTCTTTAGTGGCCGGCTTCTTCGCCTACATTTACCAGCTCAAGCGCCGGCCCTACCTCCTTTACTGGACAGCCGGATGGGCGATGGTCGCTCTCAGCTACATCGGGCCAGCTGTCTCCCAGGGCATTCACTCGTGGCCCTTGCAGACCGCGCTCGATCAATTGCTTTATGCCGCCGCAGGAATCTTTTTCTTTCTTGGCGCCCAGCTATACGCAGGGCGTCAACTTTGGACTATCCCTGCTGCCGCAGCCGGCGGCGTGCTCGTGTTTTGGGCCGGTGCCGTTTCTCTTGGTTGGTTCAACTTTCCGCTGATCCTTCCTGCTGCCGCGATTTTTCTCGCCGTCGCCTACATCTTTTGGCAAGAAAGCCGCCGACAGGAAACACTTGCCGATTGGCTTCTCGCCGCCACTTTTGTCGTATGGGCCGTCGTTGGAGTAACTTTCTCCTTCTTCCGTGCCGCTCCGTTTTTCCGCGATATCAGTTTCCAAACTGCCGCTGCCGTTCCCTCCGCGTTCGTCGCCATGCTCATGGTCATGGCGCTCTACGAAGAAGAAAAGCGCCGCGTCGAGCGCAATATGTTGGCGCTCTCCAATCTCAATCTCGCCACCTCAAGTTTTGTGGGCGGAGAAATTCAGCGCATGCTCTCTCAGGCACTCGATCGCGTCCTGGGAGTTGTGCGACTTCCCGCTGGCGCGCTTTTTCTCCATCATGGAGACCCACAGGGTCCAACGTCCGTCGTCGCTGTCGGCTTGAGTGATAATTTCTGCCGCACGGCGCAGGAACAAGGGCTCGACGATTATCTCGTGGGCCTCGTCTCGCGTCTCGGCGGCTTACTCGGTTTCCGCGATCTTCGCAATGACGACACTGTCGCCGCCCTCGAGCGGGAAGAGCCCATTCGTCGTTTCCGCCAACTCGCTCTCGCGCAAGGTCTGCGCAGCATCGTGGCCATTAGCTTACAAGCCAAGGAGCACGCTTTTGGCGTCCTTCTTCTGGGCACACCGGACAGCCGCCGCTTTACTCCCGCCGAATACCGCTTGCTCCTCGCTCTCGGCCACCAAATCGGCATGGCCGTCGAAAATAGTTATCTCATCCAGCAGACATCCCGCCGGTCTGAAGAGCTTCACGTCCTCAACGAGATTGGCCGCGCCCTCAGCTCCACGCTGAACAAGGAAGATCTGCTCCGCAAGGTTTGGGAAGAGCTTCGCCGCCTCTTTGACGTCGAGAATTTCTACATCGGCGCGCTCAACCCTCTTCGCGATGAAATGCAGTTCGAAATAGAAGTGACTGGCGGAACAATGAAGCCTCCGCGCAGCCGGCCGGCCGGGAACTATCTCACCGAGTACATTATTCGCACGCGCCAGCCCGTGCTTATCCGCGAAAACTATGCCGCGGAAGTGAAAAAACTCGGCGTCGAGCCCATTCTCCAGAATGGCTGCTTCTGCGGCGTTCCGCTCGTCGCTTACGATCACGCTATCGGCGCCATGGCTGTTTTTTCGGAAAACGAGCGCATCTTTGACGAAGGGCACCTTGAGCTCATGCGCGTGCTCGCCAGCGAAGCGAGTATCGCCATTGAAAACGCGCGGCTCTTCCACGAAGAGCGTACCAAGGCGCGTCATCTCTCGCTGCTCAACACCATTTCTCGCAACGCCATTGCGACGCTCAATCCCGACGAGATGCTCGCCAAAATTGCGGAACAGCTCGAAGCTGGGCTAACTTACGATCACATCGGCATCAGCGTGCTCGAATACGCGACGCGCGAGCTCGTTGTCCAAGCCGAAGCCGGTGCTCGCCGCGGCGCTCTCGGCCGCCGCATTCCCCTTGGCAACGGCCTCATTGGCCATGTCGCTCGCAGCGGCCAACTAGCGGACTTCCAGTCTTCCAACTCCGTTGAGTCCCCGCACAAACCCCTCTTGGCGGATTCCGCGGCTGCCATCGCCCTCCCCGTGTTCTACGCCGAACAGCTCCACGGCGTGCTGTATGTCGAATCTTCCTTCCACGTAGAATTTTCTGAAGAAGAGATCCTCCTTCTTCGAACTCTTGCAGACCTCATTGCCGGTGCTCTGCACAACTCACTCTCCTTTCAGAAGGCTCAGGAACAGGCCATTACCGACGGCCTCACCGGCGTCAAGACCCATCGCTTTTTCATGGAAGCCCTTTCCGCTGAGTGGAAACGCTCCACGCGCGCGGGCCGCGCCTTCGCCCTCGTATTGATGGACCTTGACCGCTTCAAGTTCGTCAACGATTTTTACGGTCACCTCGAAGGGGACCTCGTTCTCCAGCGCGTCGGCCACATCCTCGAAACGAATTGTCGCCGTTCCGATGTCGTGGCCCGCTATGGCGGCGACGAATTCGTCATTCTGATGCCGGAGACCAACATGGAGCATGCCCGGCAGCTTGCCATCAAGCTTCGCGGCTGGGTTTCCGCGGATCCGCTTCTGCGCGAAAAAAACATTAGCGCCAGCTTTGGTATCGCCTGCTACCCGCTGCATGGCTCCTCACCTCAAGAGCTTATCCAGGTCGCTGACGCTTCCATGTATTTGTCCAAGCATCAAGGCGGAAATGCCGTTTCCACCGCCGATCATTTCGATCCCAATGAAGCGAAAAAATGGAAGCGCGATGTGCTCGAAGCCTACCTCGGCGTAACTCTAAAGCGCCTCTTTGCAACCGGGCCGGATGCTTTCGAAGAAATCTACTCGCGCCTCAAACAATTCACAGAGTCGCTCGCCACCACCGAGGTTCCCAACACCAAGCCCACGGTACCCTCGTCCTCGCGCGGCCCGGAAGGCCTGCCTCAAGCCGTCCTTGATACGGTTACGTCTCTCGCATTCGCGATCGACGCAAAGGATCACTACACCCAGGGACATTCGCAGAAGGTTTCGGCCTATGCCGCTCTCATTGCCGAATCTCTCAATATGAGCGACGCGGAGATTGAGGAGATTCGCCTTGGAGGCGTGCTCCACGACATCGGAAAGGTCGCCATCCCCGAAGGTATTTTAAACAAGAGCGGCCCGCTCAATCCGGACGAATGGGAAACCATGAAGTCCCACGTAAGATTCGGCGCCAAGATCCTGGATCCTCTTGCTCCGCTGGCCCGCATTCGCGAGATGGTTCTGCATCACCACGAATTCTTTGATGGCTCCGGGTATCCCGACGCTCTCTCTGGCGAAGCCATCCCTCTCGGCGCCCGCATCATCGCGGTGGCCGATGCCTACGACACGATCACCAGCGATCGCACATACAAAAAAGGCCGGAGCTCTCTCGAAGCCCTCGCCGAGCTCGAGCGCTGCGCCAACGCGCAGTTTGACGGCGCTATCGTGCAAGTCTTTGTCCGCACCATGCGCCAGCTCCCGAATCCCATCATCGAAGTCGCCAGCACCGCGCCCCGCAACTCATAGCTCTGCCACTCACCTCAACCGAAGCTGCTATCGTTTCTTGCTCTCTCTCCGTCCAAGCACTCATGAACCGCCGCAAACTCACCTTGCTTCTGTTTCTCTTCGCATCCATAACGGCCGCGCCGATTCTCGCGACTACCTATTCCGGGGCGGCGTTCAAAAAGCTACTGTCTCTCGCGGGCGAGTGGGAAGGAAAAGATGAGCACGGCATGGCCGTAAAAACGATCTTCAAACCAATGGCCTCGAACACCGCTGTCATGGAGACCCTTGCCATGTCCGGTATGGACGAGATGGTCTCTCTCTACAGCGTCGACCAGGATTCCATTGCTCTCGTCCACTATTGCCCCACGAACAATCAACCCCGCATGCGAGCAACTCCTGACTCTGAAGACGTCAAAGACCTCGTCTTTGAATTTCAAGGCGCGGGAAATCTCAAGTCACCCTCCACGGGACATCAACACCGCCTCGTCATCCGCTTCGACGACGCCAACCACATAACGGAAACCTGGACCTGGCATCAAGACGACAAAGACACCCTCCTGGTCTTTCACCTGACGCGCAAGTAAGCGGGATTCGGGGACCGAATTGACTTGGTGCGGTCTCGGAGTCTGACCGCCGTCTGCCCTACCGGAATGTGGATTGTGCTATTTCGGGAAAAAGCGATTCACTCTAGTTTGGCCCTAGAACTGCCGATAAAAACGGTGTGAATCTGCGACCATGAGCGCTACCGATCTTCAGCCTGGCAACAAGATGTCGCATTTACGCCGAAGTCAGCGTGTTTGCCTTAGGCTTCCTATTGTAGTGCTCAGAGAGGGACCCGGAACAAACGTGGCCTCGGAAGAGACTCATACCCTCATCGTGAATGCGCACGGAGCGCTTATACAGTTGGCCCTAACGGTCGAAATCGGCCAGCTTCTCGGAATCAAGAACATGCAAACCATGGAAGAACTGGTCTGCCGCGTGGTAAATCTCGGCCTCGATCAGCCGGGTAAACGAGAAGTGGGCGTCGAGTTTGAACTTCCTTCTCCGCGATTTTGGCGAATCGCTTTTCCGCCGTCCGATTGGACCCCTCGCAGCCCCGATGCAAAAGCGCCGACGCCGCGTTCTCACGAAGGAAAAGCGCCTCTGAAGAAAGCCGGTGGCTTGCCGGCCGAAGCTGACAAGAAGCTTATAAAAAGTTAGGAGGGCCGTCCAAAGCGGAAGCCCCTAAACTGTCCCATTTGTCGCTTATCGTTCCAATTTGGGACTCTTCCGGAGCTCACCTCGCCCGCACGTTCCAGGGAAGCATTTCCAAATCCAAACTCTCCTCACCGTGTGTCGAGATCCACATCCTTGATCGGCAAATCCCAATGCGCGTCGAGAATCTCAAACCGCCTCTGCTCTTCTTTCTTGTACGTTTCCTGATCCGGATAAAGCTGTTTGATGAGGGCCGCGCTGTCGAAATTGTCATTGGCGATTGTCGCGTTCTTATACACGATGGTCACCCGGAAGTCCCAGCGGCCGTCTTCCGTCGTGTGATACCGTGGCGCCACCATGCTCACTTTCAACATGCGTCCCAGCTCCACTTCCTTCTTCAACACCGGATAATGATTCTTCTTGAATAGTGCGAGGAACTCGTCGGCGTGTCCCCACTTCGCTTTGTAGTAGTACTCAATCACAAAGGGCTGGCCGTTCCCTTCGCTCCCCGCCGCGCTCTGTGCGGCCCGCGCCCGGTCATGTCCCGGCCAGAGCACTGCCATCAGCGCGAACAGCGCGAGTCCTGACCACCTCATCACCTGCTCTTTTCTCATCAGCATAAGTCTCCTCCGTCTGGTCTCCCTGCTAGGCCACCTATCCTAACCTCATTTGCACGACCGCGAACTCTCCTAGGCCTCTCCGGGGGCATGCAAAGCCAAATCGAAACGGCTCCTGCTATCCTTATAACTCTTGAATGACTTGAAATCTCATGGAGGCAAAATGCAAACGGCATCCGTAAAGTGGATTGGCGAAGAGAAATTTGTGGCCACCAGTCCTTCCGGCCACGCCATTGCCATCGATTCCGACCGCACTTCCAACAAAGCTCCCGGCCCGATGGAGCTCACCCTCATGGCGCTCGGCGCATGCACGGCCACTGATGTGGTCAGCATCCTCAAGAAAAAACGACAGAAACTCGAGGCTCTCGAAGTCATCTGCTCCGGCGAGCGCGCCTCCGAGCCGCCCACGGTATGGAAAAAACTCGAAATTCTTTATCGTCTGCGTGGTTCGCTCGACGAAGCCGCCGTGAAACACGCCATCGAGCTCAGCGAACAAAAATATTGCTCCGTTTCGGCCATGCTCCAAAAAACCGCTACGCTCACCTGGCGCCACGAAATTCTCCCGCCCACGGAATGAATTCTCGCGGGCACTCTGCTTCCCAGCGCACCGATCCGCCGCTATGACATCGCGAATCCTTGTTTCCTACTCTCTTGCCTTGTCACCCCGCATCCGCATCGCATAGAATTTCGGATTCGCTTGGTTTGCGCTAACTCTCAAGGAGAGACATGTCCCACCGCATCGCGGCAAAAATCACGGGCGTCGCAGGCTATGTTCCCCCAAAAGTGCTCACAAACGCCGACCTCGAGAAAATGGTGGCGACCAATGACGAATGGATTCGCACGCGCACGGGCATCCGCGAGCGTCATGCCGTCGAACACGGCACGGCCAGCTCGCATCTCGCCACGGAAGCCGCAAAAGCTCTTCTGGCGCAGACCAAGACCGACCCAGCCGACATCGACATGATCGTCGTGGCCAGCGTCACGCCAGACATGATGTTTCCGGCGACCGCTTGCCTGGTGCAGGACCGTATCGGCGCGAAGAAAGCCTGGGGTTTCGATCTGTCCGCGGCCTGTTCGGGCTTTGTGTATGCGCTCACGGTTGGAGCGCAGTTTGTCGCCTTGGGCGCTCACAAAAAGGTCTTGGTCATAGGCAGCGATACCATGACGTCCATACTCGATTACACCGATCGAGCCACCTGCGTGCTTTTCGGCGATGGCGCCGGCGCCGTGCTGGTCGAGCCCGCTGAGTCTGGCGAGGGCATTCTGGATTTCACTCACGATGTGGATGGATCGGGCGGGCAGTATCTGTACATGCCCGGCGGTGGCTCTCTTAATCCCGCGACTGCCGAGACTGTCGAGAAGCGGATGCATTACGTCCATCAAGAGGGTTCGCAGGTGTTTAAGTATGCTGTTCGACGCATGGCGGAAGTTGCCGTCAACCTGCTCGAGCGTAACGGCTTTACGAGCAAGGATCTCGCGCTCGTCGTCCCGCACCAGGCCAACCTGCGCATTATTCGCGCCATGCAGGAACGTCTGGGCGTTGACGATTCCAAAGTCATGGTCAACATCGATAAATTTGGAAACACTACGGCGGGCACGATTCCTCTTGGTCTCCGCGACGCCGTCGCGCAAGGGCGCTTGAAGAAGGGCGATCTCGTCTTGCTTGTGGCCGTTGGCGCAGGCTACACCACTGGCGGGGTTCTGCTTCGCTGGGCTTATTAGCAAGTCCCACCTATCGCGGGAAGGGAAGCTCTATGAGCCCAAAGAAAAAATGCAATATTCCTGCCGATAAACAAGCACTTTACGACAAGTTGCTCGCCACCAACCCAAAAATCGAGCGAAAGGGCGCCGCTAACCCCTACACCTCGTTAAACGGCCACATGTTCACCTATTTGAACCCCTCCGGGACTCTGGCCCTGAGGCTTCCGGAAAAAGTAAGGGAAGAGTTTCTGAAGAAGTATAAGACAACCTTGTTTGAAGCCTACGGCACCGTCATGAAGGAATATGTAACCGTTCCTGATTCGTTGTTGAAGGACACGAAAACGCTGCGGAAGTATCTCGAACTAAGCTATGCCTATATCAAAACGCTGAAACCCAAACCCACCAAGAAGAAGTCCTAACCGTCGTATTATTTCACTGATCTGGATACTCCCTTGGTGGATTCGCAATCGAAAGAACAAGCAGCTTGCCTTACCGCGGGCTGCCGGCCCTGCGGATATAGATTTGCCCTTGAAAATTCGTGAATTGGTATTCCGGGCCGCCGCCGTTGATCGTTCCGTGAACCGTCTTGTCGATCTTCACGCGGTACTTGCCGCCTTTCCCGCGACCGTCTTCCACTTCCTGTTTTGGCGCGGATGCCTGCAGCTGTACGTCAAAATCACTGAATACATCTCCACGGTCGGAGCGAATGCTTACGTTTGCCTTCACGTCAGCGGGAAACGTTACGTCGATATCTCCGTTCAACGAACTGAACGCCATTGGTTTTTGGGGATTCACTTTCAGAAATGTCGCGTGTACGTGTTCGTTCAACGCATGCGCCACCGCGCTTCCGGAAATGTTGTTGAGTGTGACCGCTCCGTTTACGTCGTCCACATCGATCTCGCCTTCCACGCCCGTGACCGTGATGTCTCCATCATTCACGGCTCGCAGCTTCACCGAGGTGTGCACCGGCACGGAAATCGTCAGGTCAATCGTGCGCGCGTAAGACTCCGTGTTGATGCGCACTTCATTGTTTTCTTCTTCAATCGAGAGGCCCGTTGTCGAGACATTTATGCGCTTCGGTCCGCCGGAGGGTTTCTCCCTCTCCTCATTCCTCGTCCGCGCTTCCACAATCACTTCTTTGCCGTCGTACGCCTTCACAGTGATGCCGCCGTTCACCATGCTTGCCTTAATGAAGGCAGGCCGTCCTGGGTCGCTTAGATTCACCGACACGCGGTCGGGGCCGCTCTGCGCGCCCGCTCCCGGCGCCAGTAACACCACTCCGGCCAATGCGGCGCCTGCCACTAACGATCGAAACGAATATGTTTGGTTATTCATGATTTTCAAGAATACGAATGTCTCCATTTAGATTTTCAACCTGAATCTCTGGACCGCCGGCATTCACGCGCGCTCCCGTAAACCGATCGGCCCGATAAACGACCTTTCCGCCTTTGTGTTCAGCCTGGATCGCGTGCACCGGCAGCGCCGTCACCGGAAAATCGCTGTAAATGCCTCCATTGAACGTCTTGAATCGAAAATCGGCGGACAAATCATGCGCGAAACGAAGTTCCACATTTCCGTTCACCGTCTTGAACTCGGAATTCTCGCGAGGATTCTGGCGGAACGAGACGATCACCGGTCCATTCACTGTCCGCGCCGTGCCCGACCCCGCCATGTTGTCCATCTCAATGTCCCCGTTGACATTGCGCACCACAAAGCTGCCGTTGACGTTGCTCACCTTCACGCGCCCCTCGTTCACCGTTTTCACCTTGATATCGATATCGCGCGGCACATGTACCTTGAAATCCATCTTGACCCGGTATCCTTCGTCATCGCGCGAATGCCGGCAATCGTCGCACTGACAGCGGAATGGCCCGTTCACGTACAGCTTGAGCGCCCCTTCTTCTTGCGTGACGTCCAGGGTCACTTCCTTCTTCGCCCGCTCCAGCTTTTCTTTCGACTCGGCTTGGTTCGTCCGCGCTACAGTCAGCTCCACTTTGTCAGTCGTGTCCGCAACCACCTCGATGGATCCCCACACATTGTCAATTTCGAGCGACTTGTGTCCGGCAGCGGGTAACGTGAAAGACTTCTGTATCTTTTCTTCGTCCCGCGAAGACAAGTAGCGGTCGTCATCATCTCGACCCTTCGCGGAAACGGTTTCCGGCCCCATTGCTGCATACAAATGGCCCACAATGCTCTCCCGCGAACGCCCGCCTGCCATCTTGTTCGCCGGCAGCACCGGCATGAGAAGCGCTACCGCTACGTACACCATCAAAATCGGAAAGAAAGCTTTTCTGCGCACGTTTTACTCCTCAATTCAATTTGCTCAAGGCCCAATCTGCCCGCTGTTTCACCGTTGGATTCAAATTCGGCGTCTGCACAAAGTTGCGCAGCCGCTGCGCGGCGTCCGGATCGCGCCACTCCAGCATCAAATCGATCAGCGCGACCTGCACCAGCGGCGACTGCTGCTCTTGCAGTGCGTCCACAACACCCTTGTGCACCTGCGGCTGTGCCCCGTGCCGGCTTAGAGCATCGAGAGCCGCCAGCCGTACATCGACGCTGCCGTCGTAACGCAAGGTGTGCACAAGAGCGGACATCACTTGCGGATCGAGCTGGTCTTCTCGCCGGCTGTAGCTCACGCCTTGCAGCCGTTCGCTCGCGGACTGCTGCTGCAGCATCGAGAGCACCACCATCTTCTTCATGTTCGTCAACTCAGTGTGCATCGCCGCGATTTCGTCCTGGCTAGTGTTCGAGTGAACTGGTTTGTTCCCGAAATAATTTCCAGCGTTCACGCCCGCAAAAGCGCCGATCACCAGCAGCGCCGCGCTCCACGCCACCGCCCCTAACGGCGAACGCAGCCAATTCCACGCGGAACCGCGCTTCTCGCGTTCTAATCCAGCCGACGTCTTATCGCTCCGCCCTGTCTGGTACGCCTGCAGCATCGCCTCAAACCGTTCGCGCGATTCTTTACTCGGCTGCTCCACTGGCAGCAGCGACAGCTTCTTCCAGATCAGCACGTCTTCGCGACAATCCGCGCACTGTTCCATGTGCTCTTCCACCAAGTTGTCCTGCTCGGCTTTCAAGCTTCCTTGCAAATAGTCCGGCAGGAGTTCTCCAATCTCTTCACATTTCATTTCCAAACCTCCGGGGAGGAATCGTTTTCACCACCGCAGGCCTCGCCTCCCGTGGCGCAAGCCCGCGCTCCAACTGTTTAAAATTTTGCCGCAGCTCCTGAATCGCCCGATGAATCCGCGTCTTGACAGTCCCTAGCTCGCATCCGAGCAGCCGCGCAATCTCGTCATACTTCAATTCCTGAAACCGGCTTAAAACCAAAATCTCGCGTTTCTCTTCCGGCATCTGCATCAGGGCGCGATGCAGCAGCTCCACTTCTTCCGATTTCTGCGCCGTATCTTTCGGCATCACCGGCGGCACCATCTCGGGCTCGAACGTGATGTGCCGCGGCGTCTTCCGGTAGTGATCCACGCGTGCATTCCTCGCAATCTGGTAAATCCACGCCCGAAACGGTGTTCCCGGCTGGTAGCTCTGCCGGTACTTCAAGATCCGCAGAAAAACTTCCTGCACCAGGTCTTCGCTGAGCGTCCGGTCGCCTGTGAGCTTCGAATAAAAGTTGTAGAGCGGCGAGTGATAGCGGTCGAACAACACCCCCAGCGTTTCGCCTGCGCCATTGCGCACTTCGAGCATCAGATCCTCGTCCGGAGCCACCTTCATTGCCTGGTCATTTTCCGTTTCGGCCCGTTCTTGCTCTTTCATAGGTGATTACCGCCAAACCCCAAAAAGGTTACACCGCATCCTGTCCCCGGAGTAGCACAGGCACCCCTGCCTGTGCGGCTTGCACAGGCCTCGACATGCAAGGGCCAACTGAGTGGAGTAACCCTCATCGAACGCGAATCATCGCCTGGGGGAGAAGATCTAAGTTTTCAAAGGGGGAGGAAAAAAGAAGGAAGGAAAAAACGAAAGTAGCTTTGCCGGAACTAGGCTATCGGCCTAGCAAGACCGCAAAGCTGCCGCCAAGGCCAGATTCGTCTGCAGCCGCCGATCGATCTGTACCGCTGCAAAACGCGCGCAAATGACGCGCTCGCGTTCGCACCACTCGGCTACCGCAGGCATACGCACACCGGAGAGTGCGCCCAGAGCTTCGACAATCCGGTAGTAAGCCCGCACCAGAGTCAGCCCACCGCCGCCAGGACCTAGCTCGGGGGTCAGTTCGTGCAAACCGGCCAGTTTCTCGAAATCCTTCCCCTTCATTCGCCCGGCGTCGAGATTAGCCGCGGCCAAAACCCGGTCAGACACGGGCTGAGCTGCGACTCCCGCCAAAATCGCCCGCCAGTAGTACAGGGCAAATTGCGAAAGCGCAACAATGGAGATCGCAAGTAGCATAGCGGCGAACATCCCTCAGGTTTGCCTCTACTCACATTCTGCCCGCGGCATTCTCTCGAGCCAATAGCCCACCAGTACCATCTCCGTAGGACGCCACGCGCTCCTACTATAACTTCCCTATAATCTGTAACTTAACGGCGTCTCCCGTCCCTTACCTGTCCTTGGGACACGACTTGCTGTGCCCGTCCGTGTTTCTCGCGACCGCATTGCCTCATGCTGAGCTGCGGTGGCACCCTTTGCTCGCGTGTTCCTAAATGCTCGTTCCGATCGACGAGCGTCTCGATGAGCTATACAGGAATTCCTTGCCCGGCCACGATTGGCAAACGACCCGTCGCGCTGCCCTGAGCGCGGTTGCTACTTGACACGCGTTACGTAACGCATTACGGTAAGATGTGATTCGGTCGATCCGCCACAAAGGCCTCAAACGCCTTTACGAAGACGACGACCATCGCGGCGTCCTGAACCAGCACGCCGAAAGACTGCGCGATATTCTCGTGCGTTTGGAAGCTTCGACCTCCGTAGCAGATATGGACCTGCCTGGTTTCCGGCTCCATCCGCTCAAGGGGGAGTGGAAAGGCTATTGGGCGGTCACCGTTCGCGCTAATTGGCGGGTGATCTTTCGCTTTGCCGATGGCGACGCGCTTGATCTCGACTATCTCGATTACCACTGAAGGGTTGCCGCTGAATCCGATTACGTTGAAGGAGAAGAAAACATGCCGATGAAGAATCCACCACACCCAGGCGGTTTTGTTCTGCGCCAGTGTATTGAGCCTCTGGGCTTAACAATCACACAAGCCGCCGACGCCCTCGGTGTCACGCGCACCACGCTTTCCGAACTCGTCAACGGCAAGCGCGGCATCTCGCCCGAAATGGCTGTCCGCCTATCCATAGTCTTTGGGGGCAGCGCTGAGTCCTGGCTAACGCAGCAAGCCCACTACGACCTCGCCCATCTTCGCACCACCCACATCAAGCTTAAACGCCTCCAATTCGCGTAGTAGCCGCTTGTATACCGCCCTTGTCGAGCTTTGGACAACGAGTTTCTCTTCACGGGTCATTTCTCCACGGCGCTGGTATGGTCATGAACAATCTTCCAGCCCTCGGGAAACCGCTGCCACACCAGCGAGAACACGCCGCCAACATCTCCTTTGTCGCGCTTCAGATGCCAGCGCCCTAGCACCAGCGCCGCATCCGGCCCCAGGAAGCGGAACTCCAGCTCCGAAAAATCGAGCTGTCCCATCGCGGCTTGGTCCGGATAGTTTCTCTTGTACCGCGCCATCACGCCGTCCCAGCCGCGCGATACTCCGTTGCTCCCAGAAAACGTCAGGTCCGGCGAATGCCAGTAGCCCACCAGGAATGCGTCGACATCTCCGCGATTCCATGCTGCCTGCTGCGCGTTCAACACGGCCGTTATCGCAGATCTATCCGCTTCGCGCGCCTCTGCGGCTTTGGTCTGTCTCCCCGTTCGTACGCCCAGTGCAAACAACAAGATCAGCGCTGCCCCACCAAACACCCAGCGATAGTTCTTGTTCATTGTCTTTCCCCTTTGTAAGAGGAAGGAGCATAGGTTGGAGGACGCATATTTCGCAAGCCCCGTCGTCGAAATGAAATAAGAAAGCATGGAGAAAAGCAGATCCCTCACTCCGTTCGAGATGACACGAGAGGAGACGCGGCGATGAAGATGGCCGGAACACCTCTCGCCGAATATCATAGAGGCGAGGACGCTTTGCGTGGAGATGGATGGCGGCAGGAAAGAAGGATTCTTTCGCCGGCGGATTGCGCGGCCAGTCGTGGAGTTGCTACGCCAGGGCGTGACGCCGGAAAAAATGGCACTTAGCATCGCGCTGGGCGTGGCGCTGGGCGTATTTCCGGTGCTGGGGACGACGACGGCGCTTTGCGCGCTCGTGGCATTCGTCTGGCGGCTGAATTTGCCGGCGATCCAGATCGTGAATTATTTCGTCTACCCGCTGCAGATAGTGCTGCTCATTCCATTTTTCCGCGTGGGCGAAAAGCTGTTTGGCGCGGCCCACTTGCCGCTGTCCGTCGCTCAGATTTTGGCCGCGGTGCACGCGAGCTTCTGGGGCGCGATTCGATTTTTGTGGACGACGATCTGGCACGCGGCAGTGGCGTGGTGCTTGATTGCGCCGCCGTTCGTTGCGATGACGTATGTCGTTCTCGTACCGCTCTTGCGGCGCGCCGCCTGGGCAAGAACCAACGGTCGCGGAAGCGCTATCTAATCATCCAATCGCACTAGTTGACTCTGTGATTCCGAACGTCGAATTCAGGGAAGCTGTATTCCGCCACCGGAATCACCGTCGTGAGACAGATCCCGTGTGCCCAAAATTCCTGGTGAAATGTCGGCCGCTGCTTCCAGCCCGGGACTCCTCGCTCAACCAGAAGACTGCAACAGGCTGCGAGCTAGGGTCGATTGATTTTTTACAAATGCAGCAAGAGAAATCCCGTTTTTTCTTCGAGGTAACCGCTTTTTTCTTCATCGTCTATTTGATAGTTCTTTACAAGATGTCGAGAACTTCTTCGTAGCGCTTGAACGGCGGAATTAAGTAGGCGCCGGCGAGTTCGGTGCGCGACCAGGCTAGCATTTGGCGGGCGACGTCGAAGCCGCGGTCGCGAGCGGCAGCGCCGGCGGATTCGAGCGACGCGAGCACCTCTGGCGGGATGACGATGCCGGGAACTTCGTTGTTGAGGCGAAGCGCCTGCTTGTAACTGTTGAGCGGCCAGATGCCGACGAGCACGGGGATGGATGGCTTGCCGCCGAGTCTTTTGACGAAGGCGTGCCAGTGCTCTGGATCGAAGATGGGCTGCGTCATCGCGAAGTGGGCACCGGCCTCAATTTTGGCGTGGAAGCGCTCGATTTCGTTGTCGAGGTCGTCGGCGACGGGGTTGACGGCGACGCCGATGGCGAAGTTGGTTGCGCCGCCGAGCGTTTTCCCGGCCCAGTCCGTGCCTTGATTGAGGCGGCTGAGAACTTTCACGAGGCCGACGGAATCGACTTCATATACGCCGCTAGTTTCTGGGTAGTCTCCGACGGCTGGCGGGTCGCCGGTGATGGCGAGGACGTTGCGAACGCCGCCGACGGTCCACGCGCCAAGCAGGCACGCCTGCAAGCCGATGATGTTGAAGTCGCGCGTGGTCAGATGCGGAACGGTCTCGACGCCGCGCGCTTCTAGCGCGCCTGCAGTGATCAGCGCGTCCATACCGACGCGCGCCATCGCGCCGCTGTTAATGTCGATAGCGTCGACTTTTTTCGAGGCCATGATTTTCTCAACTTGCTCGAAAATGCGGTCGAGCGAAAGGCCTTTCGGCGGATCAATCTCGACGCAAACCGTAAATTCTTTGGCCTGGAGTTTTTTCCAGAATTTGCTTTCGGGCTCGCGCTGCAAAACGGGCGCCGGCTTGGCGACGACTTCGACCGAGTGATGCGCGCCGGCGGATTTTGCGGGACGCAGCGACTTGACGGCTTCGGCCATGGCGCGAATGTGCGCAGGGGTTGTGCCGCAGCAGCCCCCAAGAATGCGCACACCGAGAGCCGCGGCTTCGCGGGCGAAGAGCGCGAAATACTCCGGCGAAGATTTTGGATAGACGATGCGGTCGCCTTCGCGCTTCGGGAGACCGGCATTGGGCATACCGCTGACGCGCAGGTCGTCGACTTCGGTGAGTTCGCGCAGTATTTTGAGCAAGGGCTGCGGGCCGAGAGTGCAATTCGCGCCGATGACTTGAACGTTTTTTGCTTTCAGTTGCGCGGCGGCATCCGCGGGGCGAAGGTCGCCGTATGTTGTGCCTTCTTCCGAGTAGGTGAGCTGGGCGATGATCGGCAAACCGGAAAAAGAACGAATCGCGTCAACGGCGAGAAGAATTTCTTCGATGTAGGAAAAAGTTTCGAGAATGTAGAAATCAACGCCGCGCTCTTCGAGAGCGAGCGCCTGCTCGTGGAACACATCCTGTATTTCGTCGGGGGCCGGATGACGGGATTGCACCCCGAGGCCGAGCGGGCCGATCGAACCGGCGATGAGAACTTCTCGGGAAGCGGATTCGCGAGCTTCGCGAGCGATTTTTACTCCGCGGGAATTCAGCCGCTGCACTTCGTCGGCGAGGCCGAGCGGCGCGAGCTTAAAGCGGTTCGCACCGAAAGTGTTGGTCTCAATGATTTGCGCGCCTGCTTCAATGTAAGCCTGGTGTACGCGGAAGACAGCTTCGGGCTCTGTCGCGTTGAGTTCATCGAAGCAGCGCTGCGTGCCGACAGCTTCGTGCAGCATCGAGCCCATCGCACCGTCCGCGATGAGGATCGAGTCTTTCAGCCGTTCGTTGAAGTCCAAAATCTTCATTTTGTGTTTTTGACAGCGGTTGCGATCAACAGAAAGCTATCTTACCCGGAGCCGCAAGCGCCAGGGCATAACCGGGCCAATCAAGAAGAGTCGAAACGATTGCGCCGGTGAAAGCGTACTGCCACAACCGGGATTTGCCTAACGGCGCTGTGGCTGTGAAAAGAAACAGAACTAAGGCCCAGACACAGATGCGGATTAGGAACAGCATCCCATAGATCGCAGGTAAATCAAGGGACCAACTTACCCAACGGGGAGGAGCATCTGGGTGAATAATCACAAGGCCGATCAAAAACAAAATGAGCATCGTCGCCAACGGCCCCAGAATCGCGCCGAGGACAGTACGCACGGCGGCGATTGTCATTGGGCGCGCCTTGATCGTCGGCTCGCGCTTCTTCAACGCCGAGAGGGCAAGCGAGTAGCCGACAAACTTGATACTCGCGAACGCGGCCAAACCGAGGGCTCCTGGAATCGTGCCGGGCAAATTCTCTCCTTAGCGTTTTTGTTCCATGAGGCTGGCAACGGTGCTCATCAAATCGTATTTGGTGAGGATTTCGAATTTGGCGCCGTCCATTTCGACGAAAACGGCGGGATTTTCGTGACTGAGAATGTAGGTGACGCGCTCAACGGGTGAAGTCCCGGGAATACGTGGCAGAGGCTTACTCATGACTTCGCGAACGACCAGTTTGCGCAAATCCTTTCCCTGAAGCGCCATCGTGAGAATCTGGTCTTCGTAGATGGTGCCGATGGGCAGATTTTCTTCGAAGACGGGAATTTGCGAGATGTCCTGTTCCTGCATGGTTTTCAGGGCGTGAAAGACGGTTTGATAGGGGCGGGCGATGACTAGCTCGCGGACTTTTCCGGCTTTGTGTTTGGCGTTGACGACTTCGGCGGCGGTGATGCGAACGGCGGCTTCGACGTAGCCGCGCTCGCGCATCCATTCGTCGTTGTAGACCTTGCTGAGATAGCGCATGCCCGTGTCGGGCAAGAAAGCGACGACAAAAGCTTCAGGGCCGAGGTCTTTGGCGAGGCGGAGAGTTGCGGAGATGCAGCCGCCCCCGGAGCCGCCGGTGAAAATGCCTTCGAGTTTTACGAGACGGCGCGCATACACAAAGCATTCTTCGTCGTTCACTTGAATAACGTCGTCAAGAATTTTGAGATTCATGGTGGTGGGAAAAAAATCTTCGCCTATGCCTTCAACCACGTAAGTCTTGGGCTTAATGGTTTCGCCGCTTTTGAAGAAATCGTAATACAGCGAGCCGAAGGGATCGACGCCGATAATTTTGATGGCGGGATTTTTTTCCTTGAGATATTTGCCGACTCCGCTGACCGTACCGCCGGTTCCCATTCCGCAGACGAAATGCGTGATTTTGCCTTCGCTGTCTTCCCAGATTTCCGGGCCGGTCGTAAGGTAATGGGCCTCGGGGTTCATGGGATTGTCGTACTGATTGGGATAAAACGAATTGGGGACTTCGCGAGCAAGTTTTTTGGCGACGGAATAGTAGCTGCGAGGATCATCGGGTTCAACGGCGGTGGGGCAGACGATAACTTCAGCGCCGAGCGCTTTAAGTAGATCGACTTTTTCCTTGGATTGCTTGTCCGTGATGGTGAAAACCATCTTGTAGCCTCGGACGGCGGCGACAAGGGCGAGACCCATGCCGGTGTTGCCGCTCGTGCCTTCAATGATGGTGCCGCCGGGCTTGAGGAGGCCGCGCTTTTCAGCGTCGTCGATCATGGTGACGCCGATGCGGTCTTTCACCGAGCCGCCGGGATTGGTGTAATCGGCTTTGACGAAGATCTGCGGCTTGAGGCCCTGATTGATGCGATTGAGGCGCACGAGCGGCGTGCGTCCAATGGCTTCGAGAATACTGTTACATAGCATGAAGTTTTCCGAGGCGCGGCCCGGCAAGAACATCGCGCTGAGGCTGTGCCATAATTCTTTCAGTTTAGCATGCGGCCTTGCAGCGACACAGGAAGGTGAGGCGAAGGAGGCTCATTTGGCACGGGAGAATATTTCAAGTGGGACAGCTTGGGAGCCGATTGTAGGCTACTCAAGGGCGGTGCGGATTGGAAATGTGATAGCGGTTTCGGGAACAACGGCTACAGGGCCGGACGGCAAGATTGTAGGTGTGGGCGACGCGTATGGGCAGACGGTGCAGACGATCCGAAACATTGAAGCCGCACTGTCCAAGGCGGGAGCTGCGTTGAAGGATGTAGTGCGGACGCGAATTTTCGTCACCAACATTGCGGAGTGGGAAAAAATTGGGCGAGCGCATGGAGAGTTTTTCGGAGCAATACGTCCGGCGACAAGCATGGTGGAAGTGAGCAAATTGATTTCGCCGGAGATGCTGGTGGAGATCGAGGCCGACGCGGTTTTGGGAAGCGAGTAGAGAGTAGTGAGTAGTGGGTAGTGAAGAGAAGATCGCAGTCGGCTAACGCATTAGCTGTGGCGGAGAATGATCTTGAGTTCAGCTCTGTACGACGGATTTATTGCGGATTACTACGACGAGTCGCCGATTGTGCGGGGACGCGTGGGGGATGTTGCGTTTTACCGCGATGCGGTGCACGAATTCGGCGATCCAGTACTCGAACTTGGTTGCGGAACGGGCCGGATTACCGTGGCGCTGGCAGAGGCGGGACATCGCGTTACGGGACTCGACATTTCCGAGCGAATGCTGGAGCGGTGCAATCAGAAACGGGCGGGACTGCGCACCGAGGCGCGCGAGCGAGTGCATTTGGTGCAGGGTGACATGACCAAGTTCGATCTCGGGGAAAAATTTCGATTGGTGATTATTCCGTTCCGCCCGATGCAGCATCTTCTCGAAGTGGAAGACCAAATGTCGTGCCTCGAATCGGTGCGGAAGCACCTTTGGGCCGATGGAAGACGAATGGGAGAGCAGAGAGGCCGGCTGATTCTGGACGTTTTTCAGACGGACGCGGAGCGCATGCATGATCCGGCGTATCAGGAGGAAGGATTGGTGGCGGAATATTCGATGCCGGACGGACGGCGCGTGAGGATTATGGAACGGGTTACGGCGTTTCACCGCGCCGAGCAGAGGAATGATGTGGAGATGATTTTTTATGTGACGGACGCGCGAGGGAAAGAGGAGCGGCTCGTGTTTGCCTGGACGCTTCGGTACTTCTTTCGGTATGAGGTGGAGCATCTTTTGGCTCGGTGCGGGTTTCGGGTTAGTGCGGTTTATGGGGACTTTGATCGGTCGCCGTTGGGGGATACGTCGCCGGAAATGATATTTGTGGCGGAGGCGGTTTGAGGTTGGTTAACGATAACAGGGCCCCCCTCCCCTGTTTTTTGTAAACACTGTTTCTAAAGGACTTAGATTTTGCATACGTCGTTTAGATTCATCACCTGCAAAGAATTCTGTAGGTGTTGCTTTTAAATGACTTAGAAACACGGCAGCAGGGCTGCCGCACTTCTGGAACCTGACGCTTTCGTTGAGAAGCGGGTCAGGGTTTATTTAACACAGAGGGCACAGAGGTTACGGAGACTTCGCCGGAGTTGGATTGGAAACCAGAACTCCTGGGCCTGAAAAAGGAAAGAGCGGCAGGGTGGCTGCCGCTCTCGACTTTCGTGGAATTACCCGAGACGAATACTACTAGATGTTATCGCACAAGTCAAGACAAATCGCGTGTACTGCGGCTCACCAGTGGGCGCGGATGCGGTACTTCAACACTGACGTGCCGTTTTTGTCCACGGGGACGAGAAACTGAGCGGCGAAGGCGGCGGTTTTGGTGAATTTGTAGCTGGAATCCAGCATCTCCCAATCGCCGCCGATGGGCTCGTTTACTTGGACTGTTATGGGGCTGTCTTTGTGATTGCGCAGCGTAATTTCGTATTCCATTTCCCAGGTGCGGGTTTCGATTTTCTTGAAGTCGGTTTGTTTGCGCTCGGCGATTACGTCGAAGGCGTTGCCGATGTGGATGGTGACGTTTTCGTCTTTGGGAGTGTGGTCGATGCGGTCTTCGCCGACGAAGAGGATTCCACCCTTGGAGTCCTTCTGGTAGACGCGGACGTTGCCTGCGGGCAGCGGCATGCCTAGTCCGGCTTTTTCTTCGTTCTTAAATTTGTAATAGACCATGACCGGATCTTTTTGCGGCTGGCCTGGAGCTTGCGCGCTGCGATAGTAGAAGTTCTGGCCGTTGACGACGAAGATTTTTTCGACGGGTACGCCGGTGCCTTCGAGGAGGCTGATTTGTTTGGTTTCTTTGTCCTCGACGGAGGTGCGACGGCCGAGCGTGTAGAGATGGTATTCCGAGAAATTCTCTTGTTGGAATTGTGGAGCTTCAGCTCGCATCGCCTTCGCAGCCCCGACTCCAACTCCGGCCTGGAAGTTTCCGGCTGGGAGCCGATTCAAGTCTCCGGCGACTAGCTGGAGGCGGGCGTTGTGGAAAGCGGTGCCGCTGTTGTTGACCAGGGTGACCCAGCCGTCGAGGTCAGCGGCTTTGTCGTCGCGGCCGACGGTCAAGACATAATCGGAGTTCCAGGACAGGCTGTTGGCGAGGTAAGAGGCTTCGATCTGCTGTTTGCGCGAACCGGAATTTTCGAGAGACATGAGGAGCGTTGGGCGATCGTAGAGATTTGCAGGAATGTCCGGGAACCGATAACTCTCGGCGTAGCCTCCGGTGACGATGTCATTTCCGATTTTCCAGACCTGGCCATTGTTATCGGAAAGAAGCGTGGCTTTGATTTCCTCGTGTTTCGTTGTGCCGTTGTCTTGATAGGAGCGAACGAGAGTGACTTCCTTGCCGACGTATTTGTGGAGGAGCTTGGCAGGTTCGAGGAGATCGTATTCGTAGTTTTGCTCGATGACGCCGAGTTTTTCGGGATCGGTGAGAGAGCGGAAATGGACCGTGGCGGGATTGACGGTGGCGGCGATGTCCATGAACTTGAGGCGGAACGCGCCGCTGGGCAAGGTGAGATTGCGGACGTCGCGCACAAGAGCGATGTTGGAATTGTAGACGGTGATGTTGAGATCCGTCTGATCGTTGAGGCTGGTCGATTGATCGGAACCGGTAGCGCGAGGAGCTTCTTTCTCTTGCGCGGCAAAGACATGTTGCCTGCGGCTCGCGGGATAAAAGAGCGCGGCAGCAGCCACCAATGCGGCTGTGCTGGATAGAATCCAAAGCAGGCGACGCTGCACTTTTGATTTACGGAGTCCCATGAAGTTCACCTCATTCAAGATTTCGCTTCCAGCTTAGAACGATGGGGCGAGAATTCCTTGCAAGAGGTGAGAGCGAATGCTTGCCAGTTACTACTGGTTCGAAACCGGAGACCAGGTCACTCCGCCATCGGCGGTTTGATAGGACTTGATGAAACCTGTCTGCGAGTCGGGTGCAAACCAGATCTGCGCGTGCATGGCATCGGTGGCGCGAATGCCGGTGAGATCGTTTGTGACGGGCGAGTCCAGCTTGCTCCAATGCGTGCCGCCATCGGTGGTGCGCAGGATGGTTCCGGAGGCACCGACAATCCAGCTGATTTTTGCTGAGGGAGCGGAGCCGGCGAGCAGATCGGTGTAGACACCGCTGATCTGTGGCGTCCAATTCACACCTTTGTCCTTGGAATGTTCGAGAGAGCCGGCTGGGCCGATGCGCCAGGCCTGCTTTTCACCTGGAGCCCAGAAGACGTGGGGATTCTGAAGAGCGGCGGCGCGCAGCATGGCGCGTCCATTGAGGGCGGATTGGGGAGCGGCGGAAACTTCGACGGACTCTGTCACCGCTGAAATTGCATCCGCGCTCGCTGCGTTTGTTTTGGCTGCGGCGACGTTTGATGCGGGAGCGGGCACTGGTGGAGGAGCTGCCGTTGCCGCGCCTCCGAGCGAAGCCGGTTTGCCTGCGGCGGGCGGCGGAATGCTGCCATCCGCGAGGAAGCTGGGTTCAGAAGCCGGGGGCGGCGGAGGCGGCGCACCTTTCAAACTCTGGACTTCATCAAGCCTATCTCCCGCGCTGGGGGAAACCTGTGCGTCTAGCTTCTTTCCAAAGAGGGCACCGGCCGCCCCCTGGGCGGCGTGCATAGTTTGTTGTTGTTCTTGTTTTTGCTGGTTCAAGAAAGGTCCGTGAGAGGGCTTCGCCGCAGCCTGAAACGGGGGTTGTTGGCTTAGCAGAACTTGGTTCTGAGGCGATTTGGAAGCGAGATCACGACTTGCCGAGGCGGCGCCGGCATCGGATGGAGCGGCGGGCTGATCTTTCTCATTCCGCTCATTCTCCCGGTCTGCGTTCGGGATGACACTCGTGGATTTCGCGAGAGGCGCGACGCTCTGTGGCTGCCGATTTTCGGCTACTTCCACGGACGGAGTTGGAGCGACCTGCAAAGGCTTCGGTTCATTAAGGGAAACCCAAACGATCAGAGTTGCGGCGATAGCGCCGACAGGAACGAGCCACAGCCATCGCAAACTGTGAGGAGGACTTGGACGAGCGATGTGCGCAGGTGAAGCGGTTTTACCAAGGGAAAGAGGTTGCTTCAGAACTGCGACATTCTCGTTGGTTTCCAGATTCACAGGAATGTCGAGAGGCGTCTCGAGATGGGCGAGGACAAGCTGGCATCGTTCGCAGCCTACGACATGCTGCTTCCAGAGATTACGTTCTTCGGAAGAGAGAGCGCCATCGTGATAGGCCGCCAGAATTTCCGGATCGGGACAAAGCTCTACCTTGCGTTCGGCAGACGCTCCAGCGAGCCCGTTTGCGCTTCCGTCGGGAGACGCGGAGGAACGCAGATGGCGGGCGAGCGCTTTTTCAAAGTTTCGGTCGCGATCGTCAGGCGCCATGGTCTTCTCCTTTCTTAGAACGAAGGTTGGCGGGGTTCTTGCATTCATAGTGGATGGAGCAGAGTTTCATGGGCCGGGCCTCCCCGGTGCGGGGGTGGGACGGGTGCGGCGTTCCAGCAGCTTTTCGAGATCGAATGAGGCGTCCGCAGAGGCGTATTCAAAACAAAGAGAGATTTGCGCATCGCTCAGGCCGAGTTCGGCGGCGAAACCGTTGACGGCAGGGCAGCCGTTGCGGAGAGTTTCTTCGATGGTGCGACGGAGAGCGATGCGAATGCGATCGAGATTGCGCGAAACGCTGGACTCGTGTTCGCCAACTTGTTTACCGATTTCAGCTAGAGTTTGCTCCTTGGCATAATAAAGGCGGAGACGCTGTTCATCGCGCGGGTCGAGAGTGGTGAGAGCCGCTTGCAGGGCGCGCACGAAAAGAGCGATGTAACGCTCGCGATGAGGGTCGGCGGGCTGAACGGAAACGGCGGATGGGATTTTATGGGCGCCAGGTTTTGCGTCATCGTCGTCAAGAGATTCGAAGCGGCGGCCAGCGCGGATGGCGTCAATGTGGCGCTGCGCGAGAACGGCGCGGAGCCACGTTTTGAGCGAGCTGCGGCCATGGAAATAGCGGAAAAGAGAGCGCTCGCGGCCGGCGCCATCCGACAACCCATAAAGCTCGGCAAAGAGAGAGTCGGCGAGCTCGCAGGCTTCCGGGGAAGCTGAGCTGCAACGCAGAACCGCAGCCGCGGCGGCGCGAAGGTATGGGCGATACGCGCCAACGAAATGCTCCCATGCGGTTTCGCAATTCTCCATGCAAGCGGCGGCGAGAGCTAGGTCCTCCAGATGGAGGGCGGCCAAGTATTCCTCGAGTTTCTCAGCTGCCAGGGATCCGCTGGCAAGCCGCTTCTCCGCGCTGCGCTCGAGGGAAGCGGCGAATCGCTCGCGGGAAAGACCCCAGCGACCGCCTTTGGACTGCGCATAGAGCCACTCCAGCTTGGCCGGCGAAGACGCCAGCGCTTGAGCCTGGCCGACGCAGCCGGCAGGCTTTTTGCCTTCAGAACGGGCTGAGGTGTCTTCCTTCATGATCAATTCAGGTATTTACAGTATGGCAGAGCATCCAACGCCATAAGTATCCTCGGCATCCTAATGAGCTTAATCCAGCCTGGGGCGAACTGTAGCTAAAAGTACAGACCTGAAATGGCTGGATTGCGGTATCCTATACAGGTTGCGCTTCCAACCCCGCAACTAGAACCGCCTCGCCGGGTTAGCAGATGGGTGCAAACCGTGCGCTCGCGGGACCATTAGCGACTTCGCGACGCTAGTACGAAAGTCCTATTAGGCCACCCTCAGCCCCGTAAGTACCCTAGTACTTGTAAAGCGCAGGTTTCGAAAAAACTGGCGAACTTGGGAATGCTGGGCCTTTCAAGATGTCCGAGGTTCCCAAAAATGAATATCTCGAGGCGGCACGCGGATGACAACCATGATTTCAGATCGAACAGGGAGTGCGACGCGGCTGGGCGTCGGATTAGACGCCGACCGGCGTCGCTCACCTAACGCGGACGCGTGGAAGACGGCTATTGGGACGAAGCCGATAGCCGCTCGGCTCGCATTGCTGCCAGACTCGAAGCCCCGCTGGAGCCGGATTGGCGTCAGCGCCGGAGTTCAACTTAGCTTGCTGATTTTTTGCGTGTTGATTCCACTGATTTATCCGGAGCAGTTGCGGACCGCGTTGAACTATCGAAATGTCGAGATAGCCACGCCGTTGACGGAGATTCCCGTGGCACCGCCGCCCCCGCCGCCCGAGAAAGTGGTGAAGGCGAAAACGCCCCCGCCGCCTAAACCGGCAGTAGTCGAGCCCGTGAAGCTTGATCCCAAGAAGCCGCACATCTTCGAGATACCGAAGGCCGTAGTGCCCAAGGTGCAAAAAGTGGAAGCGCTGGCGCCGGAGATGCAGGCGCATCTGGAAGCAGCGAAAATCGATACTACGAACAATGGACCGAAGAAGCCCAAAGAAGACGTGAAGCTGAATAATATGGATTCAGGAAGCGCTGCGCCGGCGACGGTGAAAGCGCCCGTGGATAAGGTGCAGACAGGCGGCTTTGGCGATCCGAATGGGATGGCTGGCAAGGGCGACCCGAATCACGCGACCAATGTGAACCGATTAGGTTCACCTGCGCTGCCCGGTGGGCCAGGGTACGGCAACGGTACTGGCGGCGACAAAGGGATTAAAGGAACCGTGGCGAGCACGGGATTTGGGAATGGCATAGCCAACCCTCCGCCGAGCGGAGGCAAGCAAGGGAAAGTTGTGTCTTCAGGATTCGGAGACCAAGCGGCGGCGGATGCGCCGAAGAAAAAGGTGGCAGCCGGAGGACCGGCGGACACGCCTGTTGACATCCTGGACAAGCCCAAGCCGGAGTACACGGCCGAAGGGCGTAGTCTTAAGTTGGAAGGCGACGTGGTCATCGACGTGGTGTTTCTCTCGAACGGCACCATGCAAGTGAACCGCGTCGTAAGCGGATTGGGCCACGGCCTCGATGAGGCTGCGGTCCGTGCGGCCCAAACAATCAAGTTCAAACCTGCAAAACGCGAAGGCCAGCCGGTCGATTTTCCGGCACGCGTGCGGATTGAGTTCCGCCTGGCCTATTGAGGGGAGAGAGAAATGCGTAAGCTAGCTACAGTTGTCCTCGGATTCGTCTTGGTTGGGTCCGGGACCATCGCCAGCGCGGCGGCGGCGGAACCGCAGCAAGCGCGGACGATGGATCAAGTGATCGACCGTGTGATCACGAACGAAAACCGTCTCGACCAGCAGATCCGGCAGTATTCGCCGCTGGTGGAGACGTACATACAAAACCTGAAACCCGACAAGGATCTCGGCTACGTCCCCGCAGGAGATAAATATTTCCTGGGCCGGGCTGACTTCGCGAAGGGCGTGGCGCTGGTGTCGCTGAGCGACGCGCAGAGCAAAGGGAAGAAAGTCTTCGGGTCCGTGGGAAATTTCTTTTCGTTCGCGATGCAGTTTCTTCCGGACGGTTTCCTGCAGATGATTTTCATCGACACGAACGGCTTCGACAAACAGCACTACAAGTTTGACTATGTGCGGCGCGAGTTCCTTGGCGAAGTGCGCTGCCTGGTGTTCGACGTCTCTCCTCAGGAAAAGTCGGGCAAGGGGCGGTTCCTCGGGCGCATCTGGGTCGAGGACCAGGATTACAACATCGTGCGTTTCAACGGCGCGTACAGCGGCGGGGGACACTCGAGCTGGTACTTCCACTTTGACAGCTGGCGAACCAACGTGCAGCCGGGCATGTGGATGCCGTCTTTTATCTACAGCGAAGAAAAAGATCTGCACTACGCAATGAGCAAGAAACTCGACTTCAAGGCGCAGACGCGGCTGTGGGGATATAACCTCGGCCATGCGCAGCAGGAGCAAGAGCTCAGCAAGATTCTAGTCGAGACGCCGGTGCAGGACGATACGAAGACATCCAATGACTTGACGCCTATCCAGGCACAGCGCTCATGGGACCACCAGGCGGAAGACAACGTGATCGACCGTCTTGAGCGCATCGGATTGATTGCGCCAAAGGGCGAAGTCGACAAGGTCCTAGAGACCGTCGTGAACAACCTCGAGGTGACGAACAATGTGGACGTCGAACCGGAAGTGCGCTGCCGGGTGATGATGACGTCAACGCTGGAATCTTACACCCTCGGCCACACCATCGTGATCAGCCGCGGATTGATCGACGTGCTGCCGGATGAGGCCAGCCTCGCAACAATTATTGCTCACGAGTTGAGCCACGTCATTCTTGGCCACCGGATGGACTCGAACTTCGCCTTCTTTGACCAGTTGTTGGTCGACGACAAGGAAACTTTCCGCCACTTCGGTTTTGCGCGGACGCCAGACGAAGAAAACGCCGCCAACGCAGAAGCCATCAAGCTTCTGAACAATTCTCCGTACAAGAATCAGCTTGGGAACGCGGGCCTATTCCTTTCGGCACTCGCGGCGCGCCAGAAGGAAATTCCAAACCTGGTCAGCGCACACTTGGGTAACCGCGTGCCGGTGATCGGCGATCTTAAGTCATCGACTCCGGTGGACCCGAAGCAGAATCCGCAGATGATCGCGGCATTGCCGATTGGCGGCCGCGTGAAGCTGGACCCCTGGAACGACAATCTCTCGCTAATCAAGAGCAAACCAGTGGGCACTGTCGCCGAGCGCGAGAAAATGCCGTTCGAAGTGACGCCCTTCATGCCTTACCTGACGCGTTTTGGCAGCGACTCAGGCAAACCGATCGCAGCCAGCGCTGTCACGCAAGGTGATCCGAAAGCCGGCGACGCGCCAAACAAACCAAACCAGTAAATCTTAAAACTGGAAAAATTCGGTCCGGTGAAGATACCTTCACCGGGCCGTTTTTTCTTTGAATAGTGACTACTTTTCGGGTGCGAGGTTCTGCATCAGCTTGTAGTTGAATTCCAAACCATCGTAAAAATCCTGGACTCTTACGCGCTCGTCCTGGCCGTGCGCTCTGCGATTGTCGATGTCCAGGAACACGCCGGCGATGCCGTAGGTGGGAATGCCCGCCATGCGCAAAAATCGGCCGTCTGAGGCGCCGGTGTCCATCACAGGCATGATGGGGAGCTGGCCCCAGATGCTGGCAGAGGCACTTTCGACGGCTTTCATGAGGTCCGGCCGAAGCGGAGATGGCGGCACCAGTTCCGGCGGGACAAGATTGCCGTCCGCATCGCGCTGCTCGACGAAGCTCACCCTGATCTGGGGGTCGTCCACGACCTTGATCAAAGTTTCTTTGATTTTGTTCGGATCTTCGCCCGGCAAGATGCGGCAATTTACATTGGCGCGGGCAGTTTGGGGCAATGCGTTCGGAGCGTGGCCGCCGGAAAGCATGGTGGCCACGCAAGTGGTGCGAAGAATCGCGTTATAAAATTCGTTTTCTGAGAGCCGCACCAGCACTGCGACATCTGGGGAAGGGTTCGCCGCGGCTTTCATATCCTTTGCTAGCGGACCGCCTTCGATGGCGGCGCTTTTTTCCAGCATAGAACGGGTAATTTCATTCAACTCCACGGGAAAATTGAATTTTGACAGTCTCGTGAGTCCTTCAGACAAATGATATATGGCATTGTCGCGCGTTGGGCGGGAACTGTGCCCTCCGGGATTTTTCACCTCCAACTGGAAGTCGACGTACACTTTTTCACTGGCCTGCACAGCGCCGTATATTTTCTTGCCCTTGTCGCTCATAAAATCGCCACCATCGAGATTTACGCAGTACTCCGCCTCAATCCAATCGCGATGATGCTTGAGCAGCCATTCCACACCATTAGAGTTGCCGCCCTCCTCGTCAGCCGTAAGCGCAAGGATCAGATCGCGATTGGGTGCGAGGCCCGTTTTTTTCATGCGGATAAAATTTGTCACGAGGATAGCTGCGCCGTCTTTGATGTCCACGGTTCCACGGCCATAGAAATAGCCGTCCTTTTCGACAAATTGAAAGGGATCGGTGGTCCAGTCTTCGCGGCGCGCTTCGACGACGTCCAAATGGGCCAGAAACAAGATTGGTTTCTGTTGGCCGGTTCCATGCAAGCGCGCTACTAGATTTTTCTTGCGGTCATTGGGCCCGGCCACGATGACATCTTGTTCCGAAAAGCCGGCATCGTGCAGGCGCTTGGCCAGAGCCTCAGCGGCGGTGGTCACGTTGCCAACGGAATCCGTCGTATTGATTTCGATCAGCTGCTTGAAGATCTCGCGCGATTGCTGTCTGGTATCCTCCTGCCCTTGCGCGAAACTGAACGGCGCAAGACTCAAGAGCATGCCGAGCAGCATCATCCGGTTATTCCTTTTAGGCATTCATAGCTCCTTGCGAAAAACGCGCTTTGCCAGCGTAACGGTCGCATCGCAGGTGCGTCAAACAGTTTGCGGGCGCGAAATCTAGAAACTATCGCGGTAGGTTGCCTCGCGCCTGACGCATTTCATAGACTGGCTAGGTAGCTACGACGGGAGGATGACGTGACATCAACAAAGAAGCGCATGATGCAGATTGCTTTTGGCGCAGGATTGTTTATTGCGGGAATCGCAGCGGGTTCGCTGCATGCCAGGAGTGTGGCGGGGCAAAACCGGTTCGGCCAGCCGAAAACCGTGCTGCATGTCGTGATTTACAAGTTTAAGGACGCCACCTCGAATAACGATCGCGAGAATGCCATCAATGGAATCAAAGAGATGGCCGGCAAGATTCCCGGCATCAAAAATGTGTGGCTGAAGACGGAACGCAACCAAATTAAGGATTTCAGCGGCATCTACGCCATCGAATTCACGAGCGCAGAAGCTGCCGCCGATTATGCCGAGAGCCCGATTCACGAAGCATGGTCCAAAAAATGGCAGGAGTTGCGAGAGAACAGCCTCTCGTTCCAGATTTCGAATCCATAAGGTTCCGCCAACCGCGTTCGAGGCTAGGGGGCGACGCGGGTCATGCTTGGCGGACAATTCCGAACCTGCGCCGGAAGACGGCGTCCACCATCCTGTCTGACAACAGCCGCTTGCACCATTTCGCGACGACCGCTAACCCGGTGACGAGGTAACGAATTTTCGGATTCGGCGCTTCTATCGCCTGCAGAACAATACGCGCGCAATCTTCTGGAGTGGTTTTCGATTTGGCGCGAGCGCCCGTGACGCTGGCGAGGAATCGCGCGTACAGCGGGGCGTAGGGGCCGTTGCTCATTTTATCCAGGTAGGGTCTGGAGAGATCCATCGCGGCTTGCTGGATGCCAGTGACGATGTATCCCGGCTCGATCAGGACCACCTGTACGCCGAAGGGATAGAGTTCGAGGCGCAGTGCGTTGCTCATGGCCTCGAGCGCGAACTTGCTGCTGCTGTAGGCACCTTGCGTAGGAGCGGTCACAAATCCGGAGACGGAGCTCATCATCACAATGCGGCCGCGCTTTAGTTCGCGCATGTGCGGCACCACGGCTTGCGTGACGCGGAGGACGCCGAAGAAATTCGTTTCGAACTGGCGCCGCCAGTCCTCCATGCGCAAGTCTTCGACGGTGGCGGAGAAGTTGACGCCGGCATTGTTGAAGAGGATGTCGATGGCGCCGGCCTTTGCAAGAACGGCGGCCACGGTTCGCTGGACGGAAGCATCATCGCAGACGTCGAGTTCGAGCGTTTCGAGCGGCAGATTCTTTTCTTTGGCAAACGCGTCGAGCTGGGCGCGTTTTTCCGCCGAGCGTCCAGCGGCGAAAACGCGATAGCCGCGCTGCGCGAGCAAGAGCGCCGTGGCTCTGCCCAAGCCGTCGGTTGCGCCGGTGATGAGCACCGATTTTTGAAGCCTTGCCCCGTCCGTCATTCTTCCCTCCAAGCCACGGAAGCATTATGCTACTCCGGTTCTTCTTTGGAGCGGGCGCGAAATGGGCATGCTATAAAACGGCTGAAACGTTTGTTGCGCGCGGCCCGTCACATGGTGCAGCAGCCGGTCTGGTGCCAGGAAAAATACAAAAGTGAGGCGATGATGGGAATTTCGAGTGGAAGTTTGTGTGAGTCTGCTCAGGCGGGCAGCCGTTGGCTGCGGAAAATGTGGCTGCCGGCCATGGCAGCTTTTCTTTTCACGAGCTGCATGGGCGGTCTCGCGCGCGCTCAGAGCGCTCAGGCGAACGATGAAGAGTACGGAAAGAAAATACGCGAGTTTACGACGGAAAAGTTCTTCCTCACCGATCTTGTCGATCACCTCCCATCCTCCGCCACGGTGCCCTCCCCGGACAAAATTCTCGGCCACATCGTTGGGGCGCCGGACTTTCTTACTTATTCTAAGGACATCTACCGGTATTACGACGAGCTAGCAAAGGCCAGCCCGCGAGTGAAGGTCTATCGGGTGGGCAAATCGGAAGAGGGGCGCGACTTTCTGCTCGTAGCCGTGAGCGACGAGGCCAACATCGCGCAGCTCGACCACCTGCGCGATATCACCGCTAAGCTCGCTGATCCCCGCAAAATTACCGATGCCGATGCAAGGCAGCTCATCGCGGGTGGCAAACCATTTTATTGGGCTTCCGGCTCGATCCACTCGCCCGAGACGGGATCTCCAGAAATGTTGATGGAATTGGCGTACCGCCTGGCGGTGGAAGATTCGCCGCTCATCCAGAACATTCGCAAGAATGCGGTTTTTCTGATTACGCCGATCGTCGAAGTGGACGGCCATGACCGCGTCGTGGATTCCTGGAATTACAAAAAGGCCAATCCTGACAAGCCGCAGCCGGACCTCGTTTACTGGGGACACTACGTGCAGCACGACAACAATCGCGACGGCATCGCGATGGGTCTCAAACTCTCACAGATGATGATGCAGGATTTTTTCTACTGGCATCCGCAGGTACTGCACGATCTGCACGAATCGATTCCCTATCTTTATGTGTCCACGGGCACGGGACCTTATAACGCGTGGCTCGACCCGATCGTGATCAACGAGTGGCAGAAGTTCGCCTACAACGACGTGCAAGGAATGACGGAGCGCGGCGTGGTAGGCGTGTGGACGCACGGCTTCTATGACGGTTGGGCGCCCAACTATATGTTTTATGTGGCGAACGGACACAATTCGATCGGCCGCTTCTACGAAACGTATGGCAATAGCACTCCCGAAACGAAGCTAGCGGAGCTGCCGCCAAGCTCCACGAGCCGCGCGTGGTTCCGGCCCAACCCGCCTCTGCCCAAAGTCATGTGGTCGCTGCGCAATAACACCAATCTGGAAGAAAGCGGCGTGCTTCTTTCCCTGGACTACACCGCGCAGCACGGTCAGGAACTCCTGAAGGATTTCTATGAGAAGAGTAAACGCTCCGTCGCGAAAGCCACGACGGAAGGCCCGGCAGCTTGGGCCATCGTGAATGACGGCAGGCGGCCAGCGCTTGCAGCCCAACTGGCGAATTTGCTGCAAAAACAGGGCGCCGAGGTACAGAAACTCGAACAGGACTTCGAAGTGAAGGAAACAGTGTCGCCAGCGGGTAAGCCCGCGGACGCGAAGAGCGCTGATACGAAAGCTGAGAAACCTAAAGACGACGCAGCCGCCAAGAAAACCGAGGAAGCGAAGAGCACGAAGCTTCCTCTGGGCAGCTACATCATTCGCATGGACCAGCCTTACAGCCGCATGGCAGACATGCTGCTGGACACGCAGTATTACTCGACGAGCGACCCGCGTCCTTACGATGATACGGGTTGGACGCTCGGACCCTTGCGCAATGTGAAGACCGTGCGCATCACGGACACGGCGATCCTCAAGGCGCCGATGACGCTTGTGGACTCGACCGCCAAATTCGATGGCGGTGGCGTGATTCCTCCGCATTCTGAAAAAGGCAAAGCGGCAGTAGCGGCGAAATTTTACGTGATCAACGCGACAGGCGAACCCAACCTTGCGACTCTGCGTTTTCGGCTGAAGGACGTGAAGTTCTATGCCGCGGAAGACGGCTTCGAGGCTGCCGGACAGAAATTCGTTCCCGGCACTTTTATTCTTCCGCTCGAAGGCAATCCAGCCGACTTGGATCTGCGGCTAAATGCAGCAGCCCGGGAGCTGGGCGTTCGCGTCACGAGCGCGCAGTCCGTTCCGGACGTGGCGCGGCATGAAGTCGGCGTGCCGCGCATTGCTCTGATGCACAACTGGACGGACACACAGAATGAAGGCTGGTTCCGCCTTGCGCTGGAAGAGACCGGAGTGCCATACGCCTACATTTCTGATATCACCGTGCGCAATACGGCCAATCTTCGAGAGAAGTACGATGTGATTCTGTTTCCCCCAACATTTTTTGGTCTTCAACAAATTCTGAACGGCATACCGGCGCGCACCAACGCAGACGGCAGCGAAGCCGGCGGGCCGATTCCCTGGCAGAATTCTTCCACGACGCCGAACTTCGGCGGAGTCGACGAGGCCGCGGACATCCGCGGCGGTTTGGGTTTTGATGGCGTGGCTCATCTGAAAAAATTCATCGAAGAAGGCGGGCTCTTTATTCCCATTGGGCCCAGCGCGCATCTCCCGATCGATCTTGGAATCACCGATACCGTGATCATCAACGATACCCACCAGCTGCAAGCGCGGGGCATGATCGCTCGCGCTACCGTTGAGGACAAGGCCAGCCCGATCACCTACGGCTATGACGATGCCGTCGGCGTGTACTTCAATCAAGGGCCGGTGTTCAGCGTTTCGGTTGCGGGGAGATTTGGCCGGTTTTTTGCCGACGATGCAAGTGGGTCGCGCCCAAGCGGCAGAGGGTCGATGACCGATCCGGACATTCCGCAGGGCCGCCCCTGGACCGAGCCGGAAGCTCCCGTACATCGGAGCAAGGCGGAGCAAGAACTCTACGTCAACCCCGAGTTGCGTTCCGATTTGAGCTCGTTTCTTCCGCCGCCTTCGCTTTACCCGCGCGTTGTGCTGCGTTTCGCTGGTGAAAAGGACTTGCGCATCAGCGGGATGCTGGCAGGCGGCTCGGAGCTGGCGGAATCGCCGGCGATCGTGGACGTGCCGGTGGGCAAGGGACACGTCATCTTGTTCGCTACAAACCCCATGTGGCGGCAAGAGACGCAGGGAAGCTTTATGCTGCTGCTCAACGCCGCGCTGAACTTCGACCACTTGAACGCAGGGCGGAAAACACCGCAACCGGCAAAAGCCAAGACTGCGTCTCCGGCGACAAAACCCTAGGCCGGGCGTTCCAAACCGTCAAGCGTCTCGCTTTCGGCACACTAGGACGACGCCACGAACCAGCGTGCAAGAAGGGCTGCTAAGATCGTTCTATCTGAGTAGCTTCCATTTGAGCGCGTGGGTGCGCCTGCATGGCCGACGACGGAAGTCCTTTAATTCGAGAGTCTACCGGGAAGTGGGGGCTAGGTTTTTGGAGCCTGATCGCCACGCAGTTTCAGGGCGCGTTCAATGACAACGGCCTGAAATTTTTCGTCATTTTCCTTATCCTTGGAACCAATCCCACCGATTCACAAAGAGATCTTCTCGTCTTCTACGTCGGAAACCTGTTTGCCGTCCCGTTTCTTCTTTTTTCCATGGCGGGCGGCTACCTGGCAGACCGTTTCAGCAAACGAACCGTCGCAATCGCCACGAAACTTTTCGAGATTTTCGCAATGATGTTTGCGATCTATGCATTCTCGAACGGCAGTACGAGGATGGCATTCGTTGTGATTTTTCTCGCAAGCACGCAAGCTGCCTTCTTTGGTCCCGCAAAGTACGGATTGCTGCCGGAAGTACTGCCGGACAAGTTGTTATCGTGGGGCAACGGAATTCTCGAGCTTACGACTTTCATCGCCATTATTGCTGGTGCCGTGGTCGGCCCGTTATTGGCGCAGCGCTTTCATGGGCACGAGCTTTATGCGGGCCTCATCTTCGGCTTTTGCACTTTAATTGGCCTGGCGACGAGCTTCACGATCTCGCATGTGCCCGCCGCTGACCCTTCCCGGAAATTTCGCTTCAACATCTTTAGCGATCTGATAAAGCAAGCTCGCATTGTCCGGCCGGATCGCACATTGCATCTGGCTGTCGTGGGCAACACCTACTTCTGGTTTCTCGGCGCGCTATTGCAATTTGTGATTGTCTTTTATGGCCGCGAGGTTTTGCATATTGACGAGACGCACGGCGGCTACCTGCAAGCAGCTCTTGCAATTGGCATCGGCATCGGCAGCTACGCGGCTGGGCTGCTTTCCGGCGGAAAAATCGAATATGGTCTCATCCCGCTCGGCGCCATCGGAATGTCCGTGTTTGCATTCGCGATCTCCATCCATGGATTATCTTTTTTTCAGGTGATTGTCCTGCTCGCCGCTCTCGGCTTCGCTGGCGGATTCTTCGTGGTGCCAATCAATGCATTAATCCAGCATCGTCCTGCCGAAGACAAAAAGGGCAGCGTTATTGCGTTCGCAAATTTTCTTTCGTTCGTCGGTGTCATTGGCGCGTCTGCGATCTACTCCGGATTCACGCATTATCTGCATGTCGGGCTGCAGTCGTTCTTTATTTGGACGGCTGTCATGTCGCTGGCCGCAACCGTTTATGTTATTTTGCTGCTGCCGGACTCTTTGCTGCGGCTTCTGCTGTGGATGCTCACGCACACACTTTATCGGCTCGACGTTGCGGGGCGCGAACGCGTTCCGGCGCGTGGCGGCGCACTGCTGGTTCCCAACCATGTCTCCATGGCCGATGCAGTTCTGCTCCTTGCTTCTGTCGACCGACCGGTACGCTTCCTGATGTTCAAAGGCTCGTACGATCACCCCCTGGTCAAGCCGTTCGCGAAAATATTGGGCGTGATCCCCATTTCTTCCGATCAAGGTCCGCGGGAAATGATTCATTCCTTGCGCCGCGCAACTCAGGCGCTGCAGGACGGCGAGCTCGTTTGTATTTTCCCCGAAGGGCAAATGACACGCATCGGCCAGATGATGCCGTTCCGCCGCGGCATGGAACGCATCATCAAAGGCGTCGATGTACCGATCATCCCCGTGAATCTTGACGGCGTGTGGGGTTCGATATTCAGTTTTGCGGGCGGGCGCTTTCTCTGGAAATTGCCCCGCCATCTGCCGTATCCCGTGCGCGTGACGTTTGGTGCGCCACTGCCTTCCACGGCCTCGGCGCAGGAAGCGCGGCAGGCCGTACAGGACCTCGGCGCGGAAGCGTTCGAGCGGCGCAAGCCTCAAATGCGGCCGCTACCGCGGACTTTTCTCTACACAGCGCGGCGTCACCCGTTTCGCTTCGCTATGGCCGATGGACAGACGTCGAAGCTGACTTTCTTCGCCGTGCTGGCGAGAACGCTTTTCCTGGCGCGACGCCTGCGGAAAACATGGCACGGGCAAGAAATGGTCGGCATTCTTCTGCCGCCTTCGATTCCTGGCGCGCTGGTAAATTTCGCGGCGATGTTGATGGGGAAAGTGCCCGTAAATTTGAATTACACAGCATCAAACGAAACGCTGGAGTCCTGCGCGAAGCAATGCAGCCTGAAGACCGTGATTACGGCTCGCGCCTTTCTCGAACGCGTCCACGTCCAGCCCCCCGCTGAAACCGTTTTTCTGGAAGACCTCGCGCAGAAGCCGCGTTTTGGTGAACGCCTCGGCGCCGCTTTGGCGTTTTTCCTTCCAGGGCGGCTTATTGAAAAGTATGCCGGTGCCGAACGCGAAACAGAGCTCGAAGACATCGCCACGATTATTTTTTCCAGCGGATCCACGGGTGAGCCTAAGGGCGTGGTGCTGACGCATTACAACGTGGCGTCCAACGTTGAGCAGCTCAATCAGGTCTTTCTGCTGCACTCCAACGATCGCATCATGGGTATTCTTCCGTTTTTTCACTCCTTCGGCTTTACCGGCACGCTGTGTCTCCCGGCCGCGACGGGAATTGGCGTTGTGTTTCATCCCAATCCCCTCGATTCGCGCGTCATCGGCGCGCTCGTCAACAAATACGCCGTCACGATGCTTCTTGCCACGCCGACTTTTCTCAATGCCTATACGCGCCGCTGCGAGCCGGAACAATTTGGCAGCTTGCGCTTCGTAATGGCTGGAGCGGAAAAGCTGCCTGACCGAATTTCCCAGGCATTTGAGGATCGCTTCGGCCTCCGGCCTCTCGAAGGCTACGGCTGCACGGAGTGCTCTCCGGCCGTCACGGTGAATACGATCGATTTTCGCGCTGCATCCTTTCGTCAGGTGGGAGCAAAGCGCGGCAGCATCGGGCACCCGCTGCCAGGGATGTCGGTGAAAATTATCGATCCCGAAACGCTGCAAACTCTGGCCGTCAATCAACCCGGCTTGCTGCTCGTCCGCGGACCGAACGTGATGCAGGGCTACTTGAACCAGCCGGAAAAAACAGCGGCCGTTTTGCAAGATGGCTGGTACAACACCGGCGACATCGCCATGCTCGACGAAGATGGATTCTTGCGCGTCACGGATCGCCTGAGCCGTTTTAGCAAAATCGGCGGCGAAATGGTCCCGCACATCAAGGTGGAGGACAAGCTACATGAACTGGCCAGGGCGACGGATCAGGTGTTCGTGGTAACCGCCGTTCCCGACGAACGAAAAGGCGAACGCCTCATGGTCCTGCACACGCTGCCGGAGGATAAGCTGAAAGAAACTCTGGAGCTGCTCGCCAAGTGCGACCTTCCGGCGCTTTGGAGGCCTCGCCCGGATCAGTTTCTGCGCGTAGAGAAATTGCCGTACCTCGGCACCGGCAAGCTGGATCTGCGGAAGGCGCGCGAACTCGCCTTGGAAGTCGCGAAACCGGCGTGAGCGCCTCCATGCTAGCGGCGCGGGTAAACGAAGGACTTTTCTGCAAATGACAAATGCCGAGAGTGTTCATCTCCAACGCCGGATAGTTCGCCGGGTTGTGCTCACGGCCATTGCGTTGGGAATCTGGTTCGGGACGCAATCGCTGATATCGCGGCGAGCTGCGCCTGCTTCCGCCGTTGGTGACGCGCTCCACACACTGACTGCCGGCCTTAATTCCTACTTCTACCATTCGCCAACCGCCGCCAACGCGCTGCTGATTCTTAGTTCTGCGTTGATTGATGGAATAGCGTTATTTCTGCTGGGACGCTGGCTTTTTGGGCCGAGTGTACGTCCCTTCCTGGGACTCGTGCTACTGCTTGGGCTGCGCCAAATCATGCAAGCCATCTGCGCGCTTCCAGCGCCTCCAAACATGATCTGGCACTATCCCGGATTCCCTTCGCTGCTGGTCACCTACAACGTGGGTAACGATTTTTTCTTCTCCGGGCACACCGCCATTGCTGTTTTTGGCGGAATTGAATTGGCGCGTCTCGGAAAGCGGTGGCTAACCGTCACAGCCGTGGCTGTCGTTCTCTTTGAAATTGCCACCGTGCTCATCCTGCGCGCACACTACACGATGGACGTTTTTACGGGCATCCTCGCCGCCCTCTGCGTCGCGCGGTTTTGCACTGTGGTCTCGCCACGCATTGACGCCTGGCTCGTTCCCACCGGGGAGAGGTGGTGAATCATGCGGGACGTCTTCCCTCATTCATATCGCAGCGCAACCATGGGATCGACGCGCATGGCGCGCCGTGCGGGGATGTAGCACGCCGCCAGCGCGACAATCGTCAGCAGTACCGCTACACAAGCGAATGTCAGTGGATCCCTGGCGCTTACGCCGAAGAGCAGACTCGCCATGAGCCAGGAAAATCCGGCCGCGGCGACGACACCAAGGAGGACACCGATAAGTGTCATCTTCATGCCATCCTTCAACACCATGCGAAGCACATCCGAGCGATTTGCGCCCAGGGCCACGCGGATGCCGATTTCCTGCGTCCGCTGTCCAACGAGATAGGAAATGACCCCGTAGATTCCAACCGAAGCAAGAGCCAGCGCGAGCGCGGCGAAGATGCCGAGCACCGCCATCGAAAAGCGTTGCGAGGCGAGCGAATCGGAAATAATAGAATCCATCGTTTGCGTTTTGGACATCACGTGTTCGTCGCTGATCCCCTTGATAGCCGCCCGAAGAGAATCTCCTATTGCCGCAGCTCGTGAGTCGAAACGCAACATCATGCCCGTTCCGCTCCACGACAGAACCATGGCTGGGTCCGGCAGCTGCATGTACGGAAAATAGAGTTCTGCGCGCAACGATTCCTTGTCGTCGGAATCTAGTCCCCATTGTTTGACGTGCGGAACGATGCCCACGATTTCCGCTCGTCCCCCTTTGTTTTCCAGAATAATGTGTTGTCCGATGGGATCCTGATCTCCGAAGTATTTCCTCGCGAAGACGTCGTCAACCACGACGACGTGGGAGGAGTTTTCATTATCTTGTGCAGTGAAAAATCTTCCCCGTTCGAGCGGAATGCCCATCACCTTCAGATAGTCCTCTTCCACCACGTAGCTGAGCGACCAGTTCTTTTCGTTGTCCGTCGTGGGCTTGGGTTTTCCCTCAATCCAGAAGAGATCTTCATCGTCGCTGCTCAACGGCACCGCCGCCCAGGAAAGCGACAACGCCTGCACTCCTGGAACGGCCTTCAACTGTTGGTCCACATTGCGAAGGGCCGCTCGAATCCCGGCCGCGTTGGCGCTGCGCATTGACGGCGGGAGCGCTACGCCGAAAGTCAGAAGATTGCGCGAATTGAATCCTGGGTCGACGTTCCAGAGCGCGGTCAGGCTACGGACCATCAACCCGGCCAAGACTAACAACACCAAGGCCATCGCCATTTCCACAACGACAAGCGTTCCCTGCGCGCGGTGGCGAGAACCGCTCTCGCCTCGCCCTCCTTCTTTCAGTGTATCGTGCAAATTGCGCGTCCTTGTTTTCAGCGCGGGCGCCAGCCCAAAGAAGATGCCGCAGCCCAGTGTAATGACTAAGGTGAAAAGCAGCGCGCGCACATCCAGGCTGACTTCGCTGGCGCGAGGTAGCCCAGCCGCCAAGCCCTGAAGCGCAGCCCGAGTACCCCAAGCTGCCAGTAACAAACCGAGCGCCCCTCCGGCCAATGCAAGCAGCAGGCTTTCCGTAAGAAGCTGGCGTACGAGTCTCGCCTGTCCCGCGCCCAGCGCCGCGCGAATCGCGAATTCGCGCGACCGCGCTGCGGCGCGCGCGAGCATTAGATTGGCGACGTTTACGCAAGCGATCAGCAACACGAATCCGACCGCCGCCAGCAACACGAGCAGGAGCACACTTACTCCGCCGACCAGCGTCTGCTTCAGCGGCCGCATGAACGTGCCGATGCCCGTGTCGGTGTCCGGATACGCTGCGGCGAGATTGCTCGACACCCGCGCCATATCCGCGCGCGCTTGCTCGATGGTCACGCCCGGTTTGAGCCGGCCGACGCCGTGAAATCCAAGCCCAGCCCCGCGCGATGGAAGAAGCGGATTACCCCATTGTCCGACGGGCACGTAGACGTCAACGTCGCGAAAGCTTCCGGAAAGATCGAAGCTCGCGGGAAGCACGCCGACGATGGTGTAGCTCGCACCGTCAAGATCAAGATTTTTCCCCAGAGCGCCGGGAGAAGAATTAAATTTTCGCTTCCACAAACTTTCGCTCATGATGGCTATCGGAGCGGCGCCGATCTCGTCTTCCCCTGGCGCAAATGTTCGTCCGACCACTGGCGTCACGCCAACTACCTTCAAAAAATCCGACGAGATGAAACGCGCCTGCAGGCGCTCGGCTTCGCCCAACCCCGTTAGGTTGAAGCTGTAGCTGCGATACACGCCCATCGAGGAAAACGTCCGGTTGTCTTTCCGCCAATCGCTAAAATTCGGAATGGAAATAGAGCCGCTCGCAAAGTTAGGTTTACTCTCGGCTAGCCAAACGAGTTGCTCAGGCTGCGGGTACGGCAGGGGCTTGAGCAGAACACCATTCACCACGGAAAAAAGCGCCGTGTTCGCTCCAATGCCCAGCGCCAGCGTAAGAACCGCCACGACGGTAAACCCGGGTGACTTGGCAAGCATCCGCAATCCATATCGCAGATCTTGCATTAGCCGCTCGAACGAAGCCCAGCCCCACATTTCCCTCGTGACCTCCTTAATAAGGCCAACGTTGCCAAGCTCTCGTCGCGCTGCGCCTTGCGCCTGGTCTGGCGCTTCACCACGGTCGATGCGATCCCGCGCCGCCATCTGCAGATGGCTTTGGAGCTCTTCCTCCAATTCGTTGTCACGTTTTTGACGATGCCAAAAGGTCACGCTTCGCTCTCCCGCTTTGCAGGATTCAGAACGCCTGCGATAGCATCCGAGACCTGCGCCCAGCGCGAGCGCTCGGATTCCAATTGTTTTTTGCCCTTGGCCGTCAGCCGGTAGACTCTGACGCGTTGTTTGTTTTCAGAAACTTTCCAGTCTGCGCTGATCCATTTCTGCCGTTCCAGCCGATGCAAGGCTGGATAAAGCGAACCGGTATCGACCTGCAAAATGTCTCCCGAGTTGGTGCGAATGGCCTGGCTGATGCCGTAGCCGTGCTGAGGGCCCCAGCGGAGCGTTTGCAGAATGAGCAAATCGAGCGTCCCCTGCAGTAGCTCGATGCGGTTCTGATAGCGTGGACTCATATTCACCCCAGGCTGTAGATGTTCTACACCCACGGCATGTAGAATGTCTACACCCATTAACCCAGCAAAAGAAAGGCCATCGCTAGAAAACAGTCAACTGCTTGTCGCATAAGCACTTAACAGATGCCACCTCGTTCCCATGCGCCAGGAGTCTGACCGCCCCCGGAATTACTTGTCGCGAAAACGGTCATCAGACCTCGTTCCTCATTACTCTTGGTCCGCTCCCGGCAGTTATCCGATTGTGGCGCTGGCTCGCCAGTGCTACGGTTTTAAGTACTCGGTGGTGAAAAATATGCAGCGTTTGCGGCATCGATTCCTACTCTCCCTATGGATGATTGCCCTCTCGGTTTCCCTCTTTGGCTTCGCAAAAGGGCAAACTGCCACACCCCAAAACGCGCCCCTAAAAATCGGCTACCTGATGGACTCTCTCAAAGTCGAGCGTTGGCAGACAGACCTCGACAACTTCCAAAAGCGCGCGAAGGAGCTAGGGGCCGAAGTCCTGGTGGAAACAGCCGAAGGAGACGATGAACTGCAATTGCAGCAATCGCAGAAATTGATGGATTCCGGCGTGAAAGTTCTCGTCCTGGTCCCGCACGACGCGGACAAGGCCGCACGCATCGTGAACGCAGCAAAGGCGCGGCACATCCCCGTTCTGTGCTATGAGCGCCTGGTGCACAACAGTGATGTCGATTTTTTTGTGGGCACCAACGCCGAGGTAATTGGCGAGCTGCAATCCTCTGCGCTCGCGCGGCTTGCCCCAAAGGGGAACTACGTTCTCATCGGTGGCTCTCCGTCCGACAGCAATGCCAAAGTCTTGCGCGAGGGACAAATACGTGCGCTACAAGCGTTCGTTGACCGCGGGAATATAAAAATTGTAGGCGACGGCTGGGCAAAGGATTGGGATCCGGCCGAAGCATACGCCATCATGTCCAAAGCAATCGATGCTACGAAAGGCGATGTCACCGCCGTAGTCGCTTCTAATGACGGCACTGCAGGAGGCGCTATCCAGGCGTTGCAGGAACACAAACTCGCCGGCAAAGTGCTCGTGTCCGGTCAGGATGCGGATCTCGCCGCCATCATCCGGATCCTGGACGGCACGCAGACCATGACGGTTTATAAACCCATTGCATTGCAGGCGAGATCGGCTGCGGAAGCTGCCGTTAGTCTCGCTGCCGGCTCTCCCATCAAGAATGCTGTTTCGATTCCCAACGGAACGAAGACTGTCCAGGCCATCTTTCTAAGCCCAGTAGTCGTCACCAGGGACAACGTGAAGCAAACCGTCATCAAGGACGGTTTCCAAAACCTCGAAACCATTCAGAAAAGCTTGCCGAAAGAAAAATGGCCGAATTGAACTCCGTGCAGGGCACTGCCAGATGTTCTGGTTCTCAGTAGCCTTTAAGTTGTGTAGCCAGAACAGTAGATAGATTTATCGCGAGCGTTTCGCCGCAACTAGCCTTCTCGCGCAACAAATTAAAACTTCACGCCCCAGAAGGAAGGGTCCGGCTTAATTAGCTCGAGGCCGACGTCCCACGCTTCATGATCGCGCCAAACAACTTGCGCTTCCGCGATGCGCCCGCTTTTGGAATTGATGAGACGCACGCGTTTGCGCAAAGGAAGTCCTGCGCCTACCACGGCCAAGCATCCAGACTTGCTTATGTCCACGGTGACGCCATTGGCTTGCTGTCGTTCGGAGCCTTCTTCCCATTCGACCTGGAATTTTACCCGAGAGACGATACGCCGATGGGTGCGCAATTTTTCCCATCGCTCTTCAAAAGCCCTACCTTCGGAGATAGTGACGGTATTTGCAGCAGTTTCGGTGGCCATGCCTGCCTCGCAGCGTGTGGGTTTGTTACTCGGCCGGTGTACAGCAAAAGACAAGGTATTTCTCTCAGCTGCGACAGTCAATAGTACTTCTTCAAATTTCTCGGCTGATAATCGCGTGTACGTGCACGGAAAACTCGGTGTTTGCGGTCCCCGAGGATCTCGCTAACCAATTGAAAACATAAATCTTAGTTCGCATTGGAGTGCTAGTCCTTCATCACGTTTCTCTTTTTATTCTCTGCACTTTTTGCCGAGGCGCAGGAAACAGCGCCCCTCTTTGCAAATACTTGCTAGCAAGAAAATGCATGCAAATAGGAGCCGCACAAATCGCGGATCGTGTTAGTTTGTCTGCAGCCAGTTCGCGGCATGCGAGCGGCACATTGGAGGTATGGCCATGCTCGTGGAAGAAAATCCCGCCTGTCGTTCCCGTCGCTCATTTTTGCAAGTCTCCGCAGCCGCCGCAGCGGTGGCTGTTGGATTTCGTGTTGTCACCGAGCCCATGCTGGCCCATGCCGGCTCGCTCCCTTATCCTCGTCCTTATCCAAAAGATGCCGTGCTCATCAATGCAAACGAGAATCCTCTCGGTCCCTGCGGTGTGGCTTGCGATGCCGTCAATAGCGTAGCTTCTCAAGGCGGCCGCTACTCGGACTGGATGACCACCGATCTTATAAAAGCATTTGCGGCCGCGGAAGGGCTCAAGCCCGAATATGTCCGCGCGTTCCCTGGCTCCAGCGGTCCGTTGCATTACTCCGTTCTTGCCTTCACATCTCCCACGAAAAGCTACGTCACCGCCGATCCTGGCTATGAAGCCGGTGCGCATGCCGCAAAAGCTTCCGGTGCGCGCGTCGCGAAAGTGCCTTTGACTAGCACCTACGCGCACGACGTGAAAGCCATGTTGGCCGCAGCTCCAGATGCGGGCATGTTTTATATTTGCACGCCCAACAATCCCACCGGCACGCTTACCAGCCACTCCGATATCGAGTTCCTGCTCGCCAATAAACCGAAGGATTCCATCCTTTTGGTGGACGAAGCTTATATCCATTTCTCCGACGCTACGACCGCACTCGATCTCGTAAAAGCGGATAAAGACCTGATCGTCCTGCGCACCTTCTCAAAAATCTACGGCATGGCTGGACTACGCTGCGGATTCGCTATCGGCCGCCCAGATCTTCTCGAAAGAATGACGGCATTCTCCGGCTGGAGCGCCATGCCCATCACCGCGGTCGCCGCGGCTACGGCCAGCGTGAAGGATCCGCGGCTAGTCCCCGAACGCAAACAAATCAACGCATCGATCCGCGAAGCCACATTTCAATGGCTCGCTAAAAACGGATATTCCTTCGTTCCGTCACAATCGAACTGTTTCATGCTCGACGCCAAGCGTCCCGTGAAGGAAGTCATTGCCGCGATGGCCGCGCAAAATGTCTTCATCGGCCGCCCCTGGCCCGTCTGGCCTACGCATGTTCGTATTACTGTAGGCACGCAAGCCGAAATGGAGCGCTTCCAGGAAGCCTTCCAACGCGTCATGTCCGGCGCCGCTGCTGCGAGTTTGACTCCAGCGCCAGAAGCTTCGTCTTTGAGTCTGGATGGTCTTGTAATCCCAGCTACCCGCGCCTGAACGAAAAGAGCCGAGCAGGCGGCTGATAGTGCCCTCAAGTGGTCGCGTCTTTCTGCTGTTCCCGCGTCTGGAGCCAGGGAGACCCCCTCCCCTATTTTTTTGTAAATGTTCATTCTAAAGAGTTTTAAGTCCTTTGTTTTGAAACTGCGGATTCCAAAGGGGTTAGGAGTGTGTTTTGCGGAAGTGCGGATTCTGCAGGACTTAGGGGGAAAACAGTTGAAGGTTGAAAGTTTAAAGTTGAACGGGGAAAGATTCGGAGAGCTAAACACAGAGACGCAGAGTTCGGAAAACGGAGGCGGAATTAGAGATAGGGACGGGGCGGAGGCGCGGGCGGATTTTAACGCTCCGACCGGGTCGGGGCAGGCGCGGTGTAAAGAGTTTGTGGAGAAAGATGGGTACACCCCACCCCGGGTGTTTTTTGTAAGAGTGGCAAATACAGGACTTATGGTTGACGCGGCGTCAAGAATCGCGACGAAAGGATACAGAGGGACAGTGGCGAGCGTTGAGTGACGGGTGGGGAGACAAGGACGAACAAGGGAAGACGAGTAGAGACCGGAGCAGGTGGACTGAGTTCGCGGGCGAAACCCTTCGAGGCTCAGGGTAAACATAAAGAATGGTAGCATGGATTTCGATTACTGTCAAGGTAACGGTACTATTATTTTATCATTCGAACGCGAGACGGGGAAGTGGAGTCGTTGGAAGGAGTTGGCGGGAATTTGGGAGTTTGGTGAAACAGATTACTTCCCGTCTGTCCCCTTGGTCCCAAGCGGGAGTATCGTGAGCGGCAGTAAGCGGTAGTTTTTCGAGCACCGATTGAGCGCAATCTGCGCTGTCTAGCCGCTGCCGGTGTCTAATTGTAAGTAGTCGGATGCCAGTGCAGGAGCCTCTTTTGCAGCTCGAAGAACGCGTGAGAAAACGGCGGCTTGCGAGACGGAACGCCACTCTCTTCACTCAAATAGAGCTGTCGGGCCTTCTGGCGGTATGCGTTGTCCTTCTCATTCTGTTTATGATGTTGCCCAGTCCGCCGCATCACCCCTTGCCTTTGGACCTGGCCGTCGTGAGCCACTCGGTTCCCTTACCTGAAGCGCGGCAAGAAGACGCCATCATTGTGACGATTGTTCGCGACGGAAGGGTATTCTTCCGGAATTACAAGACGACGCTCGATGACCTGCCAGGCGCAATTAAGGGAGCGGTACGGGATGGAGCGAAGCGAAAGGTATACATCAAGGCCGACGCACGAGCACGGTACGCCGATGTGGAGGCAGTAATCGGCGCGATCCGGCAGGCGGGAATTCTCGACGCGGTGTTTGTGACTGAGAGCCGTTGAAAACCGACTTGCAGAATGCATCAAAATAGTTGAATCGTTGCGTGATTCAGGATTTCACGTCCGGAAAAACCGGGGACAGACGGAACGTTTCCCCAACGTCGGATGACCGGTGCTCGAACTCAGCCACAGTGTCAGGCAAAATGATTCGGAGACTTCCCGTCTGTCCCCATGTTTGGCGGGAATTTGGGAGTTTGGTGAGACGGGAAAAGACAGTGAGCAGTCAATGGTGAGTAGTGAGTAGGAAGAAGAAGACGGAGTCGCCGCGCACTCACTAGAAAAGGAAGCAGGGTCAAAACCCGCACCCTTGAAAACCAAAGGGTGCGGCACCTGGTGCGGCACCCGATTTGACTTTGTGCCACCCGCCACCCTGTTGGCACTCTACGCCACCTACCACCTTAGCTGATAGTATTAGTATTGATGTTAAGACGCTGAATGGCGACAACGGTCAGCGGGAGCCGCTAGATGTCAGAGGCCCGGTCGGCGCTTGTTCAAATCTATTTTTCTGACTTTTTTGAGGTCTCCCAAGACGCTCTCAAGGCCTATGCTGCTTTCAACATTTCGCTGGTCAACGACCTTCCACTCTTCATAGATCCTTTCCTCCTCTTTAATAGCCAAAAGCCTGAATACCGTCATCTGCATGACGAGATGATTCGTTACCTGCGGTTCCTGCGCGACAAAGCAGCAGCCGGGATTCTGGACGAATCCCTTATCGGGGCATGGTGCATGTTTCCCGAGGTGAGGCAGACTTGGCTTGGATTTTCAAAAAGCGGCAACCAAGGCAGTGGATTGGGATGGGACTTCGCGCTGGCTCTCTCCCGAAATCTAAATACCGTTTTCAACAACTTTGGCCAGGAGACGATAACAAAAGGGAGCCATCTGGAAAAACTGACGCTTATTCAAGGCGGCGTTGGTCGAGACAACATAAGCGATTTTGTGACAACCCTGATCAAGCGCTACCTTCTGCAATACACGGAAACGTTTGCGCGAACTCACCTGCGGAGCGATCAGCGAGCGTCACGTTCCGTGCCTAGGGCGTCTTTCAACTATGAAACAGAGACTTGGCAGAGTGAAACCTTCGAACTGCCGATTCGAGACAATGACTATGTGATCCTAACGCCCAAGGATATGCTCACAAAGGATGAAACGTGGATAAATCGCCCCGAATTGGTTCGGGATTTCGAGGATATAGCGGAATCTCTCCCGAACGCTGCGCTGAGAGCCCTAGTAAACAACTACTTCCAACAAAGACTGCCGAGGGACGCAACGGCGAGGGAGCGGGTCACGGCTAAGATCCAGACGCTTCAAGCCTATCCTGAGGTCATTGAGCGGTACATTCGGAAAAAGGAAGATGACGGCGATAGCGCGCAGCCTGTTAGCAGTTTGAAGGTTCGCCAAGCGGAGCAATTGTTCATTAACGAAGTGAGGGGTTTGGTCGCTACACTCCTGTCCACCACCAGTTTCTACAGCATCCCCGGCAACACGTATGAAGAAGCAGTGGAGCGAGTAAAGTTTCTAAAAGATGTAATCGAGAACAAGGACGGTTATCGTATTTTTTGGAGGGACGGACAACCAATCCAAAAAGAAGAGGACTTGCAAATTCTCTATCGGTTGACTTGGTACGGAACTCCCTCTGACGTGAATCGTGAAGTGAACAATGGTCGGGGGCCTGCTGATTTCGCTGTCTCACGCGGAGCGGCGGACAAGAGCCTGGTCGAATGTAAGCTCGCCAGCAACACAAAATTAAAGCAAAATCTTCAACACCAGTCGGCGATTTATGAGAGGGCAAGCGACGCCGCTCGCAGCCTGAAGGTGATCTTGTACTTTACGGCCGAAGAATTGGATAAAGTAAGGGCAATTCTCAAGGAACTTGGGATGGAGAACGATTCCGCCATAATCTTGATTGACGCTCGCCGTGATAATAAACCGTCTGCCTCCGTCGCAACAACGAGCTGAACACTATGATTGCACTCTCACCGGCTTTAGGTCCGGCGATTCACTGAAGAGCTGGGCGGGTGGCGCGGAGAATCTAGTGCACCTCGCCCAAGAACAAAAACTTTCTTTCCGCCACCCGTCCAACTACATCCAACACTCCGTCGATGGTTTCTGCAAGGAGACGAAGGTTTTCTTTTGGCTTAGTCCGTTGGACCCTGCCTTTGCTGGGGAAAAAGACAAGCCTCGCCGCCCTTGTAAACTCCAGTTGAATTCCCCCACCAAATTGCCCACGATTCGTCAAATTGTCAGGTTCAAGTCCAGCAATCGATTTGTTGCTGTTCCCTACAGTTGCATCGACCGCCGAAAGCTTAAATCTGCCGAGTGCCTTATTAAGAGCTTGAATCATCAGCCCTCGCCCCTGCTGATGTAGTCCGCCCACGTAGATAGTCCGGCTTTGATCTCGCTTTTTGCCATGGAATGAAACAACTAGGTCGGTCTTTGCGACCAGCTTTTCAAATTCTGGCTCATCGAAAGTCCTGCTATCGATATGCAGAGCATTCCAGTTATTTTTAGGAAGTTGGCCTTCAAAAAGATAGTAAGCGCGATTGCTGACCGATGCGACTGCGCAAACAATTTTGGAAGTCATCGGCTCAATGCACCCACCGTGAGGGGCAACCAACAGGCAGTTGCGCAGCTGCGCACGATTTTTGGTAACAACCCGAAAATCCTTGTCTCGTCCTCGTCTGTACCCAGCACCGATGATTTCGGCATAGTTTCTTGGCGGCTTTTTTACTGTCATTTTGAAAGCCTCCTTGAAGGAATCTACGGTCGGGATGACAGGGGCGCTAGAAGTTGGAGAGGGCGGCGGATTCGGTGGGGTAGTAGTCGAAGAGGCCGAGGAGGCGGGCGATTTCCAGGGCGCGGCGGAAGTTGGGGCCGAGATTAGAGAGGCGGAGGCGCGCGCCTTTGGCGATTATTTTGCGATGGGCTTCGATCAAGGCGCCGAGGCCGGCGCTGTCCACATAGGTGACGTGTTCGAGATTGACGACGATGCGAGCGGCGCCAGCGGCAAGAAGATTGTCAATGGCGGAGCGAAAGCCGACGCTCTCTTCGCCGAGCGCCAGACGACCGCGGAGGGCCAGAAGATAGAGGCCATCCGTTTCGCGTTGCGTGATTTCCAGAGCCACCGTGAGCCTTCCCACGCGCCAATTTGACGCTTGGCGCAGATATTTATCATAACAGGTGGGGTAAGAGAAGAGAGGTCCCTCCATTGCGCCCCGCGATGACAGATCGGGGAAAGAGACGAGAGGTCCCTCCATTGCGCTTCAGCAAAAGGCGCTGAACGGCTGCCACCCTGAAGGGATGGCTCTACATTTAGACCCTTTCTGACGTGGGGTGGTAGACGAACTTTGACGCGTTGCTACGCGGCACTTTTTTGTTAGGTTAGGATGTAGCGCCGTGGCTTCAGCCCGGCTGCTTGGTTTGGGATTGGCAGTTGGGTTTGCGGGCGCGACCTCGGCGGTCAACGTCTTCCACCCTGAAGGGATGGCTCTACATTTACACCTCAGAGAACGGCACTACGTTCGTTGCGGCTTCCAGGGTGGCTTCCATGCCGGCGCTTGCGATCCTTTCAGGATTCTTGCGCCAATCTCGGTGAATGATCCTGCAAATGGGTACTCAAATGGCGTGCGGCACAGTCCATTGCGCACTGGATTCAACCAGATGTACCACGCCACGGCTTCCGCCGAATCAGAATTGCGGAGGATGCGGTCGTAGTATTTGAATTGCCAGAGTTTGCGGCGGGTGCGCTGCGCAAATACGAAGCCGGTCTGCTGTTTGTATTCCTCGACGAACGCCATAAGGTCACTGGCTTCCGACGCTGCGCACACGAAAGCATGCAGGTGATCCGGCATCACACAATAGGCGTGGACGAAAAAGCGGCAGCTCGCCGCATGGGCTCTCAAGCGCTCGATCAACCAGGATGCTACGCGCGGGTTCTTTCCAAACGGTTTTCGATCTTCGAAGCATAGAGTCAGAAAGTACATTCGGCGGCCTAGATAGTTCTCCGCCGGGAGCCGTATGTTCTTGCGTTGAAAGGGCGTTTGGCTGGATTTACCCATCGTAATAATTACTATAGCTATATTATGGAGCTGGGGGAAGGGATTTGATGTGAGGGGTGGCGCCAGTTGCCGGGCTGAAGCCACGGCGCTACATGGACACCCAGGAAAACAAAAAGGCCGTTCTGATTGCTCAGAACGGCCTTTCGATTTTAATCCCGGCGACGACCTACGTTCCCACACAGTTACCCGTGCAGTATCATCGGCCCGGCGAGGCTTAACTTCCGTGTTCGGGATGGGAACGGGTGTGACCCTCGCGGTATGATCACCAGGAAACTGGAAACTCGCGTACTGCTTCCAAGCTCATCCCGAGCGAGGAGCGCGAGTGCGACAACAGAAATTCTGCGCGATCGATTAACGATCGGCAGCTGGCTGGCTTTACAAGTTCGACTCTCCATCGAACGTTACTGCGGCAGAATTGGCGTTTTTTTCTGACTCTTCCGAGCCAGTTCTGCTCTTCCTCAAAGACGGTTTGAGAAAGTTTTATGATTAAGCCGAACGGGCGATTAGTA
>Ga0210384_10000407_pt1 | contig 65782 bp, 48 predicted proteins | sample IncBWH2MmetaG_FD_160574 | JGI IMG/M metagenome (GOLD analysis project Ga0210384, IMG submission 160574) | Forest soil microbial communities from Barre Woods Harvard Forest LTER site, Petersham, Massachusetts, United States - Inc-BW-H-2-M | ecosystem: Environmental > Terrestrial > Soil >... | reverse complement strand
TGCCGCCGAGATATTTTTTCTCGATGAGAGCTACCGACCAGCCGAGATCGGCAAGGTGATGAGCGAGAGGATTGCCGGCCTGGCCGGAGCCAATGATGATGGCGTCGTACTTCATGGAGAGCCTCCGGTGAATAGCTGGCCTTGAGCAGAGAGCGGGACTTTTCCGCTGGGAATGGAATTCTAGCGGTCTTTTTGCAAAATGACGATCTTGCATGACAGGGGACGGTAGGATTGACGGCGCGGAGGCGGTGGCGTAGCGTAAGAACGATGGCGATGGGCATTGCGACTCGGATGAGAAACACGATCTGGCTCCCACGGGCATGCGGATTTGTAACGATGCTGGCGCTGATTGTGGCGCCGGTGTGCGCGCCCCTGTGCGCTGCTCGAGTTTGTTCGCAAGCTTCGGTATCGACCACATCGGAAGCGCCTTGTCATCTATCGCGAGCGATACGCGGCGACACTCCTCAGATCCATGCGGTGCAGAGTTGCGGGGGAGCCGAATTGCCAGCGGCCGTTCTGAGTTCATCCATCAAGAATGATACGTTGCGGGCGAACGGCGCTGCGACGATTGATGATACCTTTGGGACTTTGCCGCAAGAATTTTCCGCGCAGCGCTGGCAAGCGAGCGGGAGTTGCGTTGCCGGGCCACCCTTGGCGCGTTTTTCTGCAGCTTTTCTCTTCGACGGTGTTCTCCGAATCTGAGTCGTTCCTTCAAGAAATCTGAAAGCAAGTGCGTTCGCGCAGCTCGAGTGGAACTTGAAGTGTTCTCGGCGGCGCATTCAGTCACGAAAACAGGCGGCGGGGATGTTCCCTGCCCTTCTTCCAAGAGCAACTACACTTTTACAGGGACCGACAATTCTGGAGGCAAGCATGAGCGGTACGAGAAGGAAGTTCTTTCAAAATGCGGCGGTATTTGGGGCGGGATTATTCGGATTGCGCGGTGCGTTGCACGCGGAGACGGCGGAAGCCGCGACGCAAACGCCCCACGAAAATGAAAACGGGAGGCACCATTCTCCTTACGGGAGCCACGGGCCGCATACGAAAGCCGCAAAGGCGGCAGTGCACGAGCAGGCGTTGCCGATGGTGACGCCGGACGTGGCGGATTTGGCGCATGAAATGGATGGCGGGGTAAAAGTGTTTCGGCTGGTGGCGGAGCCGGTGAAGAAGAAAATCGCGCCGTTCAAGACGATTGATGCGTGGGGCTACAACGGCAACTGCCCGGGGCCGACGATTCAGGTGCAGCAGGGCGACCGCGTGCGCGTGGTGTTTGAGAACCGGCTGCCGGAGTCTACCTCGATGCACTGGCACGGGCTGGAATTGCCCATCGAACAGGATGGCGTGCCCTACATCAGCCAGAAGCCAGTGGCGCCCGGAGAAAAATATGTTTACGAATTCACAGTGCACCAGGAAGGGACGTTTTTCTATCACGCGCACAGCGCGATGCAGGAAATGATGGGGCTGATCGGTTTTTTTGTGGCGCATCCGGAGAAGGAGCACACGCCGCGAGTGGATCACGACTATGGATTGATTTTGCAGGAATGGGCGGTTTTGCCCGGGAATACCGTGCCGAATACGGCGTCGATGGAGTTTAACTGGCTGACGTTCAATGGAGTATCGGCGCCGATGACGACGCCGCTGGTCGCGCGGCTGGGAAGCCGGGTGCGGCTGCGCTTCCTGAATCTGGGAATGGACCATCATCCGATGCACCTGCACGGGCACCAGTTCGTCATTACGGGCACGGAAGGCGGCCGGGCGCCGGAATCGACGTGGTATCCGATGAATACGGTGCTGGTGGGCGTGGCGCAGGCGCGAGTGGTGGAGTTTGAGGCGAAATATCCGGGCGCATGGATGATCCACTGCCACCTGCCACATCACATGATGAACAGCATGATGGATTTGTTGCGCGACCGGCAGATTCAAACGGCGGACCAGACGGAGGCGAAAGCCATGGCGCAGATGCAGTCGCTGGCGATGAGCGTGCCGTTCGAACACGTGCATCCTTCACCGATTGCAGCGAATGCGGAGGGCGTGCCGGGGTTTCCGCAAGATGCATTTCAGGAAATGGGGATGGATGAAGTGGTGGAGAAGCCGGAGACACACGGACTGCCGAAAAACTGGAGCGCGGGAATGATGGGGATGATGACGATGGTGCGGGTGCTGGCGGACAAAGAGTATGACGCGATCGTTGAGAAGAAAAAGGCCGCAAGCGCGATGACAAAAGGAGATCTTCATCATGAATCGTAACAGCGAGGAAAAAGAGTTATCGCAGGGGGCACAGAGAAGAAGTGGAGACATCATGAGATTTACGACGAGATGCGGAGCAGTCCTTATTGCTAGCGCGATGGCAGTGGCAGGCGGGGCGCGGGCGCAAGAAATGCGGATGCCCAAGCAGCGACAGAGTCAAGGCATGCAAATGCAGCCGGTGAAGGCGGCGTATCCGAGGATGGGGCGGGCGCAGGAGCAGACGCAAGGAGCGCTGGTTACGCTCGAACAAATGGAGAAAATTGCCGGCGATTCGAATCCGACGTTGCGGCAGGCGGAGGCGGAAATTCGCGCGGCGAAGGCGCGGCGGCAGCAGGCAGGATTGTATCCGAATCCGACCGTGGGTTACACGGGCGATGAGATTCGCGGCGGGTCGGTGGGCGGGGGAAAGCAGGGATTTTTTGCGCAGCAAAGCTTGGTGACCGGCGGAAAACTGGGATTGAGCCGCGAAGTTTATGGAAAGGATGTGAAGCTTGCGGAGATAGAAGCGGAGGAACAGAAGGTCCGAGTGCAGAGCGCGGTGAAGATGGTGTTTCTGCGCGTGCTGACAGCGCAAGAATTGCTCGAAGCGCGGCGGGACCTTGCAAAGATTGCGCAAGATGCGGCGGAAACGCAGCGGCGGCTTATGAATACCGGGCAGGCGGACGAAAGCGAAGTGCTGGAGGCAGAGGTCGAGGCGCAACGGATGCGCATGTCCGCGCGTATGCAGGAGAACACTTTGCGGGAAGAGTGGCGGTCGCTTGCGGCGGTGATCGGGCAACCGGAATTGCCCCTGGCGACGGTGGCAGGAGATTTGGAGAAAGACTGGCCGGAACTGAATGAGGAACAGGCCGTGGAAGCGATTGCGAAGGAAAGCCCGGCGGTGAGAATTGCCGAAGCGGCGGAAGCGCGCGCGCAGAGCTCGCTCGCGCGAGCCAAACGCGAACCGATTCCGGACGTTTCCCTTCGTGGAGGAATGGAATACAACCACGAGACGCTGGGGAGTGTCCCGCTCTCGAAAGGATGGGAAGGGATTGCGGAGGTGGCGGTGCAGATTCCGATTTTCAATCGGAATCAGGGAAACACGGAGGCGGCTCGAGCAGATATTGATCGCGCGGGGCAAGAGAAGAAGCGCATCGCGCTGACGCTGCGGGAACGCGCGGCGTCGGTCGTCGATCAATACGCAAACGCTCGCTTGATGGCAGTCGAATACCGCGACGAAATGCTGCCGCGCGCGAAAAAAGTTTACGGGATGATGGTGGACAAGTACGGGCAGATGCTGGCGTCGTATCCGCGGGTGCTGGATGCGCAGAGGAAATTGTATGAGTTGCAGATCGAATATATCGGCGCCCTCGAAAGCGTGTGGAGCAACGGGATTGCGCTACAAGGATTCTTGTTAACGGATGGCTTGGAGGCTCCGGCGCGTCCCGGCGAAGTGGACCGCCCGGTGCGTGAGACGAACGTGCCGATGCCGGACCCGGCGACGGGTGTTCGGCGGCCTTGAAGAAAACCTGGGCCGAAAGACATCTCATGATTCGGATGCCGAGACTAGCGGTCGTGAACCTAGGGAGACGCGCATCCCGTAGAAAGCCAATGCTAAAACAACGAGAAGGACCAAGACTCCGCGGCCAGCGTACCACCGGCTGAAATCGAGCGAGAAAGGCGTGAATAGCATCGCGGTATTAGAGAAAAACAGGAAGATGGTGGCAAGCAGGCCGAACCGCAGCATAACGTAGGCCAGAAGTGCGCCCGACAGTAATGCCGACGGTACCTCAAGAGAGTAGTTGAAGCCAGAAAGGTTTAGTGCGGCCCAAAGCAGACAAACAACCACGGCTACAATCCACTTTCGTCGCGTGAGCCTGCCCAAGAGAAAAAGAACCGATAACGCTCCCATGCCGTTTATGACGCCATCCGCAAGCGCTTGTAACGAATCACCTAGAAACGCGGGCATCGCTTCGAGCGCTCCGGGGGCGAAATTCGGCGTCATGCCGCGAACGGCGAAGTAATAAGGAGAAGCGCTCAAGGCCACCCAAAGCAATGCATGGACCGAGCCAAGAAGTATTCCAAGAAACACATCACGGCCCACGAGGGGGTCAGTGAATCTTCCGGAGAGCAAACGCGCCCAAGAAACAAGAAGTTCGGGCCAGGCGCGGCGAACGTATGGCTCCAAAGCCAGATAATAGACAGCCTGCGCCAAAGGTATCGCCGCGGCAAAGCCTACCGTATGAGTGAGCCAGTTCCATTCGTAGCCGATATCAAATAAGTGGTGGGAAGTTAGCGTGAAGAATACGAATTCGATTCCGTACACCGACGCGGCAAAGCGAAACACACCTCGCCGATCTCCGCGGCCGGAGCGAAAATTGCGATATGCAAAATAAGAAGAAAAGAGGATGACCGTGATTCCCAAAACGCCAAAGAGCGCGGCCGCGAATCGATAGCCCCCGGGAGTCCAGGGCTCCACCATGCGCGAAGGCGTGGGGTCGGGGCCGACCACTTGAAAAAAAACAGGCTTCCCCTGGAAAGAAGCGGCGTGAACCTCGAAGGGCTGACCTTGCATCTCCCCTTTCCAGGATTGGATACGATCCGAAGAAACATCCGGTGCCCAGACCGGAGTTATTGATGTAAGGCTTTCGGGAGAAACACCGGCGGCTTGCCAAAACGATTTCCAATCGGGATTGGCGCTGACTTGGACAGGCTCGATCTTCTGCGGAGGAATCCTGGAAAAATAGAATAAGCGGCCCTGCATATCGATCGTGAGGGCAATCTCTCCGGAATAGTACGGGGCCGGCTGCAGCCATTGGATTCTGTGCAACGAGGGGCTTTCAAGGGGCCTGGGACTCTGCCGGTAGCCAAAGCGCAGCACGCTCGGGTAGAAAGACCCCATCTCGCGGTAGCGCCGTGGCGCGGCAACTTTGCTCAATCGGCGGTCGATATCGGTCGGTACGACAAACCACCAGGCATAATCGGCGGGCGGAGGAACTTCTCCCAAGCTCGTTGCCAGCTCACGCGAGCGATCGATGAGGGAATCGGGCGACTTGCCGGGGGGAACCAGACTGATGACGTTGGCGTAATTGGAAAAATAGACCGTCGTGGCCAGAGTGACAGCCAAAAGCAAAGTAAGCAGCAGTGCAGTGGATCGAGAGAGCGCTCCTTCTTCCCCGGAGGCCGCCACCATGTCAGGCGAGGGAGTTTCTCCAGCGGCGAGCACGGCGGCCAGAGTATTGCCACCGGGCAGAGCGGCCGAAACGGCAACGGCGGAAACGGGCCGCTTGGCGGAATCTTTTTCAAGACAGCGAAGAATAATGGCTTCGACGCCCGGTTCCAAATCGCGTACTTTTTCTCCGGGCGGCTGTGGGATAGCAGTCAGGTGCTGCTGGCGACATTCGGAAAAGCTCGCGCCCTCAAACGGACGCTTGCCGGTGTACAACTCGTAAAGCACCAAGCCAAGGGCGTAGAGATCGGTGCGCGGAGTAGCCGGGTCACCGCGAAATTGTTCGGGCGCCATGTAGGCAGGCGTTCCAACGGCTTCGCCGGTGTCTTCGTTCGTTCGAATGGCGAGGCCGAAGTCCGTGATGTGCGCATGGCCTCGGCCGTCGACAAGAATGTTCGAAGGCTTCAGATCGCGATGCAAAATCTGGCGGGAGTGAGCAGCGGCGAGCCCGGAACAAATTTGCTGAGCAAGCTCGTTGGCTTTCAGTGCCGGAAGCCTGCCGATGCGCCGGAGCAGCGAGGCCAAGTCTTCGCCGTCCACATATTCCATCGAGAGGAAAGTGCGGCCTTCGTGTTCGCCGATGTCGTAAACACGGCAGACATTGGGATGGGCAATTTGGCGGGCGTTGCGCACTGCTCCGCGGTAGCGCTCCAGTGCTTCCTGATCTCCAAGCATCCCTTTCGGAAGGAATTTCAATGCGACAGCTTGACCAAGTTCCAAATCGTCGGCGCGATAGACTTCACCCATGCCGCCGCGGCCAACCAGGCTCACAATCCGAAAACGGTTGACGAGGATGGTTCCGGGAACAAAGCCACCATGATCGGAGGAGGACAATCGAGAAGAAGCAGAAGCGCGTGGTGTCGCCGACGGACGCCTAAGAGGGGAAGGAGCCTGGCTATCGGAGTCAATCGTGGGAAGTTGCGAGGCGGAGGAAGCCGGGCGTCCGCAAGAAGAGCAGAAAGCGGCATCTTCCGCGATGGAAGAAGAACAATGTGAGCACTTTGGCATGCGTTGGGTCGTTGCGCGGCAGGATTGTACCAGCGGGGAGGGTCATGCCGCAGGAATTCATCCGGAACGGTTGTGTGGAAAGGTTTGAAGGATGGAAAGGAAGTCGATCGCCAGGCCAAAAGTACCAGTGCGGGTATCGAGTGCGAAACACTGGTACTCCAGTAGCGTTGACCGGCAGAAAATTCAGTAGGTACTGTCAAGATAGGGCGCCCGGGTGTCGGCGGAGAAGTGTCCGCTGCTAATCGTCAGGAAACAGAGGAATTAGGTTTCGGATGGGCGGGCGACTCCCTTCGCGACCAGGGCAAGCTCTGCTTTGCGAAATGGGCTTGTAAAGGAATTGCCGCCCCTGTTCGGCGGCGACTGAAAGTAACGATGACAACTGTAACAAAAGCCGGAAGATACGAGTTCCTCGGAGAGTTGGGCCGGGGAGCCATGGGCGTGGTGTATAAGGCCATGGATCCGGTGATCGGACGCACGGTGGCGGTCAAGGCCATTCGGCTGAGCGCGGAAGGCACGGGGCTTTCGCGGCCGGAATTGCTGGCGCGATTCCAGACGGAAGCGCGCGCCGCGGGACTACTGACGCATCCGAACATCGTGGTGGTGTTCGATGCCGGCGAAGAAGACGGACTGTACTACATCACGATGGAGCTGGTGGAAGGAAAGAGCTTGCAGGCGCTGCTGGACAGCGGGCAGGCATTTCCGCTGCCGCGGACGCTGCGGATCATGGAGCAGACGTGCAGTGCGCTGCAATTCGCGCACGAACGCAACGTGGTGCACCGTGACATAAAGCCAGCCAACTTGATGCTGACGGCCGACGATACGGTAAAAGTGACGGACTTCGGCACGGCGAAAATTTTGCAATTTGGCACGGTGCAGCAGACGGCGCACGTGATGGGCACGCCGAGCTACATGTCGCCCGAACAAGTAAAGGGCCGCGCGGTGGATGGGCGCAGCGATATTTTTTCGCTGGGCGTAATGCTCTACGAGATGGTGACGGGCGAGAAGCCCTTTCCAGGACAAAACATCACCACGGTGATTTACAAAATCGTGAACGAAGATCCCGTCCCGCCGCGGCAGATCGATCCTTTGATCCATCCGGGGATCAGCGCGGTAGTGATGAAGGCGCTGGTGAAAGAGCCAGAGCAGAGATACCAGAGCTGCCGGGAAATGCTGGAAGATTTGAAGAATTACCGCGCTGTTGCCGCGAGCGGGAATCCGCAATCGACGATGGTCGTGGGCGGAGGTTCGCCGGCAGCTACGATGATTTCCGGAAATGCAGGCGGCCGCGGAATGGGCGCCGAGGAACAAAGCGTCGCGGCAACGACGCACTCCTTGAATGCGCGTGCGACGAGTCCGGGACAAACTCCGGTGGTGCGCAGAACGGGAACGATTGCCCCTGCGCTGGCGCAGGAGCCGCCGAAAAAGAAGAGTGTGCTTGGATCGATTTTCCTGGGACTGTTGCTCCTTGGGGTGATCGCCTATGGTGGGATGAAGATAAGGCCAGTATTCCAAGCGGCGCGCGAACTGCATAATGCACAGGTGAAAAGCGGAAATCAGGGGCCCACTGCCGCGGCGAATTCGAATGCCGGTGCGGAGAATCAAGGTGCGAATCCGGCGGCCAACGGAAGCGAAACCGAGACGACGCCGCAGCCAAAAGATTCAGCGGGCGCAGCCGCATCTGCCCCGGAAGTAAAATCGGCGGAAGCGAAACCGGAAAAAGCCGCGGCGAAGAAACCAGAGTCCACGATCAGCCCTAGAGCTGCGGAGTACAAGGGGCGGATTGAGCAGGCCATCGCCGACAAAGGGTTGAGCGGGCGCGCAAGAGTGCAAGCCGCGGGTAATACGCTGACCGTTTCAGGGAAACTCCGCTCGGCGGAATATTCCGCGCTATTGAGCTTTCTGCGCAAAGTTCCAGTGGATGTGCGCGTCATTGATCATGTTGAGTATGAGGACGCGGCAGCTGCCGGCGGAGAAGGCGGACATCCGGTTCCTGAGGCGGGCCGAGGCGCGATTCACGTGGTTGTGGACGTGATTGGGGCCACCGCAATTCTCCGTGGTGCAGCCGGCCGCGCGGTAGGCAAGTGCGATGCGCCGTGCAGCTTCAACAATCTTTATCCCGGACAGTACAGCCTGGAAGTGCTGAAGGAAGGCTATCAGTCGGTCCAGACGGCGCTGCAAGTGAAGCAGGGGGACGTGCAGGACCAGAAGATCAAGCTCGAATCGCTGGCCAAGGGAATCTACATCACCAGCATGCCGCCAGGCGCCGACGTATTCATTAACGGAGCAAAGCAATCCGGGCAGACGCCGGTGACTCTTCCCCTGGCGCCCGGTCAGTACAATCTGGTCTTGCGGCTGCCTGGATATGAGGCCTATGCCGGAAGCATTCAGATAAAAGACAACATCCAGACGCAGCTCGATGCAACATTGAATGAAAAATCCGCAGCGCATGTCGCTTGGGCGCAGATTGGTTCTACACCAAAAGGCGCGGAAATCATTATCGACGGGACATCCACCGGGCAATTCACCCCGGCACGCGTCCAGGTGCCCGCAGGGATGCACAACATACTGCTTCGGCTCAATGGCTATCAGCAGGTGAAACGAACGGTGTCGGTGAGCGAGGGTGGCACGGTCCCGATCGGGGAGACACTCCATCCCAAGTAGCGCCAGAAGAATTGAGAAAATGCGAGGTACGGTACCTGCTAAATAGGCCTTCGTCAGACTTGTGCTACCTACCGTAAACGTAACAAATTGTTACATTCGCTAGCTGATAGTTCTAGAACTTCACAAATATTCCATTCAATACAAAAGGCTTAGCAATGAAAGTCTAGGGCCGGAAGCGTGCTTTCTCTCCTAAATAGGACCACCCGGCTCGGAATGGCTTCCATGGGGTGGCCAACAGAATTCGCAGCCACGCCGTCAGGCGAAAACGAACGGCCGGTTAGCAACAGGAGATGTCCTTGGTTTTGCGGGTCGCACTACCGATTCAAGCGGGAGAGCACGACGCGCCGTCGAAGACGGTAGGCGTGGCGGGCTTGCATGTACTGCAACGACCGATCGTGAGTGCAACCCCACAAAAGCGCGCGGCTGGAATGGATCCAAAGGTCAGCGAAGTACACCGGTCCCTGCGAAGCCTGCATCTGCTGTTGCGTTCGGAACGGCTTTACGAAAAGAATCATCCGCGAAGACTGGACAGCCTGGATGGCGCATATGATTCGCTGAAGAATACATCGGAGATTCTCGGCGGGCTGGAAGTGCGAGTCGAACGCGGCGGCCTGGTGGTGCCGAAGATCAGCGACGCACACCTGCCGGACGCGCGCGGAGAGATGCAGGCGCTGGCGAGGCACTTGCAGCAGGCGAAAGTCGTCAATGTGGTATTCTCGAAAAAATTTCATGTGGGCGAACTAGACACGCTGGCTCAACTCATCAAGGCATCATTGCTAAGATCGGAAGACCCGGCAAAGGGCGCGGACAACGCATGGTGGCCGGCGCGGCTTCTGGAGCATCGCGTGGAAGGAATTACCGTCAATACGCAAACGGAACGCAGGGTGGACACGGTGCTGGCGAGCCTCATCGCGGCTCTAGTGGCCTATGGCGGGCATTCACCGCGCGATAAAGGCGATGCGCCGATCCATGTGCCGGATTTTGACGATTTGGTGGCGAGTCTGCGACTCCTGGCGCGGTTGACTCCACCGCTGGAAAGCGAGCGGGGACTTTCGCCGGAAGAAGCGGCACGGGCGATTCACGGCGCCATGGAAGAAGCCAGCCGCGACAGCGTTTGCATGATGCTCAGTTCCGTTTCGCAGTACGGGCCGCGGGAAGGCGAACGGCCGCAGCCGTATTTGCTGCGACTTTCCGAGAACATTATTTTTGAATTCCTGAACGCGGAGTTCTCCAGTGGCTCGCTTACAGCCACGTCGGTACGTCCGATGTTCTACCGGCTGGGTGATGTCATTGTAGGAGCCGGAGCGTATTCCGGCCCACACTCCTCGCAGCATCTTTCTTCCCTGGCGGTTACGTGGGCGACGGATACGCAGCGCGAAAAACTGATCGACCGATTCTGGATGGAGCTGCCTGCGCGGGAAAAGTCGGCGGTGCTGCGCGGCGCGGACGTTTGGTGTGTTCCGGTGCCGGCTTTGCAGCAGACGCTGGGTCAGCTCGCGGAAGCGGGCGCGGATGCCCCGAGGCGGGAAGCGCGCAATATCGTGCTGAACTATGCGAGGCGGCTGGACCACGCGGACGCTTCTGCAAGACGCTCAGTTGCGGCAGGACTTAATGAACTGACCCACATCATTGAATCGCTCTGGCCCAATCAAGTGCCGGAGGACCTGAGCCGCGGTGCGATGAAAGCACTGGACAAAGAGACGGCTCCGGAAACTGCGGGATTGCTGGCCGCATTTGTGGAATCGCTGGGGCGCATTGCAGTGAACCGCGCGGATTATTCGGGGTTCGAAGCGATTCTGACGAATCTGGAGCGAGCGCCTCGGGACCAAGAGCACGACCACGTTACAGCACTGGCCAACCGCCTGGTGGCACAGGATCGCTGGCTCTTGCTGGTGGATGCGGCGCTGGCGAACCGCGCGCTTGAACCGGTGCTGCCTCGTTTGTTGCAGCGTGATCCGGAACGATTGCTAGACCGCCTGACGCTTTTGCTGACCGATCCGCGCGGGGCGGAGATGGTGCCAGCGATGGCGCGGCTGGTGCGCACGATTGGCGTGCCGGTGCTGAACCTGCTGGAGACGCGACTGTACGAGGCGCGCAGGCAGCGTGTGACGGCAGCCATCAAGCTGCTGGCGGCGGCAGACCCCGAGCGGCTCTTGCGCGGACTTGCGCGAGCGATGGCCAGCTGGGAATGGAACCTGCAGGATTTGGCAGTGAGCGAGCTTTCGCGGCCGTCCAATTCGGTTTCGGTGCAAAGCGCGGCTTTCGTGTTTTCCGCCATCCTCGCGGATGCTCATCCGTTGGTTGTGCCCATGATGATTGACCAGATCGGACTGGCACAGGAAACCACGGCCGTGGCGCAGCTGATGGAAATTGCCGCGGGAGAACATGAAATTCTGCGCGACCAGTTTGTGCGCATCAAGGCCATCGAGGCACTCGGCCGGATGCGGGCTTTGGAAGCGGCCGAACTGCTACGCACACTGGCGGAAGGCCGTGAGGGGCTAACGTACTCTGAACCATCCGGCTTGCGGGCCGCAGCGGAAGACGCGCTGGCGATGATTGAAAATCGCCCGTCATCGGCGCGCGTGCGCGCTGCGTATGAATCGGCGGCGCAAACAAATGCGAGTTATTTGATTCCGCGGAGGTACGTGCGCGTGCCACTGGAATCGCCGCTTCGCGCGCACATAGAAGGATCGCAGGCGGGCCTGGCTCGCGTGAAGACCATCAGCCTGGGCGGCGCCTATTTGGAATCGCCACGGAAACTCAGCGTGGGTGATTCCATCAAGCTGGAGGTTCGTTCCGGCTTGCGGAAGATCAATTTCACTGCGGTTGTCCGGAATATCGGTCCGGACGGCAGCGGCGTGGAATTTGTCCACATGCGCGATGAGGACCGGGAAAAGCTCCGCAAGCTCGTCCAGCGCAATCTGCAGCTCTAACCCCACCCACATCAAAGAACTGCCAAATCGGTTGTCGCAGCCTGGCAAATTCCAAGTTACATAGATGCCGGCCAAACTCCGCTCTTCCAATACTTCAAACCATAACTCCCTCTGAATCTTGAACGAACCAGCAGGGCGGTGATGGCGACAAGTGGCGACATTCGCCTCTACCGTCACTGATTCGCACCTTGTCTCTTGCAAGTGTTGCCGTCCTAGAGGATTCTGCGCTGGCCATGGGTGCTTTCGACGATGCAGCTATGCCTATGGGGCAACGGAAATGCGGTCGGCTGCCAGTATTGAACACGGGGAGAGGTTGGAAGTTTTTAGTTGAAAGAGCCACTGTATTGAAGTAAAAGCCGAGTAATCAATTGCGTAGGGTGTTAAGCGGCGGGGTGCTCCGCCACCGCTAGGGGTAGCGGGAGATTCGCTGGTGCCACGATAGGAGGATTCATGGGACGCAGGAATGGTGTGTGTGGTTCGACCTCGATCGAATCGAGGTCGGGTTATCGTTGGACCGCATTGCAGCGATTCGTGGCCACATGGATGCTGTGCCTGCTGGCCGGAGTGGGGATGGCGAACGCGCAGGGCGTGAACAGCGCGACTCTATCTGGCACAGTGGTCGACCCTTCGGGAGCCGGAGTGAAGGGCGTAAAGGTCGTCCTGATCAATGCGGCGACAGGCGCTGGACGGACCTCGATCACGGATGATACTGGCCGGTACAGCTTGGTTGGACTTCCGCCAGGCCAGTACAAACTGGGGGTGGACGCCGGAGCGAATTTTGCCGCTTACGAGAATCCATCGATCATTTTGACGGTAGGGGAAAACGCCGCGTTTGATCCGCAGTTGACGCTGAGAGGACAGCAACAGTCCGTCGTTGTGACCACCGAGGCGGCGGCCATCGAGACCACGAAGTCCGACGTGTCCCAGACGGTGGAGCAGCGCCGGATCGACAATCTGCCCATCAACGGCCGTGGCTACATCAATTTCACGCTTACGAATTCACAGACTACACGTGATATGGCGCCGACGATTGGCCCGGCGCCGAACAGCGGCCTGAGTGTTGGCGGAGCACGCGCGCGTGGGACCGCGGTCAGCGTGGACGGAGCGGACGCCGTCGACAACTCCATCAACGCGATTCGATCCACGATTTCCCAGGAGGGCGTGCAGGAATTTCAGCTCATCTTGAGCAATTACAACGCGGAGTACGGCCGCGCCAGCGGTGGAGTCGTAAACATTGTAACCAAGGGCGGGGGTAACGAATTCCACGGCGATGCCTTTGGATATTTTCGGAACAAAGCCTTCCAGGCGCGCAATCCGTTTTCGGGCGAGGTCGATCCAGGTACGGGAATTCTCAATCCGGTCAAGCAGGCTTACACGCGCACACAGAGCGGACTGACATTTGGCGGGCCAATCAAGAAAGACAAGACATTTTACTTTTTTTCTTACGAATATACACAGCGTGAAGAGACCGGTTTTTCCAGCATTGGTGCAGGAAATTTTGGGCTCACTACGGGAATCGTCTCGCCCTGCATACCGTTTCCTCTCACCATGACACAGGACCAATTGACGTTTTACACGGGCGCTTTCGCTGCTTCCGGGTGCAATCCTGGACTCGAGCAGGCTGCGGCGCTCACGGCAGCGTCGTCAAACGTGGCCGTGAATGGCGACATGAACAAGAACATTGACGGAACCGTGGTGCCTATTTCCACCGCATTGTTTGGAATCCCCGGTGTGCTGGGATCTAAATTCTTTCCCATCCCCGTGCCTTGCCCGTTGGCGACGCAAGTCAATAGCGTGGTGTGCCTGCCAGTTGGAGCTGGCGTACCCTTGGGTATCGGAACGGGCCTAGTACCGTTGCCTGCTACCGCCGATGGTCATTTCCACTACGTACCTCTGAGTACAATTCGCGGAAACTATCCAATCACGGAAAAGACCAGCCTGTGGTCGGCGCGCATCGATCATCACTGGAACAACAACAACAGCTCTTTCCTGCGCGTGGGTGTTTCACCTTCTCTGGTAACCGGTCTGCCGTCCACCTCGCAGAATCAGGTGTTCGGCCAGAACTCCGGATCTCGTGCAGGCTACAATCAGTCGCGCGATCTGAGCTTTACCTTTCAGCACAACACGATTGTAAATCCTTCCGTGTTTAACGAATTCCGCATGCAGGTGGCGCGACGCGGACTGCACTTCGGGTTTTCGCAAGATCCCGGCGGCGATGGCATCGCCGTAAACATTCCCGGCACCGCGTACTTTGGCCGGGAACCGTACTCTCCCGTCGATCGCATTGAGCGGCGATTCGAATTTACAGACAACATCAGCGTTACCCACGGCAGCCACACTTTCAAGATGGGCGCGGATACCAACGTGATTCAACTGCGCTCCAAGAAGCAGCAGATTTTCCAGCTGGACTTCGGCGGCGACGTGAATTTCGGAGGAATTTCCGTTGGGGCAGGCGTTCCGAATACCACCGGCCTGCAGTCTTACGGCCTCGGGATTCCCATCACTTACATCCAAGGGATTGGCAATTCCAATCAACCCTTCGATAACCTGCCGTTTGGCTTGTTCCTGCAGGACAGCTGGCGCGTCAGTCGGCGCTTTACGATCAATTACGGCGTGCGTTATGACGTGGAAATTACGCCGCTCTTTGCGCCCTTGCCGGGAATCAATGCCACAGCCGAACAGGCTCTGGGAGTGACCGAGGGAATTCCGCGCGATTTCAACAACGTGGCTCCGCGGCTCGGAGTGGCTTGGGATCCCAGGGGTGACGGCAAGACGGTCATCCGTGCAGGCTACGGTCTTTTCTACGACCACCCACTGTTGGCGGTCGCTTTTGACTCCGCCACGGCCGATGGCGGGCGTTCCACGCAATTGCTTTCCACTGGTAACTTTGCTTCCGCATGCGGATTGTTGCCGCCACCGGCGCCTCCGGTTTGCGGGAGTGGATTCGACACCCCGGGGAACTTGAATGGCGCGTCGATTTTCCAGGGCGCACTCAACGCGGGCTCGATTTACCCAGCGTTCCCAACGTCGCTGACCCTCGGCTATCAGCCCGGTCAACAGCGTTTCGATCCGTTCGCCGCAGGCTCACTCTTCGCCAACCAGAACTATCTCGCGTCGGGATTTCCGCTCCCCATTCTGCCTTTCACGCTGCCCGTGGCTCGGAACTTTGTTTACGGGTACGCGCAACAGGCCAATCTGACCATTGAGCATGAACTCTCAAAATCGTGGAAGTTCAGCCTCGGCTATCAGTGGACACGTGGTTTGCACTTGAACCACGCTCAGGACGTCAATTTCACAGATCCACAGCTTCTGGATCAGAATGCGTTCAATGCGGCAGCTTCTGGATTGTCCGTGGGGAATCCGCTAGGCGTGCAGGCACCCTCGTCCAACGTGCTGCCGACGGCCACAACCTGCGGAATCGGTGTCATCCTGCCGGGTGTACTGGGACAAGTAGGCGGATGTCCCGCGTCGCTCGCGAGTCTCAACGGCAAATTTGTGAGCACGCCGGCCTTCTTCAACTTTTTCCGGCCTTCTGGGCCTAATCCGTCCTTTGCGGCACTCATCCCGGCAATTCCGGCGGGGGCGCTGCCGTTTTGCCCAAATGGCGTTCCCGCGGGCTACGCTGGACAGGTGGCCATTGCAAAGTGCCTCGGATACCCCGGAGGCTTTGGCGTCCCCGTGGCGTTCAACAGCGTTGACGCGCAGCTCTCGGACGGGAACTCCTGGTACAACGCGCTGACCTTTAATCTGACGAAGCGCTTTACCAATCACTTCGAGATGCTCTCCAGCTACACCTGGTCGCATTCCATTGACGACTCCGCCGACCTGCAATCAACTCTCGAGCCGCAGGACGACCGCTTCTTTCGCCTGGAACGCTCGAATTCCGATAACGACCAGCGGCACCGTTGGGTCACGAGTGCCGTCTTTCAGTCGGGCGGCTCGAAGTCCGGTGATGGTTTCTTGAAGCATCTCATCGCTGATTTCACCGTGGCTCCCATCGTTGAATTGTCCTCGGGCCGGCCCTTCAACGTCATCACCACCGAAGATACGCGGCTGGACTTTTCGGGCTCAGGGACACGACCTTCCCTGGGAGGGACAACCAAGTCGCAGTTCATCCCTGGCAAAACGTTTGGCGTGCCGGGTGTTTGCCTAACGAACAGCGGCGGCACGCTCGACGTTCCGGGTTTCACAGACGCGGGCGCGGGATGCTTCGGCAATCTCGGACGCAACGCCTTCACCATGCCGGGCTTCTTCACCTGGGATATGCGCATTTCCAAGCGCATTCCGCTGGGCGAGCGACTCAAGCTGGATCTGATGGCCGACGGCTTCAACCTGTTCAATCGCACCAACATCGCCGCGGTCAACCAGGTCTGCGATCCGAGCGCGGGAACGACGTGCTTCGCGGGCCAGCCGACAGCGGCTTACGATGCGCGGCAGTTCCAGTTCGCGCTGAAGATGAGCTGGTAAAGGGGGAAGTTTAAAGTCGGCAGTTGAAAGTTCAAAGGAGTGACGGCTCCTCGGCCAAGCCGGGGAGCCTTCTTCTTTTTCGCGGGAGTTTTCAGAATCGTGGAATTGCGAGTAAAGTAAGAAGACCGTTTCCCGTTGACGAATTGGAGAACGAATGACAGAAGTTCTGATCGGTGCGGTGCTGCTTGTGGCTGTCCTGGTGCTCTGGCTGGTAATGCAGAATGCCCAGGAGCGGCGCAAGGGCGCGGCGCTGGAAACACAGATGAACGAATTGCGACGGGACTTGCAAACGATTGCGACGTCGCAGGCACAGAGCACAGGCCAGGTGAAGGCCATCGGCGATAGCGTCTCGCAACGGCTGGAAAGCGTAACGTCGGCATTGCAAGAGGGCATCAAGAATTCCGCACAAATCACGGGACAGATGACTTCGGACGCGCAAACAAAGATGGCAGGCGAGTTGAAGAGTACGCGCGAGCAGATCAGCCAGATTCAGAAGCAGCTCGGCGAAGTGCGGCTTGCGGGGCAGCAGATGTCGGATACCGCGCATACCCTCGAAGGAATCTTGGGCGGGGCCAAGTCGCGCGGCTCCCTTGGCGAAATTACACTGGAGCGATTGCTCGAGGATTCCCTGCCCCCCAATCAATACGTCACGCAATACCGCTTTTCGAGCGGCGAGGCGGCGGACGTGGTGATTAAACTCCGCGACAAGAAAATAATGGCCATTGACTCCAAGTTTCCGCTGGATTCCTACCGCAGGATCGCTATGGATGGTGACGATGCGCGGCGCGCCTTTGCCATAGCCGTGAAAGGACACGCGGATTCCATTTCGAGAAAATACATCGTTCCGAACGAAGGGACCCTGGATGTTGCGCTGATGTTCGTCCCTTCAGAGAGCGTCTTTCACGAGATCCTGGTCACCGCAGACGGCAAGGGCCAGCTCCTGGATGCCTATTGCCGGGACAAAAAAGTGATTGCCGTTTCTCCAAATACGCTCTATGCCCATCTTTGCGTCATTGCCATGGGCTTACGCGGGATGCAGATTGAAGAAAACGCCATGCGGCTGCTCGCAAGTTTGTCCGGCATGGAAAAACAGATGGAAAAATTCTCGGAGAAATTCCAAATCCTGGGCAATCATCTCAAGAACGCGCAGCAAACCTACAATGAGTCCGACAAACTATTTGAAAAAGCCGACAGCACTCTGAAGGGCATGCTCGGCGATGGGCCGCGGGAAGTGGTTCCGGAGAATTTGCAGGGCCGGCTGGCTCTCACCGCCGAGGCCAGCGCCAAGAAGAGCGCTTAGAATCTCTCCACACCTAGAACTGCAAAGTCTCTCTCTCTGAATTGACCTTTCTCCCGGCCTGCCGCGTTACTGCGAGTGCGCAAGAGCAGGAACCAGCCGGATGGAAATCAGAAAACTGCCGTTTTTGCGCGCGGTCAAATCGAAATGAGCAAGATTCTCCGCCCCGCCGGTGCTGGAAAGGCGCACGGGATTGCCGCCGGTGAGTTCCGCAATGTCCGGCGACAGGTTGCGGGCTTCGAGGGCGATTTTCGCGGCTGTGCCGCGGATGCGCACGGTGAGTGCACGGTGCTCGCCCGCCTTGAGCGTCGACGAATCCGCTTCCAGTTCGAGCGCGACGAGCGTGATGGCCAAGGGAGACGCTTGGTGCTTGGCGCAGGAAATCTCGACGGAAGCAGGCCCGGCACCCACATCCATCGGAGGCAGCACGACAAGTGAGACAGGTGAAGCTGCAAGCACAATCGCCGGCTGACCCGCGACCGTAACCTGGTTGGCATCGGCCTCACCGCAAAAGCCTCGTCCAAGCAACTCAAAACGGTCCGTCAAAGAAGCCACGCGCGGCGCGGAAGTTATCTCCACCGAAGAGGCTGTGGCTTCCGAAGGCGAGAAAATTACGGTCTTGACGCGGTCCGGGCGTCCTTCGATCGAAGCAAACATTACGCCGAGATCCAAAGGGGCGACGAAGAGAGCGCGGCCTGTGGCGTTCGTGGTGAGTTTGTCGCCGTTCGAGAAGCTGACGGTTACACCGGGCGTCAACCGTCCATTGACGTCCAAGACGGCGAGTGTCGCCCGTTCTCCCGAAACGATGCGCCGGGGGAGAAGCAGGATGCGCGCGCCCGATGCTGGGGGCGCCTGTTGCGCGGGCGGCGGAGATGAAAAAACCTGCGCGACCGCACACAGGACTACGAGCCCTACGCCGGTTCGAATGAGACCGCGCAAAACCATGCGTCAGATTGTAGTGGAGAACGCCGGCTCAGCGAAAGCCAGGTGCAACTGCAGCGCGGAGGATCGGGGCTTCAGGCGAGTAGAGCAACACGTTCCTGCCCGGGACTCCCGCCGACAATCGCCGCAGCGTGTAGAGAAACGGCCGCGACGCAGATCCCCGGGAAGCCCCTTCCAGCCGGTAAAAGCCGTTCTGATAGCGCACCACGCGCGGGGGGATCCAGTCCTCTTTCCGCCGGCATGCGCGGATTTCCATGATTTCCTCCGTCTCGTTTCGAACGGAGCAGATTTCGTCGGGAACCATGGGAAGCCCCCCGACCCGTATTTTTTCTCCAATTGCTCCGAAATAAGAGGAGATATTTCCTTGCGCACCGGTCAGAGTTGCCGCAACCTCACGCCTGCCGCGCCCGGTCACCAGCCCGATCACTTTGTCCACCGCAAAGAGCGGCAGAATCCCCAGGTTATTCTCCGAGAACGCAGCGCTCACCAGCCGAACCGTACCCTCGACGCCGGCGTAGGCAATCAGCCACGTCAGCGGATGCGTCGCCCAAATCACCAGCGCCGTGAAACCGATTTCGTGATCCGTGACGCCCACGGGCAGTTTTCCAGTCATGGCCGAATCCACACCGTTGCTCACCAACATCGTCATGTAGTACGAATACCAGTACATCAGCGCGATGAGGGCGATGACTGATTCCCCAAACCCGCTGAGAACCGTGGCGGGGCGCCACGCCACAGGCAAGGCGGAGAACAGAGATTTGCGCCATCTCTTTGGGAACAGAGCAAGAATCGGTCCAAGAAGATAAGTCAGCACTGGATCCTCACGCTCTCCAGTTTAGAAGATGTAGCCTGCCACCTGTCAGTCTTGGCGAGGAATTGAACCAATCAGTAATGTAAGAGGCTAGATTTACTTCCCGGCCAGCCGGTAAATATGCGCGTCCAGGAAAACGCGAAAGAGCTCGGGATCGATCTCTTCATCACGGACGCAGATTTTAAGGATATCGAGCGCACGATCGGTGGGGATGGCGCGTTTGTAAGGCCGGTCTGAAGCAGAGAGCGCGTCGTAAATATCGCAGATGGTCATCATCTTGGCCTGGATGGGGATCTGATCGGAATTCAGGCCGAAGGGATAGCCCTTGCCGTTGATTTTTTCGTGGTGCGCGCGGGCAATCGTCGGGATGCCCCGGAATTCCGGGGTCCAAGGAATCTGCGCCAGAAAATTGAAGCTGTGCACCACGTGCGATTCAATCTGGCGGCGCTCGTCGGGGTCCAACGTGCCGCGCGGAATCGAAAGGAAACGAAGTTCCTCGGAAGAAAGGTAGGGGCGCTCCGTGCCGCGCGGGTCGCGATAAGTTTTGCGCGCGATTTCGGTCAGCATTTCGGAATCAGCCGTAGGCAAAAGCGTCGGTTCGTTCGCGCGGGCGATAAACTCCGCAAAGCGGTCAAGTTCTCCCAGCAAGCGGCGCGCTTCTTCGTCGAGCAGCCGCAAGCGCTTTTCGGCTTCTCTCCGTGAAAGCGAAAGCAACACTTCCACTTTCTGCTGCGAGATGCGTGCTTCGATGTCGCGGCGGATGTAGTCAAAGCGGTCGAGCACGCGCACAAACTGCATGGGATAAAGCTTCTTCGCCTTTATCAAAACTTCTTCACGCACACCGACCTTGCCGAAGTCATGCAGCAGCGCGGCGTAGCGCAACTCTTTGATCTGCTCACGGGAGAAGCGCAGATCGCCGTAGGGCCCGCGCGGTTCGCGATCAACCGCCTCCGCCAGCGCCACGGTCATTTCACACACGCGCTGCGAATGCCCGGAGGTCGTGGGGTCGCGTTGTTCGATGGCCTTCACTGCGGCGCTCACGAAGCCATCGAAGAGGTTTTCGATGTCTCGGTACAAGCGCGAGTTTTCGTACGCGACGGCCGCCTGGGAAGCCAGCGAAAGTCCCAGCCGCACGGCGCGCTCCGGAAAGGGATGCACCAGCCGCCGCACGCTGGCGGCATCGGTGAGCTGCAACTTCGGGATGCGCTTGCAGTTGATCAACTGCAGGACGCCGAGGACTTCCCCCTTGCCGTTCTTCATTGGAAGCGCGATCAGCGAACGCGTGCGATAGCCCGCTTCCTGGTCAAAGGAAGAATTGAAATGAAACGGCCGTGGTTTCGGAATGCGGTAGGCATCGGAAAGTTCAATCACCTCCCCGTGCAAGGCGCAATACCCGGCAATGGATTCTTCCGTGAGCGGAAGCGTGTGCTCGCTGAAGGGAAACTGCACGCTGTCGTTTTGGATCAGCTTGAAGCGCAGCTGCGGCGCGCGCAATCCGCGATTTGTGGGATCTGCATCCCTTTCCACCAGATAGAGCGAGCCGGCATCTGCTCCGGTAATCTCCCGGGCTTTTGTGAGGATCAAATCGAGAAGCAGGCCAACGTCCCGCGTTTCGGAAAGAGCGATACCGATGCGGTTCAATTCTTCGAGCTCGCGAGTCGCCTTGGTGACGCTCAGCGCAGCGCCTCGGGCTCGTGGAGAACGCTCAAGCGACGATTTCCTGGTTCGCGGCATAGAAGGGTGGCAATGCGCGGCAGAGGCGGGGCGCTCCACGCGAACGGAGAGTATAGCGGAAGCAAGTCCCGGAGGCACGCGGAGGCTGCAACCTCTCGTATCCGCTAACACCCAGAAACCAAAGAAGATGCCCGATTCCCTGTTCTGCATGTGGCGAAAAGGCGAGTAATCAGTAGGGTTCACAGACTTTCACAGCAGTTGTGGCTCTGTTAGCGTTGGAACAGGATTGCCGGATACAGGTGCGGGCGGGGTGTAGTCTGCCAGCAGCAACAGGAGTTCGTGTGCGAATTGTGAGTGGTGGCGTGAGCGACGTAGGCCGCGTGCGCACCAACAATGAAGACTGCTTCCGCATCGTCACGGGACTGAATCTTTTTGTGCTTTCAGACGGAATGGGCGGAGAAGCACACGGCGAAATCGCCAGCGCGCTTGCCGTGGAGACGCTGGTGAAACATTGCCTCGATACGGAGAAAAATCCGGCGGTGCCGTTCTTTGGCCAGCCCAATCCCGGCTGGAACGCCAGGACCAAGCGGCTTGCAAGCGCCGTTTATCTGGCCAATAAGAATATTTTCCAGTCCGCCGAAGAGCATCCCGAGCAGCATGGCATGGGCGCAACGATGACCGCCGCATGGATTGACGGTACGAAACTGAGCATTGCGCACGTGGGCGATAGCCGCGCGTACCTGCTGCGTTCCGGAAACTTGCTGCAACTGACGCGGGATCATTCGCTGGTCGCTGAACAGGTGCGACGGGGCATCCTGACTGCTGCGGAAGCGGAAGAAAGCGATATGCAGAGCGTGTTGCTGCGCGCGTTGGGAGCGCAACCGGAAATCGAAGTGGATGCCGAAGAGCAAGTGCTCGTTGCCCGGGATGTCCTGTTGCTCTGCTCGGACGGTCTAACGCGCATGGTCACCGAGCCGGAAATCGCGGGAACGCTGCAGGCGGAGACGGATCCGACCAGGGCAGCGGAAAGGCTCGTCGCGCTGGCCAACGACAACGGTGGAGCGGACAACATCACCGTCGTTGTGGTGCGGCTCGAAACGGATTCCAAAGGGTGGTTTTCCTGGCTGCGCCGTGGGGCGCAGAAAAAAATGGGTGGAAACGGTTCCACTGGAGGAAAGTGAGATGCCGAAGCTCAGCCTCATGTTCGAAAACAAAATTGTGAAAGAGCTGCCAGTGGGCAGCCGACCGGTAACCATTGGCCGATCTCCGGACAATGATCTGCCGGTCGACAATCTTGCCGTTTCGAATCATCACGCCAAGGTCTACTATGAGGCCGGCCGCCTGGTGATCGAAGACCTTGACAGCCTGAACGGTACGTTTGTGAATGATCTGCGCATTGAACGCGCCACGCTGCACGACGGCGATAAAATTCACATTGGCAAGCACCACATCAAGGTGGATACCAGCGGCGATGCCCCGGCCCCGTGGGACAGCGGCAAAAAGACGGTCGCCGCTCCGCGCATCAACGAAACCATGGTGCTGGACACCAAGGAACGCCGCCAGATGCTGCAGCAGGCCGCGGCCATGGGCGAATCGATGCAGTTTGCCTCCACGCGCATGAAGGTTCCGACTCTCGTGGTGTTGAACGGAAGAACGGACCAAAAAGAATATGTGCTGACCAACAAGCTCACGGTTATCGGCAAATCCGCGATGGCCACGGTGAGATTGAAGGGCTGGTTCAAGCCAGCGATGTCCGCGCAGATCAACCAGCGCGATGACGGCTATTACCTCGGTCCCGGCGACAAGGTGCCCAACGTGAATGGCACGCCCATTCACGGCCCCGTACGGCTTAACGATGGAGACCTCATCGAAGTCTCCGGCGTGCGGCTGAATTTTATTTTCCGCGAGTAGCACCCGGCCACGATGGCAGCTCCGTCAGAGGGGTTCTGGCAGCGGCGGGGCGCATTCGGCCTCTACGAGCTTCTTCAGTCCTGGTGGCGCCACCGCGTCTCGTTTTTGCTTAGTCTGATCATCACGATTTCGGCGCTCTCCATCTATTACTTCGTTTTCCTCCAAGAGAAAAAGACTCCGCTGTCCGAATTTGCCGAACGGCTCGAATTGGACACTCTGGACACGCGTTTTCGTTACCGGCCACGCGGAGCCACGAAGCCCGATCCCCGAATTGTGATTGTGGATATCGATCAGCGTTCCCAAGAGATTCTTGGGCGCTGGCCATTTCCTCGCACGAATTTTGCGAAAATGTTGGACGCTCTACACAAGGATGGCGCGCGAGTTGCTGGATTTGACATCACCTTCAGCAAGCCGGAGCTGGATCGCAATGCGGCCGGGCTGCGTGCTTTGTGGAACAAGATCGAACAACGAAAAAAGGCAGGCGCGGCAATAGATCCGGCAATCGCTGCCGAGGTTCAACAACTTGCCGCTGCGTCCGATGCCGACAAACAATTTGCCGAATCCATCCAGCGGTTTGGGCCGGTGGTGTTGGGAAATTTCTTCCTTTACACCGACGCAGATATGCGAGGCATCGATGACGCCACGCTGGATGCATATGCGAATCAACTGGGTTTTTTCGCATTTCCTCAAGTGATTGGAATCCGCCAGGGTTCCCAAAAGGAGGACCGCATTCACTTGATCGAGGATTTTGGTGCCGCGGGCATGCTCCCGAAAGGAGCCGAGGCGAACATCGCTCCTCTTACCACGGCGCTGGCCGGCGATGTTTCCTGGGTCGGCTTCTTTAATGCCCCGCCGGATGCGGACGGTGTCATTCGAAGGGCGACGACGATCCTGCCCTACGGCCGCTCAAAGAATCTCGATGAGTGGGATCTCTATGCTTCGCTCGACATGATGACCACGCGCGCATTTCTAGGAATCAAGTCGGAAGATTCCGTTCTGACCTATGGCCCTGTCGGGATTACACAAATTCAACTCGGCCCCGATATACGGATCCACCCGGACGGCCGCGGGCAAATCATGATCAATTATCAGGGACCGACAGGAACCTTCGCACACTACTCCATGGCGGATGTTGTCGGAGAGAATTTTCCGCCTGGAACGTTTCGAAACAAGATTGTGCTCGTAGGGGCGACCGCCACCGGGATCGGCGATTTGCGGGCAACCCCGTATGGCGGAACCGACTATCCAGGCGTGGAAATTCATGCCAACGTTATCGACAACATTCTGAATGACAGGTTTCTAAAGCGCGGCGCGAAGCAGGCATTGTGGGATGTTGTGTTGATTCTGCTCTTTGGAATTCCCCTGGGAACCTGGATGGCTCTGGTGTCTCCCCGATGGATGTGGTTCGGCTTGAGCCTGTCACTGCCGCTCCTGGCGGTGGATTATGTGGCTTTCCTGCACGGTTGGTGGCTCAATTTCAGTGTTCCCGCATTGACGCTGACTTCCAACGTTCTTCTCGTTTCCTTGTACCGCTCGCTCTTTGAAGAAAAAGAAAAACGCCGCGTGCGTTCTGCGTTCGGCCAGTACCTTAGCCCGGAAGTAATCCGCCGCCTGCTCGTCAACCCCCGCCTGGTCGAGCCGAAAAAAACCGACATCACTGTGATGTTCAGCGACATCCGTGGCTTCACCACTATTTCCGAAAAATTGGACGCCCAGGACCTGGCGCTGTTCCTCAACCAATACCTCTCGGACATGACCGGGCTCGTCTTCGAGCACCAGGGCACTCTCGACAAGTACATCGGTGACGCCGTGATGGCGTTCTGGGGCGCGCCGTTCGAAGAGCCCGGACATGCCACAAGAGGCTGCAACACATCCTTGAAAATGATGGCCCGCGTGCGCGAGATGCAGAAAAAGTGGGAGGCCGAGGGCAAACCGCATCTCGACATCGGCATTGGGCTGAATACTGGTGTCGCCAGCGTGGGGAACATGGGCTCCGCACTGCGTTATGGCTACACCGCGCTCGGCGATACCGTGAATCTTTCTTCCCGCCTCGAAGGACTCAACAAAGACTACGGCACGCACATTCTAGTAAATGAAACAACCTACACCGCAGCCAAGGACGACGGTTTCGTTTTCCGCGAATTAGACCTGATCCGCGTGAAAGGAAAGCTGCAACCGGTGACCATTTTCGAGCTCATCGGCCGCGCCGGGGAGAGTTCCGTCTACGGTACACCCGACGAAGTGCGCGCGCGCATCGAGCTCTTCCAGCAGGCTCGCGAACTCTACCGAAAGCGCCGTTGGGAAGAAGCTCAGAAGACTTTCCAGATTATTCTCGATAAGTGGCCCGATGACGGCCCGTCGCGCACTTACTGGAAGCGCTGCCAAGACTATCTCTTCGACGAACCGTCAACTGGATGGGACGGCGTGTTCACCATGACCCACAAATAGCCGGCGCTTTCTGTACGATCCAGCTCCTTACCACCTGCTTCCGTGCGCGTCCAAACCGTAGTCCAAATTGGATGGAGTGTTCCTTGTGCCCTGTGTCAAAATGTGGGCATCGAATGGGGTGGAATGAGTTGCTTATTCTCTCTCGCGAGTCTATAACTGTCGAACTGTGTAGGACTTAGGGGTGTCTGTGGTTCGACCAAGGTCGGCGAGACCACTGATAGCATGTGACTCGCGATACTGTTCATTCAGGAAACATTCCGCCGATGACGTGCATTGGAAAAACTGACGTACCCAAAGAAATGCCTTCGCGAATCTAAGAGGAATTAGGGATGAAGTGCACTGCCGGCGGAGGCAAGTGTGAGGTCGCTCCTTCCGCTGGCGCAAAGGAATGAATTAAGACTCTATGTGGATTGTCCGATTAGCGCTCTCGAGGCCTTACACCTTTGTGGTGATGGCGCTCGTCATCATTTTGCTGACACCGGTAGTTCTGTTGCGCACTCCCACGGACATTTTCCCGAACATCGACATCCCGGTCATCTCCCTGGTCTGGACCTACACCGGCCTGGAACCCCAGGAGATGGAGCAACGCATCACCTCCAACGTCGAACGCGGCCTGACTACACTGGTGAACGACGTCGAACACATCGAGTCGCAATCGCTTCCCGGCATCGCGGTCATTAAAGTGTTCTTCCAGCCGGGTGCCAACATCCAAACGGCGCTCGCGCAAACCGGCGCCATCTCGCAAACTTTCTTGCGGTTTCTGCCTCCAGGAACCACGCCGCCCCTGGTCATCATCTATTCCGCTTCAACCGTTCCGGTCATCCAGATTGGCTTGACCAGCGACACCCTCAGCGAGCAGCAACTTTTCGATTTCGCAAACAATTTCATTCGTACGCAGCTCGCTACCATTCCTGGTGCTGCCACGCCATTTCCTTACGGCGGCAAGCAGCGGGTTATCAGTGTGGACATCGATCCGACCTCTCTGCAATCAAAAGGACTTTCCGCGGTTGACATCGTCAACGCCGTGAATGCGCAAAACCTGATCCTGCCGGCGGGCACCACAAAAATGGGCCCCCTCGAATACACCGTGGAGATGAACGGCAGCCCTCAGACCGTCGAGGAACTCAACGATCTGCCGGTGAAGACGGTCAATGGCACGACCATCACGATGCGGGATGTCGCCCACATTCGCGACGGCTTTTCTCCCCAAACCAATGTCGTGCTTGCCAATGGGCAGCGCGGCGTGCTCATGAGCATTTACAAGACCGGGAGCGCCTCGACGCTGGACATCGTCGACCGCGTCAAACAGATGCTCGAATACAACAAGAGCTCGCTCCCCGAAGGCATTCATGTTTCAACATTCTTCGACCAGTCGGTCTACGTCCGCGCTTCCATACAGGGCGTAATTCGCGAAGCCATCGTGGCCGCATGCCTCACGGCGATCATGATCCTGCTCTTCCTCGGAAACTGGAAGAGCACTTTGATCATTGCGATTTCCATCCCACTTTCGATTCTGGTCAGCATCCTGTGCCTTAGCGCGCTCGGCCAGACCATCAACATCATGACCCTGGGCGGCCTGGCCCTCGCTGTCGGCATCCTGGTGGATGACGCCACCGTCGAAATCGAGAACATCAATCGCAACCTGGCCATGGGCAAGGAAACCGTGCAAGCCATTCTCGACGGCGCTCAGCAGATTGCCGTGCCGGCCTTTGTTTCCACGCTGTGCATCTGCATCGTCTTCATTCCCATGTTTTTTCTCTCCGGTGTGGCCAAATTCCTGTTCGTTCCGCTTGCGGAAGCCGTGAGCTTTGCCATGCTGGCTTCCTATATGTGGTCGCGCACTATCGTCCCGACGCTGGCCATGTATCTCTTGAGCTCGGATGACGAATATCACCCGGAAGAACACCTCGGAGAAAAAATGGGACTGTTCCGCCGCTATCAACAGGGATTTGAGAGGAATTTTGAAAAATTCCGTGAAGGTTATCGGAGGGCCTTGCGAGTCTCGCTGCACTCGCCGTGGCTTTTCGCTGCGTGTTTTCTGGGCTTCTGCGTTTTCTCCACTCTGCTGGTGGCCGTGCTCGGGCGCGATTTCTTTCCAAGCGTTGACGCCGGCCAGATCCGCTTGCACATGCGCGCGCGCACCGGCCTGCGCATCGAAGAGACCGCAAAACTCGCGGACCAGGTTAATGGCGTAATCCGGGAAACCATTCCGAAGGACGAGTTGACGACCGTCCTCGACAATATCGGCTTGCCTTACAGCGGCATCAACCTCAGCTACAGCAACGCCGGCACCATCGGAACTTCCGACGCGGAAATCCTCGTGCAATTGAAGCAAGAGCGCGGCAAGGCCACGGGCGCGTACATCAACGATTTGCGCCAGAATCTTCCGCAGCGTTTTCCCGGCGTGCAGTTCTTCTTTCAGCCTGCCGACATCGTGACGCAAATTCTAAATTTTGGCACTCCCGCGCCCATTGATGTGCAGGTCACCGGGCTAAACCAGCATGGAAATTACTTGATCGGAGAGAAACTTGCCAACGAATTCCGGCACATCCCCGGTGCCGTGGACGTGCATGTTCAGCAGGCCTTCGATAACCCCACGCTGTTCATGGAAATCGACCGGGCCAGGGCTCAATCCGTGGGCATGCAGTCCCGCGACGTCGCACAAAATGTGCTCGTTTCTCTGAGCTCCAGTTTCCAGACCAGTCCGGCTTTCTGGCTGGATCCGAAGAATGGCGTGGAGTACAGCGTCGCGGTGCAAGAACCGCAGTATCGAGTCGACTCCTATCAGGCGCTGCAGAACACTCCGATCAGCGGGAGTTATCCTGGCGCAGCGCCCCAGATACTCGGAAATTTGGTCCAGACGCGAACGACGGCGCGGCCCGCCGAGATTTCGCATTACACAACGGTGCCGATGATCAACGTGTATGCCGCAGTGGATGGCCGAGACCTGGGCGGCGTCGCGGATCAAGTGGAAAAGGACGTCCGGGCCATCGAAAAAGAGTTGCCCAGGGGCAGCCACATCGTCACGCGCGGCCAAGTTCAAACCATGAAAAGCTCCTTCACGGGCCTTGGCGTCGGGCTGATCGGCGCGATCGTTCTTGCCTATCTCCTGATCGTCGTGAATTTTCAGTCCTGGCTCGATCCTTTCATCATTATTACCGCGTTGCCCGGCGCGCTGGCCGGCATCTGCTGGATGTTGCTGCTAACCCACACGACCCTCAATGTGCCGTCGCTGACCGGCGCCATCATGTGCATGGGCGTGGCCACGGCGAACAGCATTTTGATGGTGTCCTTCGCGCGCGAGCAAATGGAAGAAGGCAAAAGCGCGCGCGATGCCGCGATTGAAGCAGGTTTTGTGCGCATCCGCCCGGTGCTTATGACCGCGCTGGCCATGATCATCGGCATGGTGCCCATGGCCGTCGGACTCGGCGAAGGCGGCGAGCAAAATGCTCCTCTGGGACGCGCGGTTATCGGCGGGCTGATTTTCGCCACCTTTGCGACGTTGTTTTTTGTGCCCTGCGTTTTCTCCATGATTCACGGGCGCCGGGAACGCAGAGCGCCGCACGATGGCGCGCCGGCCTCGGCCTGATGCTTTTCGATGTGGAAGTGAATACGGAAATTGGGTGATGATGGAAGGCGGAGTTTAGATGGAAACTGAACACCAAGAGCGGCCACACAACAAAGGCAACCGGTTCTTCACCATTCTTTTTGTTTTGGTGATTGTGCTGGTGATTCTGGGCGCGGTCACGCTATTCCAGCGGCGCTCTCAGTATCAGGCGCTCGCCAAGGAAACGGAAACGCTGGCGATTCCTACGGTAGCCATATTCCATCCTACGACGGAATCTTCGGAAGAAGAGCTCGTCCTCCCCGGCACGATGCAGGCCTACGTCGAATCGCCCATCTACGCGCGGACCAACGGTTATTTGAAAAAGTGGTATCACGACATCGGCAGCCGCGTGCGCCAGGGCGACTTGCTCGCGGACATTGACACGCCGGAAGTGGATCAGCAACTTTCACAAGCGCGCGCCGATTTGAATACCTCGCAAGCGAACGCGGCTCTCTCCAAAATTACCGCGACCCGCTACGAGGAACTTATTAAAACAGATGGCGTCTCCAAGCAGGAGGTCGATAACGCTGTCGGCGATCTGGCCGCCAAAGTCGCCACGGTGAGATCCGCGGAAGCCAATGTGCGGCGGCTGGAGGAATTGGAATCCTTCAAGCACATTTACGCGCCCTTCAGCGGCGTCATCACGCGGCGCAATGTGGATACCGGCACGCTCATCAACGCGGGCAATGGCGGCTCGTCACAGTTGCTTTTTACGCTTGCTCAAACCGATCCACTGCGTGTCTATGTGAGCGTCCCGGAAACCTCGGCACCGTCGATTCATACCGGGCTCGGCGCGTATCTCGGACTCACCCAATATCCCGGCGAGAAATACCAGGGCAAAGTGGTACGCACGGCGGAGTCTATCGACACTGGCACGCGCACACTGCTTACCGAAGTGGACGTGCCGAATCACGCCGGCGCACTGCTACCGGGCGGTTATGCGCAAGTGCATCTGGCGGTGAAAGTGACCGGGGCACGATTGCAAGTGCCTGTGAACGCGCTGCTGTTCCGCTCGGAAGGGCTCCGCGCGGTGGTGGTAGACGCCAATCATCGAACGCACTTGAAGCCCCTTACGATTGGCCGTGACTACGGCACGACCCTCGAAGTTCTGCAAGGCCTCGACGCGGCCGACTGGATCGTGCTGAATCCTGCGGACTCGCTCGAAGATGGCCAGGAAGTTCGCGTAAGAGAAATCCCGGGAAATCCGGCGCTGGTACCAGCCAGACAGGCGGCCCCGGCCGCAGGACAAGCCAGTCCGAGTTCCACCGCGGCTCCGGGAACGAAGAAACCATAATGAAGTCTGCGAAAAAATCCCCAGTCCTAATCGGGCTGGCTGCGGGCGTGCTTGTTTGCATCTTTATCAGCGGCTGTACTGTGGGGCCAAAGTACCAGCGTGCTACCGCGCCCGTGCCCGCCAAATGGGATGTCGCCGAGCCGTGGCGTGAAAGCGCGCCGAAGGACGGCATCGCCAAGGGCGAATGGTGGGGCGTTTTCCACGACGACGAACTAAGCACGCTGGAAAAACAGGCACTCGACGCCAACCAAACCATCAAAGTCGCGGCGGCCCGACTGGAGCAGGCCCGCGCGTCCGCAGCTGTGCAAATCGCAACCCAATTCCCTTCTCTGGCGACGGCGCCGAGCGCCGAGCGCCAGCGCCTCTCTGGAAACCGTCCACTCGGCGTCTCGGTTCCCGTGACTTCCGCAATAACCCAGAACAATTTCACGCTTCCCTTCACGGCGGGGTACGAAGTGGATTTGTTCGGCCGTCGCCGGCGCAGCATCGAAGCAGCTCAAGCCTCCTATCAGGCGAGTGCGGCCGATTTGGAAAATGTGCGCCTGGTGATCACCGCGGAGCTCGCGGGCGATTACTTCACGCTTCGGCAACTCGATACGGAGATTGGCATTCTGAACCGCACGGTGGAATCGCTGCAAAAGGGTTTGCAATTGGTGGATTCGCGGCACAAGGGCGGTGTGGCCTCCGGGCTGGACGTCGCGCAAGAAGAGACGCTTTTAAACACCACGCGGACGCAGGCGGTCTTGCTGCTGCAACAAAGAAAACAATTCGAAGACGCGATTGCAGTGTTGGTGGGTAAACCGGCGCCGGATATTCACGTTGCGAACAAAGAACTAAGTGCCGATGCGCCCCCGCTAGATGCCGGGCTGCCGTCCGATTTGCTCGAGCGCCGGCCGGACGTCGCTGAAGCCGAGCGCCAGATGGCAGTGGCCAATGCGCAGATCGGAATTGCCAAGGCCGCGTACTATCCGTCGCTGAATCTTTTCGGAACTGGAGGGTGGCAGGCCGCGGACATCGCGAAACTCGTCAACGTGCAGAGCACCTTTTGGGCGGTTGGTGCGAATGTGGCGGAGACCATTTTCTCCGGTGGCCAGCGGCGAGCCCAGGTGCAATTCGCCAAAGCGGGCTATGACGCGAGCGTGGCCGGGTATCGCGACACAGTGCTGAACGCTTTCCGCGAAGTCCAGGACGACGTTACCGGCTTGACGGTGCTGGATCAGGCCAGGCAGTCGCAGCAGATGGCCGTCGACGCCGCCCGGCGTACTCTCGACCTTGCGAGTAACCGCTACGCCGGCGGCCTGGTGAGTTACCTCGACGTTGTGAGCGCCCAGCAGAACTTGCTGAGCAACGAGCAGGAGATGGCCGTCATCCAGGGCCAGAAACTCGTGACCAGCGTGCTCTTGATCAAAGCGCTCGGCGGCGGATGGGATGCTTCCAGCCTCTCCGCTGTGCAAGTGAAATCCAAGCTGAAGGACGTGGTAGCTCCGTAAGAGATGAGCCTTCCTTGCGCGCCGCAGCTTCGCATACCATTCATTCAAGGATTTCCCGTGTCGTGCGGCGAGATGACGCGGCCAAATTCTGAGGCTCTGCTAAGGCGGTCGAACATGCGATAGGCCGCGGTCGAGATTCGAATGATGGCTGCGCCGCCATCGCCTTCGTGCCGGAGATAGGCGGTCATCACGCTGATCACGTAGGGACGATTGCCGGTGAAGACGATGCCGGAATCGTTGCGCACCCCTTCCAGCTCTCCCGGTTTATTGGCTACGCGCACATCTTCGGGCAACTCCCGCGGAATGTAGCTTTCCTTGTGAATGCTGAGCAGCTTGAAAAAGTCCTCCGTCATCGCCTTGTTCAAGATTTTTCCGCGGTAGAGATCCTCCAGCAGGATCATCAATTCACGGGGCGTCGCGATGTTTTCGCGGCCTTCGGCGGCGGCCTTCAGGTCCATCATCTTGCGGCGTAGTCGTGTGTGCGTGAGCCCGAGAGAATCGAGCAGAGCGTTCACGTTTTCCATGCCGATACGGTCGATGATGATATTGGTGGCGGAATTGTCGCTCACCGAGATCATGAGTGCGGCGACATCGCGCAAAGTGAGCCGAGTAACACCCGGAGTGAGCGCCTCCGCAATCCCGCTCCCGCCGACAAGATCCCCCTGCTGTAAGGTGTAAAGATCCGTGAACTTGAGTTTCCCCTGTTGCACCTGGCGATAAAACTCCGCGAGAATGGCGATCTTGATGGAACTGGCCGTGGGAAGAACTTCATCGGCGTGGAACAAATATTTCTTGCCCGTGGAAAGGTCCAGGATGGCCACGGCGAGAACCCCGTCGAGGTTGCGATCGGTCTCACTGATCGTTGCTTCCAGTTTTTGCCAGAGAATCTGCTCCTTCTCTTGAACAATTTTTTCCTGAGACGTTTGCTGTGCACAGGATGGAATTGCAAAGAAGGCAACAATGGCGAGCGAAATCAAGCAGGCAAATCGTCTGAACACGGTGACCTCCGGGTCGGCGGGATTATAAGGCCTCGGCGCTTGTCAAACGAAGGAAGAATGCAGCGGAGGCCGTGCCTGTCCTGACACGCGCAGGTTTTGGTCATGGAAATGCCATGTTCATCAGGACGATAATGCGAAGAGGCACCCACCCGCCTGCGAAGAGCCGCGCCGGAAAAGATGGGGAATCGGATTCAGGGAAACCCGGCCGGCAACGCATTCTTTGGAGAGAAGAATGATGCGAAAAATCATAACTGCAGTACTGTTCGTAGCTCTTGGAGGGACGCTGGCTGTTGCAGCACGACCGCAAGACCGCGACGATAAACACGATAACGGGAAGCATAAAGGCCAGGATAAACACGGGGGCGATGACGGCGATCGCCACGACAACGGGAAACACAAGGGCTGGGACAATCCCCATAACCCGCACGCGAACTGGGACGCCGACCGAGAGCGCATCCGGCCCGGACGTTCTTATCCTTACGGCCGCTACGAACATGTGAGAGGTGATTTCGTCGCTCGACGCATGGATTTCGGGACGCGCCGCGTCGTGCTCTACGACAATTCGAACTGGGTCGTGGCGCCGTATGACCTGGAGCGCTGCCGTGATTGGCAATGGGACCGCGATCGCGTTTTCGTTTACGACGACGATCACCACCCCGGCTGGTACTTGCTATTCAATGCGCGGCTGGGACGCTATGTACATGTCGAGTATTTCGGAGTCCACTAGAAAAGCTGCCGGAAGACGGACCTGAGAATGTGGGGCAAGGGCCGAGCGGCCTTGCCCCACATTCTTTGGTGCCGGCAGGAAAGCCCGTCAGCATTCAGTCGAGACTCACCTTTGGAGCGGATCAGAGGTTGTCGATAAAGAATTGAGTGACGCGCTGCATCAACACCCGCCGCGCGGGCGGATCGCTCACGCCGTGGCCGCGGCCGGGAAAGGCTAGCATCTCCACGTACTTCCCCGCGTCGATGAGATCATTGATGACCGTGAGCGTATTCGCAAAATGCACGTTGTCGTCGCCGGTGCCGTGGGCGATAAGCAATTTGCCCTTGAGCTGCGCAGCATATTTCGCCGGAGAAGAACCCTCGTAGCCCTTTGCATTTTTCTGCGGCAACCCGAGATAGCGCTCTGTGTAGATAGAATCGTAGTAGTGCCAGTCGGTCACCGGACCGCCGGCAAAGCCTGCTTTGAAATCATCGCCCGCTTCGAACATGGCGTGCAGCGTCATGTGTCCGCCGTAGCTCCAACCCCAGATGCCGATGCGATTGGCATCGACGTAAGGCAGCGACTTGAGGTATTGCACGCCATCGCGCTGATCGGATAGTTCCTGCGCCCCGAGGCGGAAATGCAGCGGCGTTTCGAACGCATGGCCCCGCCCCACCGATCCGCGATTGTCCAGCAAAAAGACGATGTATCCCTTCTGCGCCATCATCTCGTGCCACAGGAAGGTGGATCCGCCCCACAAGTTGCGGACCACTTGTGCATGCGGGCCACCATACGTATTTACGAGCACGGGATATTTTTTCCTTGCATCAAAGTTCGGCGGCTTGATGATGCTGGCGTTGAGCAGAACGCCGTCGCGTGATTTGACGCTGAGAAATTCCACCGACGAAAGATGGTAGTCCTCAAGCTCTGCTACCTTGTTCTCATTGATCGCGGCAATGCTTGAGCCGTCTGTGCGGTATAGATCCTGGCGCGGCGGAGTAGCCGTATTCGAATAGGTGTCATAGAAAGCCGCCGCGTTCGGTGCCATGACCGCAGCGTGCGTACCTTCTGCCTTAGTGATCCGAGTGAATCCAGTCCCATCGAGACCCACGCGATAAAGATGACGTTCGAGAGGAGATTTTTCCGTTGCAGTGAAGTAGACGAGTCCCTTGGAATCGTCTACGGCGTCGAGCGCAGAAACTTCCCAGTCCCCTTTGGTCAGCTGGGCGAGTTGCTTGCCGCCGAGATCGTAGAGATACAGGTGCCGGTAACCCGTGCGCTCACTGGACCACAGAAATCGTTTGCCGTCTTTGAGGAAGTAAAGATCGTCGCTGAGGTTGACCCAGTATGGATCTTTTTCCGTGAGCGCGACTCTTGTGCTGCCCGTCTGCGCATCAACGATCAAAAGATCGAGTGAGTTCTGCTCGCGATTGAGGCGCTGAATGGCCACATGCTTCGAATCCATCAGCCAATTCACGCGCGGAATGTAAATGTCCGTTTCCGCACCGATGTCCATTACGCGCGGTTCACCACCGCTCAAGGCTGCAATGAGCACGCGGACGACGGGATTAGCTCCGCCAGCCACCGGGTAACGTTCCATCTCCGCTTCTCCGCTCGGCGAAGCGAAATCCACCATCGGATATTGCGAGACTTTGCGTTCATCCATTTCTAGATACGCGATCGCGGAAGAATCCGGCGCCCACCAGTACGCCGTCTTGATTTCCAGCTCTTCGGGGTAGACCCAGTCGAGCTCGCCTTTTCGAATCTCCTCGGTGCCACCTTGCGTGATGGCCCTTTCTTTGCCGTCCGCCAAATTTACAACCCAAAGGTTGTGATCACGCACGAAGCTCACATGGCGGCTGTCAGGAGAGATCTTGGGATCGGAGATTCCCGCCTTCCCGGAGACAAGCGTATGAGCGATTTGGGTTTTTAGGTCAAACGACGCCAGCGCCGTCGGTCCTTGAAACAATATGGCACTGCCATTTGGAGCCCATTGATACTCTGTCGGCGCGCGGCGGCCAAGCCCGGTGGCCTGCGTGGCTTTAGAACGGTCTGCAGGGAGAATGGATTCGAGTTTGTCGGCGGCAATAAGAAGGTGGCGCTGTCCATTGGCGGCATCCATCACCCAGAGTTCCGCCTTGGCTTCTTTGCCCGTACCTTTAGTTTCGAAATAGCTCAGTTGGCTACCGTCGGGAGTCCACGTGAGTCCGCGCGTCACCCGTCCGCTCAGGCTCGGCATGGAATAGATTCGATCCACGGTCAGCGCTTTTCCTCGGTCCGCTGTCGAGCCTTGTTGTGCCCAGGCAACACCCGCCGAGCCCCCAAATGTTAAGGCTCCCATTACAAGCGGCAACGAAGCAGAAAGCACTTGTCGCAATCGCATAACTCCTCCAGAAAGCGACCCTTATCTTAACTTGAGCTCTGCCGCCGGCAAAACGGGCCAAGGCTCGCCGCGTTTTTGCTTGACAGCTGGAGAAATCAAGCATATAGGTAGAACTTCTAGGCCTAATGGTAGGAGTCCTAGGTATCTCAATGACCCACGAAAAATCCGAATTCCTCAAGGGCACCCTGGACATGCTGATCCTGAAAGTCGTGGCTCTCGGACCCATCCACGGCTACGCCATTTCCCAGCGCATCCAGCAAATCTCCAGGGATTTCTTTCAGGTCCACCAGGGTTCACTCTACCCCGCGCTCCACCGCCTCGAGGATCGCGGTTGGCTTCAAGCGGAATGGAAAGATTCGGACACCGGGCGCGAAGCCAAATTCTACGCACTCACCAAAAAGGGCAAGAGGCAGCTGGAAAGTGAACTGCTCAATTGGGAGCGCCTGTCCGATGCAGTCGCCTTGATTCTTCGCACCGTCGAGTAGGAGTTGCCTCATGAATTGGCTCCATCGCCTGTTTCAAAAATCCCGAAGCGAAGCTCAGCTCGACAAAGAACTCCGCTTTCACATCGAACAGCAAATCGCCGGATACGTCGCCGCCGGAATGTCCCCCGAAGAAGCCCGCCGCCGCGCTCGCCTTGAATTCGGCGGCCTCGAACGCGTCAAAGAGGAAGTCCGTGACACCCGCCGTGCCCATTTCCTCGAAGTCTTCCTGCAAGATGTTCGCTACGGATTTCGCATGCTCACCAAGAACCCTGGTTTCACGCTGGCCGCAGCGATCACGCTCGCTTTGGGCATCGGCGCCAATACCGCCATTTTCAGCATCGTAAACACAGTGATTCTGCGTCCACTGCCTTACAAGGACTCCTCCCGCATTGTTTCCATTTACGTGCACACTGCCATGTTCCCCACGTTTTCGCTCGGGCTCTCCTGGCCGGATTTTCAACAGATTCGCTCACAAGCTGCTTCTCTGGAGCAAGTGGCCGCGTACAACGACGAAAACAAAACGGTCACAGGAGACGGTAATCCTTCAATTCTGCGCGTTGCCAACGTTTCAGATGGCTTCTTCGAGGAACTCGGGGCCATCGCTGAACGGGGACGCTTGTTCACCGAGGAGGACCACAGGTTTGGACAGAATCACGTCGTAATCATTAGTGACACGCTCTGGCGCAATCGTTTTGGCTCGGAAGCCTCCGTCCTCGGCAGAACCTTGATTCTCGACAAGGAGCCGTACACCGTCGTCGGTATCGCGGCGCGAGGATTTGCTTTTCCGGAGAAAGAGGAAGCGTGGCTCCCGCTTTCTCTAAAGCCCGAAGACCAGCGCAATCACACATTTTTCATGCTGCAAACACTCGGAAAGTTGCGTGCCGGAGAAAAAACGGAGAAACTCGAGGCCGAGCTCGACACCATTGCGCAGCGCACCATGAAGGATGTCCCTGAACTGAGTGCGGGCTACAGTTTTTCGGCTCGATCTCTTCTTGAAGAACGCATCCAAGGGACTCGCAACGCCTATCTTGTCCTGCTCGGCGCCGCTACCCTGGTTCTGCTGATTTCCTGCGCGAACTTGGCCAGCATGCTTCTCGCGCGCGGTTCTGGCCGCCAGCGGGAGATGGCGGTGCGCGCGGCGCTGGGCGCATCGGCTGGACGTCTGCTCCGCCAGGGATTGGTGGAAAGCTGCTTATTGGCGCTCCTTGGCGGCAGTTTGGGAATCCTCTTCGCGGCGCAAGGCGTGGAGCTCTTCCGTGCTATCGCGCCGCCCGATACGCCAAGATTGTCCGAAATCTCCGTGGACTCGACTCTCCTGTGGTTTTCACTGGCCACTTCACTCGTCGCGGGCATTCTATTTGGTCTCGTTCCCGCCCGGCGTGCTGCCCGGATGGATCCCAACGAAGCCCTGAAAGCCGGTTCGGGGGCCAACTCGGGTGCGGCGCGCACCACACGCCAGTCGCGCCTCGGAGATGCGCTCGTGGTGCTTGAAGTTGCGCTCGCTTTTATTCTGATCGTCGGCTCGGCGCTAATGACTCTGACAGTCTCCCGCTTGCTTCACCAAAATCCCGGCTTCCGCACCGATCACCTCTTGACCTTCGATTTGCCTCAGCCACCCTTTACGGACATCGAGAATGAAGCATCCTTGAAAAAACAAACGGAACATTTTAAGAGCATCGTCGAACTCGTCCAGCGCGTCCCCGGTGTCACGGCCGTCACTGCTTCCGATCACGGCCTCCTGCTTGGCAGGACGATGATGCACAGCAATCTGGAGGTGGACGGGGCTCTTCCCGCTAGGGCAGGAGAAATGCGCGCTGCCGGGGCCCGTTATGTCTTCCCCTCGTATTTCCAGATTCTAGGTATCTCTCTGGCCCGCGGCCGGGAATTTACTGAACGCGACTCGGGCGGCGCGGACCCAGTCGTGATCGTCAACGAATCCATGGCGCGCGAATACTGGGGCACTCTGGATGTATTGGGAAAACGCATCAGCATGTCCACGGACGAAAAGGGCAAGCGCGTTTGGAATCAGGTCATCGGCGTCGCGGCGGACACGCGGGACGTTCGTCTTCGCGGGCAGGCTTCTCCTGAGTATTTTCTGTCTGTTTTGCAAGGTGGTTTGGGCTCAATGCACTTGCTCGTGCGCACGCAAGCCGATCCCGAGTCTCTTGGAGGAGTAATCTCGCGCCAGATTTGGGCTTCCTACCCCGATCAGCCTGTGTCTCACGTCATGACCATGTCAAAAACCATCTCCGAATCCGTCGGCAACGAACGATTGCGGAGTATCTTACTGATCGTGTTTGCGGGAATCGGCTTTGCTCTGGCACTCGTCGGTGTTTATGGCGTGATTTCCTATTCCGTGGCCCGGCGCGTTCAGGAGATCGGCATTCGTATGGCTCTCGGCGCCTCCCAGCCGGAGGTTATTCGAATGATATTCCGGCAGGGCTTGTTGCCGGTCGTTCTCGGGGTCGCCCTGGGTGCCGCTGTAGCCCTCGCTCTGGCACGCGCCATCGCCAGCCAGTTCTATGGCGTCCAGCCGACCGATCCCGCTACTTTTCTTGGCGCCGCGGCGCTGGTCCTCTTCGTAGCCGGCGTGGCATGCAGCATCCCCGCGCGCCGCGCGACTCGCGTCGACCCTCTGGTCGCCCTCCGCTATGAATGAAAGACTAGCCGGGAGGCCAGCGGAACGTACGGCCACCGAGCAAGTGTAAGTGGAGATGGAAAACGGACTGGCCGGCGCCGCGGCCGTTATTCAGGACAGTGCGGTAGCCTTCGAGAAGATTGCGTTCGCGGGCCAGTTGCGCAGCCACCAGCTGCAGCTTACCTAGAATGGCTTGATCTTCAGGCGCTGCTTCTGTCAACGATTCGAAGTGTTTTCGCGGGCAAATCAGGATATGCGTGGGTGCCTGAGGGACGATGTCCTCGAAGGCGAACACATCGGGATCTTCGTAGACGATCTTCGAGGGAATCTTTTTTGCTGCAATTTTGCAGAACAGGCAATCGGCGCTCATAGGTTCCCTCCTGCGGGCGTGCCTTCATCCAAGCGCGTTACCAGCGGCGTAAAACCTTCTCGTCCGCGGAGTTGCTCGCCGAACTGGTGCGCGGCGTCTTCTCCGGAAATCTTGCCTACACGCACGCGATAGAAAATCCCGTCAGGAGAATCATATTGCTGAATGAAGATCGGCGAGTACGCGGCATTCAAGCGGTCGCGCAGGCGTTCGGCGTTGGCGCGGTCGCGGAAGGCGCCGACTTGCACGGTGAAGAAACCCACCGTGGGATCGACGCCGCCAAGAACTTCGACGCGCACGGGGCCGACACCGGGACCGACCAATTCAATTTCGCGCGCGGCCGCGAGCGAGAGATCGATGATGCGATTGTCCACAAACGGTCCGCGGTCGGTGATGCGCACCACTGTGGACTTCCCGTTGTTCGTGTTGGTGACGCGCACCATCGTTTCGAAGGGCAGGGTGCGGTGCGCCGCCGTCAGTTTATACATATCGTAGATCTCACCATTCGAAGCGCGCCGTCCATGAAACGGCTCGCCGTACCACGAAGCATTTCCTTCTTCCGTGTAACCGACAGGTGCCGGCGCGGGTTTGTTGCGTTTCGAACCGGTCGCCGGGGTCGGCGGAATTTCAGGCACGTCTGTGGATCGCTTCGCAGCATTTTCGGTGGAAGCTGGCGTCTCGGTGGGCTGCGCCGGAGGCGGCTGCCGGCGGTCCGCGATGGGGTTGCGTGAGGCACAGCCGGAAAAACTAACGCACAGTACGCAGAGAACACAGAGTTCGCGGAGAAAAGAAGAAGATGGCCGCGAAGAGAGCCGCCAGCCGCGAAATCCAGAGGAAGAAACCAAGTTCGCGAAACACGATTTCGCGAAAATGGATTCGAATGAAATCCTCAAAGGCAGACCCACATCATGAGGAGGGCGGCTTCTGCGAGCCCGGGGGATTTTGCGCGTTCTGCGCATTGCGGGCGGCGTTGCGCGCCTCGATCCAGCCCGCCGCCTCGGTGAGCTTTTCGGAAACTTCGCGCAAAAACTGCGCAGTGCGCTTTTCCGTTTCCGGCGCGACTTCTTCCTTGACGAAACTCTTCACGCGCGCGAGCTCTTCGTCAACGCGCTTCCCAAAGTCTTCGAAGTTTTTCATATTTTTAATCCGCGAGAATTCTTCGTCGATACGTTTGCCGAACTCTTCGAACTTGTCCATTGCCGGTTGCCCTCGAGAAAACCGCCGTGCCAGGAAGAACAGCGGCGACTTGGGTATTATAGGAACGCCGTTTGCGAGCCGCAAGGAGGAGAATTGCCCCTTCCCTATCAGTGGCAAATGCGCCTGGAACGATGGAAGAGCGCCCTGCGTGGAATTTTTGGAGGCGGCGGCCAGCAGCCGCGCCCACAAATCTGCCCCGCTTGCGGCACCCTGGTCGGCATTACTGCAACACGTTGCCACGAGTGTGGCGCTAGCTTGCGGTTTTCCCTGACGGCCCTGAGTAAAAAACTATCCGGACTCTTCGGTGACAATGAGACTCCTGTGACTTCGTCGCTTCTGGTCGCCAACATTCTGATGTTGGGAATCAGCTGGGTGCTCACGGCGCAAGCAGGTGAAGCCGGAGGACTCCATACTCTCTTCGGATTGAGCGGAGAGGCTTCTTATCGGCTCGGCGCCAGTGTTCCCTACGCAATTTTCTATCGGCATGAGTGGTGGCGGCTGGTGACCGCCATGTTCCTCCATGGCGGTCTGATTCACATCGGACTCAACATGATGTCGCTCATGCAGCTGGGTCCAGCCCTCGAAGAACTTTACGGATCGCCGCGCTATCTTTTTCTGTATGTCGTTACGGGAGCTTTTGGATTTCTTGTGAGCGCCTTTACCGGGCACTTCTCGATCGGCGCCAGCGGCGCGCTTCTCGGGCTGGTGGGAGCCATGCTCGCGGTCACAACCAAGCGTGGAGGCGCGTTCATGCGCGATTTGCGCACCAGGCTAGTCACTTCGACGGTCATGCTGTTCGCCATTGGATTCTGGGGCGGCTTCAGAATTGACAACATGGCGCATTTGGGCGGCCTGGCTGCAGGTTTTCTTCTGGGCAAGATCTATGCTGATCGCCAGCCGATGAATTCAACCGAGAAACAGCGCGCGCATGCATTGGGGTGGTTCGCAGGCGCGGTGGTAGTCGCAAGCTTTGTCATGATGCTGCTTCATTTTTCTGACTGGCTTCCCGGGCAACCTTGAAGCAGGCGGGCTGGCTCCAGACGAGGAGTTTTTCCAGCATTCAGCCCGGAAATCCTGTACTCTGTGGTCGATCTTTTGCTTTCACTTCTTATGGACCTGCATTCCATCGTGGTTGTGAGCTTGCACTCGCCCAAGGAAAAAGTTTGGGGCGAGCTCCTGGCGATCAACCCTTCGGGGATCACCGTCCGCGGCGTGGACCTCAATTCCTTCGATCATTTCATCCGGCAGATTAACGAGCCGGACGGCGAGCGTATGGGCCTGCCAACGATTTTTTTTCCGATGAACCGCCTGGAACGCATTTCCCTCGACGAACCCTCGGGCTCTATTCCTTCCATGAACGAGCTTTTCGCCCGGAAAATTGGCCGCTCCCTCTCCGATTATCTCGCGCAATTCGCCTGACACCACCAGCCCGACTGCGTTATCCTAAATCACAATGCAAGGCCGCATCTGGACGGTACCCAATCAAATCACGTTTCTCCGTCTCGGCTTTTTGCCGCTGTTTCTCATTCTCATGTCTTACGAGGATTATCGGTGGGCTCTGTTCGTCCTGGTCATTGCGGCCCTCTCGGATGGCATTGATGGCCTTCTCGCGCGAAAACTCAATCAACGCTCCGCTTTGGGCGCTTATCTGGACCCCATTGCGGACAAGTTGCTGCTTTCTTCCTCGTTTGTCATCTTGGCGTTCAAGAAGCAACTGGCATGGTGGCTGACCATTCTGGTGCTGAGCCGCGACGTGCTCATCCTGATCGTGGCCGCGGTAATTCTTCTTGTCTCCGGCTATCGGCCGTTTCCGCCGAGCATGCTCGGAAAATTTACAACGGCAACTCAAATCCTTCTGGTCTTTACGCTGGTACTTTCCATTGCCTATCCCGATCTCCATCTTGCTTCATTCATCCGCGTCCTGATTTGGGCCGTCACCAGCCTCTGCGTTATCTCAGGGTTTCACTATTCCTTTTCGATGGCTCGCCGCCTCAGCAGCTCCTAGAGAATCCCTTAGACAATTACACAGGCATAGGCTTCGGCCCGCCCGATGGCAGGAGGAGCTTCGGCTCGGTAAGCGATTGCACTTGTTCGAGAGTGGCGTCGGGAGCGAGTTCGCGGAGCAGCAGGCCGTTTGGAGTGATGTCGATGACGGCAAGTTCCGTAACGATGTGATCGACGACTTCGACGCCAGTAAGTGGAAGCGTGCACTTTTTTAGGATTTTCGGTTTGTTGTCTCGGGTAGCGTGCTCCATAGCAATGAAAACGCGCTTGGCGCCTGCAACCAGGTCCATTGCGCCGCCCATGCCCTTCAGCATTTTGCCGGGGATCGCCCAGTTGGCGAGCGTTCCCTTTTCATCCACCTGCAGCGCGCCGAGGACGGTGAGGTCCACGTGCCCCCCGCGAATCATCGCGAAAGAATCGGCCGAAGAAAAATAGGAGCTGCCGGCGAGTTCGGTGACCGTTTCTTTTCCCGCATTGATGAGATCGGGATCGATTTCGGATTCGAGCGGATACGGACCGACGCCGAGCATGCCGTTTTCCGATTGCAGGATGACGTCCATGCCTTTGGGGACGTAGTTGGCAACGAGCGTGGGCATGCCGATGCCAAGATTGACGTAGTACCCGTCACGGAGTTCGAGGGCAATTCTGCGTGCGATGCGTTCGCGTTTTTGGTCGTCAGTCATTCTCAGGTCCCCATGATGTACATGGCCAAGAAAAACATTACCAGTGCCACTGGAAGAGCTACTTTCCATAGCTTGGCACGGCACGCGGCCGCCGCCACGGACAAGATAACAGCCGCGGCCATGATCTTGAACCAGTCAAATCCAGTGAGATTCACCTTCGGAGCAGCTGGTATGTAGTAAAAACCCAAGCCAATCCAAAAAGAAATTGAACAGAGCAGACTGGCATAAGCAAACACACGGCCCGCTAGTTTGATTGCGGTGTGAGATCCACCATTAACTGACCCGGTCGAGCCTGTGGTTGTCTGGATTGTCATACTCAGGCTTTCTGGGTTGTACGGCGCTCGATGCGCTTCTCGTATTTTGAGCCCTGAAAAATAGCGTCAATGAAGATGCCGGGCGTGTGTACCTGATTCGGATCGAGCTGGCCGAGCTCGACTAGTTCTTCAACTTCGGCGATCACATAATCGGCGGCGGCGGCCATCATGGGATTGAAATTGCGCGCGGTCTTGCGATAGATGAGATTGCCCCAGCGATCGCCTTTCCAAGCCTTTATGAAAGCGAAATTTCCGCGGAGCGCGCGTTCGAGGACGTATTGCCGTCCGTCGAATTCGCGTGTTTCTTTTCCCTCGGCAACCATGGTGCCGTAACCAGTAGGCGTGTAAAAGGCGGGAACGCCCGCGCCACCGGCGCGCAGCCGCTCCGAGAGCGTCCCTTGTGGATTCAACTCCACCTGCAATTCCCCGCTCAGGACGAGCTGCTCGAAAAGCTTGTTCTCGCCAACGTAGGTGGAGATCATTTTCTTAACTTGCCGCTGCTGGAGCAGCAGGCCGATGCCAAAGTCATCAACCCCCGCATTGTTGCTGACAATGGTGAGGTCTTTCGTGCCCTTACGTCGAACAGCAGCGATGAGGTTTTCCGGGATCCCGCAAAGCCCGAACCCGCCCATGAGAATCGTAGCGCCGTCAGCAAGTTTGGCGATGGCGGCGTCGGCGGAAGCAATGCGTTTGTCCATGAATGCCTCAATCAAGCGAGGCCCCAGTTTACTCCAAGTCAAAGCTATGCCGAAAACTTGGGCTGGACCGAGCCCTATGCTTCACGAAGCGCTTCCTCAGCGCTCACAAGGTCTTTCCCGCAAGTGAAGAGTGGTGCTAAATTCTCCATGTTATGAAAACACATCATTTGGTTAGCAACTTCCTGATGCTCATTCTGATTTTCGCGACAGGTGTGTCCGCCCAGCTCCCAGCGGACAGGAACAGCCGGAATTCGTAAAACAGGGCCAGGTGCTGCTGCGGGAAGGAAAACTGGAAGCAGCCCTGGCGCTCTACCGCAAGACTTTGCAAGAGACACCGAATTCCCAATCAGCAAACAACGCCGCGGGTGTCGTGCTCGACCTTATGGGCAACGGCACGGAGGCGCGCAAGTACTTTGCAAAGGCGATTGAGGTGGCGCAAACACCGGAAAGCAAAGCGGCGGCGCAGAGGGCCATGGCGATGTCGTACGCGTTTGAGGGCGACTACAACAAGAAGGTGGAGTACGAAAAGTTGGTGTTCGACTACTACGTGTCCGTGAAAGATTTCTTCCAGCAGGGTGAGACAGCCGACGAGGTGGCTCGCGTTTGCATCGCTCCGGAGATTTGGACGCCGCGCTCAAGTGGTACCAGACGGGCCACGAAGCGGGCCTGCAGGAACCCGGCATCAAACCTGAGCGCGTGGACCTGTGGGAATTCCGCTGGGAACACGCACAGGCGCGCATTGCCGCGCGGCGCGGAAATAAGTCGGACGCAGATATGCACATCGCCGCCGCCAAGGCCATCCTGGCGAAAGGGACGAACCCACAACAAGCCCAGTTCCTTCCATACCTAACAGGCTACGTCGCGTTTTATGAGGGAAACTACAAGTCGGCACTTGAGGAATTACAGAAAGCCAATCAGAACGATCCCTTCATTCAGTGCCTCATCGCTCAGACCTACGAGAAGCTGGGCGACAAGGCCAAGGCCACAGAATATTACCGCAAAGCATCAACAACGACTTCGCACAATCCTCCCGCCGCCTACGCGCGTCCTTTCGCAAAGAAAAAACTGTCGTAAGCAGAACCGCCGGTTACGGTGAGCGCTTAGAGGAAACCATCATCCTTTGTGGGTCCGCATGCGGTTTGGGGGAGTGTAAACTTCCCGACATGCTCAGATCTCGGGTGAAAACTGTCCGGTGGCGGCGATTTGCCCCGGTGCTTCTCTGCCCGTTATTTTTCTTCCTGGCTTCCTGCAACAAGAACGCGGAAGTAGCGCAGCACGATTCCCCGCGACTCACCGCAATAGTCACGATGATTGACGTTACCTTCCATAGCCCAGCACTCAGTCGAGACATGAGGTATCGCGTGGTGTTGCCAGCAAGCATCGTCGTAGGGACAAAGCTGCCGGTCGTGTACCTGCTCCACGGAGGGGGAGGAGGTTTTCGCGACTGGACGAACTATTCCGATGTCTCGCGATATGCCGAGCGCGGCCTGATTCTCATCATGCCGGAAGGAAACTCTTCGTACTTTGCGAATGCAGCCGAGCCGCCGCAGGATCGGTACGAAGACTACATCGTGAAAGATCTCATCGCCGATGTGGAGACCAGGTTCCCGGCGGCTAGCGGCCGCGCGAAACGCGCAATTATTGGAGTTTCCATGGGAGGATTCGGAGCCGTCAACCTGGCTCTCCGTCATCCGGAATTGTTTGCGTTCGCGGGAGGGATCAGTGCAGCCCTGGATGTTCCCAGCCGCCCTTTTTCCATTAAGCGGCTGGAGCAGTGGCGCCGCCATCGAGCCATCTTTGGGCCATGGGATGGCCAACGTCAGCACGAGAACGATCCTTTCGTGCTCGCGAGGTCTGCCGACTCGGCGAGAACGCCGTATGTTTTTCTAACGTGCGGAGAAAAGGAGGGACTGCTGGCAACAAACCGCGCGTTCGCTGCGCTGCTCGCGCAACGGCATTTCCAGTATGAGTTCCACACCGCTCCCGGTGATCACAACTGGACGCAGTGGGATGACAGGTTGCCCGGCCTCTTTCAAATTCTTTCAGCGCATATCCAATCCGGAAACTGATGCGCAGATGACAACGTGTTAGTGCAGCTTGCCCTTGCCGGTGCGGTGTTTAGCAGCGGCCAGGAGCGCGTCGAGGGCGGCGCGGTCGAAGTACTTTCCCTGGTGCCAGACGGCTTGAATCTGCGTGGTGTTGTGGATATCGGCGAGGGGATCGGCGGTGAGCAGCACAAGCTCGGCGCGCTTCCCGGGAGCGACAACGCCGAATTCTTCCGTGCGCGCAAAGAATTCCGCGGGGCGCAGCGTGGCGGCTTGCAGCGCCGCCAAGGGCGTCAGCCCGGATTCGACCAGCAGCGCCAGTTCGTCGTGCAAGCTGAAACCAGGGAGGCAATACGGGTTCATGGCGTCGGTCCCCGCGAGGAGCGGCACGCCCGCGCGGAACATGAGTCCGACAATTTGCTTATCAGCATCGAACAGGCCACGGTGGAGTTCGAATTCTTGCGGTGACCAGCGGCGGAATCGAAAATCGTTTTCCGGCTGCCAGCGGTTGCGGACGTCGCCGCTCATGTACGCAAGGCGCGGGTCGGACGTGAAGCGGCTGTCGTTCATCCAGCCAAAGCCGCGGTGAACAGTAAGCGTGGGAACTTGCCAGGTACTATTTTTCTTGAATTGCGCAAGCAGCGCCTGGCACTGCGCGCCGTCAAAGCTGCGAATCGCCTCCACAACCAACCTCATCTTTTCCAAATAATGACCGGGCTGCAACTCCTTGATGAGGCTCTGTTCCTTCTTGGAGCAAGCGATGGCGATGCCATCGAGATGCTCGATGGAGCGCTGACCCGCGTCCGAGGCTTCGGAGGCGCGGACTTGGTAGGGAAGATGGCCGACGAAAGAGATGTTCTGCTTGTGGGCTTCGTCGACGAGAGCGAAATACGCGTCCCGCGGAATGCCGTTGTAAATCTTGACGAAGTCGGCGCCGCTGGCCTTGATTTCGTCAACGGCGCGTCGCGCGTCTTCCGGTTTGTGCACCACGATCGAGCCCGGCCACACCGGCGGATCGCCGTCAACGATGGCGCTGCCAATGACGATCTCGGGCGACACCGGAGCGGTGGCAAGTTTGGTGCGCAGCTCCCTGTTGTCCCTCGCGCCGAACATCATCCGCACGCCGGTCACGCCGTTGGCGATGTATAGCGGCAAGTCCTCGAGGTCCTGAACGTGGACGTGCATGTCCCAAAGGCCGGGGACAAGGAAACCGCCGTGCGCGTCAACGACGCGGCCCTGCGGCGCAGCAGGTGGATCGGTGGCGGAAACGGAAAAGATGCGGTCGCCCTGCAGCACCACGGTTTGCTCCGGCGACTTTTTGCCGGTGGCCACGTCGATGACTGTGACATGCGTAATAGAGGTTGTTTCTTGCAGCGGCGTCTGGGCTGCAACCGGACAACTGGCGATGAAGCTCAAGGCAAGGACAGCAGTAAGCGCGCGCAGGTGCATTTGATTGCTATGACGCGGGAACGGTGGCCGATGTTACAGGGCCATTATTATTTTATAGGCGGGCCGGACTAAAGGCCGGCGCCTGCAAACTGCGGCGTTTCGAGATGGGGCTGTGTGCGCGGCCGTGCCTCAACTACTTTGTCTGTGGCGGCGATCGCCAGTATGTTCGGAATGGCCGTTGGCTTCCAGCCAGGCAAGGAGAGAGCGAATGCTGCCATGCGCCAACGCAATGCTGGAATCGGCAGCGCCATAATAAAGATTGATCGTGTCCCCATCCGCGGCAATGGTATAGCCGCAGGGAAATACGACGTCCTGTACGTCTCCTTGACGTTCGTACTCTGCCTCTGGCGCAAACATCCAGGAATCCCCGCGATTTAGGCATTTCTCCGGATCTTTCAGGTCGAACAGCGCCAGCCCCAGCCGGTAGATGGAACTCGACGGCGTCCTTCGAACACCGTGATAAATCATCAGCCAGCCTTTGGCGGTCTCAATTGGCGGCGGCGACATGCCAATCTTGTTGGCATCCCACCAGGCGCCGCGCCGGGCTTCCAGCATGAGCCTGTGATTTCCCCAATGCCGCAAATCGGGAGAGTAAGAGATCCAGACGTGGGCTCCGAGTGGCGTCATCGGCCGATGAATCAAGGCCCAGAATCCGTTAATCCTTCGAGGCAGAAGCGCTGCGTCCTTGTCATCCGGCACCATGACGACACCAAATCTTTCGAAAGTGCGAAAATCCTCCGTGAGGGCCAATGATACTCCGGGACCGCCGCGAGAATACGAGGTGTACGCCACCGCATATTTCTTGAGTTCCGGCACATAAGTGATGCGAGGATCCTCAATCCCCCAGACTTCCTCGGGGAATTTGTCGGCATCTGGCATCAGCGTCGGTTCGCGATCGATTTGCCAGCCGTCGACGCCGTTCACCGAGCGTGCGGCGCACAAATGAGAGAGTCCCCGGCGGTCTTCCACACGACAGAGAAGAAGTGTGGTTCCGTCCGGCAGTCTCGTTGCGCCGGCATTGAAAACGCTGTTCATCGAGTAGGGCCAGTCTTTTCCACTCAAGATCGGATTGGCGCCATGCCGGTGAAATAAAGTTTCGTATTTTGTCGCCATTATCGCTTTCATAGAGAGAGGCACCCCATCATTCGAACGGACTTCTCAATATTTTGCGTCGGCAATGACGGATCCGTCCCGCGCCTCACGGCTTCTTCTCCGTGCCGTCGGATTCTTCCAGCTTGCGCATTTCCAGCAATGCCATCAGGAATGACAGCGTGGACTCCGCGCCTTGATTTTCGTTGGCCCGGTCGGCATGCAGGCCATCACGGCAGCCCCCGGTGCTGGCGTCGTAGAGGGCAATTTGCAAGTCGTTGTCTCCCAGGAACCAGTTGAAGGCCGACCAAGCGTCTTTTCGCCAGCGGCCCTTTCCTGTCGCTCGGTAGGCTTGCAAGCAGGCTGAGACGGCCGCGCAAGCTTCCACGGGTTGCTGGTCAAAGCGCGCCTTTTCGGTTTTCCTGGAATAAAAGCCCTGCGAACCGATCGGGACGAAATGTCCTTTCACATCGCAACGGTGTATCGTTCCCAGCCACTCCAAGGCTTCAAGTCCAGCGTCGACCATCTCCTGATTTGAGTTGCGTACTCCCGCACGGATCAGCGCCTGCGGCAACCTGGCATTCGAATACGCGAGAACGTTTTCAAACCAGTGCCAATCAGCCGATTGATGAGCGCGGTACAACTGAAGCAGTCGGTTTGCCAGTGCATCTGAAGCATTGAGCGCCGCACGATCGCCTGGGAAGGAATCGAGATATTCCTGCAGTCCTAGCAGCGTGAATGCGCAGGCCCGCGGACTCTTGAACTCGACGGCGGCGGGAATCGCGAGCTCGAAGAGTCGTCCCGCGGCTCCCCTCAGACCCGCATCCTTGGATCTGCCAAGAACCGTCCCCAATCCCCACAAGGCGCGGCCGTGGCTGTCTTCCGAGCCTTCCGGCTCTTGCCACTGCCGTTCGTAGCTCAAGCAATTTCGAAATCTCTTGGTTACCGGTTCGAACGCAAGCCACAGAAACGCCAGATAGCGGGACGCCAGGTCGGCGGAACCCGCCGGCACGGTAACACCAAGCTCCTCCAACAAAATGGCGACGATCAATGCACGAGCGTTGTCATCGGTGGTATATCCTTCGGGATAATTCGGAACCACAAAAACGGCATGCTCGAGAATCCCCGTAGTGTCCGTCATACGGTAAAGATGATCGAGTTTTATTGTGGGAAGCCGGTCCAGCTCTTTTTCCGTGTTCTGGGCGGAAAACGTGGCCCGCGGATTTCGCAAGCGCTCATTGTACACGCGTTCGAAACTCCCCATGTATTGCTGCGCCACACGGTTCCACACCATGTCTCTCGAATAAAGATACGCGCGCTTCCTCATGGCGTGACGCGCGGTGGGATTGTCCAGGAGCTCGATTGTTTTTACGGCGATCGCTCCCGGGTCATCAAAGGGAACAAGCGCGCCGCGCTCGTCGTCCAGCAGCTCGATGGCGTGCAAGTACGGCGTCGATATGATCGCCTTGCCGGCGCTCAGCGCATAGGCGAGCGTGCCGGAGACGACTTGCGATTTGTGTTTATATGGCGTGATGTAAATATCCGCCGCGCCAATGAGTTCCACCAGTTCCTGCGGGCTCACAAAACGATTGCGGAAGATTACGTTGGCTTCCACCCCCAGCTCCTTGGCCAGGTTCTGCAAATAACTTCGGTATTTGTCACCCTCATGCCGAAGGACGTGAGGATGGGTTACTCCGGAAATCATATAAACAACCTTGCCGTAGTGCCGGAGGATCTCCGGGAGCGCTTTGATCACATTTTCGATGCCCTTGTTCGGCGACAATAGGCCGAACGTGAGCAAGACGACTTTACCTTCTGTTCCAAACGCGTCTTTGTAGAAAGTGGGATCCGTAAAAGGCAAATCGGGGATGCCGTGCGGAATTAGATCGATCTTTCCGGGAGGCACGTGGAAGACTTCCGCCAAAATGTCGACGGATTGCCGGCTCATGACGATGAGGCGGTCGGAGATCGTGGCAATTTCCGTCATCACCCGGCGTTGCTCAGGATTGGGCTCGCGGAGAACGGTGTGCAGCGTCGTAACCACGGGCATTTGCAGGCGGCGGAGCAGCTCCAGGATATTGCTGCCGGCAGGCCCGCCAAAAATTCCGTATTCGTGCTGCAGGCAAACCAAATCGATGTTGCTGAAATTCAAAAAGTCGGCGGCCTGCCGGTACGAGGAGGGATTGTCTTCGGACAATTCGAATCGCACACGCTCCGGGTAGCTGTATCCCTCTGAGGTGTCGTTGACCGGCAATGCCAGTAGCTCGATCGCGCCGTACTCGGCGTGAATGGCATCGCAGAGATCCGTCGTAAACGTCGCAATTCCGCATTTGCGCGGCAGATAGTTTCCAACAAACGCGACTCTGCTCGGGAGCGCCGGTAGAGCGGGCACAGGCATTCGAATCGCCAATTTCTCTTCGACGATGAGCGAAGTCAAATCAAGCCGTTCAATAGTCTCGGAGGGGGAGATGATATTCGGCAGCGACATTAGAATTCCTCAAGATTGCTCTTTCACTTGAACCGCAGGCCGCTTTCATGGCCCGGTGCCGGGTGGAAAATCCGTCACTTTGGGGGCGACGCGAATGCGCCGATGGCACAGGCCATGTTTGCGCTGGCTCATCGTCAGATTTCCGCTGGATGGGGGATGAGCCGAAGCAAGAAAATATCCCCCATCAAGATAGCAGCTTGGAAGTTCGACTTATGTGCCGTTCAGCACACTTCCCTCCATCTGCCACCTTGAAATGAGACTACAAGGAACGAAGTTACGAAGAAGTTGATGTGACTGACACCGACCCTTAGAGGCTGCGCAGGAGTTTGTAGAGTTCGTTGGCAGCTCCGAAGTCCGCTTAGAGTTCGCGTGGGCGAGTCTTTTGCGGAGGTTGTCGAGACGCAGGTGGAGATTGTCCTGACGCGCCGCTTACTTCTCTTTGAACTGGGAGGGGAGTTCCATTCTAGCCCGATTCTCAGGGGAAAAGGCGGCTTGGGTCTCTTCGTTGGTGCTAGGAAGTTTTTCCGGGTGATGGATGAAGTAAAGGAAGAATGCGCGCATGTCAAAAGGTGCGCCTGCAAATTCCCTAAAGGCTGCGGGGAGCGGAGGGCCGCCGGGGCTGCCTGCCGGAGGAATATGCTCGGGAAGCCTGACGGCGTACATGCTGCCACCGCCGAGGGATTCGTGAGGATACTGCATCAGCCAGAGACAGTTATGGCTGTCCTGAATCATGTTAGCGGAGACGGCAACCCATTGGCCTTCATCCGAAGCGGAAGGTCTCTGGCAATCCCAGAACTCCGATTGTGGCACGGTCGCAGTGGCGTCCGTGAGGCCATAGCTATCCATGCCAATTCTCGGCAGGCCATGTTGATCAACGAAGCGTTTTACTTCAGGGAGGGATTGATCCCAATCGACATTGGAATCACTCATCAGGGAATAAAGAGGTCGCCCAAAGGAGAGCGCGTTGACATAGGGGAAATAGTACGGATATGCGCGGATGGCCGAAAACAAACAACTCACGGCCAAGAGCGCAGTTAGTCCGGTCAAGACGCGCGCCGTGGCCGGGATAGTAGAAAAAAACTGCCCGATCATCCGCAGAAGCGGCGCCAGAAGAAGAATCAGCAGCACCATAGGAACAGTGAAATGACGGATGCTGATGGTGAGGCGGCTTAACAAGCAAAAAGCGGTAAAGACGATTAAGGAAACCCACACCGCGCGCCAATACGCTGGGCCTTCCGGTGAGATCGCTGGCTGCTCTGCTGGGACGAGCCGCTTTCTGCCAAGAGTGACGAGGACGGCCAGCGCCAGCAGGGCGAGAAAGCCAAGCGCAGATTTCAGGACAAAAACCACGGGAAAGTAGAACCAAATGCCGTGGGAATATGCATGTCCGAGCAGGAAAGTCGGCCGGCTTCCACCGATGAGGACGAAGAAAACTCCACTTAGATAGAGTAAAGGCGGCATTAGGATACGGCGGAGGAGCAACGCGCCGGGGCCATGACCGAGGCGTTCGAGAGCGCCGGTGGGTTGATGCCAGGAAAAAACAAAGTAGAAAGCGTAAACGGCGAGGCCAGCCCACAGGATTCCCCAAAGGCTGGCGCGCCGGCGTGGCTTGCGCCAGAGGCGTGCATCCAGCTTGGTGACGGGCTGGCCGGGGAGAGGACGCCAGCGCGTGCTTAAAGCAAACGCGACAAAGACGAAAAGCAGAATGCCTGCCGTGAACTTCGAGAGAAGCGCGCCTGCCAGACTCAGGGCAAACCAAAAGGTGTTCTTCTTGCTTGGTTCATGCCACAGGTCGGCGAATCTCCATATCGTCAGCAAAGAAAACAGTGTGACGGCCAGGTCAGTGTGAACAAGGGGGCCGAAGGCAAGGAAGGCGGGCGTGCTGGCGTAGATGCAAAGGCAAAGCAGGCCACCCCAGGGGCCACCCAGTCGGTGGGCGTAGACGAATAGAATCCAGCCCAATAGCAGCGTCAGAAGCAACATCGGGAGACGGGCCCACATCAACGTGGTCACTGGGTCATTCCATTTGTTGAGGAGCCAATCGCCAAAGACCCACTGGCTGAGAAAGGCTGGAAAGAACTGCTCGCCGTTTTTCCAGGAGGCATGGGAATAGTCCGCGTGGACTCCACGCAGAACCAGAGGCAAAGCCGCCAGAACCTTGGGAAGAGGGGGATGCTCGGGATTGAGCCGCAAATCGAGCTTCTGCAGATAACTGACGCCGGCGCCGATGTGAGCCACTTCATCAATGGTGACGGACTCGCGCAATGCAGCGCCACCGGCAAGGATCGCCATGAACGTCAGCAACATCCCGGCTGCAAGGGAGAATAAACCGGAGTGCCTGGATTGTAGACGGTCGTTGTCGCGCGGCTGCATAGCGCCCGTGGAAGCCCCGCCCTTTCCGGACCCGATTCGAGAATGCGGATTTCGATTGAACCAATTAGGGAAGATAGTACCTCAGAAGCGAGATTAGAACATGCCGTCGCGATGAGAATAACGAACGACGAGCATACTCTTTTTTGTCCCCCGGAAAACTTGCCGAAGCCTATCTGCAGGACGCAAAGAATCAGAGGCTGCGAAGAAGTTTGTAGAGTTCGTTGGCGGCGTCGAAGTCCGCTTCGAGTTCGCGAGAAGCAAGTTTTTCCCGCAGGTCGTCGAGCCGCCGGGCGAAAAGGTCTAGCGCGGCGGAAAGCACTTCCTGGTTGGTAAGCACGATGTCGCGCCATGTGGAATACGGGCTGCCCGCAAGGCGCAGCGAATCGCGCAGACCGGGACCGGCAAGCGTGATGGGGAGGCCGTTTTCGTCGAGGCGGTCGTAAAGAAATCCCGCAAGCGCGACGGCGGCGAGTTGCGGCAGATGCGAGGCCAGCCCAACAGCATAGTCATGCTGCTGCGCGCCGAGCCACAGCGGACGCGCCCCAATCTTCTCGAGAATCTTCACAAACGCGGAGACGCGTGGGTCTTCCTGTTGCGAAGAAGCGCCGATTAGCGCATAGGTGCTCTCGCGGAAAAGATCGGCATGAGCATGCGCGATTCCGGAAAGTTCCCTCCCGGCCATCGGATGGCCTCCCAGGAAAAACGGCCCTCGCTCAGCCGGAAATAATTCCGCCGCAGCTTGGGTGATGCGGACCTTAGTGCTGCAAGCGTCGGTGACCAGTGTGTGAGAAGGTGCATGACGCGCGATTTCCGGGAGAAGGTCGATGGTCGGGGCAATGGGAAGCGCAATGTAGATTAAATCGGCATTTCGAAGGGCTGGCGCCAATTCGCCGGAGAAGGCTTCATCGATAGCGCCTCGATTCTGCGCTTCGCGAACGACGTCGGCGCGATCCCATCCGGAGACGTGCATCTCCTTCGTGTACTTGCGGAGTGCTAGCGCAAACGACCCGCCGATCAAGCCGGTGCCGAGGATCGTTATCCGCGAGATGAGATGACCGGCCGTCATGGATCAGGCGATGCGGCGGCCGATGGCAGGAGCGATGATGCGCAGTTCGCCCATGAGCTGGGCGAATTGGCCGGGCTCGAGCGATTGCGCGCCGTCGGAAAGCGCATGGTCGGGATCGTTGTGCACTTCGATGAGCAAGCCGTCGGCGCCCGCGGCGACGGCAGCACGCGCCATGGGCGCAACTTTGTCCCGGCGTCCGGTGCCGTGCGAAGGATCGGCAAGCATCGGTAAGTGAGAGAGTTTCTTGATGACCGGGATGGCGGCGATGTCGAACGTGTTGCGCGTATACGTTTCGAACGTGCGGATCCCGCGCTCGCATAAAATGACGCTGAAATTTCCCCCCGCGAGGATGTATTCCGCGCTCATCAATAGTTCTTCCATGGTGGCGGACATGCCGCGTTTCAGCAAAACAGGTTTGCGAATTTCGCCCAACGCGCGAAGCAAATAATAGTTCTGCATGTTGCGCGCGCCGACCTGAAATATGTCCACATACCCCATCATCATCTGAATCTGCGAAGCGTCCATCACTTCGCTGATGGTGAACAGCCCGAATTTGTCGGCGGCCTCGCGCATGAGCTTGAGCCCCGGCTCGCCCATGCCCTGAAACGCATAAGGTGAAGTGCGCGGCTTAAAGGCGCCGCCTCGCAATATTTTCGCGCCTGCTTTGGCGATGCTTTCCGCCACAGAAAAGATTTGTTCGCGTGATTCCACCGAACAAGGCCCCGCCGCAACGGCCACTTCCGGCCCACCGATTTTCACGCCACGCCCGAGATCGACGACCGTGCCTTCCGGCTTGAACTGCCGGCTGGCCAGCTTGAACGGCTGAGTGATTCGCATAACCTCGCGCACGCCTTCGAGCAATTCGAAGTCGCGATGATCGAAGTCGCGGTGGACGCCCACCGCGCCGAGAACCGTATGCGATTCCCCCGTCGAGCGATGGACATTGAACCCGCTGCCGACCAATCGGTCGATCACATGCTGGATTTGGGCGTCAGTGGCCCCTTCTTGCATCACGATAACCATGGGCTTTGCCTGCTCTCCTGGACCTTTCCGGTAGTGACTGGAAAATGGCCGGTTTTATTTCGTGTCTTTTTCCGCTCCGTTGCCGGAATGCATGGCGTCGCGTTCGGCGGCGCGCGCTTCGTCGATGATGCGTTCGAACAAACGGCGAATCGCCGCGTCCGTCAGCGGCCCGGAATTGTTGGTCTCGGCGTTCGTCAGTACCTCGTTCTCGCGGTCCGGCTGGTACAGCGGAATTTTCGCCGCTTGCTTGAGCTTGCCGATTTCCAGAGCGCATTGCGAGCGCGCGTTCAAGAGTTCCACCAGTTTCTTGTCGATCTCATCGATGCGGCGCCGCCAATCACTCAAGTTCATGGCGCCACCTCGCGCCTCGAAAGGCCGTGACGTGCGGCTTCCTTGAGCGCGCGTATTCTGGCGCCGAGCGACGCAGCAGCATCCTCGATGGATTGCGCTTTCTCGATTTCAGAGACCAGCGCGGAGCCGACCACGGCGGCGTCCGCGAGTCCACCAAGAACGGAAACGTGCCCGGGCAGCGAAATGCCAAACCCGACCGCGATCGGAAGCTGTGTGGCTTTGCGAGCCCGCCGGAGAAGAGCGGGCAAATCGTCCGGTAGAGCATCTTTTGCACCGGTGACGCCGGTGCGAGAAATGAGATAGAGAAATCCAGAAGAACATGCGGCGATCTTCGCAAGCCGTTCGTCAGTGGAAGTGGGAGCGCCAAGGAAAATCGTGTCGAGATGGTGCTCCGCGAGGATCCGGCGATACTCTTCCGATTCTTCCGGAGTCAGGTCGGTAGCAAGGACGCCATCGGCGCCAGCCGACGCCGCGACAGACGCGAATTTTTCCAGGCCCATCTGCAGCATCGGATTGTAGTAGCTGAAAAGCACGAGAGGAACCTGGCTGGATTGGCGAATGCGGCGAACGAGATCGATGACGCCGGCAAGCGTGGTGCCAGATTTCAGCGCGCGTTCGGAAGCACGCTGGATCGTAGGGCCATCGGCAAGCGGATCGCTGAACGGCACCCCGAGTTCGATGACGTCAGCACCTGCTTCGGCAAGGGCGAGAACGAATTTCAGTGTGGCATCGAGCGATGGATCGCCCGCCGTGATGTAAGCGATGATGCCGAGTTCACCCGATGTCCGCAGTTTGGCGAAGCGTTTGGAAATGCGGGTCGAATTGGCGGTCACTACGGTCATTATCTTTAGGGAAGAAAGATTAGAGCAGGCGCGAGTAAGTGTCCATGTCCTTGTCGCCGCGGCCGGAGAGGTTGAGGATGACGAGGCCGTTGCCTATTTTGGGGATGCGCTCGATCAGTCCAGCGATGGCGTGTGCGGATTCGAGCGCCGGGATGATCCCTTCGGTGCGCGAGAGCAGGCGCGCCGCGTCGAGCGCAGCTTGATCGGAGACGGCGGAATATTCGGCGCGGTGTTGATCGGCGAGCCAGGCGTGTTCGGGGCCTATGGCGGGATAGTCGAGGCCAGCGGAAATAGAATGCGTCGTGGCAATCTGGCCGTCTTCGTTCTGCAGAACGTAAGTGTAGGTGCCCTGGAGCACGCCGGGACGTGCGCCCGCAAATCCTTGCGCGGCACCGAGGCGCGCGGCGTGTTCGCCGAGCTGGCCGCCGCGGCCGCCAGCTTCAATGCCGATCATTTTCACGTCTGCGTCGCGGAGAAATTGATGGAAGAGGCCGATGGCGTTCGAACCGCCGCCAACGCACGCGATTAAATGCGTGGGAAGCCGCTTTTCAGCAACAAGAATCTGCTCGCGCGCTTCCCGGCCGATGACGGACTGAAAATCACGAACCATCGTCGGATAAGGATGCGCGCCGAGCACGGAGCCGAGAAGATAGTGCGTAGTGCGCACGTTGGTGACCCAATCGCGCATGGCTTCGTTGATGGCGTCTTTGAGCGTACGGCTGCCGGACTCGACGCCGATAACTTGCGCGCCGAGCATGCGCATGCGCGCCACATTCAGCGCCTGCCGCGCCATGTCCTCCGTGCCCATATACACGACGCATTCGAGCCCGAAATGCGCGGCAGCAGCGGCGGAAGCGACCCCATGCTGGCCTGCGCCCGTCTCCGCGACGATGCGCGGCTTGCCCATTTTCACCGCGAGCAAAGCCTGGCCGATAGCGTTGTTGATTTTGTGCGCCCCGGTGTGCAGCAGATCTTCGCGCTTGAGATAAATGCGCGGCCCGCCGAGTTTTTCGGTGAGGCGTGAAGCGAATTGCAGCGGCGTAGGCCGTCCCGCAAAATTCTTCAGCAGATCATGGAACTGACCTTGAAATGACGCATCCGATTTCGCCAGCTCGTACGCGCGCTCCAATTCGAACAGCGGCACCATCAACGTCTCAGGAACATAACGCCCGCCATAGGGCCCAAACCGTCCCGCAGTCGTCGTCGGCGATTGTAGAATCGAGCTCATCCCTTATCTTTTGACTTCGATTTTCTGCTTTCTGATTTCTATTTTCTGCCGCAACGTTATTTCCGCTCGCCGCGCCGCACTTCCTGAATAAATTCGCGCAGCAGCCCGTGATCTTTCTTTCCCGGCTTCGATTCGATTCCGCTGGCGACATCCACGGCGTAGGGCCGCACGATGCGCACCGCCGCGGCAACATTTTCGACCTTCAGCCCGCCAGCCAAAATGATACGGTGACCAGTAGCCGCACGCTGGGCGAGGTCCCAGTCCGTCGAATGGCCCGTACCGCCATATTGGCCTGTATGGGCGGCGTCAAACAGAAAGGCAAAGGCGCCGGGATACGCATCGAGACTCTCTATTTGAAAATCCGGCTCGACTCGAAAAGCTTTAATGACCGGGCCAGTGCGCGCGACTTCCGCAACAATTTCGGGTGTTTCATCGCCGTGAAGCTGCGCCGCATTGAGCTTCAATGATTTGCAACGCTCGGCAACCTCTTCCGGCGACGCATTCACGAAGATGCCCACGGCCTCCACCTTTTTGGGGAGTTGCGGCCGGATTTTTGCTGCTTCCGCTTCGCTGATATAGCGTGGACTCTTTTCGTAGAAATTGAAGCCCAGCAGATTCGCGCCGGCATCAATGGCGGCAAGGGCATCGGCGGCGTTCGTAATCCCGCAAATTTTCACTCGGACCATGGGGCCTTATTCCTTTTTCGTCGGGACACCGAGCAGAGCAGAAAGAGCGGCAGCGGGATCCGGGGACAGCATGAGATGTGTGCCAATGAGAAACGCGTCGAACCCAGCCGCGCGAAGTTTTGTCAGATCGTCGTGGGTGCGCAGCCCGGATTCGCTGACGGCGATGCAATCGTCGGGAATATGTTCGATCAGTTCGAATGAAGTTTCAATCCGAGTCGTAAGCGTCTTGAGATCACGGTTATTCACTCCAACAATGCGTGCGCCGGCGCGAAGGGCACGGTCGAGTTCTTCGCCAGAGTGAACCTCGACGATTGGCTCCATGCGCAGCTCGCGGCCCAGCGTCAAGAGGTCACGAAGCAATCCGTCCTCGAGCGTGGCGACGATCAGCAGATAACTGTCAGCATCGTTCGCGCGCGTTTCCCACACCTGCCACGGATCAAAAATAAAATCCTTGCGAAGTACCGGAAGTTTTATCGCCTTGCGCGCGTCGCGAAGATTCTTTAGCGATCCACGAAAAAACTCTGCTTCCGTGAGGACAGAAAGCGCGGAAGCTCCTGCGGATTCGAAAGCCTGCGCAAGGGCAACCGGTTCGAACGGATCGCGCAACACTCCGCGCGAGGGAGAAGCCGGCTTAAGCTCTGCGAGAATGTTCAGTCCGTCGCGGCAGAGGGCCGCGGAAAAATCGCGCAGCGGCGTCGCCGCTTTCACGCCATACTTTAGCGCGGTCTCCGGCAGCACGCGCTTGCGGTGATCCACTTCGGCGCGGCGTGCTTCGAGAATGCGGTCCAGCACGCTTCCGGTGTTGGCTTGAGCACACATTTCGATATCTTTGTATGCTAGGGGTGCACGGAAAGAGAGTCAAATCCGGAGAAGCGATGGGACACGGAGAAAAGTACGGAGCATTGCTGGAGGCGATTGCGCAGGAAGCCGATGCGATCGCCATGCGATACTTTCGCGCGGAGGAGCTGCGCGTGGATCGCAAGGGTGACGGAACGGCGGTGACGCAGGCAGATCGAGACGTGGAAGAAATGGCGCGCGCAAAAGTGGCCGCGAGCGGATTGGCACTCGATGTCCTTGGCGAAGAGATGGGCGGCGCCGATTCGAATGCGGCCAGCAAGTCGGGTCGCGCGCGAATGATCATCGATCCAATCGATGGCACGGAAGAATTTTCGCGCGGCATTCCAACCTTCGGAACGCTGATGGGCGTTGAACTCAACGGCGAAATTGTCGCCGGAATGGCCAGCGCGCCGGCACTCGGCGCCCGCTGGTGGGCGTATCGCGGCGAAGGCGCTTACCGCAATGGCAGGCGCATTCATGTTTCCAACGTGGATTCTCTGAGCCGAGCGATGATTTTCACGACTGGCACAGGGCCAAAGAAAAATCCCGCGATGCGCGCAAAACTTCGTTTGCTGGCCGACACAGCGAAAAATGGCCGCGCGATCGGCGGATTCTGGCAGCACATGCTGGTCGCCGAAGGCTCGGTGGAGGTTGCGGTGGACCTGACCTCGCAGGCGTGGGATCTGGCGCCGCTGGGAATCATCGTGGAGGAAGCCGGCGGGCGTTCAACAAACGTGCAAGGCGAGCGAACAATCTATTCTGGAGAACTTGTCAGCACAAACGGTAAGTTGCACGACGAAGTTCTGAAAATCCTGTTCTAAAGCTGGCTTTTCTGCGGGTGTTTCGCTTGCCAATTTGGATGTTTCCTCCCTAGCGGGCAAAGTCTAGCTTTTCGTGGCACAAAAAATTTGGAGTCCTATCGTGGAGGTTGTCTGATGGACCTTCGAGTGCAGGCGGAGAAAGCCGAAAAATTCCGGAAGCTGCACCACGGCCCGCGAATGCTGCTGCTCCCGAATGCGTGGGATGTGGCCAGCGCGCGAATTCTTGAGGAATGCGGGCACCCTGCAATCGCCACCACCAGTGCGGGGATCGCTTATTCTCTGGGCTATCCGGACGGCCAGCACATCTCGCGCGGCGAGATGCTCGATGTCGTGGGCCGCATCGCGCGCGCTGTCCGCATTCCAGTCACCGCGGACTTGGAGGCGGGCTACGGCACCACCGTCAAAGAAATGGCGGAAACGGTGAAAGCAGCCATCGAAGCCGGCGTGATCGGAATGAATTTCGAGGATGTGACCGGAGACGACGAGAGCTCGCAAGTCGCTGTCCCGCTTCAGGTGGGGAAAATCCGCGTCATTCGTGAGACGGCCGCATCTCTCGGCGTTCCCTTCGTGTTGAACGCGCGCACAGACATTTATTTGATGCCCATCGGGCCTGAAGCTACGCGGCTCGAGCGTACCGTCGAACGTTTGCGCGCCTATCGCGACGCGGGAGCGGATTGCCTGTTTGCGCCCGGGCTCTACGATCGGGACACCATCGCCAAGCTGGTGAAAGCCGTGGAAGCTCCGCTCAACATTCTGGCAACGCCTGCGTGTCCGCCGCTCGCCGAGTTGGAAACAATCGGCGTGGCCCGTGTCAGCGCAGGCTCGGGTATCATGCGCGCCGCGATGGGAGCCGTGCAGCGCATTGGAAAAGAAATGCTGGAAGCGCGCTCCCTCGATGCGATGTTCGCCGGGGCTACTCCTTTTATCGAGTTGAAACGGATGATGACGCGCCAACCATCCTAGGCTCATGCCTGAACAAATTTCACAACTTCGTATCTTGAGCGAGGAAATCATTTCGTGCCGGAAGTGTCCGCGGCTGGTGAAGCATCGCGAAAAAATGGCGCGGGAAAAGCGGCGCGCGTATCGCGATTGGACGTACTGGGGCAAGCCGGTCCCAGGCTTCGGAGATGCGCAAGCGCAACTCTTGATTCTGGGACTCGCGCCCGGGGCGCATGGATCAAATCGCACGGGACGAATGTTCACCGGAGACCGCTCCGGCGATTTTTTGTACGCCGCGCTGCACAAAGCGGGTTTTGCGAATCAGCCCACTTCCCTGCACCGCGATGACGGATTGCAACTCCACAATTCGTACATCAGCGCGACGTGCCGGTGCGCTCCGCCCGACAATAAGCCACTGCCGAAGGAAATCGCGAATTGCCGCGGCTACCTGGAGCGCGAGATTGAGATCTTGAAACCAAAAGCGGTCCTAGCTCTGGGCAAGATTGCGTGGGACGCGTATCTCGAGCTCTTGAAACGCCGCGGCGCGATCTCTTCGCGCGCTCTCTACAAATTCGCGCACGGCGCCGAAGCGGAAGTGGCTCCTGGAACGCCGCGTTTGTTCGGCGTTTACCACCCGAGCCAGCAAAATACGCAGACTGGGCGCGTTACCCCTGCGATGTACTCTGCGGTTCTACGACGGATCCGGCGATTCCTCGATAGCTAGCCTTCTCAAATCTAATTCACACGAAGAGAGTGTCGGAATTCACTTGCGGTTCTATGGCGGGAACGGGCGACAGTAGCATACACGCTCGCCCGAGACTGTCGTGATATCTCTCCAAGTAGCTGCAATTTCAATCTGTTGCGGACGCCGTAAGAGGCTGGGAATGGTGCGCCAGGTGCATTTACCGCCTGTGCAGCATTCGGCGGGAGGAGAGCATGAGAAGAGTGAAGACTGGATTTGGGGCGGCGGTGATCGCGATATTGGCGATGAGCCTAGCACCGGTGATTGTGAGCAGGGCGCAGGAGCCGGGGACGGCGCCGCCGGAGCAGAAGGCTCACAAGGCGGATGGGGAGCGGCATGGGTTGCCGCTGGAGACGTATGCGGTGGCGCCGGGAACGAAGTTTCTGGTGCGGCTCGAAGAAGAGTTGGGGACCAAGGGAACACAAGAAAACTCCAAGTTCAAAGTTCGGACGCTGGAGCCGCTGGAAGCAGGTAGCGGGATCTACCTGCCGTCCGGAGCGGAGATTGATGGGCATATCAGCCATGTGGAACCAGCGGGTGTGGCAGGCCGGGCGAAGCTCTGGCTAACGTTTGATGAGATTCATACCAAGTTCGGGTCTCTGCCGATCGTGGCGGAGGTGGTGAGCGTGCCTGGGGACCACAGCGTGAGGCCCGGGCCGAGCAAAGAAGGGCTGATCGAAGGGCGATCGAGCACGCAGCAGGACGCGGCCCAGTCGGCCGCGGCTGGGGCGGCGATTGGCGCGGTGAAAGGTGTAAAGGACAAAGACAAGAAGGAAGCGGCCGAGGGGGCTGCGCTGGGGGCGCTCACGGCATATCTGATGGAGTCGGGGCGCGGGCATGAGTTGAATCTGCCCAAGGGCGCAAAGCTGGAATTGGAACTGGAGCGCGCGCTCTATCTCGTGAAGGAGTAGGGCGGAACATGGGTAGCTTGTCGGTTCTCCTCCTTCCTGGGTGACTGGACGCTAGCTGACTGGCCGTGGTCCCCACCCCCCACTTTTCTGTAAGTGTTGCATCTAAAGGACTTAGCCATTGCGCAAACCCTTTAGAATCAACACTTACGGAGCGCCGTGGAAGTGTTGATTTTAAAGAAGCTACAGCTAGAAACGAAATGACTGAGGTGGTCGCCAAAAAGAAAAGCGGCAGCAAGGCTGCCGCACTCCAAAAAGGGATATACCCAAGGGTTAATATACCGTGAGGGTTAACGCAGGTCAAGGAAAATGCGGGCTGGGGCAAGGTGGCCGAGACGCACCGGCGAAGGGGCAAAGCGATTCCTATGAACGTGTCCACATGCTTCGCTTCTGCCATGCTCGTCATCCTTTTATTCGCCCAGGTTGATCCTGCGGTCGGGGATTCTCCCCCTCAAATGCAGTTGAAGACGTATGCCTTACCTGAGGGCACTCAATCCGCTGACGTCTCACCGGATGAACAGTCGGTTGCCACGGTGGCCTTAAGAAAGCTGGAAGTAGCGGATTCTGAAAAGAGAACGATTGTGCACATTGTGCAGCTCTGGAATTTCAAAGAAGGCAAGCAGCTAGCAGAGTTCACCGCGCAACAGCCGGAAGTAAGGGTAGCTCCCAAGGGCTACCATTTGGACCGATCTCGAACCGAGCCAATTGTTCGATTTTCGCCGGACGGAAGCTTAGTTGTTGCCCTGATAGATCGGACGATTCACGTCCTGCGCGCTGCAGACCTCGCAGAACTTCGAGCCATTCCCCTTGAAGCCCCAGATAATGTGACGCGAACTGGTCTTAGTGGCGGAGCGATCGTGCACGAGTCCTCTGCGCGCGCCATGGAGTTATCTCCGCGCGGGGAAATCGTGGCCGTTCTCTGGATCAGCGAAATGATACACGGCAAAATCCAACTATACGACTTGTCATCCGGAAAAAGCGTATCGAGCTGGGATACACCTCAAGGCTGGATATACTTCACAAAGGGCATCGAGTGGCACCCCATGGGAAAACTGCTTCTTATTGCAATTCCGAATGAGAGTCCCTGTTCATCGCCAGACAATCGGCCAGACATTTTTGCGTTCGATGTCGATACCGGAGCCATCAAGCACAAATTCGCAACGGGGTTGCTAACGGCGAGTATCGCGGTGACTGCGGATAGTCGTGTGCTTGCCGCGGACAGCAACTGCCTTGGAGTCTTCAGAAATCGCGACCCGAAACTCAAGGTATTTGATCTCCTTAAGGGTAAGCGCTTGCTCGATGTATCCGGAAGGGGAACAGGAGTTCGCTATTCGGTGTCGGCTTCCGCCGATGGATCTCGCTTCCTGGCATTTACGGGAATCATGAAGACAAAGTTCGACTGGTCCGATGCCGTTTCTTACGACAAAGTGGTTGATGAGACATTTTCAGTTTGGAATCTAACGAGCTGCGAAGGAATCGTGACCTCGCAGAATATCCCCGGATTGAAAGAGTCGGAGCTTAGGCTGAGTTCAAAAGGCAAATACGCAGTCTCCTATGGCAAAGCATCGTTTGTGTACGAGTTGCCGTGACGTGATTCCCAAGAATCGACGGGCCACCCCTTCTGGTGAATAGACTCTCCTTCACAATCTGCCCAAGATTCGGATGAACCAGTTTGGAATGCGGGAACTTGGCAAGGCGCGAGTGGCTTGTTACAGTCGAGGTGTCCAGCAAATCTGACAGCTAGGCAGTAGGAAAAGCGGGAGCAAGCTCCCGCACTCCAAAGAGCAAGGCGAAGAGAGGCCTAGAGCCATGGGCGAAGAGACACGGGCGGCGGTGCGGGCCGTGGAGACGATGGAGCGGAAGGACCGCGTGCTGATTGTCGAGGATGAAGACAATGCGCGCAAGGGCTACGAGCAGCTGCTGCAGCGATGGGGCTGCGATGTGCTGGGCGTGGGGACGGCGGAAGAGGCGCTGGCGAAATTTGCGAGCTACCAGCCGGACACGCTGATTGCCGACGTGGAATTGCCGGGGATGAACGGGCTGGACCTGCTCAAGCAACTAGGGCCGGAATTGTACGACGTGCCGGCGATCATCATCACGGGCAAAGGGAGCGAAGAGCGCGCGGTGGCGGCGATCGAAGCGGGAGCCTTCTGGTACATCGAGAAGCCGCTGAAGGGGCCAGTGCTGCACGCGCTACTGGACCGCGCGCTGAGCAAGGCGCGAGCGGCGCGGGAACTGGCGGTGCTGCAGCGGCAACTGCGGCAAGCGGGCAAGCTGGGCGACCTGGTGGGCGGGTCCAAGCCGATGCAGGAAGTGATGCGCATCGTGGAGATGGCAGCGCCGAGCTCAGCGTCGGTGCTGATTACGGGCGAAACGGGATCAGGCAAGGAGATCGTCGCGCGGACGATTCACAAGCTTTCGCCGCGG
>Ga0210384_10000406_pt1 | contig 65827 bp, 52 predicted proteins | sample IncBWH2MmetaG_FD_160574 | JGI IMG/M metagenome (GOLD analysis project Ga0210384, IMG submission 160574) | Forest soil microbial communities from Barre Woods Harvard Forest LTER site, Petersham, Massachusetts, United States - Inc-BW-H-2-M | ecosystem: Environmental > Terrestrial > Soil >... | reverse complement strand
CAGCGCTGAAGCGCGTCCGTCAGACCGCAAAAAAGACCGAAATCAACCGCAACAACCGTTCCCGCGTGCGCGGTGTGCTGCGCAAGATGCGCGAAACCGTCGCCGCAGGCAACAAAGAAGCCGCCGAAAAACAGTTCCGCGAGACCGTCTCCGCTCTCGATAAGGCGATCCAGAAGGGTGTCCTGCACAAGAACACCGCCGGACGCTACAAGAGCCGCCTGGCCGCGCACGTCAAAGCGATTAAATAACTGCGAACTTCGCCTCTGGGTCTGTAGAGACCGCGTGAGATCTTCTCTTTCGCCCCTATAGGGCGAGCTTGTTCCCATTTCTGCCCACGGCTTACGCCGTGGGCTCGGTTCCTAGGCCGCTTGCAGTCGGCCCCGCGATTCCACGTCCACCTGACCGTCTGAGCTATTGCAAGTGGCAGATTCGCCACGTTGCTCCAACCTACAGATATTCACGCGCCGTTCTACACCCTCATTTTGTTCCATGTTTGAACAAGCTGCGCGTATTTGCTTGCACGTTGTGCGGGTTGCTTCGATAATGCGTGTACTGTGCTGTTACGCCATTTTTGAGGTTTTATGCCCCTTTCGCGCCGCCCGTTCTTTCGGACCCTCTGCCTGCTGTTTTTTTGCACTCTGGCCGCGTGTTTTCTGGCCACACCCTGGTGTTCAGCAGAGGACTGGCCTCCTATCGATCCTGCTGACCTGGCGCTGAAAAGCATCCCACAACAGCCCGGAGCGCCCGCTGTCATCCTTCTCCGCCAGGAGAATGACGATGACCCCATGCACTACCATTCCACCTATGAACGGATCAAGATACTGACGGAAGCAGGCCGCGAATACGCCAATGTTGAGCTGCCGTACAGCCGCAAGAATTTCACAATTGGCTCAATTAGCGGACGTACCATCCATGCCGATGGCTCTATTGTGCCCTTTGAGGGCAAGCCGTTTGACAAGACTGTAGAAAAAGGGCGGGGCTTCCGCTACAACGTCAAGGCATTTACGTTGCCCGACGTTCAGGTCGGCAGCATCATCGAGTACCGCTACAGCCTCCGCTACGATGACAACAGCTTTTATTCGCCGGAATGGGAAGTACAGCGTAATCTTTTCCAGAAACAGGCTAGCTTCAAGTTTGTTCCCTACCAATTCACTTCTTCTTCGACCTATCTAACGATCGGCCATGGACGAATCGCCGACCGCGTTTCCTGGACATACTACGTAACGAAAGACAGCCAGCCCAAACTGATGACGACCCCTCTAAAGAGCTGGGCTGAGATGACCATGTCGGATATTCCTCCCTGGATCGAGGAGCCGTATTCGCCGCCTGCCCGTCCCATGAAAATGCGCGTGAACTTCTACTACACCGACGGCTCGAAACCGGAAGACTACTGGAAAACTGAAGGTAAGTACTGGAACAAAGAGGTCGAGGGCTTCCTTGATCACAAAAAGGACGCCGAGGAAGTCCTAGCAAAAATCCTCGCGCCCAGTGACACTCCCGACCAAAAAGTCCACAAGATCTACACGTTCGTGACCCAACTGGAGAACCGCAGTTACATCCCTGCCCGCGTTGCGCAGGAAGAACACGCTCTCGGGATTAAGCCCATCAAGAATGCGGGGGATGTGTTGCAACAGCGAGGTGGCGATCACGACGATCTAAATCGTGTCTTCGCCGCGCTGGTCCGAGCGGCGGGTCTACCGGCGTGGATGATGAGGGTTCCGGACCGCACGGAGACTTTCTTTGACGAACATTACCTGAGCACGAGCCAGTTCGATGGGGAAATCGCCATCGTCGAGTTGAACGGCAAGGAAGTTTTTCTCGACCCTGGGACCAAGTACTGCCCTTACGGGATGTTGAACTGGCGCTATGCCGGCAATCGTGGCCTGCGCCAAAGCGCCAGCAAAGGCACGGAGTTTGGCCAAGCTCCGCTCTCCACATACAACGACGCCATGATCGAGCGCGTGGCTCGCGTCCAACTCACGGAGGAAGGCAAGTACGAAGGCACCTTCGCGATTTCATTCGTCGGCCTGGAAGCGCTCAACCGGCGACGCAGTGGAGGCCGCACCGACGACGAAGGCCGCAAGAAAGAGCTCGAAGAAGAAGCCAAGGGCTGGCTGCCAGCAGGCAGCGAAGTCGCCTTAACCAAGGTTCCTAAATGGGATGAAACGGAGTCATCGCTCACAGCCGAATTCAAGATCAGTGGTCCGCTCGCCACCAGCGCCGGCAAACGCTGGATGGTGCCGACCCACATGTTCGAGATCAACGAAAAGCCGAAGTTCCCATCCGCTCAACGTGTGAATGCGGTGTATCTGTACTACCCATATCGTGAGATTGACGAGGTTCACATCACGCTGCCTCCTAACCTCGAAGTGGAAAGCCTTCCACCGGACGACAACGTGAAGTTGGACTATGCGCTCTACAAAACCACACAGAAAATGGAATCGCCGGGGAAGTTGTTCTCCCGGCGGGACATGGTCATGGGGGGAATGGCGTTTCCCGTTACTGCCTATAAAGAGGTTAAGGACTTCTACGACAAGGTCAAGACTGGCGACGACCAGCCCGCACTCCTAAAGGCGGCCGCCCATGCGCAAGGCAATTAGAGCTGAATGCAGCCATGGCGAGCTAACGGAGAATTCCACTCAGGGGCTAAAGCCCGTATTCATTGTGGTGACAAATATCACCCTTCGGCTGCGCTCAGGGCAGGCTTCTGAAGCCGTGACCTACCCAAAACCATTTATGAAGACGTATCTAGTACGCTTGTGTCTTCTGCTCCTCACCTGTTGCTGCCCGCTGTGGGCAGTTTCTGTTCCGGATTGGGTACACCAGGCTGCCGGCCAAACTCTGCCGAGCTATGCGCCAGACACCAATGCCGTCGTTCTGCTAACGGACGAGAGCGACACGGTCTCCAATCCCGGCGAGTATGTGGAGCATTACCGTCATGTGGTTAAAATTCTGCGGCCGGACGGGCGTAATGAAGGCACACTTTGGGTTTATTTAGGGCACGGAGAAAAGCTTCTGTCGCTTCACGCATGGAGCATCGACAAGACCGGACGGGAGTACGAGCTCAAAGAAAAGGATTTCGCGGAACAAAGCCCCTATGACAACGAGGACTTCTACGACGATGTTCGTTATCGAACGGTGAAGGTACCGTCTCCGGATCCTGGAGCAGTGATCGCGCTCGAGTATGAAATTCGCCGCCACGCCTGGCGCAATCAGTTGCGCTGGATATTGCAGGAAGACATCCCAGTGCGAGAGAACAGGTTCAGCGTCGAGATTCCACGCGACTGGGAGTACAAGGCTGCCTGGTCGGGCAAGGCGGCCGTCGAGGCAATTGCCATGGGTGAAAACCGCTGGCAATGGACGAAGCGCGACCTGCCCGCGCTCGAAGAGGAACCAAAAATGCCTGCCTTCCTTGCCCTGTCCGACCGTATGGAGCTGGCGTTTTACATTCCTGGCGAGAACGCCACCAATTCGGGATCATGGAACGGGTTGGGCCGTTGGTATTCCGAACTCACCGCTGGTCGCAGAGCGCCGACCCCGGAAATTACAGACAAGGTCCGCCAGCTCACCGCAAACAAGACGGATTTCGACGGGAAGCTCCGGGCCTTGGCATCTTTTATGCAAAGCGACATTCGTTATGTCGCCATCGAGATTGGTATCGGCGGCTATCAGCCCCATCCGGCAAGCGATGTTTTTTCACACCGCTACGGCGACTGCAAAGACAAAGCCACTCTTCTCAGCAGCATGTTGGAGGAAACTGGAATCCGTTCAGAATACGTAGTCATTCATACAGAACGCGGTGTTGTGCAGCCGTTGATGCCCTCGATGTTGTTCAACCACGTAATTCTGGCCATTGAATTGCCAGCGCCTTCCAGCTCATCGAACACCGGCACAGCGAGCTATCACAGTATCGTCACCGCGAAATCGGGCAAGCGATACCTGATCTTCGACCCCACGGATACTTATACTCCCCTGGGAGAATTGCGCTCCGAACTGCAAGACACCAACGCGCTTCTGGTTACCGATTCCGGGGGTGAAATGATTCACACTCCGCTTCTTTCACCGGGAACCAACAGCCTGGCACGCACCGGACACTTCACCCTCGCTACCGACGGCTCGCTGAGCGGAGAGGTAGCAGAAACACGCAGCGGAGAGCACGCGTTCAATAGTCGTATATCCCTCAGCAGTGCCAGCGATAAGCAACGTACTGAACACTTCGAACGCTTTCTCGGGCGCTCACTCAAAGGCTTCACCTTGCAAAGCACGTCCATCCAACAACTCGATGACATCCAAAAAGATCTGCTCGTGAACCTTAAGTTCGAGGCCCCCGGCTACGCCCAGGTTCGCGGCCCTCTGATGCTGGTGCGGCCGCGCATTCTGGGCGAAAAGAGCTTCGACCTCGACCATCGCAAGCCGCGCCAGCACCCTGTGGAGTTTGACGGCACCTCGAAAGAAACCGACGTCTATGAGATCGAATTGCCTCCGGGCTACGCCGTCGACGACCTTCCCGAACCCGCAAAAGCCGATGTGGGCTTCGCCACCTACCAAAGCAGAATTGAAGTCATGGGATCGAAGCTGCGTTACTCACGGGAATATACGCGCCGCAATGTCGAGATCGGGCCCGAACGCATGCCCGACCTCCGCAAGTTTGAGGGGATCATAGGCGCGGATGAGGCTGCGTCGGTGGTGCTGAAGAAAATACCGTAAGGACGGCGGCACCCATAGCATTCGCTGGCGAGGCGCCCGCGCCATACGATCAAACCAGCAGTTCTTCCTGCTGCCAACCAACTTCCAGCTGGGGCGCGGACGACAAGTCCAGTACCAGCTTTTCCATTACCATACGGCGGCTTACGGGATTGGAACGTAACGCCAGATCAGCCTTTGCGATGAGCCGTATTCCTCGCGTCAACTCGCGTTTGGACTTGTAGCGGCGTGCCTGCTTGATGATGTCTTCCGCCGCAAACGGGGGCACTCGGAAGCCTTGCCACAGTGCCGCCCACAACATGCGCTGGTCGCGGACGTTGCGCTCCAGGATGACCAGCATCTGGCGGAATGTCTTGGCCAGCATGTAGATGTGGCCAATGGACGCTTCTTCGCCTTCGCCGGTGGAGAGCAGGGCGTCTAAAACCAGCAGGGTCTTCGTACGATCTTTTGCTGAGATCGCATCCGTTAGTTCATACAGCGAGCGTTGTTTAGCAGCGAGCACCATGGTTTCGACATCGCCCAGTGTGATGCGCTTCTTTTCGCCGACGTAGAGCATGAGTTTTTCGAGTTCGTTAGAGACCATCATCAAGTCGCCACCAAGCGCGTCGACCAATTCGCGGGCGGCGTCAGCGTCCATTTTTACTTCGCGTGTGGTGCAGTACTCGCCAATCCAACGCACGGCCTCGCTTTCCTCAACGCGGGCCAACTCAACGATGCCGCAGAACGGCCCCAGGCCTTCGCGAATGCGCTCGTAGCGATCTTTATCCGTCATTTCCATTTTGCGAACATCGGCGGGGATGGAAATGTGGTCGGCGATAAAAATCAGCACCGCATCCGGGTTTGGATTCTTCGTGTATTGTTCGATGGCGGCCAGCTTCTCGTCATTCGATCCGCGGCCAAATAAGTTCTTTACGCCACGGACAAAAAACACCTGGAACGGCGCCATCAGGGAAGGTGTGCGGGCGCGGTCCAGAACTTCGACCAGATCGGTATCCGCCAAGTCGAGGTCATAGAGGCTGAAGTCGCGCATGTCGATTGGGACAAGATGCTGGAGGATGGCTTCGCGGCAGCGGCGCCGGAAGAAGGCTTCGTCGCCCACAAAAACGTAGGCTGGGCGCAGCTTACCCTTCTCCACTTCCGTAACGAAGCGTTCCATCTGTGCAAACGAGCGCACTAGAATCCCTCCAGAATGTTGGACACCAGCGTTCTGGCAAAATCCTGTGACAGCCGCTGCAACGCCGGAGAATCTTCCTGAAAGAAGCTGGAGAAACCCTGAGAGGTCTGGTATTGCTCGCGAAATTGATACTGCTCATTCTCGTAAAGCATTTTGCCGTCGCGTGCGGTCAACACCACTTTCATTGTTACCGTCACCAATACCGTAGCCACTCGGCCTGTGTTGGCATCGTACGTGGAAGGGGCGGTTGCAGCCGAGAGCACTGTACCTCGCAAGATTGCGTCCGTGTCCGCATCCGTATTGGAAATAATCCGGTAGTTCGCGCGCGTCGTGAACTCGTGCACTACTGCACCGGTCAGCGTCTGCTCCAGCTTGTAGGTTTGAGTTTCGTTCACAAAGGCGGGAATGGCTATTGTCTTTACATGGTCGGGCAGGATGCTGCTTTTGCCGGCGGTATGGTAGCCGCAGGCAGAGAGGGCGATGACTGAGCAGAAAAACAGGTGAAGAGCGATCCCTCGCGGGCTGAAGCCCCCGGATCTTTTTCTGTCGGGGCGGCACGGCTGAAGCCGTGCCCCTTCAAAGCTAAACCTGCCTGTGCTAAATCCGCCTGTGCCTAGTCTGAGCCGCTTCACTGCACTGTCCCTTTTGGCAGGGACGCAGCCATGTTTTCGGCGCATTCCACAGCGTTACGGGCGGCTACACGCAGGTTGTCGGCTGCGGCCCAGATCCAGAAACCCTTGGGATTGGTGGCATCGCGCGTCGCGGAAATCAATATCTCGTCCTGCCCTGCCGCGGCAACGGTACTGGGAGGCTCTTCGGTGGCGCGCGCCAGCACTACATGGTCTCCCTGCAGGGCCTGCGTCAGATCGCCGAGGGCAACCGTGTCCACCGTCTCGACAAACAGCATGAAGGAATACCCGTGAAAAACTGGGGCTTGCAGCAGCGCCACGGCCGGAACCAGCGTGTCCTTGCCCGCAATGTGCTGGTAGTGCTTTACGATTCTCCGCTCCACCGTGTCGAGTGTAGGGACTGATTTTTCGCCACAACGCCGCACCAGATTGAAGCCGATCCGCGCATCGAAAACTTCCTGTGGCAATTCCTGGAAAGAGAGCAGATTGACCGACTGTTCCTGCAATTCATCGATGCCCTTGCGACCACGCTCGGAAACAGGCTCAAACACTGTCGCTGCCACGTTGCGGAGCTTGCCAGCCTGTTGCGCACGTAGAACAAGTAGCGCCAACACAACAGCAGCCGAGTGGGCGATCACGACGACTGGAGCGGGTTGCAACTCGAGTTGGAGATCCTGCCCCAGCTGCTTCTCGATCCACGGCGACCTTATCCGCGCTGACGGCTCGTCTTCCAGCGCGAAAGATAAATCCAGAATCGAGCAGCCCGCGTCTCGGGCCGGTTCCCAGCTTGTGCGCGTCGTGGGAATATCCCCCGCGAAAAATGCGAAGTCCGCATGTTCGAACTGCTCGCCACGCACGCTCTGGATAAACGTCATTTCGTCGCCCACGATTTCGAGTTGGCCTAGCGACTCGTCATCATCTAGCAGCTTTATATCGACAGACGGGAACTTGCGCTCATTGAGCACTTCCGCGACTTCCTTGCCCTTGAGCGTGCCTCCGCCTACCAGCACCAGCCGGTAGAGGCCCGTTCTCGGGTCCCGCTCGACGTGCCCGTTGGTTTTTTTCTGTGTGCTCATTTTATCTGGCAAGTCAGGAGGCCTGCGACGCCTCCTGAAACGGAGGCTGCGGTTGGTTCCGCCGCCGGAAGATCCATTGCAGCCGCCACAAGATGCCGGAAAACATGTAAGTCAACGAAAGCAGTAGCAGGAAAGGCCGCGAGAGTTCCCAGGCAAGCGCGATGAGCACGGCTACAAGCACAATGACCCAGAAGGGATGGCGGCCCTGAAGCTTGAGACCCTTGATGCTGAAAAAGCGCCAAGTGCTCACCATTAGAAACGAACAGGAAACCATGAGCGCACACCAGAGAACCGCCTGCCACGAACTTTCGACGGGTTCGCCACTGGCAAAATGCACGACAGAAGCGAGTACTCCGGCTGCAGCTGGAATCGGCATTCCTACAAAATACTTCTTGCCCGGCCGTCCTGGGTTGGAAGGCTCGGGATTCACCTGGATGTTAAAGCGGGCAAGCCGGCTCGCCCCAGCTATCAGGAACACAAAGCTGGCGATCATGCCGATCTGTCCCAGACGCGAGCGCATCAACGGCAACACCATAGCCGGCAGAAAATGAAAGCCCCAGAAAAACGCGAGCATCGCCGGAGCGACGCCAAACGTGATGACATCTGCGAGCGAATCGAGTTCACGTCCGAAGTCGCTGCTGGTATTGGTCATGCGCGCTACGGCCCCATCGAGCGAATCGAACAACACAGCAAAGCCAATCGCGCGGGCCGCGTAATCAAAATGCAGCGGGGCAGCGGGAGAGCCTTGCGTGATCTGGACAAGTGCGTAGTAGCCAGCTGCGATATTCGCAGAGGTAAACAGGGACGGGAGAATGTACATGCCACGGCGCAGACGGCGCTCCCGCTTATCGTCCTTGCGGCGCATGGGATGAGGAAACTTCATCGATGGCCTCGCATTTCCGCGCTCGCGCCCGCAGCCGCCAGTTCGCCCATTCCGGACGCAAGAGCAACAATGCTGGCTCCGCCACGCACCCGGTCTCCAACTTTGACTTGTGGAATTGCGCTGGCGTCAAGCAACACGTCCACGCGCGATCCGAACTTGATCAGCCCCACGCGTTCGCCTCGTTCCACTCGGTCCCCGACACTCTTCGTGAAGACAATACGCCGAGCGAGCAAGCCGGCAATTTGTTTGAAGACGACCGTATGTCCTTCGCCTTCCACGGTTACGACATTCTGTTCGTTCTCGGCGGCAGATTCGGCGCTCATGGCGTTGATAAACTTCCCCCGCTGATAGTGGACATCGCGAATCATGCCAGCGATGGGCGAGCGGTTCACGTGCACATCGAACACGCTTAGAAAAATGCTGATCCGCAGTTGGTCGACGCCTTGGACGCGCACGCGCGACACATCGGTGACCTTGCCATCGCCGGGCGAGACGACCGCCCCCTCCGCATCAGGAATTACGCGGTCGGGATCGCGGAAAAACCAAAGAAAGAAACACGCCAGCAGGACTGCGGGCGCGGCCCACAGAGGCCCCACCAGCCAGCCCAGTAGCAGCGCCGCAAGACCCAGCCCTAAACCGTAGTAGTAGCCGTCGGAAACCATTTCAGGATGTTGAGATTATAAAGCAGCGCCATGGCTTACACGGGTGGCGAAAGAAATATGCCGTGCCGGAAAAGGGTCGGGCTCGAAATGAAAACGAAAAAGGCGCCGGATTCGGCGCCTTGGTTTCGAGCAATTTTTATTCTTGAGCAGGGGCCCCCGACTGATCCAACCGAAAGACCCGAGGCTGGCTTACGCGACGTGACCTGGTTGCACGCGATACTGCCGCTCAATGTTCTCCATCTGATCCTTGAGCCGCAGCTTGAGCTTCTTGAGCCGGACTTCTTCCAGCTTTTCGTCATCCGTCAAGAAACGTTTTTCGGTGAGTTGTTCGAGTCTCTGGGAGTATTGGGTGTGTTCCATGGCTAACTTTTGCAGAACCTCGTGATTAGTCGACAACGATTCGTACGGAGATTCCATCCCGCAAACCTCCTAACCGGAAGTTAAAGCCAGATAAACGTAACACAGGCGTCAAGCCCCTGCAACGCCTCTGTTTTCCACCGCTGTGCGAAACGTGCCCTTCTGCTTAATGCCTTATATCTCATTGAAATAACAGGTGATACAAAATTGCGCTCTCGTCCGGATGGCTATAATACCCTTCCCGCCGCCTGTCAATGACAAAACCGCATTTCTCGTAGAGCCGGCGAGCTGCCAGATTCGATTCGCGCACCTCCAGGTAGATGCCCCAGACCCCGCTTTCCGTCTGCTTTTCCGCGCGTACGCGCCCCAAGAACGCCTCCACAAGAGCTGCTCCGAGGCCATGTCTCCGCGCGGGTTCTGCGACCACCACATTCTCAATCTCCCATTCGGAAGGATGCGCGGACCTAGCCACCAGGAAACCGTGCGGCAGTCGTTCGATCTCTGCAACCAGCAGCAGACGGCGCGGTGAAGTTTCCGTCAAAACTCGCTCGTAGTCTGCGTCCTCCCAATGCGCAGCGGTCGCTGCGGCGCGCTCGATCTGGAGTATGCAGGGAAGATCCGACTGCGTGGCGGTGCGAACGTGGATGGAGACCGGTGGATTCAGGTTATCCGCCTTTTCATGTTCATGAGGACTATGCGTTATTGGCTGGGCCTATTTACCGGCCTATTTGCCATAGACAAGGATTTCCGCGTCGGTGCGCCGGATGTAATTCGCTTCCAGCGCGGAGACGTCCGAGACTTCCCCCGCCGCCAGCTTCTTCCATCCGATGCGGGCAATGGCGTCCGCGCGCGTGACTTCCGTTTCAAGAACACGAACTGCCGCCTGGCGCAGCACTTCGGCGACCGCCTTGTCCGGGGTCGCCACCATCCGGCCGGCGGCGCAGACAGCCAACTCCTCCCATGACAGCAAGTGTTCCTTCACGCAACTTGCAGATTCATCAGCGACCTCATATTCGCCCACATAGGCTTGCCGCCTACCGGCGTCCAGCGCTGCTAATACGCTGCCCAATGTTGCACTCGCTCGCGCCACAGCCTCCAACCGGGATACCGCCACAACTGGCTTCCCCAGAGCTTCCGCCAGCCCCTTCACTGCTGCCAATCCCACGCGCAAACCCGTAAAAGATCCAGGGCCCGTCGCCACGGCGAATCCGCCGATATCGCGTTTGGACAGACGATGCTTCGCCAGCAGCGCCGCAATGTGGGGAACCAGTTGCGCGGAAAAGTTTCCGCCCTCGAGTGCGGCGACCTCTAGAATCTCCAGCCGCGCCCCGTCTCCCCGCGCCAATGCCAGGCTGCCTTCTTTTCCCGAAGTATCTGTCGCCAGGAAGATCATGAATGAAATTAAGACGAGGCGGAAGCCCCTATTTCCCCTCGATCAGTTCCAGCAAAACCCCGCCCGCACTCGTTGGATGGACGAATACATAACGGTGGCCTCCCGCGCCCGTCTTGATCTCCTCGGATACCAGGCGCACACCGTCGTTCTTGAGCTTTTCTACGACAGCCGCGAGGTCTGGAACCTGGAGTGCGACGTGATGCAGACCTTCCCCACGCTTTGCGAGAAACTTCGCGATCGTCGAATCTTCCGACGTTGGCTCCAGCAGCTCGATGCGGCTGTCGCCTACTGCGGCCATAACCAGGCGCACCTTTTCCTCCGCAACCGTCTCTTCCGCGGACACCGGCAGGCCGAGTTTTTCGTAAAAACTCTTCGCCGCCGCGAGCGACTTTACGGCAATCCCGAGATGATCGATCTTAAACATGGAAGCTCCCGCCTCAGGGGCTAAAGCCGCATTTTTATGGCTCCGGACGGCGCGGCTGAAGCCGTGCCCTACCTGAAACCATTCACGAGATAAGTTCTAGTTCTAGTCTTTTGCTACGCCACCCACGACAATGTCCCCCACCATCTCCTCCACCAGCGTATACGGATCACGCTTGTGACTCGCAACTTCCGCCGCATACCGCGCCATATCGCCCTCACCGAACCGTGCCTTGACTACGCGTTCCAATAACGCATCGCGCAGCATTTCGACCAGGCGCGTCTCCCAATTGTGCGAGGTCTTCTCCAACAGCCGGTTATCCTTTGCTAGATACGCTTCATACTTCGTGATGGCAACGTCGAGTTCGGCGATTCCCTGCCCCTCGCTAGCAACCGTCTTGATGATAGGCGGAGTCCATCCGTCGCCGTGTATCGCGAGCGTTTGCAGGGCGAGAATCTCGCGCTCCACGCGCTCGGCCCCTTCACGGTCGCTCTTGTTAATCACAAAAATATCCGCAATTTCCATGATGCCGGCCTTGATGGTTTGCACATCGTCGCCCATGCCGGGAACGAGAATCACGACGGTGATGTCGGCGAGCCGCACGATGTCGACTTCATCCTGGCCCACGCCCACAGTCTCGATCAGAACTACGTCGCGCCCCGACGCATCCATCACGGTCGCAACGTCGGCGGTGGTATGCGCCAGCCCGCCGAGCGAACCGCGCGTCGCCATGCTGCGAATGTAGATGCCCGGATCGGCATGGTGGCTCTGCATGCGAATGCGGTCGCCCAGAATCGCGCCTCCTGTATACGGGCTCGTCGGGTCCACCGCCACGATACCGACCGTCCGCTGCGCCTTTCGGTAGTGGTGCGCCAACCGATCTACCAGCGTGCTCTTCCCCGCCCCCGGGGGCCCAGTTAGCCCAATCACCCGCGCCTTCCCGCTATACGGAAACAGGGCCTTGAGCAGCTCATACGAACCGGGTGTGCGATCTTCGACAACGGTAATGGCGCGAGCGAGCGCCCGAGCATCACCTGCGCGCAGCGCGTGAATCCAAGGTTGGAGGTTGAGGGTCAAGACAGATCAGTGTAAAGCAGAGGATGCGGCAGTAGCGATATTTAGGGCGTGGCCGAAGTTGGCGGTACCCTTCACCCCTTCAGCAACTGCCGCGCGATCACCATACGCTGGATTTCGCTGGTACCTTCGCCGATGGTGCAGAGCTTCACGTCGCGATAAAACTTCTCCGCCGGGTAGTCTTTGATAAACCCGTAGCCGCCGTGAATCTGCACGCTCTCGTTGGCGCAGCGTACCGCCACTTCGCTGGCATAGAGCTTCGCCATGGAAGACTCTTGAGTCGTTTTCATGCCCGCGTCTTTCATCGCCGCTGCCCGCAGGACCAGCAGCCGGGCCGCGTCGAGTTCCGTCGCCATATCCGCCAGCTTCCACTGGATCGCCTGGAATTCCGAGATAGCCTTGCCAAACTGTTTGCGTTCTTTCGAATATTTCAGCGCACACGCATACGCACCCTGACCGATCCCCAGCGAGAGAGCGGCGATCGAAATGCGCCCGCCATCCAGAATCTTCATGGCGTCGATGAATCCATCGCCTTCCTTGCCTAGCAGATTCTCCGCCGGAACAAAGCAGTCTTCGAAAATCATTTCCGACGTATCGCTCGCCCGCAAACCCAGCTTGTTTTCCTTTTTCCCAGCGCGGAATCCCTTGGTTCCCTTCTCGACCACGAACGCCGAAAGTCCGTGCGTGCCCGCCGCTCGGTCGGTTACCGCAAGTACGACCATCACATCGGCATAGTGGCCATTGGTGATGAAGGTCTTCGTGCCGTTGATCACATAGCCGCCGCTGGTGTGCACCGCAGTCGCGCGCGCGCTGCCGGCGTCGGAACCTGACGAAGGTTCGGTTAATCCCCATGCACCCAGCCATTCGCCCGAGGCTAGCCTTGGGAGGTATTTCTTTCTCTGTGCTTCGTTGCCCGCAACGAAAATATGATTCGATCCGAGCGAGGTGTGCGCCGCCACGATAATCCCAACCGATCCGTCCACGCGCGAAAGTTCGTCAATCGCCGTGACGTATTCCACGTAGCCCATACCCGCGCCACCGTACTCCGTTGGGAACACGATCCCCATCAAGCCGAGCTTGCCTAGTTCCTTGATGGTCGCGAGCGGAAACTCGCTCGCCTCGTCCCACTTCATTACGTTGGGAGCGATCTCGCGCTGGGCAAACTCACGCACACTCTTTTGCAAATGCAACTGCTCTTCGTCAAGCTGGAAATTCAAGACGTTCTCCGGGTCGCATGCGCGAAACAACTCAGCACGAAAATTGAACTCACCCCATTACATCACAGGAAACGCCTTCCCGCGAAAACCCGCAGGTAACGCAAACCCGCATGGATACTGGACAAAAGCAGACAGACCGGTCGGTCTTAGGGTTGGGAAAAGCCTACAAGAAGGTCGCTGCCAACGAACCGCTCAAATACTTCATTCGATAGCAATCGGCCGCGTGGCGTGAGGCGCACATTATCCTCTCGACGTTCCAGCAGCTCATACTCGACCAGTTCTTCAATCGCTCCCGCTGTGCGCGTCAATGCGTCGCTTCCGAACTCCGCGCTAGTCGACTGCAAGTCAACGCCTCGCAGCAGCCGCAAGCCGAGAAAGAACGCTTCCTCCAATGCCGCCTGACGCGAGACCTCGATCACCTCAAGCGGAGCGCCGGCCAGCAGCGAATTCAATTCATCGGGCGTCGAAAACCTCACTGCGGCCTTGTCGGGCTCGGCGGCGAGGAGCATCGAATGTGCATCCACGCCAAACCCGAGATACGGCTTCCGCTCCCAATACTTCAAGTTATGCCGTGACTCACAATTCTCGCGAGCAAAATTCGAAATCTCATACTGACGGATGCCTGCCGCTTCCAGGCGTTCGCACGCTTCCGTGTAAAAATCCGCGCTCAGGTCTTCTTCGGGCACAAAATGCGCGTGATACTTCGTGCCGCCCGCGATCAACTCCCGTCCCAGCCGCGAGTCTTCATCCACTTCCAGCATGTAGACGCTGACATGAGGCACACCCGAAGAAATGGTTTCTGAAACGGAATACAACCAGCTCTCCGCCGTCTGGTGCGGCAACCCCGAAATTAGATCCACGTTGATGTTGTCGATTCCCGCAGTCCGCAGCGCCGCAATATCCTCGAGCACGCGCGCACGCGTATGCAGCCGCCCCACGGCCGCCGCCTCGGAATCCACCCACGACTGCACGCCCAGGCTCACGCGATTCACGCCGCACTCAACCAGCACATCCAACATTCCTGCTGTCAGTGTCCCCGGCGCACATTCCACCGTAATCTCAGCCTCAGAATCTACCTCAAAATTCTCCCGCACGGAGCGAAATATGCGCCCCAAATCCGCAGGTTCCAGAATCGTCGGCGTCCCCCCGCCCAAAAACACGGAATCGACTCTTCGCTCGAACCGCCCACCAACTGTACGCGCCGCCGCCTCTGCACCAGCAAGATCGGTGCACACGCGGTCTACGTAGCGTGAATACACCGTCCGCGATACGACACCCGTCGCAAAGTTGCAGTAGCTGCACTTGCTCTTGCAGAACGGCACCGAAATATAGATTCCCAGGGGCATCCTGCTCCATTATCTGTCATCTATACTGTCACCACGGACCCAAAACGCACCAAATCCGCCCGGAACTAGCCTATCCGGCTGGTAGAATCCCTAAGCACCGTACTTCGGAGAAACATGCCACCTCGGGTAGTGATCACTGGAATGGGCGTCGTCAGCCCGAATGGAATCGGAAAACAAGCCTTCTCGCAAGCCGTTCTGGAAGGAAAATCCGGCGTTAAACGCATCTCCCGCTTCGATCCGACCTCGCTCCCTGTGCACATCGCCGGGGAAATCCCCGAGTTCGACGAACTAGCCTGGATCGATGCCCGCGAGCGCAAGCACGTGTCCCGCGTTGTTCCGCTAGCCATAGCTGCCTGTGCCGAAGCCGTCAAGAGCGCTGGCCTCGACCCGGCCACCATGTCGATGGAAGAGAAGCGCGAGATCGGCATCGTCATCGGCTCCGGCGGCGGCGCGCAGGAATTCTCCGAAGAACAATACCGCCTCTGGCATTCCGGCAACATCAAGCAGGTCAGTCTGTTCTGCATTCCCAGCGGCACCATGGGCACGATGTCCAGCGAAGTGCAAATGCGCTTCGGCTTCCGGGGCTACAGTCACGTCATCACCACGGGATGCACGTCATCCACCGACGCCATCGGCTACGCCATGCAACATATTCAGGCTGGCATACAGCCCATGTTTCTCGCGGGCGGCGCCGATTCCACTATCACTCCCGGCATCATCAAGGGATACACGCTGCTCCGCGCTCTGACCCAATCCTGGAACCACGCCCCGGAACGCGCCTCGCGCCCATTCTCCGCTGACCGTGACGGCTTTGTGCTGGCGGAAGGTTCCTGGATGTTCCTGCTCGAAGACCACGAACACGCCAAAGCCCGCAACGCCCACATCTACGCCGAGATCGCGGGCTATGCCTCCAATTGTGAGGCTTTCCACCGCGTGCGCATGAGTGAACAACCGGAAGAACCGGCCCGCGCCATCAAGCTCGCACTCGAAGAAGCGGGCTTGGCGCCGACGGATATTCAATACGTCAATCTCCACGGCACGGCCACGCCCATGAATGACCGCGTAGAGACGCGCGCCCTCAAGATCGCGCTGGGCGATCATGCGTATAAAACGCCGATGTCATCGTTGAAATCGCAAATAGGCCACGCCCAGGGAGCCTGCGGGGCCGCCGGTGTTGCGGCCACGCTTATCGCGATGGAGCAAAGCCAGATCCCTCCCACCATTAATCTCGAATTCCCCGACCCCGATTGCGACCTCGACTATGTTCCGAAACCAGGCCGAAAAACGAAGATCGACAATGCGATCTGCAATTGCGTGGGTTTCGGATCGAAAAACTCAGCGCTGGTGCTGCGGAAGATCTAGCACGCGTGGTGACGGCCGCCCTCGGCCGTTTTGCGGAGCAAAGCTCCGCAGGCTCTTTACCCCAACCCTACTGCCTCCTAAACCTTTTCCACCCTCCGCCACTGTAAAATCATCTATTCAACAACAATGGCAGCTGAAGAAGAAGTCCTGGGAAAAGCGTACGACGCCCGCCTCATGCGGCGGCTGCTGACCTATCTACGCCCATATAAGGTGCAGACCGCCGTCGCGCTCGTAGCCATCGTGCTAAAGGCGCTTGCCGATGTCCTCGGTCCCTACCTGACCAAAATTGCAATTGATAAATATCTCATTCACCCGAGCAAATCCGCGGGCTTCCTGGACCGCTACCTCAGCTCCACCGCGCTCACCGGCCTGGCGCAAGTGGTGGCGCTCTACGTCGGGACAATCATCTTCAGTTTCTTCCTCGAGTTCGCTCAGACTTACTTCATGCAGTGGGTCGGGCAAAAAGTCATGTTCGACCTGCGCAAGGAGATTTTCCGCCATCTCCAGCACATGCACATCGGCTTCTACGATAAGAACCCCGTCGGACGCCTGGTCACCCGTGTCACCACCGACGTCGATGCCCTCAACGAGATGTTCACCTCAGGCGTGGTTTCAATTTTTGAGGACGTCTTCGTTCTAGCCGGAATTGTTTCCATCATGATGATGATGAATTGGAAGCTGGCGCTCGTTGCTTTTACCGTGCTCCCGCTCATCGCGTACGCCACGCAAATTTTCCGCGTCAAAGTGCGCGATTCCTACCGCCGCATCCGCACCGCCATCGCCCGCATTAACTCGCACCTGCAGGAACACGTCAGCGGCATGGTTGTCCTGCAGCTCTTCAATCGCGAGCGCCGCGCCTATAACAAGTTTTCTGAAGTTAACTCCGCTCACATGGACGCGTTCAAGGACGCCATTCTGGCCCACGCAATCTACTATCCGGTCGTCGAAGTCCTCTCCGCGACGGCCATCGCCGGCGTGATCTGGTTCGGGGGCAGCCAGGTCATGCACTTGGTAACAACGCTCACTGTCTCCGTCGGGTTCGCGAAAGGCTTACCGCAGTTCCATTTGCTGCCCACCTTGACCACCATCGGCGTGCTCGTGGCCTTCATGCAGTACGCGCAGCGTTTTTTTAAGCCCATTCAGGATCTCAGTGAGAAATACAACATCCTGCAGTCCGCCATGGCCTCCGCCGAGCGCGTCTTCAAGCTGCTGGATACGCCCACGGAAATCACTCCGCCTGCCGTCACCAAGACGCCGACAGGCCTCGGCCAGATCGATTTCGATCACGTCTGGTTCGCATACCGGAACGCATCTCAAGCAACCGAAACTCACGTGGGGGCAGGCGCCCTCGCCTGCCCACCCCAGATTCCGGCCGATGAGCCCGACTGGGTTTTGCGCGACGTCACCTTCACCATCACACCCGGCGAAACCGTAGCCTTCGTAGGCCACACAGGAGCGGGCAAAACAACGATTGTCTCGCTGCTCTTACGTTTCTACGACGTGCAAAAAGGCGCAATCCGCATCGACGGCATCGATATCAAGGACATGGACCTCGCCGACCTCCGCCGCCGCTGCGGCGTTGTCCTGCAAGACCCGTTTCTATTCTCCGGCACGGTCGCACAAAACATTCGACTAGGCTCGACCTGGATCACCGACGCCGCGGTCGAAAAAGCCGCCGAGGAAGTCAACGTGGCTGACTTCATCCGCAGGCTACCCGATGGCTTCCAGGAAAAGGTCCGCGAGCGCGGCAGCACGCTCTCCACCGGCCAAAAGCAGCTCATCTCCTTCGCCCGCGCTCTGGCGCACGATCCCAAGATTCTGATCCTCGACGAGGCTACCTCCAGCGTAGACACCGAAACCGAGTTCCGCGTCCGCGACGCCCTCACCCGCATGGTCGAAGGCCGCACCTCGCTGGTCATCGCGCATCGACTTTCGACGATCCAGCGCGCCGACAAAATCATCGTCATGCACAAGGGGAAAGTGCGTGAAGTGGGCACTCACCAGCAACTCCTCGCCCAGCACGGCATCTACTTCAAGCTCTACCAGCTCCAATACAAAGACCAGGAAGTTGCGGGTCCAGGTCCGGAATCGACAACCTCGCCAGTCACTGCCAGCGCCGACGATTAAGGATGCTCGTGTGGCGTGGGCGCCTCGCTCGCGGGAGCGCGTAAAAAAAACATCGCCATTTCCCCAAAACGAATTACCATGTTCCGACCCATGCGCAAACACGCCGCCAACGCCCTCGCCGCCCTGCTTCTCCTCGTCTTCGCGCTCGAACTTACCTTTTCCATCCGCGGTCAATCCCTGTCTTGGGACGAAGGCGACCACATCTTCGCCGGCTACATGGGGTGGAAAACAGCTGACTTCGGTCTGAATCCGGAGCATCCGCCGCTGGTCAAAGCGCTGGCGACCCTCCCTCTTTTGTCCATGAATCTGCGTGTTCCACCCGCGAAGGGTCTTCCGGACTTCAAGACCGAGACCTTTTTCGACGGTCGAGACCTGATTTACGGCAACGGAGGAATCGCCACCGCCGACCGCATCATCTTTCGCGCCCGCATGGCGGCGGCCACGCTCAGCCTCTTGCTCGGACTGCTGGTCTTCTTCGCCGCGCGCGAAATGTTTGGCCCGAGCGCAGCGCTGTTCTCCCTGGCGCTCCTGGTTTTTGAGCCTAACCTCATCGCTCACGGCGCCTATGTCACCACCGACATGGGCATTGCCTGTTTCATGTTCGCCAGCATCTACGCCTTCTACCGCTACGCGAAAGCGCCTTCCCGAGTTGGCCTGATCCTGGTAGGTTTAGCTGCGGGCTTGGCTCTCGCGGCCAAGCACTCAGCCTTGTTGCTGCTGCCCATCGGACTCGCGCTGGTGCTCGCCGAAATCGCTTCGCCATACAATGGAACTCAACGCAAGGCAGTCGCTTTACGTCTGGCTGGTTCGTTCCTCGTCGTTTCCGCTATCGCAGTCACAGTTCTTTGGTCGTTCTATGGCTTCCGCTATGTGGCACATCCAGGTGGAGTTCCGCTTCAACCTTCCTTGGCCGAATACGCCCAGGGTTTGCACGGCATTGAGCCGGCCGTTTATCTCGCGCTCGCCCGTGCCCACATTCTGCCGGAGTCCTATCTCTACGGGCTGATCGACGTGCGGCTGGTTTCCAACTTCTTTCCCACTTATATCTTCGGCCAAGTCCATGCCCACGGCGTCTGGTTCTATTTCCCCGTGGCCTTCGTCATTAAATCCACGTTGGGATTCCTGCTGCTTCTGGTGCTGGCTGCTTGGGCCGTCGCGTCGGGTCAGTTAAAAGCACAGCGCGAAATCCTTTTTCTGACTATTCCCCCTCTCATCTACATGCTCATCGCCATCGACACCGGGCTCAATATCGGAGCACGGCATATTCTGCCGATGTATCCCTTCCTTTGTGTGCTCATCGGAGGAGCGGTCTTCGCCCTTGCGCGCACGCAGCGCAACTGGATCTTCATAGCCGTCGCTCTCCTGGCGTGGCACGGAGTTTCAGCCGCTCGCGCTTACCCGGTCGACCTCGCTTACTCCAACGAGCTCTGGGGCGGTCCCGACAATACCTATAAATATCTCTCCGACTCCAACACCGACTGGGGCCAGCAACTCAAAGCAGTCAAGCAATACGTGGACGCGCGCGGTATCCGGGACTGTTGGTTCGCCTACTTCGTTCAACCCGCCATCGACTTCCGCGCCTACGGAATCCCCTGCCAGCCTCTGCCGACGCCGGACACTATCGGGTTCCGTAATCAGATCGACACGCCCGCCACCATCCGGGGCCCGGTCTTCATCAGCGTGGGCACGCTCGCTGGCTTCGAATTCGGATCCAACATGTTGAATCCGTATCGACAGTTCCAAAGCCTCCGCCCAACGGCGGCCATTATGCACGGGGTCTTTGTCTATGACGGCACTTTCGACATGCGTTTCGCCTCGGCACTCGGCCACGTCACACGCGCTATGGACCTCACTGCATCCAAGCAGTTAGAACCAGCGCTCGTGGAAGCGCAAACCGCTGTGCAGATTGATCCTGACGAATTGCAGGCCCAAATGATCCTCGGCGACACACTTACAGCGCTCGGCCGTCCCCAGGAGGCGAAACCTGCCTACCAAGCCGCGCTCGCCATCGCGCAGACAATGGAGCCCAGCGCGGCAGCAGAATGGACTCCGCAAATTCAAATGAAGCTGGGCCTCCCATAGCCGCGCGCCTCGCCCGCGTAAGCAGCGAGCTGACAACCGATAGCCGACAGCCATTTACAATGTTCCCGTGCGAATTCTCATCTCCGCCGGGGAGGCTTCCGGTGAAATGTATGGCGCTCAACTCATCGAGGCTCTGCGCCGCCTCGATCCAAACCTGGAATTCTTTGGCGTCGGCGGAGACCGCATGGCTGCCGCCGGATGCACCAGGGTTGTCGATTCAAAAGACCTCGCCGTTGTCGGCATCACCGAAATCCTGAGCCATCTGCCGAAAATCTACAGCCTCTTCCGCAAGCTCATCGCCGAAGCTGACCACCGCCGCCCCGACCTTGCTATCGTCATCGACGCCCCCGCGTTCAACTGGCGTGTCGCCCGAGCCATGCGACAGCGCGGTATTCAGGTGGTTTACTATGTGTGCCCGCAGTTCTGGGCTTGGCGTCAGGGACGCGTCCGCCTCCTCCGCGACAACGTCACCAAGGCCCTGGCTATATTTCCATTTGAAGAACAATTCTTCCGCGACCGCGGCGTCGACACCACTTTTGTCGGCCACCCCCTCGCTAGCCTGCCACTGCCCACCATCACCCGCGATGCCTATGCCCAGCAGCACCAACTCGATCCCGCAAAAACGTGGATCACGCTCATGCCCGGCAGCCGCCGCAAAGAAATCTCGATGAACCTCCCCGCCATCCTCGAAGCCGCCGTGCAACTGGGTTCACAGGAAATGGGTCCCGGTTGCGAATTCCTTCTCCCCGTCGCACCCATGCTGAACCCGCAACTTCTGCGACTACTCACCGCCACTGTCCCTACGCTCAAAACCAGTCTCCACCTTGTCCCCGATTCCCTCCCTGCGCTGCATCACGCTCGTGCCGCTATCGTCGCCAGCGGAACAGCTACCGTGGAAGCGGCGCTCATGAATACGCCGTTCGTTATGGTGTATCGCGTCTCGCCCCTTACCTATGCGCTCGGCCGCTCCCGCGTGAAAGTGCCCTACTTCGCCATGGTCAACCTCATCGCCGGAGAAAAGGTCGTCCCCGAACTCGTCCAGCGCGACTTCACCGCCAGCAACATCGTTCACCAGATGCAACAAATCCTGCCCGACGGCCCTCCTCGGGCCGCAATGCTCGCGGGCCTAGCCCGCGTCCGCAGCCTCCTGAAAGGCCCAGAAGAAGGCAAAGCCGGCGCACCTACGGCCCCCGAGCACGCAGCCGAAATCATCCAAACCATGCTCGTGGCTCACCAGGGTTAAAGTTGGTTTTTGGGCTTGTTTCTATTTTCCGGGTGCTGTTTCCTTGTGTCAACGCATCTTTTGCGCCACAATCTTCATCTGACTTGTTTAGGTACTTTTCCAGGAGATTACCCACGCATGTTCCAGGTCCGACTGAGCCGCCAGGCGCTCGCCAGCGTTCTCGCGCTGCTTGCCATTCTTGCCGCCAACTTCTTTGTTTTGCCTGTCCTATCCCCTGTCAAGGCTGCCGAGAAAGCCCGCATGCGTGTGGACAACTATGACATTGACGCGGAGCTCAATCCCCGCGTGCACAGGCTCACCGCCAAAGCCAAAGTGCGGTTTACCGCCCTCGACGACCTGAGCGCTGCGACTTTTGAGCTGCACAACGCGCTGCGTCCTACCAAGGTCACCGATGAAGCCGGTCAGCCATTGCAGGTGGAACGTATTTCCCAGGACAGCGCCATTCGCGTCGCCCTCCCAGCCGGTCTCGCCAAGAACGCCTCCACGACGCTGAATTTTGAATACGAAGGCACACTCGAGTCCGCCGATGATAGCCCTGTCCCCGGCGTGAAGCTGGCTTATATAGGCGAAGACACTTCCTATCTGCTCTACGCCGGACGCTGGTTCCCTGTAAGCAACTATGGAATCAATCGCTTCACGGCGACGATCCGCATTACTCTGCCCGCGCACATGACGGTCATCGGCAGCGGCGCGCCAACGTCCACAAGTTTCAGCACAGCAACGCCCTCAGCCGCGGTTGCCGAGAAGTCCGCGCCCAGCAAAGGCGTGCCGGCGTCAACGCGAAAGAAGACTTCTACCCTAGCCAAGGGGAAGACCGCGTCGAAGCCTTCCTCCTCCTCAATACCCGCGGACAAGGCCGCCAGCGGCACACAACCTGTTGCCGCGGCCGTTCCGGGATCAGCGCTTCCGCGCAAGACCTGGACATTCACTTGGGATAAGCCCAGCTTTCCGGGGACCATCATCGCTGGCATCTTCACCGAGACCAAGCCTGCCGGTACTGGCGCTAACGTGAAGGTTTATTTCAAACCAGCGAAGCAAGTCTATGCGAACGCCTACGGTGAGACCGCAGCCAAGGAATTCCTCTACTTCACGGGCCTTTACGGCCCTGCGCTCACGCCCAGCCTGAATCTGGTGGAATTGCCGGACGATACGGTGCCCTCGGCCTGGGCGCCAGAAATTGCGGCCATTTCGAGCCGTGCGATCCAGGCGAAGACCAACTACCGGCTGCTCGCCAACACCATTTCGAGGCAATGGTGGGGAGGCATCGTCAGCCCCGCTACACGGGACGACTGGTGGATCACGGACGGTTTCGCGCGCTTCTCCGAAGCCCGCTATGTCGAGAACGCCGTCGGTGAAACCGGATACGAGGAAGTCGCCAGGGATATGGCGGTCGGCTCGCTGGCCTATGACACGGTGCCGCTTTCTGGTCTGGGTCGGCTGGATCCGTTTTCGCCGGAGTTTCAATCGCTTTCCACCGATAAGGGCGCTGCCATTTTGCACATGCTGCGCTATGTAATGGGGGATGAGAAGTTTGACAACACCATGCGGGGTTTTGCTCTGAAGCACTCCGCTCAATCCGCTACCGGAGAGGATTTCCGCAAGGAAGCCGAAGACCACCAGGGATCTTCGCTGCTCTGGTTCTTCTCGCAGTGGCTCGACTCCACGGGCGCGCCTGAATTCAAGGCCAAGTACACGGTGTACCGCCTGGGCAGCAACAAGGGCTTTCGCACGGTGGGAGAAATCACGCAGGATCTCGACCTGTTCCGGATGCCGGTCAATTTGCGGATTGATACCGACGGAAAAACCGAAGACCGCATCATTGATGTCGTCGGCACCAACTCGGCGTTCACGGTGGAAACCTTCGGGCGGCCACGGCGGATTGTGGTGGATCCGGACGATCATGTTTTGAAGAATTCTCCCGATCTGCGCCTGCGCACAGCGCTTTTGCGCGGGCAGCAGTTGGCGCAAACGGGAGAGCTAACGGAAGCGTTGAAGGAATACCAGCTCGCTCTCGATGCGAACAAGAATAGTTCTCTCGCTCACTACCGCGTCGCCGAAGTATTTTTCCAGCAGCGAAACTACCAGGCGGCGGCGAATGCGTACCGGGAATCCATCAACGGAGACGGTGAGCCGCGCTGGACGGAAGTCTGGTCGCACGTCAAGTTGGGAGAGATTTTTGATGTGACGGGCCAGCGCGAACGCGCCACAAATGAATACCGCCACGCCCTGGAAACCAACGACAACACCGAAGGCGCGCAAGACGAAGCGCGAAAGTATCTGAAACAGCCTTACGAGAAGCCGAAGACGAGTTAGAGCGGGCTGTCGAGGGCCGTTCTCAGCGGCCTTGTTTCCGCCGGCTGACGATCGCAACGTAGATCCCCAGTACCCCGATCAGGATCGCAAAAGGGGCGAATACGGCACCGCCCCAATAGTTGGCATAGTGCAGCTGGCCTTTCAACAGAGTGCTGACGCCGAGACAGAGCAGGAGAATTGAAACTCCGATTCCGGCAAGTCCGGATCTGTCGAGCCACCTCATGAAGGACGTTATGGGCTGCGGTTTGTGGTGGCGCATGTAGCACGGATGTTTGCTGATTGAGCCGCGGTTGTCAATGGCGGGTGGCGCACTCAACAGAAAAGCAACGTTGTCTCGGCGTCATCGCCTCCCACCCTTGCCCGGTGCCCCAGGTTCGCGCCGTACTTTGGCGCTAACCTGGGCGTCACTGACACCGGATGTTCGTCCGGCGTATAGTTTCCCGCACGACAGGCGGGCTGAAACGATTTCACGAATCCGCCAGTCCCATTTCCTCACCTTCAGTTGTTATCAGTGGGACCGCAAGTTCGCATCGTCGGACATCTACAACCTCTTTGTCGAATGCCTCGAACGCATCCGACTGCGCTTGGCGCGAAGTAGAGATGGTTGAGATTGTGTCGGAATGGACCGCGCAGGATCGCGAAATGCTAGCCTCCGGCGGATCCGCAAGACTGTTTCTCGGCCCAGGTTAGCGCCAAAGTACGGCGCGAACCTGGGGCACCCGGCACCCGGCTTTCACTGCAGGGTAACGCCTAGCTTTGCGAGTACGTCGCGCGCATTGTCATTGTGGGGATTCAGCTCCAGGGACTTCCTGTAGTTCTCAATGGCATGCGCTTTATCGCCCTGCTTGAGGTACGCTTCGCCAAGAGAGTCATATACGTTCGCCTCTTGCGGGAACTGTTCCACGTTAAGGCGAAAAATCTCGATCGCTCCTGTAATGTCCCCTTTTCGCAGCAAGTCGTAACCCATGGAGTTCAACTGCCATGTGGCAAAGTCATACTTCTCAGGTGAGTCGTGCCGAACCTCCCTGTAGCGCACTACCGCCGCTTTCGCACCTTCTGCCTTATAGACTCCGTAGAGAACAGCACGGATATCGATCGTGGGACATTCAACCTCATTCGAGTGCGCCGCCCACTGCCGCCACGAGCACAAGAGCGAAGCGATGACCGCACTCCCATTCGAGCTGTTCGTCATGATCACGATACCGTCGCCGGTCGACGGCACGATCTGTACGAGACTTTCCCAGCCTCGATTCGACCCTCCGTGGCCCACCCCGACTTTGCCGAGGAACTGCGCAGGGCGCACCGTGTATCCGAGACCATATTGTGGATCGGGCCCATACGGATCTCGATCAGCCCACCGGGAAGCCGGAGCAGCAGTCTGCATCAGCAGGACGGTTTGTTCTTTCAACACTCCGCGACCGGGACGCGGTCCATTAGAATCAACCAAGCCGGCCGCTGCTAATCTTGCAAGGTCGTCCAGAGTCGTAGTTAGCCCAGCCGCCGAAAATTCGTTGTAGCGCACGATAGGAAGCCCGTCCCCAAGTCCATCGTAAGGTGTAGCCATTACCTCCTGAAACTGAAGTGGCAAGCCATACTGTGTTTTGGACATGTGCAGCGGCTGGAACACTCTGCTTTTCATGTATTCCTGGAACGTCTGCCCGCTAACATCCTCAATTAGCAACTGGAGAATGGCGTAGTTGGCTCCAGAGTAGTGGAATCCTGAACCCGGTGCCGTTACAACCCGCACTTCTCCCGTTCCCGTTTTGCCCGACAGAGTGTCTTCGATCGGCGGAACAGGACTCTGCGGGTCCCAGCCATGAAAATCGTGATTGGATATCCCAGATGTGTGGCTGAGTACACGACGCACGGTCACCTGACTGTTATCGAATGAAGAAGATGGCAGATGCCACCGCTTGAGGTAGGAATCAACTGGACGGTCGAGGTCCACTTTGCCCTCTTCTACCAGACGCATCACGCCCCACGCGGTGGCCATCTTGGAAAGCGATCCCACATTGAAGACTGTTTCGGGCGTGATCGGCTTCGCAGTGGCTGCATTCGCAAAACCATAGCCCCGCGTCCACACAACTTCGCCCTTCTGAATCAGTGCCACGGCGACGCCAGGCACGGCAAACTCCTTTAAGGACTGGGGTGCGACTTTGTCAACAGTCGCTAGAAAGGACTGCTTTCCAGTTTTGGTTGGCGCACTATGCGCGGACCTGCTATCCGCATCGGCCACAAGAACGCAAACCAACAAAATTGAGAAGCATAAGAGAGACTGCAAGGCCAAGAACGATTTTGACGAGTTCATAGTTCCTCTTTCGAGGCAACCAGACTAATCGAATTCTCTAGGGGGAGCAAAGTCAGCTGTGGCAACCAGCTCCCATGTCGGGGCGCCGGGTGCCCCAGGTTCGCACCGCACTTTGGCGCTAACCTGGGCCACCCGCCCAATGGAAAACGTGGTGGCCAGGTATCGGCTAGTCATGCTGGGAAAGTTTACCGCCGACGCTTTGTGGCGACGCGCTTGGCGGCCACCTTGCTCGACGATGGGGCGCCTTGCTTCGCCATCTGCGCCTGCCCCGCCTTGGTCTTCAAGCGCGATTGTTCGTACATCTCGATCCACTGCTCGCTCGAAATCGCCGAGATCAGCTTGCCAATCGCTTCGAGCGGCAAATCGTCCGGCAACTCGAAATGAACGCAACACTTCCCCATGTCGAGCTTCTTCCCCGCCGCCTTGAATGCCGCCCTCAGCTGCTCGAGCTGACTCGCACTCCAAAACGCGCCCATCAGGTAGAGCGAGCAGTAGTTCTTCTGCGACGAGAGCGCGACGTAGCAGATCGGCTGCTGGTTGTAAGTGTCTGGATATCGAGACAGGGGGATCGTCCAGCCGATCGTTCCCCAGACGAGGCACTCATCGTAGCCGCGCGGAATGTGCTTGTTCACGAGTGCGCGCACCGTCGCGATCGTCTTCGCACGATTGGCGGGGAGTGAGGCGATGTATTGCGCTGGCGTCTTGACGTTCGATGCTGGTTTCATGGATTCGTCGTCTTCACGAACGCAGTGTATCACCGGACGTTTGAGAACCTGGCGGGTGGCAGGGGCTGTGAGTATCGCGTAAGTCGTAGGTGGGTGCCCCAAACAGGGAAGAAAAAAGCACTTGACAGGTAAGCGATAGCTTACGTATTATCTGGAATTAGTAAGCAATTGCTTACGGATCGACAAAGGGCCTACCCAAATTCAATCTTTAGGAGACTGATCATGAGCGTACGACTGAATGTTGTCACCGTTGTTGTGGACGATTACGAAAAAGCGTTGAAGTTTTACACCGATGTTCTCGGCTTTGAAAAGCGGACCGACATGCAGCTCGGCCCGGCCTCCAGGTGGCTTACAGTAGCCGCGCCCGGGCAGGATGTCGAAATCCTATTGCAAAAACCAGACCCTGCAGTTCATGGCGCGGCGCACGCAAAAAAACTATCGGAACGTGTTGGTGAAGGCACGACTTGGGTACTCGCAACCGATGACTGTCACGCGAGCTATGAGCTCCTGCGCTCCCGGGGGGCTCGGTTTACTGAAGCGCCGAAAGAGGTACCCTGGGGTACACAAGCTGTTCTCAAGGATCTGTACGGGAACACGTTCGCGCTGGTACAGCTCCATTCTGCGGTTGTGGCTGCGTAGCTGCATATGGCTCTTACACGCGCTAACTCGGGAGACGTTTTTGCGGCGGTAGGTGATGCTACACGGCGCCAAGTGCTCGATCTGCTTGGCAAGGGTGAGCTGCCGGTCCGCCGCATTGCGGCCCCATTCTCGATGTCACGGCCGGCCATTTCTCAGCATCTGCGGATACTTCGCGATGCCGGCTTGGTGCGGGTACGCCAGGCGGGTCGCGAGCGCCTTTACCGCCTTCAGGCACAACCTTTGCGCCAGGTCTACGATTGGGCGGCGCACTACGAGCGGTTTTGGAAAGACAAGCTCTCGAAACTGGGTGAACATCTCGATCGCATGCCTGAGAAAGGGAAACTTCGTTGAAACGCGATCTGCATTTTGACGTGACCTATCCGCATCCGGTGGAGAAGGTGTGGCTGGCTCTCACCGATCCTCAAGCCATAGCGCAGTGGTTGATGGCGAACGACTTTGAGCCACGAGTTGGACACAGATTCCAATTTCGAGAAAAACCTCAGCCCGGCTGGGATGGCATCGTGAATTGCGAGGTCACCGCAGTGGACCCGCCGCACAGATTGTCGTATTCCTGGCGGAATGGGAATTTAGACACCAAAGTTAGCTGGCTGCTCGAGTCCGTGCCCGAGGGAACCCGTGTTCAGCTTGAGCATACCGGTTTTCGCGGTGTCCGCGGTTGGATGGCCTGCCGCATCCTTGGCAAAGGTTGGGGTTCGAGGATTCTTAATAGAAACCTTCCCGCATTGCTCGCGGGATGGACTGGTGAAGGGCCGGTGCCGCAGATTCCCGAAGCTCAGTGCAGGAATCGGTAGCTGTTCTGAAAGGCATGTGCGGGCTGGTAGCCCATGCTTCTGGTCTCAATATCCTCATTCCGGACAGATGGGGCCCCATCTGTCCGGAATGGAAATGGGGGAAATCAATTGAGAACGGGTGGGCCACTCGCCTGCAATGGCAATCGTGATAGATTGCGGTTCGGGGGACGTCATGAAACGGTGGGCCGTTGCTGGCGCAGCAATTCTCTATCTATCTGTGGGCCAGGCGCGGGGCCAAAACACGGCGCCGATGACGAACTACACAGCGAGGGAATACAACGGTATGTCCGTCTGCCTGGGCGTGACCGACACTGCCTGGACGAACGCCACGCAAAAGCTGCAAGGCGTCAGCCTCGCAGACGCCAAGAAACACTACGACGGGAAGCTGGAGGGCACCCAAAAGGATCTGGCGCTTCGCACTGTGGACAAAGTGTACGGCGACTCATTTACCAATCCGTGGGACTACGCTGTCTCGTTCTTTGGCGAGTGCGCCGAAAACATAGCGGGTGTACGGAAAGATCGCTCCGGGATGGCGGGCTATTGCATGCAGAACTCGATGATCGGGATGACTGCCTGGGACTACAAGAACGCGGGTCTGCCGGTCGAAAAGGTCTACGAGCATTTCGCGAAGTTCAACAGCGCGACGCCGCATGCCATCGTCGACCGGGTCTATGCCGGTTCGAAGGCTCGAGCCGACATCGGATTGGAAGAGTGGAAATCGTGCATGGAGCCGCTGGTGTCGAAATCGAATTCCGCGCCACCTCCCGCCCAGAGTATTCCACCGCAAGGCGGCCTCACCGACAAGGAACTTGCCGACGTTGCGTCCTGCGTCGGACCCGCGAATATGGTCTGGTTCGATGCTGAGCAGAAGTTAAAAGGGGTGCGCCTGGAAGACCTGAAGAAACAGTATGAAGCCCAGCCGGAGTCGAAGGCAAAAGCCACTGCGTTGCGCCTTGCCGACAAGGTTTACTCCGACACGTTCCGAGCTGTCGGCTTCTATGCCATTCAGTTCCTCGATCAATGCGCCCAAAGCAACGCGAATGTCGCGTCCAGTCGCATGGGAGTTGGGAATAGCTGCCTGAGAAATGGGTATTTTGCAGCCACCGCAAGCGCTCTCAAGAAGTCAGGAGTGCCCAGCGATAAGGCCTACGAGCCATTCGCGGAAATCTACGGCACGATGGCAAGCTCGATTATCGACAAGGTTTATCGACGTTCGGCTTCAGACGAAGACGCGGGAGTAGCGGAGTGGAAAGCTTGTGTCATATCCTCGCCTACCTGGACAGCAAACCAGAAGGCGGGTGAAGTTCTCCTCGCCGCAACTCCGACGGGATACTCGATAGGCTTGCAAAACAAGACTGAGAAAGTGATCGCAAAACATCTATATCCGTCTGGCGAAACCCCGGCCAAGTGGACCGAGAAGCTCAGCGTTGTCGCGTTTCCTGAGCTGATCGACCACACGCCCACTCAGTTCCAGAAGGCCGTTCAGGGGCCGTCAGAGAGTTGTAAGAATGGCAAGGTTATCTCCACCAGCGTGGGCCAGGAAAACGGCTATGCTTATGCCTTGTGGTCGGAGACTTGCCAGCCAGGCGCACCCACAGGGGCACCTACAGGGACGACGGAATTTAGGTTGAACAAGGCCATTCAGGGTCGTGACAATCTCTACTTCATAACGAAGTCTTTCGAATTTACGCCTTCAGAAGCACAGATCGAGCAGAACCGCGCATACCTCTCTTCGATAACTGTTTGCGACGCAAAACAGAGTGGCCAGCCCTGCCCCACCCCAGACGCATGGCGTCCTTGAGCCAGCTCGGAGCGGACGGTTGCGCGGGTCAAGTTTTGGTAGCCGGGTGCCCCGTCCTTGGCTTTCTCAAGAGCCTGCCCTGAGCGAAGTCGAAGGGGCGGGAAGCAACGCTGTCAGCCAGTTTTTGGATCGTACCGTTGTGCTAACATTCCCACTCCCGGCCATAGGAGGCGCGAAATGAAGAAGCGCAAGCAATATCTCTTCACTATCATCCTACTGGCCGGTATGATCGGGCCCGCGTTTTTGTCCTATGGCCAGGATCGCAGCAGCCCCGGAGCTGGGTCCACTCAGACCACCCCTTCAGGCCAGTCCTCTTCCACCCCAGTGTTTCGGGCAAACTCCCGCCTCGTGGTGGTGGATGTGGTTGCGACCGATCACCGCGGCGAGCCGGTCAAGGGACTAAAGCCAGGGGATTTTACGCTGTTGGAAGACGGAAAACCTCAAGCGATAGCTGCCTTTGATTCGCACTTTGCCGAAAGTAATAAGCCCGTCGCGGCTCGAATTCAACTCCCACCTCATCAGTTCACCAATTTCCCCACGGTGGAGAGCAATGGACCACTCAACATTGTCCTGTTCGATTTACTGAACACGGAACCCATGCAACAAGCGTTCGCCAAGAAACAGATGGTCGAGTTCCTTAAGGAATTGCCGGCCGGTCATCGCATGGCCCTGTTTGTGCTGGGAACCCGCTTGCAGATGATCCAGGGCTTTCTGGGCAACTCCGACAGTTTAATCGCCGCCGGGAAATCGTTGCGCACCACCACCTCGCCGGTTGTAACGAGCGAAGCCCAGCTTCAAACCGATTTGGCCACCATCGATTCTGCTCGAAACATGGTGGGAGGCATGGGCGAGCGAATGAAGGACGCACTCGCCGATCAAATCGTGTTTCAGGAAAATCAACGCGTGGAAATGACCTTGCGGGCCCTCACCGTACTGGCAGGCGCGGTTTCAGGATACCCGGGACGCAAGAATGTAATGTGGCTTTCCACGAACTTCCCCTTCCGCCTCGGCCCACAGGCCCTGGACCAGACCAAAAGGCTGCACGAACAAAATCAACATGACTATCGCTTCCCATTTCGCGCCGTGGCCGGACTGCTCTCTGCGGAACAGGTAGCGATCTATCCCATTGACATTGGCGGCTTGTCCCTCGAGGGCACGGGGGGCAAAGACATCGGTACACCCGAATTCGTTGGTGCAGGCCCGCCAAGCACGAGCATTGATACTCGCTATGTGCAGCAACGCTGGGACACTCATGGCGCCATGACTGACATTGCTGAGGAAACCGGCGGAAAGGCAAGTTACGGCACCAACGATTTCAAGGACGTAATGCATCGCAGCCTGCGGCAGGGAGAAAACTATTACACGCTGGCCTATGTTCCGAAAAACATCGACGGGAACGAAGGATATCGCAAGATCGAAATCAAAACCCCCGCCAACGGAGTGAAGCTCGAATACCGGCGCGGCTATTTCGCCCTGGCTGGAACTGAACAGCAGAGCGATCCGACAGTGCAATTGCTGGCTTCCGCCATGCAGCCGAGCGTTCCCGAGTACACGATGCTGCTTCTGAAGGTGCAGGTGCTGCCGCCCGACCGCGACAATCGAGCTGTGCGGATTGACTACGCAGTAGCACCTGCTGACATTTCCTTCAGCGACGCTCCGGACCAGCTGAAGCACGCACACCTCGACTTTATGGCAGTTGCCTGGGACCAGGGCAACAAGGAAGCGGGACGCGTGCTGACTCCGGTTGATTTTCATATTCGCAACGAGACGTATCAGGAGACGATGCGTACTGGCGTCCCTGGACACCAGGAACTGGAATTGAAACCGGGAACCTATGTATTGCGGGTGGGCGTGATGGACAAAGACTCCCACAAGATTGGAACAGTGGACGTTCCTCTGACCGTGGATAGCGCTGGGAACACCAGACCTTGAATTCATGGGGGAATCCCGGGGACAGCAAGAGCAGATTCCCTTCGGCGAGCTCAGGGCAGGCTCTCGCTATCCTCGGAATGACAAATTTTGAGGCGGCGGCTGGCCTACCCCCGCAAGAGGCCTGGAGGAAACATGAGCTTCTCGCCGATAGGATTGACGCCGCTGATCGGCGTTTTCGATATGCCAAGGGCGCTAGCCTTCTACCGGGATGTGCTCGGGTTCGCTGTAGTTTCTGCCTCACCTGAGGTCGAGACGGCGGAGGGCCGGTTTTCTCATTGGATGTGGCTACGGTTCGGAGGAGCCGAGATCATGCTGAACACTCAATATGACTCGAATGAGCGCCCGATGCAGCCCCCAGAGAAGAGGTCCAAGGATGCTGTGTTCTACATCGGTTGCTCCGATGTAGAGCTTGCATATCAAGAACTCACAGGCCGAGGTTTGAAGGCTGAGCGTCCGAAAGTGGCGCCATACGGGCTCAAGCTCTTCAACGTAGAAGACCCTGACGGCTACACGATCGTTTTCCAGGAAGTGCGTTAGCAGACCTGGGAGGTGCTATCGGCGGCCCGTGGGGCGTCGTCCCTGGGGTAAACTTCTGAGCGAGGCGACCCAGCCTCGCCGCTCCATTCGATGAACCTGGCTGGGTGAAACTCCTAGAGATTTCCTGCAAAATCTGTCGAATGAGCCGCCTCCCATCCGTCATAGGGTTAGGAGCTCAAGGCGCTCACAACCGTTCAAGGAGAAAAATGATGCAATTCGCCATGCTAATTTACGAATCCCCGGAAGCTTTTGCGACGCGGGGTAGCGACGCAACCGACCCCTACGTCGGCGCTTGGCGGGCCTACTACAAAGCTCTCGTCGAGGCTGACATCTATGTCGGCGGCGATCCGCTGGAAGTGCCGGAAACCGGGACCACCGTGCGACTCCGGCAAGGAAAACGGCGCGTACAAGATGGCCCCTACGCTGATACCAAGGAGCAACTGGGCGGATTGATAATCCTGGAACTCCCCTCACTGGACGCGGCGCTGGACTGGGCCGCGCGCTGCCCGGCGGCTTCGGCTGGCGTGGTGGAAGTCCGTCCACTCGCGCCGAAAACCAAGAGCCGGATTACGGAATGAGTGGAGGCGGTCAGGAGAGCGCTCACCGGACGATCGAGCGGGTAGCCCGCGAGTCTTACGGTCGTTTGGTGGCGTACCTCGCCTCGCATACACGCGATGTGGCCAGCGCTGAGGACGCGCTCAGCAATGCGCTGGTTGCCGCCCTCTCAACCTGGCCGCGAGACGGCGTGCCACAGAATCCAGAGGCCTGGCTGCTGACGGCGGCGCGCCGCTCGCTGATCGACCTTTTCCGTCATCAGCAGGTGGCGGCAGCCAGCGAGCCCACGCTTCTGCTCCTCAGGGGCGATCCAAGGGGGAAGCCCAGGGGAGAGCCAAGAGAGGATCCCAAGGAGGCGGCCATGGCGGTGGAGTTTCCCGATGAAAGATTGAAACTGCTCTTCGTTTGCGCCCACCCGGCTATTGATCCGGCCATGCACACTCCGCTTATGCTGCAGACTGTTCTCGGCCTGGATGCAGCGCGCATCGCCGGTGCCTTCCTGGTTTCACCGAAGACCATGGGGCAGCGTCTTGTCCGTGCTAAAACGAAGATCCGGCATGGCGGCATCCAGTTTGAGATTCCAGAAGGGCGGGTGTTGCCGGAGCGGCTCGACGCGGTGCTCGAAGCGATTTATGCCGCCTTCGGGATTGGCTGGGATGACATGGAGGGCGTTGACCAGGGCGGCAAGGATCTGGCCGACGAGGCGATCTGGCTGGCGCGGGTCCTTCTTCAGCTCATGCCCAGGGAAGCGGAGGTTCGCGGCCTGCTGGCTCTCATGCTCCACTGCGAAGCCCGCAGACTGGCACGGCGGGCGCCGGGCGGCCGGTACGTTCCTCTTTCGGAGCAGGATTCGGGGCAGTGGTCTCTGCCCTTAATCGAAGAGGCGGAACGCCATCTCGCCGAGGCGTCGAGCCGCGGTCGCACTGGCCGGTTTCAACTCGAGGCCGCCATTCAGTCGGTACACGCCGAGCGGGCGCGCAGCGGCCGGACTGAGTGGGCCGCGATCCTGCTGTTCTACGAAAAGCTGATCCGCATATCCCCGACGTTGGGCACGCGAACTGGCTACGCCGCGGCGGTTGGCGAAGCGAATGGACCGGAAGCAGGCCTGGCAGTACTGGATGGGATCGCCCCCGACGATGTCTCCGCTTATCAGCCTTACTGGGCGGTTCGCGCTCACCTGTTGCAACGGCTAGGGAAAACACCTGAGGCTGTGGAGGCTTTTGACTTGGCGATTGGCCTGGCGGGGGATCCGGCAGTGAGGCAGTTCCTGCTCCAAAGGCGGGGCTAACATTATTTTTGCCTGTCGTGTCGAAATCAACTCTCCTGACGCGTCATCCCTATAGAAGCGATTAGTGATTAAGCTTGCCGCTCAGGAGGTGAAGGATGTGTCCATTCTGTTTGTCGACCATGGGACTAATCGTTGCAGGCGCAGCCTCTACGGGCGGACTGGCGGCAATCGCCGTGAAACTGTCCCGCAAAAAGAACGGTTCAACACAAATCATTCCGAATTCGCACGATAAGGAGTAGTGAAGATGCCAACGAACACGATTGAGAACCCGAAAATAGTGTCGCGAGATGAATGGCTTGCGGCTCGCAAGAACCTACTGGCCAAAGAGAGGCAGCTCACGCACGAGCGCGACGCAATCGCCGCCGAACGTCGCCAGCTTCCCTGGGTCAAGGTGGAAAAGAACTACGTTTTCGACGGGCCGAACGGGAAGGTGACGCTCGCGGACCTGTTCGACGGCAAGAGCCAGCTGATCATCTACCACTTCATGTTCGGTCCGGAGTGGAGCGAAGGTTGCCCGAGCTGCTCGTTCAACATGGACCACACGGACGCCGCGCTCGTGCATCTGGCGCAACGCGACGTGTCCTTTGCGGCAATCTCACGAGCACCCTACGCCAAGATCGCCCCATTCAAAAAACGCATGGGCTGGGGCTTCAACTGGGTGTCTTCGAACGGCAACGATTTCAACCGGGACTATCACGTGGCATTCACCAAGGAGGAGCTCGCCAAGGGCGAGGTGAATTACAACTTCGGCATGAACAAATTTCCAAGCGAGGAAGCTCCTGGAATCAGCGTCTTCTACAAGGACGAGAACGGAGATATCTTCCACACCTATTCCGCCTACGCCCGCGGGACTGAAAGCGTTGTCAACACGTACAACTATCTCGACTTGGTACCGAAGGGGCGGGACGAAGATGGTTTGTATTTCCCCATGGCTTGGGTACGCCACCACGACCGTTACGAAGACCGCCGACTGGCGGATGCCGACAAACCGTACTGGCCTGCGGAAGCTACGCTGGCACGTTGAATTGTCGAACGCGCCTGAATCCGGCTCTCATGGCCTGTCGCCGTGTCGGTTTTTGTATCACGAGAAGAATTAAACTATCGCAGGAGAAACCTAATGGAGCTGAAGACTCTCAAAACGATTGCATCAAGAAGCTTCACGCTGCTTGTCGTGTTGGTTGTAGCGTGCCAAGTCCAGGCACAGGACGCCAAAACACCGTATCCCAGCATGGCGCCTCTGGAGCAATACCTTATAGCGGATCGCAACGCGGAGATAGCCCTGGCACGGAGCGCTGCCCCGAATTCCATCTCACAGGATGCCGAGGTCATGGTCTTCGGACGGAATGGCTACGAAACCGCGGTTCAAGGCAAGAACGGTTTCGTGTGCCTTGTCCAGCGATCATGGATGTCCGGAATCGACGATTCCGATTTTTGGAATCCCAAGTTGCGGGCTCCGATCTGCCTCAACCCGCCCGCTACGCGATCCTTTCTTCCACTCATTATCAGGAGAACCGAGTTGATATTGGCTGGACGATCCAAAACCCAGATGTTTGAGGATATGCAAGCCGCCGTCGCTAAGAAGGAATTGCCGACGCCGGAAACCGGCGCAATGAGCTACATGCTGTCCAAGCAAGGGTACTTGAGCGACAGTGCCGGGCACTGGCACCCCCACCTTATGTTCTTCCTTCCATTAACGGAGCCTGCAGCTTGGGGCGCAGGCTCGCCGGGTTCTCCGGTAGTGGGAGTGTTTACTGACACCCCGGAGCGACTGAGCGTGTTTCTGGTTCCGGTACCCAAGTGGTCGGACGGTACGGATGCCACCATGGAAGGGCACTGACGGGCCGTCCGGTTAGTATCACGAGAAGAATCCCCTATCTCAGGAGAAATCAATGAAACGGAACATCCTTAGGACGATTGCATCAACAAGCTTCGCGCTGGTTGTCATGCTCGGCGCGGCGTGGCAGGCCCTAGCACAGGACACCAAAACAGCGTATCCGAGCATGGCCCCGCTGGAGCAATACCTTATAGCGGACCGGAATGCCGAGATCGCGCTGGCCCGGAGCGCTGCGCCCGAATCCATCTCGCGGGATGCCGAAGTCATGGTCCTCGGACGGCAGGGTTACGAAACCGCGGTCCAAGGCAAGAATGGCTTCGTGTGCATAGTGGAACGATCATGGACCTCCCCAATCGACGATCCCGGATTTTGGAATCCCAAAGGGCGGGCTCCGATCTGCTTCAACCCGCCGGCCGCGCGATACAACGTCCCACTCACGATCAAGAAAACCGAGTTGGTATTGGCGGGACGGTCCAAAGCTCAGATGTTCGAGGCTATCGAAGCCGCTTTTGACAAGAAGGAATTTCCGGCGCTCGAACCCGGCGCGATGTGCTATATGCTGTCCAAGCAAGCGTACTTGAGCGATAGTGACCCTCACCACTGGCATCCCCACCTGATGTTTTTCGTTCCGCTAATGGAGCCTGCAGTCTGGGGCGCAGGCTTGCCAGGTTCCCCGGTAGTTGCGACATTTACTGACACTCAAGAGCGAATGAGCGTGTTTCTGGTTCCGGTCGCCAAGTGGTCGGACGGTACGGATGCCTCCATGGATCAGCACTGAGGGCGATCCCGTAACGAGAGCTTCGCGGGCGGGGCGCCCGCGCCACACGAACACGAACTATTCGTAGCGCAAAGCTTCGATTGGGTCGAGGCGCGAGGCTTTGATAGCCGGGAACATGCCGCTGGCGAGGCCAACGAAGACTAGAAGAACCGTGGATATCATCAGCGTGGCAGTGTTGATCTTCAGTTGGATATCGCCCTCGCTGGCATCGTCTATGAAGGCGCTCCAAAGCGTGAGCGATCCCACCGACCAGGACACGAAATAGGCCAGCGCCACGCCCAACAGCCCTCCAACGAGAGTGATAGCAAGAGCTTCGGCCAGGAATTGGAACAGGATGTGCCTTCTGCGGGCGCCTAAAGCTTTCTCCACGCCGATCTCGCGGGTACGCTGAGTTACCGACACCAGCATGATGTTCATCAGCCCGACGCCACCGATGCCTAGCGTCAGCAGCCCAATGAAGCCGAGCAGCACCTTGAGCCCGACCGTGATGATATGCAGTTCGGTAAACTCATCGATCCAGTCGACCACAAAAACGGCGCGTTTGTCTTTGGGGTTGAAATTGTGGTGGAAAGCCAGCGAAGCGCGAACTGCATCCGCAACCTTGGCGTGATCGCCCTCGTATTGCATCGTGATGCTGTCGATTTTGTAGACATCGCGCAAGGCGCTCATGCTGCTATACGGGATGTAGATTCTGCCATTCATGTTATCGTCGCCATCCTGAATGGCCCGCTTCAGCACCCCGATTACTTGAAAGGAAACGCCGTCCACCTTTACGGTTTCACCGATTGCATTCTGTCCAGAGAACAAATGTTTTTTTACATCCGAACCAAGAACGACCACGCGATCGTGGGAGAAATCTGCCTGATCGCCAAAGAAAGTACCTTCGCTGACGTCCATGCTGCGGATGCGAGAAAACACGGAATAGACACCGGAGACGCCGTAGTTTCCGCTGCGAGTGCCATACGCCATGAGGGATTGCTTGTACACCTCGGGCGAAAGGCGCGTGATCATGGGGACCTCGCTGCGGAGATAGTCGAGATCCTCGCGTGTGAGCTGGGTTGGCGTACCGGCCTTGGTGCCGCCAGCCTGCATTTCCGATCGTCCGGGCCACACGGTAATCTGGTGGCCACCAAAACTCTGGAAGGCGACCATGAGGCCGCGCTGGAAGCCTTCGCCATAGGCCAACAGCAAGACCACGGTAGCGATGCCCCAAGCCATACCCAGCATGGTCAGGAGGCTGCGGCGGCGGTTGTGTTTGAGGGCGGCGTAGGCTTGTTCTAGAAGATCGCGAAACATAAAAGCACCCTTTCAAAACTCAGTGCGGAGCTTTGCTCCGCTGGACAGCCGAGGGCGGCTGTCCCCACGTGGATCTTATTCCTGGCGGAGCGCTTCTACCGGTTCTAGCAACGCCGCCTTGCGGGCTGGATACAGCCCCGCCACTACCCCGGCAACCGCCAGCGAGAAAATCGCTGCCGCGGCTGACCACACTACCAAGTGCGGGGTATCAAAGCCTTCGGGCTGGGGCAACATAGCAAGGAGCGCCATGAACCCAGCGGCCAGTCCTACGCCGATACCGCCGCTGAACAGCGTCAGGAACGCGCCTTCCACAAAGAATTGCGTCAGGATGTTGCGGTAGGTTGCGCCCAAGGCCTTGCGCAAACCAATCTCGCGGGTGCGCTCGGAAACCGACACTAGCATGATGTTGATAATTCCAATTGCGCCCAGGCCGAGTGTGACAAATCCCACGACGCCGAGGAACCCATCCATGGCGTTGAAGATCTTGGCGACCCGCTGCGATCCCTCGATCGTATCCCAGTCTTCGAACGCGTCTTCCAATTTTGGATCAAATCCGTGGTTGCGCGCAATGATGGCGTGGACTTCATCCCTAGCTTCCACATGCCGGTCGCGGTCGGCAGGCCGGTAGTTTAAGAAAGAGATGGTATCTTCGGCGTTGTCACCCTTAAGCGGGAACAGCGCGCGCATGGTTTCGAGCGGCATGTAAATGCGGGCGTTGGCGCCGTTGTTGCCCTCGCGCCCGATCTTGTCCAGCACGCCGATGATTTCAAACTCGACCCCGTTGAGCAGAATGCTGGCGCCCACGGCAGGACGGCCAGGGAAGATGTTTTTCACCAGTTCCCAGCCCACCACGACAACGCGACGACCGTTGTTGTCGTCCTCATCGCTGATCCAGCGTCCGACGCCCACCGGAACATTGCGAATCTGGTTGTAAACGGGGGCGATTCCGAAAACCTGGCCGGCCGTGGAGCCATAGTCGCTGACAGCACGGATGTCATCGCGGTTGATCACGGCGGAAACGCAGCGCAACTTATGCGCCTGGTCGCGAATCGAGACGTAGTCGTTGTAGGTGAAGTGATAGGTGCGTCCGCTCAGGGTGCTGCCTTCAACGCCCGGAATTCGCCCGGTGAAGGTGAACATGATGTCGCGGCCGAGATTGGCCATGTTGCGGGCCTGCCCGCTGCGGAAGCCTTCACCAAGGCCCACGAGGAGAAGAAGCGAGCCGACGCCCCAGGCGATGCCAAACATGGTCAGAAACGAACGCAGCTTGTGCGCCCAAAGAGTGGACAGCGACTGGCGGACGATTTCGAGAAGTGTTCGCATGCGGTTCGTTCGCGTTTTTGCTGGCGTCTTCGTTTCGCCCTGGGCCGCCGCGCGCAGCGGCTCGGGGTTTTGGCTCCGGACGGGAGGTCTCGATTCCCGCCTGATCGGCTACCTATACCTACGCCAGGAAGGGCGAAAAAGTTCCTGGAGACTAGCAGGTTTAGACGTTGGACGCAGGGGGCAGGTTAGCTGGGAAAATGGACTTTTCCTCTCCTTCCGCGGCACCCTTTCCGCGGCTAGGTTTCGCGGGCGAAGCGCCCGCGCCACACCTCATAAGGGTACGCTTGTCAGGATTCTCGAACAATTTTGACCTGTTTGCCGAGGCGGTGGCTCACCTCGACGGCGGCAGCCAGGGTGGCGTTATCGGTTTCCACGGCCCGGACTACTTTCAGGGTCCTCATGGCGTGCACCGGGAGAACAAACCGCATGCCCACACAGCGTGGAGCGCAATGCGTCACGTCGGTGATGTCGGTGATACGCAGGGAAAACGTGCTCGAGGCCAGGATGGTGTTGGGACGGCTGATGCGGTCGAGCAGGGAGAAGATTTCGAGCTTAGACTCGATTTCGTCGGGCACGGCTTCGATAACGAACTCGGCCTGGCGAACCGCATCTTCAATCGTACCAGCATATTCGATGCGTGAGAGGGAGGCCTCGGCATAGGCGCGGCTTACTTCCCCACGCGCAACCGACTCGTCGAGCAAGACCTGGATGCCGCTCTCGGCGCTGCGCAGAGTGCCGGGCAGGATGTCCTCGAGTACCGTGCGATAGCCGCCGAGCGCCGCGGCATGAGCAATGCTGCGGCCCACGTTTCCCGCGCCAATCACGGCAATCGTGTGAACGCCTGGCGCGGCCAGAGCCACTCCTACTCTCCGCGGTCCAGCATTTCCAGCACGCTCACAACATTGGGATCGGATTTGCGGAAATATTCGGCGAGGCGCTTGCGGTCCTCCGGAGTCAGCGTCGGAGCTGAGCTATTGATGCGGCGCAACGTAGCGGATATGTCGTCAACGTAGTTCATGAGGCGGATGAGTTCACCGGTGGTTTGCATGCGTGGAAGGATCCTTTCGTTGGTTCCGTATTGGTTCCGTATTGGCTTCGTATGGCGAGTTATGAATCTATTGTTCATGGCGCGGAAGAAATAGTAAAGCGAGCATGCTACGCCACGAAGTCTTCGTTGGCCGAAACTGGAATCGGGTGCGGCAAGCGGTCTGTGACTTCCGCGAGATGCGAGAGTCGCCGTGCAAGATCGTTGTTGGCGGCGCCGCGCGACAAGCGCCAGGTCCAATTGCCGTCGCTGATGCTGGGGCGGTTCATCCGGGCTTCGGAGCCAAGTCCAAGAATATCCTGCATGGGAATCACGGAAAGCGAGGACATGGAACTTACGGCGGCGCGGATCAGCCCCCAATGAATTCCGTCCTGGCAGGGGCCGAGGTACGCTTCGGCGTTGCGGCGCTCGTAGTCGCTGACAGTCTGCCACCAGCCCACGGCCGTGTCTGTGTCGTGTGTGCCGGTATAGATGACCGTGTTCGGCAGGCACTTGTGGGGCAGATAGATGTGCGAGCCAGCATCGCCAAACCCGAATTGCAATACGGCCATGCGCGGCAGGGCATGGCGCTCACGAAGCGCGTTGACGTCCGGAGTGATCATGCCGAGGTCTTCTGCGAAAAACGGAAAGTCCGGAATCGCTTCGCGAACTTTGTAAAAGAAATCGTCCTTGGGCCCATTCACCCAGTGGCCACGAACGGCTGTAGGCTCGTGGGCGGGAATTTCCCAGTACTGCTCGAAAGCACGGAAGTGGTCGAGGCGGATATAGTCCACGCTTTCCGTTGTCCAGCGCAAGCGCTTGATCCACCAGTCGTACCCGTCCTGTTTCATCACATCCCAGCGGTACAGTGGATTGCCCCAGCGCTGTCCCGTGGCGCTGAAGTAGTCGGGCGGGACGCCACTGACGGCGGTGGGATTCAGGTCGGCATCGAGTTGAAAGAGGTGAGGATTCTCCCACACGTCGGCGCTGTCATAGTTCAGGAAAATGGCAATATCACCCACCATGCGGACGGAACGCTCGGCGCAGTGGCGGTGCAGCGCATGCCACTGCTCGAAGAAAAAAAACTGCATGACGCAATCGGTGGTGAGGACGGACTTGAGTTCCCGTGCTGCTTTTTGGATGGCGGCGGGCTCGCGCCGGGCTAGCTCGCGCGGCCATGAATTCCACGCCTCTTTGTTATAGCGCTCGCGAAGTGCGCGAAACAGAACAAAATCTTCGAGCCACCAGGCATTCTCTTCGCGGAATCTGTCAAAGCGTTCGCGAGCGGAGCCGTTCGCGTTGCTCAGAAAATTCTGGGCGGCTTCTTCGATCAACGGAAGCTTGTTGGCTCGAACGAACTCGTAGTCGACGGCCGCAGCCGGCTCCGCGAGATTGTGCAGGCGGTCCCACCTGATCCAGCCGCGCTCCGCGAGGCGTTCCAGACTTACGAGCAACACGTTCCCAGCAAAGGCGGAGATGGAAGAGTATGGAGAGTTGCCCAGCCCCAGCGGACCGAGCGGTAGCACTTGCCACAATCCCTGGCGCGCGGAAGCCAGAAAGTTTACGAAGTCGTACGCAGCCGGACCCAGATCGCCGATGCCGCCGCGCGACGGCAGGCAGGAAGGATGCAACAGAATGCCAGTAGCGCGGGGAAATGACATGTTCGAGTTCAAACTTTAATGTATCCGATGGACGGCGCTTGCATAAGTTTCATGCAGACTTTCGTGTGGTCTGAGCAAAAAAATTCATCGAGCCTGAGACCCGAAACAAAGTAACTGGAGTTGGGCCGAAAGTTTAACGCTGAGCAGCCCAGCGGGAGCGTGGTACCCGGCGCTAAACGAAACTACAGTCCCGAAGGCCCACGGCTTCCGATGAGCGCCTTCTTTTCGTTCTCGTTGATGACGATCTTGCCGGATTTTTCCATCTGCTGGCGGAGATTCGACACGTACATGCCGAACATTTCTCCGCGCTTGTTTTGCAGCAAGCCTTCGCGAATCTCATCTTTCTTTTGCGTGATTTCCGCGGCGTTAGGCTCTTCGCGGCTCACCACTTGCAGGACGGCGCCGTTCTGTGCGACCTGCGCCGGACCTACGATATCTCCCACCTTCCCCGAGAACACGCCCGCCACTCCTTCAGCGCTCATGGAGCCGATGTCCGGCACCTGACCCGTCGGTAGAACAGGCTCGCTGGTCTTAACCTTCGCGCCGAGTTCCTTGGCTGCCTTCTTCAAATCGTGCAAGGCCTTGGCGCGGTCGGCGAGTTCCTGCGTCTTTTTCCCCAGCAACTCGTTGCCGCGCTCGTTCTTGAACTCTTCTTCCAGCTTGCTGCGGATTTCGTCGAACGTGGGTGTGGCGGGAGGACGAACCGCAAGCACCTGATACACTGCGTAGCCCTGCGGCGTGTGGAGCAGCTCCGGCGGAGCTTTCTCCTTGGCGCCGAAGACTGCGGACATTAATTCGGGTGCAACGCCGATGCCGGGCAGTGCATCGCTGGTGCTAAGAAAATCCGTGGTGACTGCGCTACCATGAGCGGCATTCTCGATCCCATTCGCCCGCGACTGCGTGAGCAGCGTATTTGCCTGGGCTTCGGCCTGGCGCTGCGCGACCTGGGTTTTGAGCAGAGGCTCAATGTCACCCTTCACTTCGTCGAGTGGCTTCAGATGCGCTTCCTGTTTGTCTTCCACGCGCACTATGTGGAAACCATAGCTGCTTTTTAGAACATCACTAGTTTGGCCCTTGGGCAGTGAGAAAATCACCCGCTCCACATCCGGCACCGGATAACGTCCACGTTGCAGCCAGCCCAGCAGGCCTCCCGCATCCTTGCTGGGATCGTCGGAATACTGCTGCGCCAGTTTCGCGAAATCGCCTCCCGCCTTGAGCTGCTTGAGAACGTCGTCGGCCTTGGCTCGCGCCGCGTCCAACGCCTTGGGATCGACTTTTCCGTCGGTACCCGGCAGCGGCGCTTTGATCAAAATGTGGCGCACGTTCACCTGCTCGGGAACGCGGTACAGGTTGCTATGCAGCTGGTAGTATGTCTTCAGATCGTCATTGCTGACTTGGACTTGGGATTCCACCTTGGCCACATCCACCAGGGCGTAGAGGAGCTTGCGCTTCTCGGGAATCGAGTTGGCATAGCCGGCTTTGTTTTGTTCGTAGAACGCCTTCAGTTCTTCCGGGCTGGCGTGGATGCCCTTCTTAATCTCGGCGGCGTCGAGGATGGCGTAGTCGAACTTCACTTTCGTGTTGCGCTTGCGGACTTCTTCTTCGACTTCGGCGTTGGTCACGAAGGCGGCGCCACCGACCAGGGCCTGCAGCTTGCGAACGAGGAGGTCGTCCTTCTCCAACTCCTCAAACTTGGCCGGGGTTAGACTAGCCTCCTGGAGCAGCTCTTCGTACTTCTGCTGGCCGATGAACTTGCCGTTCGGAAAAAACGTCTGGCTGTACTGGCCGTGCTCGAATTCCTCCCGCAACTCGTCGTCGCTCACACGAAGACCGACGTTCTGCGCTCCTACCAGCAGGGCTTTCTGGCTGATGAGCTGTTCCATGGCGCGCTGGTTGAAGTAGGGCAGCATCTGTTCGGCCATGGGGTTGCCGCGTGGAAACTGCTGCCGCAGCATGGCGCGGCCCTGGTTGACAACCTCTTCCGAGGTCACCGGCTCGCCGGCAACAGTGGCAACTACGCCTCTCGCAGGACCGTTGACTCCCCCGCTCGAGCCAGCCCCCGGGATGAGGTAGACAACCATGCCGATACAAATCACAACTAGTATGCCGCTCAGCACATACTTCTTGATTTTGCCTTGAGATTGAAGGAAGCGAATCATGGCTGTTTAAGACTCCGAGTCGATAATGGCGAAGATGAGGTGCGGAATGGGCAATTATAAACCAGCGGGCGGGGTTGGGGGGGCTGTCCTTATCGCACCAGCGACAAGGATTTCCGGTGCACAAGAAGTTCTCCTGTGAGGGCAGGCGAGGGCGCCTGCCCCTACATGGGAATTAGCGGATTCACGAAATCCGCTGCGCGTTTTTGGACGAGGCTATCCTTTTGGATAGTCGGCTCTATCTGTTTGGTTAGGCCGTCGGGCTAGGGGCGAACAATGATCCTTGGGTCCAAAATCTTGGTGCCCACCCTGACCGAATATTTGTAGGGACCCGTAGCTCCCGTTTGAATCGCACCCGAAGTCCCGCTGACGTCACTAAAGTTGGAGTTCGCAAAGGGCGTCCCTGCCGCGAACGTGATCATGAACGGGATATTCGCACTCACCCACTTGCAAGAATCGCCCTTAGTCGACCAAAGGGTCACATCGGTTTGGTCTACCGTAGGATTGCCTGCCGAATCAATTCCGACAGTAATCTGCACGACGGAGCCGCCAAAACCCGGGGAGCTCATGTAGATTCATCTCCTTGAAACATTCCATTCGCGCGAATCACTGCCGCGCCAGCTTCTGGAATTGCAAGTCGGACGCCAAACTACGGAAAGCGGGGTCGTCCCGAACTAGGTATGCGGAGAGTCCCAGGTTCCTCGCTTTCTTCAGCGCCGCCAGCGCTGCCATTGGGTCTCCCAATTGAACCTCCGCTTTCGCCTCCTCCAGGTGGAGCTCGGGATCATTCGGAACCAGTTGGAGTGCTTTCCGTAGGTACCCGGAGGCTTCGTTTTTTTCCTGAAGCATGGCATGGTACATGGCCAACCCTGACAAAACGCGCGCGTCCCGGGGATTTACCCGCAACCGTTCGGCGGCCAGGGAGATGGCGTGGCGGTAGGTCTGAAGCGCGCGGTCCCGCTCTCCCGGAGTCCAGTAATACGCCTCGGCCAAATTGCCCCAGACCTCATAAGCCTCGGAGTCGTTTTCTCCCACTCGGACCGCGTCTTGGTAGGTTCGCGAGGCATCCGCGAAACTGCCTTGATAAAAATACGTGGTGGCAAGATTGGAATAAGCATCGAGAGTAGGATTTATGTCCACAGACCGCCGAAACTGCGGGATCGCATCGCCATATCTCCCCTGCGCGAGGTACATTGCGCCGAGGTTGTTGTAACCCTGAAAGCTGTCTGGGGCAAGTGCGATCCACTCGGTGTACATCCGGGCCGCGTCATCGTAACGCGCCTGGTGGTTGTAGAAGCCTCCCAGCCAGGCGTAGCCCGCCCAGTATTGCGGGCGAAGCTGGACCGCCTTCAGATAGGTTTGCTCCGCCTCGGGGAACTGGTTGAGTTTCTCAAATGCGGACGCCAGCCCACGAAAGGCATCGTCGTTTGTGGAATTCAGGGAAACAGCCTGCTGGTATTGTTCCACCGCTTTTTCATACTGACCAGTGCCGTTGTACACCACGCCCAGGCAGATGTGGCCGTTGGCGAAATTGCTGGCTCGAGCCACCGCTTGCTGACATTTCGCCAGCGCTTGTTCCACCCATTGCGGGTCTCGGGTGCGCTCGTACTGATGCCAGTAAGCTTCTCCAAGCCCCGCGGAGGCCAGCGCATAGTGCTCGTCCAACGCCAAAGCCCGCTGAAAGGCATCGATGGCGCCGGCCAGATTCTCCGGTTGCTCATAGTCCTGGAGAAACCCACGCCCACGCAGGTAGTAGTCATAGGCTGCGGGTTGAATCGTGCCGCGAGTCTGCAAAGCGCTTCTGTCATTGGGCGTCAGCTCGAGACCCAGCATGCTGACAATGCTCTCCACCAGACGGTCTTCCAAGGACAAAGGTCCGCTAACGTCGTCAACTGTCACCGTATCGGCGTGCAGCTGGCGGCGGGTAGACGTGTCCACCAGGCTATAGCTGACGCGGATTCTATGATCTGCCTGCGAGATACTTCCTTCCAGCGCCATCTTGGCTCCAAAAACCTTGCGAACCTGCTCTGCATCCTGCACGGATTCGGCGCGTATTTCGCGCGGACCCACGATTTCCACCGGGTAGCTGGCGGTGAGTTGGGTCAGACGAACAGCCAGAGTTTCGGTAACGCCGTCGCTAAAGGCACGGCTATTAGCATCACCCGAGGCGGGCGCAAACGGCAGAACGGCGAGAAAGGTCTGCTGCGGCGGCGGGGTCAATCTCAGCCATCGTTGGACCGGCCGAGTATAGTAGGCGCCCAGCAATAGGCCACCCCCTAGCACACCAGCTCCAAGAGGAATCAAGATTCTCTTCCATAGCGAAGATGGTGCCCAGCTCGGAAGCACGAGCTCGGGATGCGAGTTCGTCTGCTGCACGTAGCGCAGATCCTGCAAAAGCTCGCGCGCGCTCGCGTAGCGCCGTTCTGGCGCCTTGACCAGCGTCCTGGTGACAATTTCCTGGAGATCCACTGGCACTTTAGCGTTCAAAGAACGGATCGGGGCGGGATTTTCCCGGCGGATACGGTCGCACGTCGCCATGAAGCTGCTGGCCTGAAAGGGGTGGTGCGCCGTAAGCACTTCGTAAAAAACGACACCGAGGGAAAAAATATCTGCCCGCCCGTCCGGCGCTTTCTCCATCAGGACTTCGGGCGCCATATAAGCGGGCGTACCGGCAAACGTCCCAGCGCGGTCGATGGTCGCGCTCTGGTCGACGCTGGGAAGGTTCTTGGCAAGGCCGAAATCGAGAATCTTTACCTGGCCGTCCGGCGTCAGCATGATGTTCTCGGGCTTGATATCCCCGTGCACCACGCCGACGCGATGAGCCGCGCTTAAAGCCTCGGCGCACTGGGTTCCTAGATCGAGAAAAGCATCGAGCGTGACAGGGCGGGTCAGCCGCTGACGAAGAGTTTCCCCTTCGACAAACTCCATGACCAGAAACATTTCTCCGTTTTCATCGAGAACGTCATAGATGGCAGCGACATGCGGATCACTCAGACGGCTGGCATTTTCCGCCTCTTCCAGGAAACGACGGCGATAAAGAGAATCGTTGCGCAGCGAAGGAGCCAGACGCTTGAGAGCAACCGTGCGTTTGAGGCGGGTATCCAACGCGCTGTAGACTTCGCCCATGCCTCCGCGGCCAACGCGGTTCTGAATACGAAACCGCCCGGCCACCAAGCCCCGAAGAGACTCGTCCGCTGGCTGATCGCTGGTAACGATGGGGGAAGACTCGGCCATAGCCCTTGTGGAATCGATTCCGGCGCTCTGGGGCATAACCAGCAACGGCGACGTTGCACCCAGCGAATCGTTGCGAAAATCTTACCCCCTTCCAAGGTTTCCAGCAAATACTTCCGCAGGACAGAGCCTGACGCGAAGTTACAGATTTCAAAGAACTTCTCTGCCAAAAACCGCGCCTTCAATTCACGCCTCGGCGCAAATTCGGTTCAGCCGATTTCCACAACGAAAACCGAACGGTCGTTTCTTATGCTCTTATGCCGAAGCCTCCGGCATTCGTTCCCCGCTCTTGTTCCGCATACCGAGACGGTGACTCGTCAGAAGTTTGCAAGAATAATAAGTAGTGCAATAACTTGTTCCAGGTTATACACTGTGAGCAATTCAGCACAATCTTGTTTTGTGACTGGAATACTCCTCCACCGGGCCCTCAAGTAGACAGTCAGAAAGAAAATGAGGACGCCATGCCCACTTCGCACTCGGATTCACCTGTTCCCGCGGCCCCACGGGACATCCAGCAACAGCAAGATCGATCCCGGTTGTTGCCCGACCTTAACCAGTACCTCCTAGCGCATTCCGATATTCGAGAATCTTTCTCGGGCATTTCCCGCAGATTGCAGCGAGCTCTGCCGCACCGTTACGCAGGTCTTGCGTTGTACGAGCCGGACTCGGGACAACTCCGCTTGTATACCCAATACATTCCCCCTGGCGGCCCAGCGCTGCCTACTGGTTTCACACTCCCACTGGACGGAACGCCGGCTGGCGAGGCCTACCGGTTGCGGCGGCCGATCGTAGTTGACGATTTGCGCTCGCCTCAATTCATTTGCGAAACAACGCAGGAGCTTCTCAAGTACGGACTAAGGTCGGGGTGCTGGGTACCGTTGCAAACGGCTAACAGTGTATTTGGCACTCTGTGGATCAGCAACGGACATCCCGGGGCCTATCGCGCGGACGATGCTTACCTGCTGAACGATGCCGCAGCGCAGATTTCTCTCGCGTTGGCGAACCAGCTCGCCCTGCAGCAACTGCAACTGTTGCGCCAAAAACTGGACAACCAACTTCATGATCGCAACCGGGGCTTCGATAAACTTGCGGCCACCGACGCTTTCGGGGTCGTGCAATGGGAGCCTGGAGGCCGCTTATCAAACTCCAATGATGCCTTCCTGAGCATGGTGGGACGGACGCGCCAGGAAATGCAGCGTGGAATAAACTGCTCCGATATCACGCCGCCGGGATATCACAAACTGTACGAGAATGCCGAACAGGAACTTCGGAAACACGGTTTTTGTGCGCCGTTTGAGAACGAATACCAGCTTCCAGACGGCACTCGCGTTCCCGCCCTTGTGAGCACAGGCTTGCTGGGGCAGCGGCAGCCTCCATGGGTAGCCTTCGTCGTGGATTTGCGGGATCGGCGCCGCATGACCGCCAGTCCAGCGGCTTCGTTGAGCGTGCAGCGCCCGCCTCCTCTGGACCAGGAAGCGGAAGATTTTGCCGCCAAGAGTCCCGCCATGAGAAAGATCCTTCGGGACATCGAACAGGTCGCGGCAACGGACACTACAGTACTCCTCCTGGGCGAGACCGGTACGGGAAAAGAGATTCTCGCCCACACCATCTGCCAATTGAGCGACCGGCGGCATCGGCCCTTTGTTAAGGTCAACTGCGCTGCGATTCCGGCGGGGCTACTCGAAAGCGAGCTCTTCGGACACGAACGCGGAGCATTCACTGGCGCGCAAAACCGGAAAATCGGACGGCTCGAACTGGCCAACCAGGGAACTCTCTTCCTGGATGAAGTCGGCGACATCCCCCTCGAATTGCAGCCCAAGTTGTTGCGGGTCCTCCAAGAGCGCGAATTCGAGCGCCTGGGTAGCACGCAAACCATTAAAGTTGACGTTCGTCTCATCACTGCCACTAATCGTGACTTAACTGAGATGGTGGCCGCGAACCAGTTTCGCCGGGATTTGTTCTATCGGCTGAATGTCTTTCCTGTGCATGTTCCCGCACTTCGGGAACGGCCAGAGAGCATTGCGGTGCTGGTGGAATACTTTCTCCAGAAATTCGCCCGGCGCTTGAATCGCCCAGCCCTGGCAATCCTGCCGAGTACTCTGGCAGCTTTGGAGCGCTGGCAATGGCCCGGCAATATCCGGGAATTGGAGAACTTGATTGAGCGTGGTGTGATCCTGTCCCCCGGACCGGAGCTACACGTCAACCTGGAGGAGCTTCGCACTCCGTTGCAAGCAGTGCTCCCCGAGGGACAAACTCTGCGTGACGTGGACCGCGATTACATCAGCCGCGTACTTCACGACACGAACGGTGTGGTAGGCGGCAAACACGGAGCGGCATCGCGCTTGGGGTTGAAGCGTACCACCCTCCAGTACAAAATGAAGAAGCTGGAGATTCCTCGCCACTAGCATTGCCCAGAGTTCGGCACGATAGACCGCCGGCCGCCATGACAATTCCTTCTGCCATGGCGGCCGACAAATCTTTTCTAGCGCTAACCTCAATCATGTGAGGGACATAGACCGAGCACTCCTCGGGCTTCTCACTTGGCCCTACGTTTGCCACCTTATATCGAATGTAAGCAGTCTTGGTCCCGCGAAAGAAGACACCATAGGCCATCGCGGAACATTTCCACGAGAGACCGCTCCGGAGAAATGTTAATGCTCGCGAAGTGCGCCAATCCGTCTTGTTCCATTAGTTTCAGGCATCTACGGCAAGGCCGACTCTTACGAGTCGACAGGAGAGCCGCGGTCGAACGTCACCCCGGTGAAGGACGCAAGAATCCCGGGTCAGCCCGCCTTACCGAGTACTTCTGGTTATGCGGCCCGTGCAGCGGCAACTTCAATCTTGCGTTCGACAGGGACTCGGGCATGGTTTTAATCCCCTTGGCGAGCACCACAGCAAACAATCCTCCCTCCGAAACTCAAGAACACCGAAGAAGGTTGTCGGTGGCTTGACCGGAACGTGCCCGGGCCAGCCTCTGGGTACGTTCCGGGCCTTGGGCGCCGATTCGTTTCGGCCGCCTCGCTGGGTATCGAATCGTTGGAGGTGCGTGTGAACCGTAAACCGAATCATCGCTGTGCCGTATGTGGCCACACTGTTGAGGAAAACGCCGGATATTGGCTGGCGGCCGATCCCCTCACAAGCCGACTTACCCTGTCCCGCATCGAAGAACCTTGGATCCAAGGCTCCCGCGCAGCCTGTGACCGGGAACATGTGCTCGAGCTTGTAGCGCATTGGATGGCCAGCGGAACGCTTGACTTCACCTTTGCTCGGAATACCCCGGTGGGAGTTCCGCGAGATCCCGGAAGCATGCCGACGGTCCGGTCTGCGAACCCCTGTGCCCAGCCGAAGCCCCTCGCGGAGCTCACGGTCAACCGCGAGTGTCTATAACGAGTCGTGGAGAACAACCCGCAGGCTTTCGGGTTCATCTTAGATCCCTTGCTGGAAGCTCTGCAGCGCAACAAGGGTGCTGAATCTGCGGCCGTGCCTGCACTGAATCCGGCGGCCCGGCACATCAACCTGATCTAGCGGCGCCTGACCGGCCGCCAATCCTTCCAGTCGCCGGACACGACCTTGACCTTTCGTCGCGCCGCCGAGAACAACTCTACGGCTCTGCGCCCAGCGACAATCCAGCGACAATTAGGTCGCTTAGGTCGCTCGCAGAATAAGGAACCCTTGCTTTCGCGCATCAGCCGATGCTGCAATCGCAGTTCAGCCACCGTCGGTGCTCCCGAGTTGCCTGAACAATGTTCGTGGGCGAGGGCCACCCCGGTGTTCCTAAAAGCAATCTCGCGATGAAGTCGCAAACACTTTTCCGCCGGACTCGTGCCTGACAAGCTATAATACTGACTGACCCACTATGAGCACACCTAGCCGCCGTAGCGAAATCCGCCGTCGTCGTACTCGCACCGAGAAGATTAACCAGCTCCGCAAGCGCTATGCTGCGGCGAAGAACGATGGAGAGCGGACTAAGCTCACGGACAAGTTGAAGAAGGTCTCGATTGGCCTGACCCTCGAGCACTTTGTCAAGCCGATCGAAGCGCGAAAAGCCCGCTAGAATAGCTGTTCCTGACCCCGCTGGGATACGTTTTCATAGCCGGGCATTGATCCGCCCGCGCTCCGCATCCTCCGACCCGCCTCAACGCCACTTTCGATTCAATGAATCGAAACCCTTGCCAATCGAAACAAAACAATGTAAAAACATAAGAATACGTACGCAAGCCCATTATGGCCAAAGGCGAGAAATTGCTGAATGAAGAGCGCAGACGCGCCATTCTTGAACTTTTGAACCGCGAGTCGCGAGTTCTGGTGACCGACCTCTCCGCGAGGTTCGAGACCTCGCAGATTACGATTCGTAAGGATTTGGAAGTTCTCCACGCACAGGGCATGCTGCATCGCACGCACGGCGGCGCGCTGACCGTGCAGACCGGCGCCCTCATCGATCCCTCTCTGCAAGAGAAGGAAAAACTGCATCATGCGGAAAAGTTGCGAATTGCCAATGCCGCAGTGCGCATGATTGAGGAAGGCCAGTCCGTAATCCTGGACTCGGGCACGACCACGACGACGATTGCGCGCTGCCTGCGCGGACACCGCAAGCTGACCATTATCACAAACGCCGTCAATATCGCTGCCGAGCTCGCGAATTCCGACATTGAAGTTCTGCTCACGGGAGGAAGTGTGCGGCGAAATTCTTTCTCGCTGGTTGGACCTCTCGCGGAAGAGAGCCTGCGTCAGCTCAGCGCGGATCTCTGCTTTCTCGGCGTCGATGGTTTCGATGTGAAGCTGGGACTGAGCACGCCCAATTTGCTCGAAGCCAAGGTAAACCGCGTGATGGTGGAAAGAGCTCGCAGGGTCGTGGCGGTCTGCGATTCCAGCAAGTTTGGGCATCGCAGTCTTTCGCATATCGTGCCCACCAAGGCTATCCATCACGTAATCACGGACAAGAAAATTGCTAAGTCCGATCTACAGATTTTGAAAGATACGGGCATCGCTGTAACCCTCGTTTAAGAACGCTGGAATATTCAACCTAGGGACACATCACGAAGATGACGGCAACGCTCGACCGCTCGACCGTAACTCTCGACGAGATTCTGTCGCAGCCGGAGTGTTGGACGGAATGTCTGCGCACCCTGGAGCGGATGGACGCCATTCGCAAGATTTGCGCCGAAGTCCCGCCCGATAGCGAATGGCTCTTTATCGGATGCGGAACAAGCTACTACATAGCCTTGTCCGCGGCCGCGTCGTTTGCCGCCATCACCGGAATGCCGGCGCGCGCCGTACCAGCATCCGAGGTCATGTTCTATCCGGAGACAGTTCTTAGCAAGCGCCGCGCAACGATTCCAGTGCTGATCTCTCGCTCGGGAAAGACGACGGAGGCGGTAAAGGCAGCGCAATATCTCGAGCGGGAGCGCGGCAGCCGCACCATAGCTGTTACCTGCCATGGCGGCCAGCCTTTAGCTCAGACTTCTACTTTCGCCATAGTCTTGGACGCGGCAGCCGAAAAGAGCATGGTGATGACGCGCTCGTTCAGCTCAATGCTCATAGGCCTGCAATATCTGGCTGCTTCCGTTGCCGGAGATGCGGCGTTGTTGGAGGAATTGCGCCAGCTTCCGGCCCAGTCTGCTGCCATGTTTCAGGATTTGCCCACTCGTATACGCGACTTCGTCCGCCGTCACGATCTTGAAAACTATTCTTTTGTCGGTCAGGGGCCTTTCTTCGGCATCGCCAACGAAGCCATGCTTAAGGTTATGGAGTCCTCTTGCAGCTATGCGCAGGTTTTTCATAGCCTCGAATTCCGTCATGGACCTAAGTCGATTGTCAGCCCGCAATCGCTGCTTGGTATTTATATCTCGGATCGCGCCTACGCGGGCGAGGTTGATCTGCTCGAAGAAATGAAGGGCCTTGGCGCCACCACCATGGCCGTGACCAGCAAGCCCAGCGCTCGGATTCGAGCCGCCGCAGATCTTTTAGTCGAAGTTCCCGCTGGCCGCTTGGAATGTTCACGCCTGGCTGCGTGCGCGCTCGCCGGGCAACTTCTCGGCGTCTATACCGGATTGAAGAAGGGGCTGGACCCCGATTCCCCACGCAACCTTTCGCAGATCGTGATTCTCAACGAAACAGAATAAGAAGGAAAACCCCTTGGCGCGTTTTGATATTACGATTGCGGGTGAGATTAATCTCGACATATTGCTCTATGGATTGCCAGCTGACATCCCACTCGAGCGCGAGCTTCTAGCCAAGGGCTGCTGTGTCACGCTTGGCAGTTCGTCTGCTATCACCGCTCACAATTTGTCAGTTCTGGGAAGCAAGGTAGGATTTGTCACACGCGTGGGCCGGGATGATTTCGGTCCCATCGCGCTGCGCCGCCTCAACGCGGCCGGTGTCGACCTCAGCCGCGTCACCGAATCGCACAGCTCCGACACGGGCTTGACCATGATTCTGCCGCACGGTGAGAGCCGCCACATTCTTACTTATCCGGGATGCATGGCGGAAATGAAATTGGAACATCTCGACTTTGACTATCTAACCTCCGCGCGGCACTTCCACCTCTCTTCGTTCTTTCTGCACCGTGGCATGGTTCCGCAGATTCCGGAACTCTTCCGCCGTATCAAGAGCGCCGGGCTCACTATTTCCCTCGACACCAACGACGACCCCGACGACCGCTGGGACGATACGCTTCCCGAAGCCCTGCAATACGTGGACATCCTGATGCCCAATGAGCGCGAAGCCTGCAAAATCGCGCGCACCGTTGATTTCGAAGATGCACTCCGGCGCCTCTCAGCGTCGGTGCCTTTATTGGTGGTGAAGATGGGATCGAAAGGGGCGATGGCGGTTCGTCGCGGAGAACGCTTTCATTGCCCACCACTACCCGTAGATGTGGTCGACCCTATCGGCGCCGGCGATACCTTCAACGCAGGCTTCCTGCATCAATACGTGAGTGGGGCGGATCTCAATACATGCCTGGACTCTGGGAATTTGGCAGCAGCATTTTCCACGACTCGGCCTGGCGGTACTGAAGCTTTTCGCAATCCAGCCCTGTGGGCCGAGTTCTGCGAACAATACAAAGCTCAAGCTAAGTAACAAAAGATGTGGGGACGGCCGCCCTCGGCCGTCCGAATTGTCCGCTACTCTTTTGTTGTCTCCACGAGCAAGCTACCCGTGAATTCCGTATCCAGAGTAGAGTTAGCCGCATCGACCTCGCCTAAATCCTTGTCATTTGCGTAGTCGTGTACGCGATACTTGCCTGGCGCAAGACCGCGCAGCTCAATCTTCCCTTTCCAGGCTGTGGTTGGCGAAGGTGAGTAGAACGCATAGTACATCTTGCCGCCCTTCTCAATCGCGTAAGCTTCTGGTGAGTCGTACCCGTAGACGTATAGATCCTTAAACTCTCCACGCGAGAGCATCTTCTGGTTGTAAAGAGCTGTCCACTTTTTCCAGTGCTCCTCTTTATCGGGTGTGAGCGCAACACGCTGAAACTTGGGACTCGATTCTCCCCAGGTAAACTTCGTGCCCAAGACACCGCCTGTTCCGAGGGTCGAAGCAAAATCACGGCCAATCTCAACGTACTGGCCAGGTTTGGTCTGCGGCATGTCCGACAACTCCACATGATCACCGTAGATTGCTGCATTCGGCCCCAGCAGCGCCTTATACCACTTGATGCGGCGGCGCACTTGCACGGCACCCACCGGGTCCGCCGTTACAGCTTGATCCATCGATCCGAGCCATGCCAGATTGGGAGTAGTGCCGCACGGGCAGATCTGTGTCACGCTTTCCGGCTTCATGGCGCGCGTCGTTTGATAGATGATCTTGTAAACGTCCGCCATCGCGTTGATCGAATCTTGCGGCGATTTGTGGTGGTGTTTGGGGTTATAGCAGGCGGGAACTGTATAGATGTTGTCCAGCTTGTGGCCGTCGAAGCCCCATTCGCCAATGAACTTTTGCGTCAGCTTTTTGTAGTACTCCTGCACTTCAGGGAGAGACGGGCACAGGACGGCTAGACCACGGAACACCCGGGCCGGCTTGCCATCCTTGCCGAGCACCAGCCAGTCTGGATGTTCCTTCACTACTTTGGACACGATGTACTTGTGCGACTCCCATTTGCCGTGGCCATCCTCTGCCACCAGCGGATACCACCAGAGCTGAGCGTACATACCCTGCTTGTGAAAATCGTCCGCCATTTTTTTGATTGAGTCGCCGGGAAAAGTCTCTGGTCGCGGATCCCAGTCGCCGTAGGTTGTGAACCAGCGATCATCCAAGGTGGCCCATTTGATCCCCATCTCTTTCAGTTTAGGAACTGTATTCAGCATCTGCGCCGGAGTGACGTTGAATTCATATCCCCAGCCGCACCAGGCGATCCCGTAGTCCTGGTCGTTCGGCTTGGCCGGCGTCCACCCTTCCTTCTGCAGCGCCAATGAGTAGGTGCGCAGCGGCTCGTAGAAATCGCCGTGATAGACGGCGACAAAACTCCGAGGCGTGGCAAAGGAATCACCGGGCTTCAGCGTTGTCTTCGACTCCATGGTGAGGCTGGTCTGGATGCGCTTGTCAGGGCCCACTTGCACCGGGAGTGACAAAACCAGGGGCAGCGTTTCAACGTGACCAATGGCTTCGCCGACGGATGCGGTCCAAAAGGCATTCACCGGAATGCCGCCACCAGCGCCTTCTTTCACCACTGCGCCCATCACGTTGGGACGCGAAAAATGCGCGGGGATTTGCAGGACTTCATCCTGTCCCCACTCATAGCTCGCGCCCATAAACGACCAAAGCTGTTGTGGCGCGGCCTTTGCGTCCGCCAGCGCCGCGTTGATGCGGTGCTCTTGTACGCTCACGCGATCGAGCGAAACATCTTTTTCCCCTGGATTCCTGTAGGACGCCGTCACTAGGGCCATACTTGGAAAATCGTCGTAGACTTCGATCGAAAGCGTTTCGTCCAAACCTGAACTCGCGCTGTATCCGGTCACATCGATGCGCTTGCCGAGTGCGCCCAGCTTACCGGTCACATTCGCGATTGCTGCCTTGCTTAAATCGAAAGTGAAGTCGCGAACAGGTTTTCCGGCAACGACAACGCCGCCACCCGCTGTATTCGGTGCCGGTTCGTCCAGGGTGAGACGCCGGCCATCCCGAAGGAGATATGCCTGCATATAGCCCCGCGGCGTGAGATCGAACTCCGCGGACGCACTCTTGACGACCAACGGACCGCTGGCAGGGGACTGCACTTCGACGGCGGACGTGAGTGTTGGCGCCGCTTTCGTCGCATCAGCTGCTGGCGCGGTGGTCTTCGACTCCTCGCATCCTGTGAGGACAACGAGCAGAACAGCCAGAGTCGAGGCTCCGGCAACCAGCTCAAGAAACCAAGAATTCTTATTGCGGAATGACGCTTTCATAACGCTCTCCTTCGGTTCCGGATCGATTACTGGCTCGCTAACTTCACACCCTTAAATTGTGCGAAAAGGTTCTCCGCGTTGAGGTGATAGATTTTTTCCAGCACGGGGTCGGGAAGGCTGAGGCCGGAGACGGTCCAGCGCCCTTGCGACGGCGATCCCCAATAGTCAAAAGCTTCATCGTCTGTTTCCAGCCAGCGAAAGTCATTTTGGTACATGTCGGCGTCGGGAGTGTTGTCGCTGCCAAACATCACGCGATCCTGGTAGTCGAGAAACAATTTACGCGTGCGGCGCGGTTGCCGCCCCAACTCCGCTTCCCTGCCTCCAAACTCAATCATCGTGTTGGGAAAGCGGTCCATCATCGCGGCAACAGCGTCCAGATTCTCTGGCCAGTTGCCAGCGTGCAGCACAATGAAGGTTGTCTTCGGATGCTTCGCCATCATGCGGTCCCGCGCCGCGAGTAGCTCCGTAAAGCTCGGAAATTGCGGACCGTAAAAACTCCAGTCCGGATGTTCGTTCAATTCCTCGTAGCGTTCATTTCCTCCGTCGATGGGATGGAAGAAAGCTTCCGGGTCAGCGATGTGAATGGCCACCGGAATCCCTAGCCGTCCACATTCCTCCCAGACTGGGTCGAGTCGAGGATCGTCGACCGTAATCAGTTTCCCCGTCTTGTCTTTCACACTCAAGCCAAGTTCTTTAAGAATCTTGAACCCGCGGGCGCCGCGCCGTACCGCATCGTCGAGCTGCCGCACCATCAGCGCACCGAAGTTGGGGTCATCGATTTTGCTCCAATCCGGCTGGCTAAAAACGATGAACCGGCCCGGGTATGGCTTCACCATCTCGTCCATAACCTTTTGCAGTTTGTCGCCCCACTCGCCGGTCAAAATCACCATGGTCTTGATGTTGAGCTGGTTCATTCTTTCGATCAGTTCTTGAGGCGGAACGTGCTCTCCGATGCCTCTTGCGTCGTTCACGTGCTGGTGCATGTCGATTACGGGAAACTTTGCCCGCAGCACAGGAGTCTCCTTCACGTGCAGCATCGACTTTGGATGAAAGTCTCTCAGCAGCAACGTCTTCTTCTGCTCGGCATCAGCCGCGGACTTGTAGCCGATCTGCGCGGAAGCACTGGCGAGAAGCAACACACCCGCAGCGGCGGAAGTGACTATCGACCCGGTCAATGTCGTCTTCATTATTTGGGTTCCTTCCTATGGATCGTTGCTCAGTGTACACTCGGAAGGATATATTACGAAACTAAATGTAGCAAATCGAAGCATTAGTAAGATAGCCTGCTTGTACGGCTCAACCGCGGCGAGAAAAAACGATTGGTTTTGAAGATAGGCTTTCAGCCGCAAGAATCGAGGCTCCGGATCGGCATAGCTAAATGCTGCCGTGATGGGACCATCTCCGAGGAGAGTCGAGCGCACTTAGAGGCACGGGCGGGGACGCCCGTGCCTCCATCGTTCTCATCGTTCTTTGTTAGAACTTGCGGCTGTGTTCCTTGGCCCAGCGTTCTACGACTACCTTCTTCTCGGTGTAAAACTCGACGGCGTCTCGCCCCTGGCCATGCATAATGCCGAAGAAACTGTCTTTCCATCCACTGAACGGAAAGTAAGCCATGGGAGCGGCTACGCCAATATTGATGCCGATGTTGCCGGCGGGAGCCTCGTAACGGAAGCGGCGGGCGGCGGAACCGCTGGAAGTGAAGAGCGATGCCTGATTGCCGTAGGGACTCGCGGCGAGGAAGTCCATGGCCTCGTCGAGATCTTTGGCGTGGACCATGCTTAGGACCGGCCCGAAGATTTCAGTATTCGTGAGTTCGCTGGTTACGGGAACACCGTCGAGAATCGTGGGCTTGATGAAATTGCCTGATTCGTATTTGGAAATTGCGGGGCTGCGGCCATCGACGAGAACCTTCGCCCCCTGCTTTTCGCCCAGGCCAATTAGGGACTCGATGCGGTCTTTGCTTTGCTTCGTGATGACTGGGCCCATTTGTACGCCGTCTTCTAAGCCGTAACCCACCCGAATTGCGGATGCCGAGCCGGAGATCGAATCACGAAATGTTTTTTGCGCTTCACCGACCGTAATGGCAACTGAGACTGCCAAACAACGCTGCCCAGCACAACCGAACGCACTATCGGAAATGATTTGCGTGGCTATATCCATATCGGCATCGGGAAGGACTATGACGGAATTCTTGGCACCGCCCTGGCACTGAGCGCGCTTCCCCCTCTCCCCGGCGCGAGCGTAAATGTAGCGGGCGACCGGCGTGGAACCTACGAAGCTGATCGCCTTGATAGCCGGATGGTCAATCAGGGTATCGACAACTACTTTTCCGCCATTCACTAAATTGACGACGCCGTCGGGCAGTCCGCACTTTTCGAGCAACTCGAACGCAAGCTTCATGGTGAGGGGCACGCGCTCTGACGGCTTGACGATAAGTGTGTTGCCACAAGCGATGGCGTAGGGCAGAAACCAGAACGGAATCATGCCGGGAAAATTGAACGGGGTAATGGCGGCGACTACGCCGAGCGGCTGGCGAATCATGAACTCATCGATGCCACGAGCAACGTCTTCCAGGTTGTAGCCCTGCATCATCATGGGAATGCCGCAAGCAACTTCGACGTTTTCGATGGCACGCCGGAGTTCGCCTTTGGCTTCACCGAACGTCTTGCCGTTTTCTTTCGTGATAACGCGCGCGAGATCATCAATGTGCTCTTCAAGCAGCATCTTGAGCATGAACAGAGGCTGAATACGGTCCTCGGGAGGTGTACGGCGCCACGCCGGGAAAGCGGCATTGGCGGCTTCAATGGCGGCTGTGACTTCGGCGGCATCTGGAAGTGGAACGCTGGCGAGAATCTCGCCATTGGCGGGATTGATGACATCGCGCCATTCTTTAGCTTGGGATTCGACCCAGCGGCCGTTGATGAAGTTGGGAACTTTGGTTGCGGTCGCGGTGAGCGTGCTCATTTTTGAGAATGCCTCAATTTTCTTAGGGGCTAAAGCCCCGGTGTTTATACGCTTTTCGGCACGGCTGAAGCCGTGCCCCTTCAAATCAGCCCACGCGAGCGGGGCGCCCGCGCCACACGTCCCGTTCCAACCCTAAGCCATCTGTGCGACTGGCTCTTTCTTTTCAGCGACGGTGGCAATGGCGGCTTCCATCACGTCCATCGCTTCCGTCATTTGGCCATCGGTGATAACGATGGGCATGAGCAGGCGAATGATGTTGCTATAGGAACCAGCCGTGATAGTAATGAGGCCATTCTCATAGCACCGCTGGGAGATTTTCTTAGTTTCTTCCGGCGCAGGCTCGCGGGTTCGTTTCGAACGCACGAGTTCGAGAGCCTGCATCGCGCCCATGCCACGGACTTCTCCGATGAGCTCCCATTTCGATTGCCACATTTTTGCGCGTTTTTGGAACATCTCACCTAGATGATCTGCGCGGGCACAGAGTTTGTCCTTCTCGATGATGTCTAGAACGGCGAGTGCGGCTTCACAGGCGACCGGGTGTCCGGCGAAGGTGCCGCCGAGGCCGCCGACGCCGGGAGCGTCCATGATGTAGCTGCGTCCGGTTACGGCCGCTAGCGGCAATCCTCCTGTGAGGGACTTTGCCATGGTGACCAAGTCGGGTTCGAGGCCCAGCCGCGTGGAAGCAAACATTGCGCCGGTGCGAGCGAAACCGGTTTGGATTTCGTCAGCGATAACGAGAATGCCGTGTTTCCGGCAGATTTCCGTGAGCGCTGGATAGAAGCCAGCGGGCGGAGTTACGAATCCCCCTTCACCGAGAATGGGTTCGACAATCACGGCTGCGACGGACTCGGCGGCTACCACGCGCTTAAACGTGTCTTCGAGATGGCGTGCACAGAAAACATCGCAAGAAGGGTATGTTTTGGAATAAGAACAGCGGTAGCAGTAGGCGTACGGGACGCGATAGACTTCGCCGGGGAACGGCTCGAAACCCGCCTTGTACGGGTGCGTCTTACTGGTCAACGCAAGAGCCATGTAGGTGCGGCCGTGGAATGCATCCTCGAAGGCAATAATAGCGGAGCGCTTGGTGTAGGCGCGAGCGATCTTGATGGCGTTCTCAACCGCTTCTGCGCCGGTATTGACGAGCATGGTCTTCTTCGGACCAGGGCCAGGAACGATCGCGTTTAGCCGTTCCGACAAGCGAACGTAGCTCTCGTAGGGCAGTACGTTGAAGCTGGTGTGCAAAAAGCGGTCGAGTTGGGCCTGGATCGCTTTCAGGACGGCAGGCGGGCGATGCCCGGTGTTGAGACAGCCGATGCCGCCTGCAAAATCGATCATGCGGTTGCCGTCGACGTCTTCGATGACTGCGCCCTCGGCGCGCTCAATGAAAACTGGGGTAACGTGGAATGTGCCCTGCGCGACGGCTACGTTACGCCGCTGCATGAGCTCTTTCGAGCGGGGGCCTGGAATGGATGTACGCAGTTGTATGGTTGCCATCTCAGTACCATCCAATTGGAGATTCGTTCAAGTTGATGTGGACTTGTTTTGTTTCCAGATATTCGTCGATCCCATGAGGGCCGAGCTCGCGGCCAAAGCCGGACTGCTTATAGCCTCCCCAGGGGGCTTCAACATAAGTAGGTTGCATGTGGTTGACCCACACGATCCCGGCGCGCAGGGCTTTTACTGTGCGGAGAGCCTTGAAGATATCGCGTGTCCAAACGGCGGCAGCGAGGCCGTAGGGCGAGTCGTTAGCGATCTTGAGCGCGTCCTTTTCGTCGTCGAAGGGAATGACAGTCGCTACCGGACCAAAAATTTCTTCGCGGGCAATGCGGGCGCTGTTGTCGACGTCGTAGAAGATGGTGGGCTCAACGTAATACCCCTTGGCGAATTTCTCGACACGGCCACCGCCGCTGGCTACCTTCGCTTCTTTCTTGCCGAGTTCCTGGTAGGAGCGGACGACATCGTACTGGCTCTTGCTAACGAGTGCGCCCATTTTTGTGTCACGTTCCATGGGTGCGCCAACTTTGATCGTTTTGGCTTTGGCAGCCATGGCTTCGACAAACTTCTTGTAGATGGACTTCTGCACGAGTACGCGGCTCCCGGCGGAGCAAACTTCACCCTGGTTGATGAAAACTCCGAAGAGAGCTCCGTCAATGGCGGCCTCGAAGTCGGCGTCGGCAAAGAAGATGTTGGGGGACTTGCCGCCAAGTTCGAGCGTCACGCGCTTGACAGTGTCGGCTGCACCTTTGACGATGAGTTTGCCGACAGACGCTGAACCAGTAAAGGCGATCTTGTTGACATCCGGATGTGCCACGAGCGGCGCGCCACAAGTTTCGCCGAAGCCGGTGATGATATTGACCACCCCTTTAGGCAGGCCAACTTCGTCGAACCATTTTGCCGCTTCTAACATGGTGAGCGGCGTTTGCTCTGCCGGTTTTAGAACACAGGTGCAACCCGCGGCGATCGCGGGAGCCAGCTTCCAGGCAGCCATGACTAACGGATAGTTCCACGGAATGATTTGCCCGGCGACGCCAACTGGCTCCTTGAGGGTGAGGCTGAGGGCGTTATCCGGAACCGGGTTCACCTGGCCAGTAATTTTCGTTGCCAGGCCGCCATAGTATTCGAAACAGGTGGCGGCATCGGCGATATCGTACTCGGCTTCGACGATGGGCTTGCCGCTGTTTCGGCATTCAAGCTCGGCAAGCATGGTCGTGTTCTGACGGATTTTTTCCGCAAGGCGGAAGAGCACGCGGCCGCGTTCCTGATGCGTGGTCTCGCTCCAGGGGCCGTCGTCGAAAGCGGCTTTGGCGGCGGCTACGGCGCGATTGACATCTTCAGCAGAGGCATCTGGAACTTGAGCAATAACCTCTTCGGTGGAGGGGTCGTAGACGGGGAAAGTCTTGCTGGACTTGCTGGTGACCCATTCGCCGTTGATGAGCATTTGGTACGTCTTGACGTCGGTTTGAACTCCACTGGGCATAAAGAACCTCCTGGCATAGTCGGGGCTAAGCCCCATTTGTCAAAAAATGGCTCACGGCGCGACTAAGATCGCGCGATGGCCTCAGGCGTTTTCAAACGCGCATACCCGTAGAAGAAAAACACAGCCAGCGCGATAAAACCCAACGTGATTCCGAACATGCTGACTTCATATTTCCACAATGACGTGATCTGCTTCGCTGGGAAGAACGCGACAACGATCGCTAACGTCGTTGTCACCAGGCCCGCCACGCCGGCAAACATTAACGTTCCGCGGCTATAACGTCCGCCTTCAAGGGGGCCCATTACAGCGAACTTTACCAGCGCTGCGAAGACGTACAGAAACGGAATTAGCTGCAATACCACTGCGGTAGAAAGCATCTTCTGGAACGCTTCCTGCACACCGCCGGAAAGTGTGAAGGTCAGCACGATCAAGATGAGCGAGACAATCCCCTGCACGATCAGGGCTATGTGAGGTGTTCCGTACTTGGGATGAACTTTTCCCATCGCTGAGGGCATATAGGAGTCGAGACCAGCGACGAACGGAATACGGGCCGAACCTCCCATCCAGGCGGAGCCGATGCCGGCAATCGAGAGGCTGAGCATGACGGCAAAGGGTGCAACAATCCATGCCACGCCAACCTTGCCAGCCATCTGGCTGACGCCCTGCACGATTCCTTGCAGCACGCTGATATCGTTCTTCCCTATGGCGACGAGCAGTGTGAGGGTTGCGCCGATGTATAAAACGCCGGAAATCACGCCACCCCACACTACGGCGCCAGGAAGTGTTTTCTGCGGATCGCGGATCTCATCTCCCATTACGGACGCGAGTTCCAGCCCGACCAAGCCGAAGCAGATCACGCCGAAGGAATTCAGGACAAACTTGGCATCGGCGGGAACCCTGAAATCCGCTGCCGTAATGGTCGTACCGAAGCGCGACCAGATAGTCACGCCCAACCCAATGAGGACGGCGGCTGCGACAAATGTTCCGATCGCGCCTACATTGTTCAGCCATTTGCCCACACCCAGGCCGACGATATTGAGCACGGTGAGGAACGCCAGAAGAGCGATCGATGCCACCATGGCGAAGTTCTTGTCGTCTGCCAGCGCGGCGTGGCCAGGACCCATGGCAAACACGGAGACGCCGACAAAATAGAGCATGACTGTGGGAACGTAGAGCATGTTGTTGGTCCAGTAGCACCAGCCCGAGAGGAAGCCGTGGAAATCGCCAAAGACTTCTTTGGCCCAGAGATAGACTCCGCCTTCTCCGGGAAATCTGTGGGCAAGTTCGATCACGGCAATACCCTGTGGCCAGAAGAAGAGGACGAGGGCAACGATCCATAGCCAGAGGGTGACGCCGCCGTTCGCCGCGATGGAGGGAACAACATTTAAGTTGAACACCGCCACGACGAACAGCAGCACCAGATCCCAACGGCCAAGAACTCGTTTTAGGCCAGCCTCCTGGTCGTGAGAAGACAATTGGACTCCAGTGATGCAAGCGATGCGGAAACCCCCGCCCTGTCGCCAAAGAACGCGACAAGGACGGGGCACCCGTTTACTAACTAGAACAACTCTAGTGCGCGACGGCGAGCACCGGATTCTTCAGGCGCTCGTGCTGAGCTTCCGCGAGCGAGTCGGCTATGTCTCCGAACGCGGCCAAGTGAGCGTCAATGTCGGCTTCGGTGTGCTGCACCGAGATCGTCCATTGCTCATCCCACCAATACGGTTGCGGCATTACACCGCGGTTGACCATGCCGAACCAGTAGTGGCGCCAGAGATCGACGTCGATCGGCTCCCAATCACGGTAGTTGATGATCTCCTGGGGATAGAGCATGAGCGCGCCGTTAGCTCCCGCCGCAGCGATGTAGGCTTGCAGGCCAGACTTGGCTACGATGCGGCGGTATCCAGCGGCAAGCTTGTCGCCGAGCTTGCCGACGTGGGTGTAGTTTTCACGCGTAAGCACATCGCGGAAAGTGGCGAGACCCGCTGCCATGGAAACGGGGTTTGTGTTGTACGTGCCGCCATGGAAAACTTTGTGCTGCGAAATCAGATCCATGACCGAGGTATGCGCGCCGAAGGCAGCCAGCGGGAAACCACCGCCGATGGACTTGGCGATGCAGACCATGTCGGGAGTTACGCCAAAGTATTCCGAAGCGCCGCCCCAGCAGAGTTTGGCGCCGGTTTTGACTTCGTCGAAGATCAGGAGTGCGCCGTTTTTGCTGGCAATGTCACGTAGTCCCTGAATGAAGCCCGGCTGCGGCAGGCAGAGGCCGACATTCATCATGATGGGTTCGAGGATGATGGCAGCGATTTCTCCTGGATTCTCTTTAAAACGGCGCTCGACGGTGGCGAGATCGTTGAATGTGGCGACAAGGACGTTGGCAATTGCGGACTTGGGGACTCCGAGGCCTCCGGGGACGGAGACGGGATTGTTGATGTCGCCGAATTCGGGACCGTGCGGCTTGACGCTGACTAGTGCTGCATCATGCAGGCCGTGGTATCCACCTTCGAATTTGACGATCTTGTCGCGACCGGTGGCGGCGCGGGCCA
>Ga0210384_10000405_pt1 | contig 66064 bp, 54 predicted proteins | sample IncBWH2MmetaG_FD_160574 | JGI IMG/M metagenome (GOLD analysis project Ga0210384, IMG submission 160574) | Forest soil microbial communities from Barre Woods Harvard Forest LTER site, Petersham, Massachusetts, United States - Inc-BW-H-2-M | ecosystem: Environmental > Terrestrial > Soil >... | reverse complement strand
TGCCACGTTAGGATGGCCTCGGTCGTCGCGGGCACCGGATGCCGCGGCGCGCCACACTCAGGGAGCAGACATAGTGGCCAGGATCCTGGTAGCCGACGACCTCAGGGACATCACCGAGACGATGGGCCTGCTGTTCGAGACGCTGGGTCACGACACCCGGGTGGCCGGCGACGGGCAACAGGCCGTCGACACCGCCTCGGCGTTCGAGCCCGAGATCGTCTTCATGGACCTCGACATGCCCGTGCTGAACGGCTACGAGGCCGCGCGCGCCATCCGCGGCACGCCGCTCGCGCACCAACCCTTCCTGGTGGCGCTCACCGCGTCCCACGGCGTTGCCGTCGAAGTGGCCACGCGCGCCTGCGGCTTCGACTTCTACCTGTGCAAGCCCGCCGACACCAACGCCTTGCTGGCGCTGGTGGACGACTTGTCCTCCCGCGCGCGAAGCCGGCCTTGAGAACCTGACTCGCCAGGCGCATAAGGTTGCGCCGATAGCGACAAAGGCGGGCGGCGGATATCGATAGCCGAACGGATTCGTTTTCGCCACGCGGCGGCGTCCCTATCGTGAGGGTGTTCATAACTCAACACCTTCCTTCATGGCTATCGTCGCCCTGGCCGGCAGTCCGTCCGCCAATTCGCGCTCCACGGCCCTGCTGCGCCACGTGCTGGCGGCCTTTCCCGACACGACGCCCCGCACCGAGATCGTGCTGCGCGACCTGCCCGCCGCGGCGCTGGTGCGCGCCGACGTCGACGACGCGGCCATCCGCCAGGCCCGCGAGCAGGTGGCCGCGGCCCGGCTCGTGGTCATCGCCACGCCCATCTACAAGGCCTCGTACAGCGGCCTGCTGAAGACCTTCCTCGACCTGCTCCCGCAGGACGCCCTGCGCGGCAAGGCCGTGCTGGCGCTGGGCACCGGCGGCAGCGCCGCGCACCTGCTGGCGCTGGACTACGCGCTCAAGCCCGTGCTGTCCGCCCTCGGCGCGCGCCACATCCTCGACACGGTCTACGCCGTCGACGCCCAGTTCACGCCGCACCCGCTGCACGGCCACGTCGCCCACGACGAGGTGGTGCAGCGCGTCGCGCGCGCGCTGGCCGAAGGCCCGTTGCCGCTGCGTGCCGCCAGCCCGTTGGCTCTTGCGGCCTGAATCTCCATCGACCCCAAGGAAAACGTCCATGAACGCTCTCTCGTTGTCGCGCCGCGGCTGGCTCGCCCGCGTGCTGTCGCTGGGCCTGGCGCTCGCCGCCTTCGGCGCGCACGCCGACCCGGCCAGGGAACTGCGCATCGGCTTCCAGAAGTCGGCCAGCCTGTTCGTGCTGCAGAAGGCGCAGGGCACGCTGGAGAAGCGCCTCGCGCCGCAGGGCGTGGCCGTCAAGTGGGTCGAGTTCCCGGCCGGCCCGCAGCTGCTGGAAGGCCTGAACGTCGGCGCGATCGATGTCGGCTTCGTCGGCGAGGCCCCGCCCATCTTCGCGCAGGCCGCCGGCGCGCGCTTCGTCTACGTCGGCAACGACCCGGCGTCGCCCACCACCGAGGCCGTGGTGGTGCCCAAGGACTCGCCGCTGAAGTCGGTGGCCGACCTGAAGGGCAAGCGCATCGCGCTGAACAAGGGCTCCAACGTGCACTACCTGCTCGTGAAGCTGCTGGAGAAGAACAACCTGAAGTACTCGGACATCACGCCGGTGTTCCTGCCGCCCGCCGACGCGCGCGCCGCGTTCGAGAAGGGCGCGGTCGACGCCTGGGTGATCTGGGACCCGTTCCTGGCCGCCGCCGAGCACCAGATCAACGCCCGCCAGCTGGCCGACGGAACGGGCGTGGTCAACAGCTACAGCTACTACCTCGCGCAGACCGACTTCGCGCAGGCCAACCCGCACGTGATCCGCGAGCTGTTCGCCAACACGCAGGACGCCGCCCGGTTCGTGCAGGCCGACGTGCCGCGCGCCGCCGCGCTGGTCGCGCCGCTGCAGGGCCTGGACGTGGCCGTCGTCGAGACCAGCCTGAAGCGCTACCGCTACGGCGTGGTGCCGCTGACCGCGGCCGTGGTTGCCGAGCAGCAGAAGGTGGCCGACACGTTCTACGACCTGAAGCTGATCCCCAGGCCCGTGCGCATCGCCGACGCGCTGCCCGTGAACGTCGACAAGGCGGCCGGCGCCGCGACGGTCGCGGGCAAGTGACATGCACGCGTTCCTGAATCGTCGCCAGGCGCTGGCGCTCGTCGGCGCCGGGGCCGGCGCGGCGACGCTGCCCGTGCGCGCCGGCACGCCGGAGCTGCGCATCGGCTACCAGAAGTCGTCCGTCAACCTGATGGTGGCGCGCGAGCGCAGGCTGCTCGAGGCGCGCCTGCCGGGCACGCCGCTCAAGTGGGTGGAGTTCCCCGCGGGCCCGCAGATCCTCGAGGCGCTGGCCGTCGACAGCCTGGACTTCGGCTTCACCGGCGATACCCCGCCCGTGTTCGCGCAGGCCGCGGGCAAGGACATCTGGTACGCCGGCCTCGAGCCGCCCAAGCCCGCCAGCTCGGCGATCCTGGTGCCGGTCGATTCTCCCGTCCGCACGCTGGCCGACCTCAAGGGCAGGCGCATCGGCTTCCAGAAGGGCTCCAGCGCCCACTTCCTGGTGGTGCGCGGCGTGGAGAAGGGCGGCCTGCAGTGGTCGGACATCACGCCCGTCTACCTGACGCCGTCCGACGGACGCGCCGCCTTCGAGCGCGGCGCACTCGATGCGTGGGGCATCTGGGATCCGTACTACGCGGCCGCCGAGATCGACGGGCGCGCACGCGTCCTTTCCACCGGCGTCGGCCTCACCAGCAACAACAGCTACTACCTCGCCTCGCGCGCGCTCACGCGGGACGCGCGCACGCTCAAGGCCCTGTTTGACTCGCTGAGCGAGGCCGACGCCTGGGTCAAGGGCAATCGCACCGAGACCGCGCACTTCCTGTCGGTGGCCAGCGGGCTGCCGCTGTCCACCACGATCCGCTTCATCGAACGTCGCACCTCGGGCCCGGTCACGCGGCTGAAGGATTCCGACATCGCCGACCAGCAGCGCGTGGCCGATGCGTTCTCGAAGCTCGGCCTCATTCCCAAGCCGATCCGCGTCGCCGACGCGGTACTGAAAGCCTGATCATGAAGATCCTCTGGTTCATCCCCACCCACGGCGACTCGCGCTACCTCGGCACCTCGCACGGCGCACGCCAGACCGACCTCGACTACTTCAAGCAGGTGGCCATCGCCGCCGACACGCTGGGCTACGAGGGCGTGCTGCTGCCAACGGGCCGCTCGTGCGAGGACTCGTGGATGGTCGCGGCCAGCCTGGTCGACGTCACGAAGCGCCTGAAGTTCCTGGTGGCGCTGCGCCCGGGCATCATCCAGCCGGTGCAGACCGCGCGCATGGCCGCCACGCTGGATCGCCTTTCGGGCGGCCGCGTGCTGGTGAACCTGGTCACCGGCGGTGACCCCGACGAGCTGGCGGGCGACGGCCTCCACCTGAGCCACGAGGAACGCTACGCGGTCTCCACCGAGTTCGTCACGATCTGGCGCGAGGTGCTGGAGGCCAGCCACAGGAATGAGGCCATCGATTTCAACGGCAAGCACCTGAAGGTCAAGGGCGCCAAGGTGATCTACCCGCCGGTGACGCAGCCGTATCCGCCGCTGTTCTTCGGCGGCTCGTCGGGCCCCGCGCACGACCTCGCGGCCGCGCAGTGCGACACCTACCTCACGTGGGGCGAGCCGCCGGCCGCGGTGGCCGAGAAGGTGCGCGACGTGGGCGGCCGCGCGGAGAAGCTGGGCCGCAAGCTCGAATTCGGCATCCGCCTGCACGTGATCGTGCGCGAGACCGAGGAGGAGGCCTGGGCCGCCGCCGGCAAGCTGATCTCGCACCTGGACGACGACATCGTCGCCGCGGCGCAGAAGAAGTTCGCCTCGATGGACTCCATCGGCCAGCGCCGCATGGCCGAGCTGCATGGCGGCAAGTTCGACAAGGCCAACCCGCGCGCCGGGCTGGAGGTGTCGCCCAACCTGTGGGCCGGCGTGGGCCTCGTGCGCGGCGGCGCCGGCACGGCGCTGGTGGGCAGCCCGCGGCAGGTGGCCGACCGCATCCAGGAGTACGCCGACCTCGGGATGGACTACTTCATCCTGTCCGGCTATCCGCACCTGGAGGAGGCCTACCGCTTCGCCGAGCTGGTGTTCCCGCTGCTGCCGCTGGCAACGCGCGAGAAGCTCGCATCGCAGCCCGTGCTCACGGGCCCGTTCGGCGAGATCGTCGCCAACGACATCCGGCCAAAGAGCGTCGACCTGGCCCGAAGCGCGAGCTGACCATGGCCTCGAACGCCGGACGCCTGCGCGGCGTCGCCCCATGGATCGTGCCGCTGCTGGTCATCGCCGGCTGGGAGGTCGCGTCGCGCACGGGCTGGCTGTCCACGCGCATCCTGCCGGAGCCCTTCGCCGTGGCGCAGGCGGCCTGGAGCCTGCTGAAGTCGGGCGAGCTGCTGCGCGACGTGGCCATCAGCACCGGCCGCGCCGTGGCGGGGCTGGCCATCGGCGGTGGCCTGGGCCTGGCGCTGGGGCTGCTCACCGGCACGTTCAGCACCGCCGAGACGCTGCTGGACACCACGCTGCAGATGGTGCGCAACGTGCCGCCGCTGGCGCTGATCCCGCTGGTCATCCTGTGGTTCGGCATCGACGAGTCGGCCAAGCTGTTCCTGGTGGCCATCGGCGTGTTCTTCCCGATCTACCTCAATACCTACCACGGCATCAAGTCCGTCGACGCCGGCCTGGTGGAGATGGCGCGCAGCTACGGCCTGAAGGGCTGGCCGCTGTACCGCGAGGTGATCCTGCCGGGCGCGCTGCCGTCCATCCTCGTGGGGCTGCGCTTCTCGCTGGGCCTGATGTGGGTGCTGCTGATCGTGGCCGAGACCATCTCCGCGCAGTCGGGCATCGGCTACATGACCATGAACGCGCGCGAATTCCTGCAGACCGACGTGGTGCTGGTGGGCGTGCTGCTTTACGCGTTGCTGGGCAAGCTGCCGACCTGGTCGCGCGCGGCCTCGAGCGACGTTTCCTGCGCTGGAACCCGGCCTACGCCGCGGTGCCGGCCTGAGAGTTGGAGGATCCTGCCATGCAACGCGAATGGAACACCCCGCCCGCCGCCGGCCTGGGCGTGCAGGTCGAAGGACTGGGCAAGCGCTTCGGCGAACGCGAGGTGCTGCACGACATCACGCTGGACGTGAATCCCGGCGAGTTCATCGCCATCGTCGGACGCAGCGGCTGCGGCAAGAGCACCTTGCTGCGCCTGCTGGCCGGACTCGAGACGCCCACGGCGGGCGCGCTCAGGCTGGCGGATGCGACGCCCGACGACGTGCGCATCATGTTCCAGGAGGCGCGCCTGCTGCCCTGGCGCACCGTGCTGCAGAACGTGCAGCTGGGCCTCGCCGATCGCGATGCGCCGGCGCGCGCGCGGGACGCGCTCGCGCAGGTGGGCCTGGCCGACCGCGCCGGCGACTGGCCCGCGGTGCTGTCCGGCGGCCAGCGCCAACGGGTGGCGCTCGCCCGCGCGCTGGTCCATCGCCCGCGCCTGCTCCTGCTGGACGAGCCGCTGGGCGCGCTGGATGCGCTCACGCGCATCGAGATGCAGCGCCTGATCGAGTCGGTGTGGCGCGAGCTGCGTTTCACCGCGGTGCTCGTCACGCACGACGTGGCGGAGGCCGTGGCCCTGGCCGACCGCGTGCTGCTGGTGGAGAGCGGCCGCGTCACGCTGGACGAGCGCGTGGCGCTCGCGCGGCCCCGCGCGCACGGATCGCCGGCGTTCGCGGAGCTGGAAGGCCGGGTGCTGGCGCGGGTGCTCGACGAGCCGCCGCGCGAAGGCGTGCGCCTCGTCGCCTAAGCCACCGCCACGACCGGCGGGATGTGCTCGGTCTGCGCGACCTGCACGAACTGCGTGATCTGCGCGGCCTGCGCCACGAAGCTGTGCTGCGTCTCGGCGTGCGTCTCGATGCGGGCCAAGGTCTCGGGCGCCGTCGGGTGTTCCATGGACTGGCGCATCGACACCGGCTCGTACGAATCGGCGCCCACGTGCAGCTCGTGCGTGCGGAAGTCCACCCGCGGATCCTTCCGCGGGCCGTGGCCGTCCTCCACCAGCGCCTGCCGTTGCACGGTGGTCGTGCGCTCGACCGGCTGGTACTGCACGGTCTCCCTGGGCATCTCCATCGTCTGGGTGAGGGTGGTGCGATGGTCGTCGCCGTCCTCGCGCCGGCTGTTCCCGGCGTTGTCCTCGCGCTCGCCGTCGTGCGTCGTGGAGGTCTGCGCCTGCTGGCTGGCGCTGACGCTGCCCACGGTGCTGGCCACCTGGGCGGTGAGCTGGGCGTATTCCGACTGCAGGGCCTGGCGATCGGCCTCCGACAGGGTGCCGGCGGCCGAGGCCATCGCGATGCTGCGCAGCATGTTGAGCGCGGCGGGCAGGCTGTTCATCGCGCCGGCGACGGCCACCGTCGACAGGCTGTCCATCGGGTCGGGCACCTCCGTCGCGTGCTGGCGCGACGCGGCCAGCGCGGCCGCGTCGTTGGCGACGCGGGTCTCGTGATCGTTGGCCAGGCGCATCTGCTCGCGGAACGCCGTGCGCGCCGTGGCCTCCACCTCCGCCGGCTTGGCGGTGTTGGTGGCCGCGTTGGAGAACGGCGTTGGAATGGGCGAACTGGGCGTCAACATGGCGTGGTCCTTCGCGCGTGCGCCGCGAGGCCGCGACGCGCACGTTCATATTGCCCACGGTCCACGGCGCGCGAAAGTCCCTGGCACAGGCGCGCGAGCGGCGACGTGAAGAAATGCAGGCGTGCCTCCCGTCTCTTCCAGTGATCGAACCATGGCGATTCGTGCCAGGCGGGGAGCGCGCTTGTTCGGCTAATCGACAGGCCGGGGCGAAACTTGAGGGGTCTTTCGCGAAATAGTTGCCCGGCCTTGGCCGGCGACGATGGATATGGCATTTCCTTCGTTGGCGACGGCCGGGCCGCGTCCTACGCTGGCTGCCATGAATTCGCTGCACACGCCCTTCGATCGCGCCGCCGCGGCGCGCCCGCGACTCGTGATCGTGCCCGGCCTGCACGGCAGCGGGCCGGGGCACTGGCAGACCTGGCTGCACGGCCAGGTGGCCGGCTCGGTGCGGGTCGAGCAGGACGACTGGAGCGCGCCCGACCTCGAGCGCTGGAGCGACCGCCTCCTGGACACCCTCGATGCGCTGGGCCCCGGCCCGCACGTGATCGCCGCCCACAGCTTCGGCTGCCTGGCCAGCGTGCGCGCGGTGCTGCGACGGCCCGGCCTGGACGTGGCGCAGCTGCTGCTGGTGGCGCCCGCGGATCCCGGCCGCTTCCACGCGGCGTCTGCGCTGCCGCAGGGCCGGCTCGGCCTGCCCAGCTGCGTCGTCGGCAGCGACACCGATCCCTGGATGTCGGCCGCGCAGGCCCGCGAATGGGCCTCGCGCTGGGGCGGCAACTGGGTCAACCTGGGCGACGCCGGGCACATCAACGTCGACTCCGGCTTCGGCCCGTTCCCGCTCGCGCGCGAGTGGGCGGCCGGCGCGCTGAACCGGCTCGACCTGCGGCCCTGGCGGGTGGCGGCATGATGCACGCATGCGTGCGTTGGCCGTCCTCACCGAAGAGCTGGAATCGCGCCCCGGCGACGCCGATCGCGTGGACGCGCTCGCGCGCCACCTGCGCGCGGCGGGGCGTCACGCGGGCGCGCTCGCGGGCGAGTGGCTGGTGGCCGGCGCGCGGTCGCCGCGTCCTGCCCGGCTGACCCAGGCCGCGCTCGCCGAGGCGGCCCGCGCGCTGGCGGCGACGCGGGGCACGGCGCCCTGGCTGTTCGACGTGGGCCGCGACGCCGCCGCGGAGGCCGCGGAGGCGATCGCGCTGCTGCTGCCCTGGCCCGAGGGCGCGCCGACGCCCGTGAGCCGGCCCGCGCTTGCCGACTGGCTCGCGGACTGGGCCGAGGCGGCGGCCCGGCCCGCGCCGGAGCGCGCGGGCGCGATCGCGGAGACCATCGCCCGCCTCGACGACGCCATCGCCCGCCGCTGGGCCGTGCGCGCCGTGTGCGGGCTGGCGCGACCCAGCGTGGATGCGTGGCAATGGCAGCGCGCCTGGGCCCGGGCGTTCGACGCCGATCCGCAGGACGTCGCCTGGTGGTGGCATCGCCGGCGCGAGGTGCTGCGGCAGGCCACGCTGGCACCCGGCCTGCCGCGCCCGCGCGGCTTCGCGCCGCTGGACGAAGCGCACGCCAGCCTGCACGCCGAGCTGCTGGCCGCCTGGCGGTCCGGCGAACTGCACGCCGAGCCGCGCTGGCCGGGCGTGCGCGTGCACGTGGCGCGGCGCGGCGACGAGGTGGCCGTGTGGCAGCGCAGCGGCCGGCTGCTCAACGACGCCGTCCCCGCGGACTGGCTGCTGCCCGACCAATGGCCCGAGGACGGCGTCATCGAGGCGGTGCTGCTGGCCTGGCAGGCCGGACGCGCCGTGGCGCCGCCCCTGCGGGCCCGCAAGAGCGGCGAGGCGGACACGTCGCTGCACCTGGCGCTGGTCGACTGGCACGGCGCGCCGGAGGAGCCCCGCTCGCGCCGCGGCCGGCTCCTGGAACGCTGGGCGCCACCGGACGCCACGCGGGCGCTGCCGCCCGTCTTCACGACGCCGCACCTGGCGCCGCCGGGCGCGGCCGGCGCCGATCTCGCGCAGGCGGCGCACGCCGCGCGCGATGCCGGCTGGAGCGGTCTCGTGCTGCGGCACGCCCGTTCGGGCGCGGCCTGGGCCGTGCGGGCGCCGATGCGCCGCGTCCGCGCCGTGCTCCAGTACGTGCCGGGCGATGCATTCGCCGCGGGCACGGCGGCGGCGCTCGCGCTGGCCTTCGTCGACTGCGGCTTCGCGTTGTGGAGCCGCGTTCCGCGATCCGAGGAGGAGCAGCGCGCCGCGATGGCCGCGTCGCTGACCGGCGAGGTCATCGCCGCGCCCGACGGCGCCGAGGGCCTGCGCTTGCTGCCGCTGGCGCGCTTGCCCATCGCGCTGCCGGACGACGAGCTGCTGCGCCTGCACGACTGGCTGCGCGCCCACGCCGGCTCGCGCTTCGGCGGCGTGCACGCCGTGGCACCCGAGCAGGTGTTCGAGATCGGCTTCGCCGAGGCCCGTCCCAGCCGGCGCCACCGGATCGGCGCCACGCTGGCGGGCGCGCGGGTGCTGCGCTGGGTGCCGGATGCGCCGTCGGGCGCGGCGCAGCTGGCATCCGATCTGTTTGCGGCGGACTGACTTTGCCCTAGAGTTCGCCACTCGACCGCCGACCTGGAGGTAACCGCGTGGAGTCCGAGACCAGCCGCCGCATCTTCGATTCGCTCGAGTCGGGCATGCTCTGGTTCGACGCCGAGCTGCGCATCGTCGACGCCAACCGAGCCGCGCGCACGGTGCTGGGCATCGACGAGCACGCGTTCGGCGCGCGCATCGACGACCTGGGCTGGGCGCAGTCCGACGAGCACGGCCAGGCGATGCCGCAGCAGGCGCGACCCGTCTGGCGCGCGATCAACGGCAACGGCGAGACGACCTCGGGCATCGTCGTCGTGCAGACCCCGCACGGCCGGCGCTGGCTGCGCGTGCGGGCCGTGCCGATCGCCGACGTGGGCGCGGGCCGGGGGCGTGGCGCGGTCGTCTCCTTCACCGACTACACCCACGAGCGCAACGCGGCGCGCTCGCTGCAGGAGAGCGAGCAGCTGTTGCGCATGTTCGGCGACCATTCGCTGGACCTGATATGGATCGTCGACCCGCGCGCGCGAAAACTGCTGTACATGAACTCGGCCTACGAGCGCATCTGGGGCCGGCCGGCGGCGCCGCTCTACGACGACCTGGCGCATTGGCTGGACGGCGTCGACCCCGCCGACAGGCAGCGCGTGGCCGAGGCAGCCCTGCGCGCCGACGCCGCCGGCATGTACCAGACGGAGTACCGCGTGAACCGTCCCGACGGCCGTCTCGTGTGGATCCGCGGCCGCGGCTTTCCGCTGTTCGGCCCCGACGGCCGGATGCGCTACATGGCCGGCTTCGCCGAGGACATCACGCTGGAACGCGCGCACCGCGACGCGCAGGAGCGGCTGGAGCGCCTCGTCGCGACGGCGCCCGGCGCGGTGCATTCGTACTGCCAGGACGCGCAGGGCCGCGGCCGCTTCACGTTCGCGAGCCCGGCCATCCGCGACCTGCTGGGCGTGGACGCGGCCACGCTGGTGGAGCGCGGCATCGACCTGCTGGCGCTGGTTCACCCGGACGAGCGCGAGGCCGTGGCCGGCTCGCTGCGCGCCTCGGCCGACCTGGGCAGCGCATGGCTGGCCACCTTCCGCGTGCCGCGCGCGCCCGGGGGCGAGCGTTGCCTGGAGGCGCACTCGATGCCGGTGCGCGAGGCCGACGGCGGCGTCGTGTGGCACGGCTTCCTGATCGACGTCACCGAGCGGCGCCGCGCCGAGCAGGAGACGCGCTCGCTCAACATCGAGCTGGAGCATCGCGTGGCCGATCGCACCTCGGAGCTGGAGGCCAAGCACCGCGAGATGGAGGCGTTCACCTACTCGGTGTCGCACGACCTGAAGGCGCCGCTGCGCGGCATCGACGGCTACAGCCGGCTGCTGGAGTCCGACCACGCCGGCGAGCTCGACGAGGAGGGGCGCTTCTTCGTGGCGAGGATCCGCAAGGCCACCGCGCACATGGGCGACCTCATCGACGACCTGCTGGCCTACTCGCGCGTGGAGCGTGGCCGGCCCGAGCTGGGGCCGGTGGCGCCGGCGCCGGTGGTGGCGGCGGTGGTCGATGGCGTGGCGGCCGAGGCCGCCGCCGGCGAGGTGACGCTGACCCGCTCCGTGGAGCCGGACCTGGCCGTGGTGGGCGAGCGCGAGGGCCTGGTGCTGGCGCTGCGCAACCTGCTGGACAACGCGCTCAAGTTCACCGCCGGCCGCCCCCGGCGCGAGATCGAGGTCGGGGTGCGGCGCGCGAACGGCCGCGCGTTGTTCTGGGTCCGCGACAACGGGCCGGGGTTCAACATGCGGTACCACGACCGCATCTTCGAGATCTTCCAGCGCCTGCACCGCGCCGAGGAATTCCCGGGCACCGGCGTGGGCCTGGCGATCGTGCGCAAGGCGGTCGAACGCATGCACGGGCGCGTCTGGGCCGAAAGCGCCGTGGGCCAGGGCGCGACGTTCTACATCGAGCTGCCCGCCGTCGAGCAAGCTCCGAACATGTGACTTGATGCGCAGATCAGGGCCTGTTCACCCCCCTCGAATGGGGGCGGGGCAAATGCTGTGTAAAAGCGGGTGCATTTCGCTATGCTGAGCGAATGGAAGACCGCCGGCCCATCCTGCTCGTCGAAGACAACCCGATGGATGTCGACCTGACGCAGCGCGCGTTCGCGAAGCGCCACATCGTCAACGTGCTGGAAGTGGCGCGCGACGGCGAGGAGGCGCTGGACTGGATGGCACGCTGGGAATCGGGCCACCCGCTGCCGGTGGTCATCCTGCTCGATCTGAAGCTGCCGCGCGTCAGCGGCCTCGAGGTGCTGCGCCAGCTGAAGGCGCATCCGGCGTACTGCCGCATCCCGGTGGTGGTGCTCACCACTTCGCGCGAGGACGCCGACGTCGCCGCGGCGTATGCGCTGGGCGTCAACTCCTACATCGTCAAGCCGGTGGAGTTCGAGAAGTTCATCGAGGTGGCGGCGCAGATCGATCTGTACTGGTGCGTCCTCAACCAGCAGACGGCCTGAGACGCTGATCGCCATGAAAGTCCTGTACGTCGAAGACAACGAACAGGACGCCGACCTGACCTGCCGGCGCCTGGCCCGGCTCGCGCCCGACGTGATCCTGGCCACCGTGCACACGCTGGCCGACGCTCGCGCGCGCCTGGCCGCCGAGGAGCTTTCGGGCGGCCTGCCCGACGTGCTGCTGGTGGACGTTCGCCTGCCCGACGGCAACGGGCTCGAGCTGCTGGGCGAGGTGCGCGCGCGCGGCCTGCCCATCGCGGTGGCGATGCTCACCGGCTCCGGCGACGAGGCGCTGGTGGTGACGGCGCTGCGCGGCGGCGCCGATGACTACATCGTCAAGGACGGCGCCTACATCGACCGGCTGCCCGCCACGCTGGCCGGCGTCGTGAACTCGTTCCGCGCGGCCTCGGCGCGGCGCTCCACGCCCATTCGCGTGCTGTACGCCGAGCCCAGCGCCAACGACGTCGACCTGTTGCGGCGCCACCTGGCCCGCTACGCGCCGCACGTGCAGGTGGAGGCCGTGCACACCGCGCAGGAGGCGCTCGCGCGCCTTCCGCCGGCGGTCGAGGCGGGCCCCGACGTGCTGCTGCTCGATTTCAAGCTGCCCGGCATGAACGCGCTGGACGTGGTGCGCGAGCTGCGCCACGAGCGCGGTTCGAGCCTGCCCATCATCGTGATCGCAGGCCACGGCGACGAGAACAGCGCCGCGCAGACGCTCAAGCTGGGCGCCACCGACTACCTCGTCAAGCAGGAAGACCTGCTGCACCGGCTGCCGATGGCCATCGAGAACGCGTGGTACCGCGCGCAGCTGGAGCGCGAGCGCAGCGCGCTGCGCGAGAGCGAGGAGCGCTTCCGCCAGATGGCCGAATCCATCGGCGACGTGTTCTGGCTGGGCGACCCGCTGCGCCACGTCACGCTCTACGTGAGCCCGGCGTTCGAGCGCATCTTCTGCATGCCCGTGGCGGCCGTCTACGCGGACTCGCGCGCCTGGCTGGAGCAGGTGCACGAGGACGACCGCGCCGCCGTCCGCGCGCGCATGGAGGCGCCGGATCCGGTGGACTTCGAGATCGACTTCCGCGTGTGCCCGCCTGGCCACGAGACCCGCTACGTGGCCATGCGCGTCTACGTCGTGCGCGACGGCTCGGGCCACCACGTGCGGCGCGCCGGCGTGATCCAGGACGTCACCGAGCGCAAGGCGCAGGAGGCGCGCATCGAGCACCTCGCGTACCACGACTCGCTCACCGGCCTGCCCAACCGGGCGATGCTGATGGACCGGCTGGGCCAGGCGCTGGGACAGGCGCAGCGCCTCGACCAGCAGGTGGCGGTGCTGTTCATCGACCTCGATCGCTTCAAGATCGTCAACGACTCGCTGGGCCACGACGTCGGGGACCAGCTGCTGCGGGAGATCGCGCGCCGCCTGCGCGCCACGCTGCGCGACAACGACACCGTCGCGCGCGTGGGCGGCGACGAGTTCCAGGTGGTGGCGTGCAACGTGGCCGGCGCCACCGACGCCGCCCGCATCGCCGAGAAGCTGATGCGCACCCTCGGCGAGCCGTTCACGCTGGAGGGCCAGGAGCTGCACGTCACCGCCAGCCTCGGCGTGAGCCTGTTCCCGCGCGACGGCGGCAGCGGCGAGCTGCTGCTGAAGTACGCCGACATCGCGCTGTACGAGGCCAAGGGCGAGGGCCGCAACGCCTACCGCTTCTTCAGCCCCGAGATGAACGCCCAGGCGCACGGCCGGCTGCGGCTGGAGAACGACCTGCGCCGCGCCGTGGAACGCCAGGAGCTGGAGCTGCACTACCAGCCGCAGCTGGACCTGGCCACCGGCGAGGTCTGCGCCGTCGAGGCGCTGGTCCGCTGGCGCCATCCGGTGCGCGGCCTGGTGCTGCCCAACGCGTTCATCCCCATGGCCGAGGAGACGGGCCTGGTGCTGGGCATCGGCGAGTGGGTGCTCAACGAGGCCTGCCGCCAGGTGGCGCAGTGGCAGCGCGACGGCCTGGCCGACAACCTGTCGCCGCTGCGCGTGGCCGTCAACATCTCGGCGCGCCAGCTGCAGCGTCCGGGCCTGGACGGCGCGGTGCGCCACGCGCTGGCCACGAGCGGGCTGGCGGCGTGCTGCCTCGAGCTGGAGATCACCGAGAGCAGCGTCATGCTCGATCCGCTGCACGCGCGGAGCGTGCTGCAGTCGCTGCGCGAACTGGGCGTGCAGCTGTCCATCGACGACTTCGGCACCGGCTACTCGAGCCTGGCCTACCTGAAGCGGCTGCCGCTGGACCGCCTGAAGATCGACCGCTCGTTCATCGGCGGCATCCCCACCGACTCGGACGACGCCGCCATCGTCGAGACCATCATCGTGATGACCCACAAGCTGGGCCTGCGCGTGATCGCCGAGGGCGTGGAGACGCTGGAGCAGCGGCTGCAGCTGGTGCGCCAGGGCTGCGACGAGATGCAGGGCTTCCTGCTGGCGCAGCCGGTGCCGGCGGCCGAATTCCCGCCGCTGTTGAAGACGCTGAAGGAAGCCGCGGCGACGGCGCGGGCTATCGCGCCGCCGTCCGACTGACGGCTCTCAGCGCGCCGTGTAGCCGCGCCCGTCCATGCAGGCGAGCGTGGCGCGCTGGAAGATGCTGGCGTCGGACATCGCCCGGGGCTGCGTGGTGGCCCAGCGGTTGCATTCCTGGCGGTCGGCCTCGACCTGCTGCGCGCCCTGGCCGTTGCGCGGATAGAAGATCGGGTCGGCGGCCGCGGGGGCGACGGGCGCCGGGGCGGTCGGTGGCGTCACGTAGACCGGCGCCGGCGGGTAGTACACCGGCGGGCTGACGTAGACGACGCCCGGGGCCGGATCGTAGTAGTACGGCGCGGTGGCCGCCAGGCCCAGGCCCAGCCCGAGGCCGACACCCCAGAACGGATCCCAACCCCAGCCGCTGTAGTAGACGCGGCCGCCGCCATGCCAACCCCCACCGCCGTGCCAGCCGCCGCCGCCATGCCAGCCGCCTCCGCCGCCTCCGCCGTGCCAGCCGCCCGGTGCCGCCTGCGCGACGCCGCCGAAGGCCAGCGCCAGGGCGCCGACGGCGATGGCCAACGAGCGCCGAAGCGTCGTGGCCGGGGTGGATTGGGTGGCGGCGGTGGTCATTTCAGGCTCCTTGCAGGGCGCGTGTATGCGTCCGTTCGATTTTCTGCTTCCCGGATGCCAAGTCGAGTACGTGAACACGTCTTTACCTGGCCCGGCAAGGATCAGACCCGGGGCACGGCCGTTGGTTCCCGGCGGGCCACGGTCGAGCTGCGGGAAACGCCGCCCGGCGCCTTACTTCTGGCCGGCCTTGAGCAGGGCCACGGAGCGCTGCTCGTCCATCAGGTGGCGGCGGCCGTCGGGCGTGTCGGTGGCGCCCTGGCGGATCAGCGCGATGGTCTGCGCGGGCGTCAGCGTCGGGTCGAGCGCGATCAGCTTGGCCGCCAGGTTGACGACGTTGGGCGAGGCCATCGACGTGCCGGAAAGCGGCAGGCGCGCGCCGCCGGGCACGACGCTGTCGACGAGGTAGCCGTCGCTGTGCACCAGCACGGTGTCGCCGTGGCTGGTGAACGAGGTCTCGTCGCCGGCCTTGTTGACGGCGCCCACGGCGATCAGGTTGGGCAGGTGCAGCGCGGCGGGCACGTCTTCCAGGAAGCCGGCGTCGCTGTCGCTGTTGCCGGCGGCGGTGACGAACAGGGTGTCGGGGGCCGACTTGATGGCCTTCTCGATGGCTTCCTTCCACAGCGCGAACAGCGCGGCGGCCCTGGCCTTGCGGGCGGCCGGATCGGCGCCGCCGCCGGTCTTCGAGAGCCAGGTCTCGAATTCGGCCACGTCGTCGCCCCAGCTCATGTTGACGACGCGCACGTGGCGGGTGCGGAAGTAGTCGCCCATCTGCTGGAAATCTGCGCCCATCTTCTTCACCCAGGCCTCGGTGGGCTGGAACGGGAAGTCGGGCAGCTGGTCGTCGAAGCGCGCCACCACGAGGCGCGCCGCCGGGTTGCCACGCACGGCGATGCCGGCGCAGTGCGTGCCGTGCACGTAGAAGCCGAGCACCTTCTCGGATTCCTGGCGGGCGTGCATCTCGGCCGGCGACATCGTGCGGTAGATCTTCTGCACGGCGAGCGCGTCGGGCGAGTCGATGCCGTTCTGCAGGTCCACGCGGCCGCGGATCTCCTGCTCGAAGCTCGGGTAGGCGGCCTTCTGCACGGCGGTCAGCGTGTACGTCCAGCGGGTGGACGGCGTGCCGTCGTCGTTGAACGCGAGGCCGTGCGTGCCGCTGGCGGTGGGCCTGGGATCGTTGAACAGCTGCCTGGGGAACAGCGCCACGTCGATGCCCGAGTCCCAGATCGCCACGTTCACGGGCGTGAGCTTGTCGGCGGCCGTGAGGGTGACCTCGCGTGCCGACCAGATCTCCGGCACCGGCGTGTCGTTCTTCGCGATGTACTCGTGCAGCACGTCGGCGCGCGCGCCGTACAGCGGCATGGCGTATTTCAGCTCCACGCGCGTGCCGAGCAGCGTCCAGGCTTCGCCGGAATCGAGTGCGCCCGACTTGGCGACCGCCGGGTCGAGCTCCGTCGTCACGTCGGCCAGCGTGGCCGCGCGGCCCGCGATGCGCGAATAGCCGTAGGAGGCCTTGACGCCGTCCTTGACCACCGCCCAAGGCAGCGGCGCGATCGATTCGGCGTAGTGCTTCCTGAACGCCGCCTCGAACGCCGGGCCGGACTCGCCGCCCGCGTCGATGGCCGCCTGCAGGCGGGCACGGGCGAGCAGGCCGGTGAGCGCCTGGGCCGCGGGCTTGGTCTGCAGCGCTCGCAGCTCGTCGACGGTCTTGAGGCCGCCCGCGTAGTCGCCGGCAAGCTCCTGGTAGCTCACCTTGGCGCCGAGCAGCTGGATGAGCGTGGACTTGTCGTCGATCTGGTAGTTGGCGAGCACGCCCTCGATGTCCTTGTCGACCTGGGCCGCGAACGCGTTGAACGCCGCGGGCTCGGCCTCGACGAACCGGGTGGCCGTGCCCGCGATCCTGTAGCTGAAGCGCGGCAGGTCGGCCTGCTTGGCGATGACGATCTTGTCGCCCGCGGCGTGGGCGTGCCGCGGCGCACCGAACGAGAGCAGCAGGGCGCAGGCGAGCGTCGACAGGGCAAAGGTTCTGGTGATCATCGGGAAGAGTCCGGGTTGGTTGGAGGAAGGCGGATGGGCGCAACGTCAATGTCGTGCATCGCGCGATCGGGGGCCACGGGCGTGTGACGAAGTGACGAAGCGCAGGCGCGAGCGGCGGATCAGGCGTCGGCCCACAGCGGCGCCATCGCCCGCGCGAAGGCCGCCGAGATGCGTTCCGCCTGCGCGTGGTGGTGCCCGCGCAGCGCCCAGCGCCCCGCCACCATCACGTCGCGCCAGGGGCGACCGGGGCTGGAGAAGACCAGCGCGTCCAGCCAGCGCGCCGCCGGCAGGCCCAGCAGGCTGGCGTCGTCGGGATCGATCACCAGCAGGTCGGCGCGGGCGCCGGCCTCGAGGCCCCAGCGCGCGTGCCCGGCCGCGCGTCCCCCGCCCGCGCGGGCGCGCTCGAACAGGCTCGCGGCGGTGTCGGGCTGCGGGTGCGTGGGATGCCCGGGCTGGGCGCAGACGTTGCGGCGCTCCAGCCGCAGGCGCTGGCCGTACTCCATCCAGCGCAGCTCCTCGCGCCAGCTGCGCGTGACGTTGCTGTCGGAGCCGATGGCGAGATCGACGCCGGCCGCCAGCCACGCCGGCAGGTCGGTGAAGCCATCGCCGAGGTTGCCCTCGGTGCCGGGGCAGATGACGACGCCCGCGCCGCTGGCGGCGGTGGCGGCGATCTCGCCGGCGTCCACGTGCGTGGCGTGCACCAGTTGCCAGCGCGCGTCCAGCCAGCCTTGCGCCGCGAGCCACGCGACGGGTGTCTGGCCGGTGGCCGCCACGCAGTCGCGCAGCTCGGCGCGCTGCTCGGACACGTGCACGTGGATGGGGCCGTCGAAGCCGTGCGCCAGCTCGCGCAGCTGCGCGATCGAGCCGGCGGCAGCGGCGCGCAGCGAGTGGATCGCGAGGCCGGCGTTGAGCGGCACCCCCCCGGCACGGCCGGCCGCGGCCACGCGGGCGGTGAAATCCTGGCTGAGGCGCCACACGTCCTGCGCGCCGGCGTGGAAGCGGCGCTGGTCGGGGCGCAGCGTCGGCGTGCCGAAGCCCGCGCGCTCGTACAGCACGGGCAGCAGCGTGAGGCCGATGCCGGCGTCGGCGGCGCCGTCGGCCAGCGCCATGGACAGCGCCAGCGGATCGGCGTAGGGCGCGCCGCCGGCCTGGTGCTGCAGGTAGTGGAACTCGCACACCTGCGTGTAGCCGCCGCGCAGCAGCTCCACGTACAGGTGCGCGGCGATCGAGCGCAGGCTCTCGGGCGTGACGGCGTTGGCGACCTTGTACATGCGGTCGCGCCAGCTCCAGAAGTCGTCGTCCGCGCCATCGCGGCGTTCGGCGAGTCCGGCGAACGCGCGCTGGAACGCGTGGCTGTGCGCATCGACGAGGCCCGGCAGCACCGGGCCGGCGAGGCGCTCGGCGTCTTCGGGCGCGGGCACGCCGGCGGCGATGCCCGACCAGTGGCCCTGCGCGTCGATCTCCAGCACGACGGACCGTTGCCAGCCGCCGTTGATCCAGGCCGCCGGGGCCCACAGGCGCCGGGTCGTCGTCATCGCGGCGTCCAGTCGCTCATCGTGCGCAGCAGCTCGCGCAGCAGCGGCTGCACCTGGGCGGCCTTGTCGGGGCGGTACCCATACGGCGGCGTCTCGTCCATGTAGCAGTCCCAGGTCATCTCCAACTGCACCGCGTGGATGCCATCGTCGGGGCGGCCGTAGTGGCGCGTGATGTAGCCGCCCTTGAAGCGGCCGTCGACCACGTGCGAATACCGGTCCTGCGATGCGAGCACGTCCGCCAGTTGCCCGCGCAGCGAGGGCGCGCAGCTGCTGCCGTCGACGGTGCCGAGGTTGAGCGCGGGCAGCCGGCCCTCGAACAGCCACGGCAGCTCGCTCTTGATGCTGTGGCCGTCGAAGATCACGGCGTGGCCGTGTTCGGCCTTCAGGCGTGCGAGCTCGGCGGCGATCGCGCCGTGGTACGGCTGCCACCACTGCGCGATGCGCTGGCGGATCTCGGCCTCGGTCGGCGCGCCGCCATCGACGTAGATCGGGTCGCCGGTGAAGAAGCGCGTGGGGCACAGCTCGGTGTTGTTCGCGCCGGGATACATCGGCGCGTTGTCGGACGGCCGGTTCAGGTCGATGACGAAGCGCGATGCGCGCGGCTGCAGCACGCTGGCGCCCAGCTCGCGGGCGAATGCGTAGAGACGGTGCAGGTGCCGGTCGGTGTCTTCGACGTCGAGCGCGCGCGCCTGGTAGCGCGGACGCAGCTCGTCGGGGATCACCTCGCCGCAGTGCGGCAGGCTCACCAGCAGCGGCGTGGTGCCCGGGGTGAGGTGGAACGACGGATGGTCGGCGATCATGGGGCGAGGTCCTTGGGGGCGGCGCCGACGACGGTGCCGCGGCAGGCCGGGTGGCCGAACCAGTAGGCCAGCTCGCGCGGATGCTCCAGCGACCACAGCGCGAAGTCGGCGCGTCGGCCCGCCGCCAGCGTGCCGCGGTCGGCCAGGCCCAGCGCGCGGGCCGCGTGCACGGTGGCGCCGCGCACGGCCTCCTCGGGCGTGAGGCGGAAATCGACGCAGGCGAGGTGGATCATCAGCGGCAGCGACAGCGTTGGCGAGGTGCCGGGGTTGTGGTCGGTGGAGACGGCCATCGGCACGCCCGCCTCGCGCAGCGCGGCGACGGGTGGCAGCTTCGTCTCGCGCAGGAAGTGGAACGCGCCGGGCAGCAGCATCGCCACCGTGCCCGCCGCGCGCATCGCGGCGATGCCGGCGTCCGACAGGTATTCGAGGTGGTCGCACGACAGCGCATCGAAGCGCGCGGCGAGTTCGGTGCCGCCGGAATCGCTGAGCTGTTCCGCGTGCAGCTTCACCGGCAGGCCCAGCGACTTCGCGACCGCGAACACGCGCTCCACCTGCGCCGTGCCGAACGCGATGCGCTCGCAGAACGCGTCGACCGCATCGACCAGTCCTTGCGCGTGCCAGCGCGGGAGCCATTCGCACACGGCCGCGATGTAGTCGTCGGCGCGACCCTCGAACTCGGGCGGCAGCGCGTGCGCGGCCAGGCTGGTGGTGCGCACGCTGACGCCCGTCGTGCCCAGGCGGCGCGCCACGCGCAGGCAGCGCGCCTCGTCCTCGAACGACAGGCCGTAGCCCGACTTGATCTCCACCGTGGTGACGCCGCCCTCGCGCAGCGTGCGCAGGCGCGCGGACGCGCTGGCGAACAACGCGTCTTCGCCGGCCGCGCGCGTGGCCGCGACGGTGGAGCGGATGCCGCCGCCGGCGCGCGCGATCTCCTCGTAGCTGGCGCCCTGCAGACGCATCTCGAACTCGTGCGCGCGGTGGCCGCCGTAGACGAGGTGGGTGTGGGCGTCGACAAGACCGGGCGTGAGCAGCGCGCCGTCGAGGTCCAGCTCCTCGACCGCGGCGTTGCCCTGCGCGGGCAGGTCGGCCTCGTCGCCGACCCACGCGATGCGGGCGTTCTCGGTGACGATCGCGCCGCGCTCGATCAGGCCCCAGCCGCTCGCGCCGGCGAGCGTGGCCACGCGCGCGTGACGCCACACGCGGCGCGCGGGCGCGTCGGCGGCGGTGAGCGCCTTCTCCGGCAGGCCCGGCGTGAAGGATTCGAGCAGGGCGGTCATCGCTTCGGGGGCAGCAGGCGGATCCAGTAGCCCGGCAAAGTGTGTTCCTGGGCGGCGCCGCTGTCATGCGGCGGCGACACCGACCATGCGCGCGACGCGTCGAAGGGCGACTCGCACCAGGCGAGCGACAGCGCGGGCAGCGCCACCGGCTCGGCACCGGCGCCGTGGAGCGCCAGCGCCTGCAGCGCGAAGAAGCCGAAGCCGGGGCCGTGGCCGGGCTCCGCCGCATCGCTGAACGTGGCGGCCGTGACCAGCGCATCGGCGCGATGGCTGCGCACCATCACGTTGAGATCGCGGGTGGGGCCGTCCAGCAGCGTGCAGCCGGGCGCGTCGGCGCCGTCGAAGCGCAGCGGGGTGTCGCCGGGGCGCACATCGCGCAGGCCTGCCGCGGCATGGCGGAAGTGGAGGCGCACGCCGGCGCCCGAGACGGCGGCGAACCAGCGCGTGACGCCGGGGAAGGGCGAGAACGGGCCGTCGGCCTCGATGTCGGCCACGCTGATGCGCAGCGTCCAGTCGTCGCCGGCGCCGGCCGGCAGGCACAGCAGCTCCCGGGTGACGCCGCCGCCGTTTCGCCACGGCTGCGGCGCCGCGTTGGCGGCGGGGCGCAGGATCACGGCCGGAACTGGCTTTCGAGCGTGTAGCGCGAGCCGGGATGCACCAGGCGCGCGAGCGTGACGGGCACGCCGCGGCTGACGGTGCCGCGCACCACGATCAGGCACGGGTCGGTGCGCTGGATGCCCAGCAGCTTGGCCTCCTGTGCCGTGGGCAGCGCGGACTCGATGGCCACGTGCGCCTCCCACAGCGGCGCGACGTCCAGCAGGTAGTGCGTGGGCGTGACCTGCGTGAAGTCGACGTCGAGGTAGTGGGGCGCGCAGGCCGGGTTCACGTAGCGATCCTCGCACTGCAGCGCCACGCCGTGCTCGTGGTGCACGATGAGCGTGTGGAACACCGTGTCGCCGGGCGCCAGGCCCAGGCGCTGCGCGAGCGCGGCGGGCGCGGCCTCGGCGCGCTTCAGGTGCACGCTGGCGTCGTGGCGATGGCCGCGCTTGTGGATCTCTTCCTGGATGTCGTTGATGGTGAGCGTGGACGACACCCGGTTCAACTGCGCCGCGAAGGTGCCCACGCCCTGCAGGCGCGTGATGAGCCCGGCGTCCTGCAACTCGCGCAACGCGCGGTGCACGGTCATGCGGCTGACGCCGAACTGCGCCACCAGCTCGGCCTCCGACGGCATCTGCGCGCCCGGCGCCCAGCGCCCGGCCTCCAGCGCGTCCTTCAGGTACTGCTTGACCCGGGCGTAGGGCGGCTGCGGCGCGGAGCGCGGCAACCCCGCGCCGTTGACGGAGGCGCTCCCCATGCCGGCGAAAAGCCCGTCGTGCGATGCACGGGTGGTGGGCTGGGCGGGCGGCGATCGGAGGCGTGAGCGGGCGGATGACGGCATGCTGCGATCCTACTTGCACAAGGTTGTCTAGACAAGTAGAGTACGACCCGTATCGACGATGCCCCCGCTGTGCGAAATGGCGCCTTTCGAGGGTTTCAGTACACCTGTTTGGTGCGCCGGCATACCTTGTTCGCGGTATGCGAAGCGCGCCTCTTCTTCCGGAGAAGCGCCGTGAACGACCTGTCCCGAATCCCCGCCGCCCAGTCCCTGCCGCGCCCCGTGCGCGCGCCGCGCGGCACCGCCATCACGTGCCGCAACTGGCTGATCGAGGCGGCCTACAGGATGATCCAGAACAACCTCGATCCCGAGGTGGCCGAGAACCCCGACGCGCTGGTGGTCTACGGCGGCATCGGCAAGGCCGCGCGCAACTGGGAGTGCTTCGACGCGATCCTCGAGGCTTTGCGAAAGCTGAACGACGACGAGACGCTGCTGGTGCAGTCGGGCAAGCCGGTGGGCGTGTTCCGCACGCACGCCGACGCGCCGCGCGTGCTGCTCGCCAACTCCAACCTGGTGCCGAGGTGGGCCACCTGGGAGCACTTCAACGAGCTCGACCGCAAGGGCCTGATGATGTACGGCCAGATGACGGCCGGCTCGTGGATCTACATCGGCAGCCAGGGCATCGTGCAGGGCACCTACGAGACCTTCGTGGAGGCCGGCCGCCAGCACTTCGGCGGCAGCATGGCCGGCCGCTGGATCCTCACCTCGGGCCTGGGCGGCATGGGCGGCGCGCAGCCGCTGGCCGCCAGCTTCTCGGGCGCCAGCTCGCTCACCATCGAGTGCCAGCAGAGCCGCATCGACTTCCGCCTGAAGACGCGCTACCTCGACGAGCAGGCCACCGGCGTCGACGACGCGCTCGAGCGCATGAAGCGCTACGCCGCCGAGGGCCGCGCGGTGTCCGTCGGCCTGCTGGGCAACGCGGCCGAGATCATGCCGGAGCTGGCGCGCCGCGCGGCCGCCGGCGGCGTGCGTCCCGACCTTGTCACCGACCAGACCTCGGCCCACGACCTGGTCAACGGCTACCTGCCGGCAGGCTGGAGCGTGGAGCAGTGGCGGGCCGCTCAGGCCGACCACACGCGGCATGCCGCGCTGCGCGACGCCGCCGCGAAGAGCGCCGCGAAGCACGTGCAGGCGATGCTCGAGTTCCAGAAGATGGGCATCCCCACCGTCGACTACGGCAACAACATCCGCCAAGTCGCGTTCGACCAGGGCGTGGCCAACGCGTTCGACTTTCCCGGCTTCGTCCCGGCCTACGTGCGGCCGCTGTTCTGCCAGGGCAAGGGCCCGTTCCGCTGGGTGGCGCTGTCGGGCGATCCGGAAGACATCCGCAAGACCGACGCGAAGATGAAGGAGCTGTTCCCCGACGACGCCGGCCTGCACCGCTGGCTGGACATGGCCGGCGAGCGCATTGCGTTCCAGGGCCTGCCCGCGCGCATCTGCTGGATCGGCCTGGGCGACCGCGACCGCGCCGGCCTGGCGTTCAACGAGATGGTGCGCAGCGGCGAGCTGAAGGCGCCCATCGTCATCGGCCGCGACCACCTCGACTCCGGCTCGGTGGCCTCGCCCAACCGCGAGACCGAGAGCATGATGGACGGCTCCGACGCGGTGTCCGACTGGCCGCTGCTCAACGCGCTTCTGGCCACCGGCGGCGGCGCCACCTGGGTGTCGCTGCACCACGGCGGCGGCGTGGGCATGGGCTACTCGCAGCACTCGGGCATCGTCATCGTGTGCGACGGCACGAAGGAAGCCGACGCGCGCCTGAAGCGCGTGCTGTGGAACGACCCCGCCACCGGCGTGATGCGCCACGCGGACGCGGGCTACGACGACGCGCGCGAGGCCGCGAAGCGCCATGGGCTCAACCTGCCGATGATCAAGTAATCCCGGGTGCCAGGTCTTGCCAGGCAACGGGCAGGACAGGGTGCTCGTGTTGCCAGGCAAGACCTGGCACCGTCGAAAACAATGAGATGTCCATGACGACCTTGCAACTGAACCCCGGCCTGCTCACGCTCGAAGACCTGCAGGCGCTGCACGCCGGCGGCCTCACGCTGACGCTGAATCCTTCCGCCCATGCGCCGATCGCGGCCAGCGCCGCGGTCGTGCAGGCCGCCGCGGCCGGCGACGCGCCGGTCTACGGCGTCAACACCGGCTTCGGCAAGCTGGCCAACAAGCGCATCAGCCAGGGCGAGCTCGAGGCGCTGCAGCGCAACCTGATCCGCTCGCACTCGGTTGGCGTGGGCGCGCCGCTGCAGCCTGCCGTGATGCGGCTCATGATGGCGTTGAAGGCGGCGTCGCTCGCGCGCGGCTACTCGGGCGTGCGCCAGGAGGTGGTCGACACGATCCTGGCCGTGCACAACGCGGGCCTGGTGCCTTACGTGCCGTCGCAGGGCTCGGTGGGCGCATCGGGCGACCTGGCGCCGCTGTCGCACATGACGCTGGCGCTGATGGGCGAGGGCGAGATGCTGGTCGACGGCGAACGCCGGCCCGCGCTCGCGGAGCTCGAGAAGGCCGGCATCGCGCCGCTGACGCTGCAGGCCAAGGAAGGCCTGGCGCTGATCAACGGCACGCAGACCTCCACCGCGCTGGCGCTGCACGCGCTGATCACGTTCGAGCCGGTGCTGGAGTCGGCGCTGGTCATCGGCGCGCTGACGGTGGACGCCACGCGCGGCAGCGACGGCCCGTTCGATCCGCGCATCCACGCGCTGCGCGGCCAGCCCGGCCAGATCGACGTCGCCCGCTACTACCGCGCGCTGCTGGCCGGCAGCGAGATCCGCCAGTCGCACGTGGAAGGCGACGACCGCGTGCAGGATCCGTACTGCCTGCGCTGCCAGCCGCAGGTCGTCGGCGCCTGCCTCGACCAGCTGCGCCACGCCGCGCTGATCCTCGTGCGCGAGGCCAACGCCGTCACCGACAACCCGCTCGTGTTCGCCGAGGACGGCGTGCTGGTGTCGGGCGGCAACTTCCACGCCGAGCCGGTGGCGCTGGCGGCCGACGCGATGGCCGTCGCGATCGCCGAAGTGGGCGCCATCGCCGAGCGCCGCATCGCGATGCTGATCGACGCGGGCGTGTCGCAGCTGCCGCCGTTCCTGTCGGCCGACGCGGGCCTGAACTCGGGCTTCATGATCGCCCACGTGACCGCCGCGTCGCTGGCCAGCGAGAACAAGTCGCTCGCGCATCCCGCCAGCGTCGACTCGCTGCCCACCTCGGCCAACCAGGAAGACCACGTGTCGATGGCCACGTTCGCGGCGCGCCGGCTGCAGGCGATGATCTCCAACGTGTCGGTGATCCTGGGCATCGAGTGGCTCGCCTCCGCGCAGGGCGTGGAATTCCTGCGGCCGCTGCGCAGCTCCGTTCCGCTGGAGCAGGCGCACGCGCTGCTGCGCGCCGAATGCGCCGCGATGCCCACCGACCGCTACCTGGCGCCGGACATCGAGCGCGCGACGGCGCTGGTCACCCAGGGCGCGCTGTCGTCCGTGTTCCGCAACATCGACGGGCTGCCGACGCTCTGGAAGGCGGTCTGAAAGCGCTGGGTTCCGGTCCGTTTCAGCGCAGGACCTGCGCCATCCCGATCGACTTCGGCGCCGTCGGGACGAAGCCGAATCCAGCGTATAGCCGATGCGCCTCGCCGTCGGCGATCAGGCTCACGTAGGCGCCGGGCAGCGCGGAAGCCCGCAACTGCGCCATCAGCGACGCCATGATGGCCTTGCCCAATCCGCGGCCCTGGTGCGCGGGTTGCACGGCGATGTCGGTCACCTGGTAGAACGCGCCGCCGTCCCCGATCACGCGCCCCATGCCGACGACGTCGTCACCGCAGTGCACCTGCACGGCGTGTATCGTGTTCGGCAGTCCGCGGCCGGCGACCTCGGGTGTCTTCGGGCTCAGGCCGGCCTGCTGGCGCAGGCGGCAGTAGTCGGCGATGGTGGGGGTGTCGGTGATCAGCGTGTAGTCGTCGGTCATGGGAATCGGAGTGGCTTGCGTGATGACATCGACACGATACGCGGCCCGCGGCTCAGGAGATGAGCCGGCGTGGTGCGCGGCGCGAGCTGGCTTGAACGATCGAGGATGATTGACCTGCACGGCGATCTGCCTGTCTGGCGACCGGGCGCAGCCGAGGCCGAGTAGCACCAGGGCGAGACCGCCGCAAGCCGGCCGATCAGCGCCCGCTCTGAACGAACGCCGGCGCGGCGGCCAGCCGCCCCACGAGCCGCCCGTTCCAGTTCCGCAGCTCGACGTCGCGCAACGGCGCCACGACCGCGCGATCCGCGTCGTCCAGCGCCAGCAGCGATTCGATCAGCGCGACCACCGCCACCTCGGCCGCGCGCGCCGTGTTGCCGTCGTCCATCTTCAGCGCGAGCCCGAGGCCCAGCTCGGGCAGCGCGGCGCAGTAGACGCCCTCGGCGCCCACCTTGCAGAACACGCGCTTGCCGAAGTGCGTCATCAGCCGGGTGTCCAGCCGCCCGGTGCCCGCCACCATCAGCGGCGCGGCGGCCACGGCCTCGCGCAGGCGGGCGGCGGCGCGTGCGCGTTCGGGCGTGAGGCCCACGCCCGTGCCGAAGCGCGCGAATGCGTGGGCGAGCGCGCGCAGGGGAATGCCGAAGGTGGGGATGGAGCAGCCGTCGGTGGCGCGCGGCGCGCCGGCCAGGCGCACGCCCGTGGCCGACTCCAGCGACGCGCTGATCTCGCGCATGACCACGTGATCGGGCTCGACGTAGCCGCGCAGCAGGCCGCGCGCCCTGTCGGCGTCGCCGGCCATCAGCGCGCCCAGGCAGGCGAAGCCCGAGTGCTTGCCGGAACAGTTGTTGTGCAGCGGGCAGGGCGATTCGCCGCGGGCCGCGAGCGCGCGCGCGGCGAGTTCGTTGGAGGGCCAGTGCGTGCCGCACTCGAGCACCGAGGCGTCGAGGCCGGCCTTGGCCAGCATGCTCGTGGCCGCGGCCACGTGCTCGGGCTGGCCGCCGTGCGAGGCGCAGGCCAGCGCCAGTTCCTCGTCGGCGAGCCCGAAGCGTTCGGCGGCGCCGGAGGCCACCAGCGGCAGCGCCTGCAGGCCCTTGACGGCGGAGCGCGCATAGACCGGGCGATCGATGTCGCCGCCCTGGCGCAGCACGTGGCCATCGGCATCGACGACCGCGAACGCGCCCCGATGGAAGGACTCGACGATGTCGCCGCGCCAGAGTTCGACGAGGACGGGTTGGACGGCCATTGCTCAGCACTCCTGGACGGGAGCGCCGATTCTCCCTCAGCGTTCCAGCTTGAACACCTGCACGATGCCGGCCAGCGCGCGCGCCTGTTCCTTCAGGCTCTCGGCCGCGGCGGCCGATTCCTCCACCAGCGCGGCGTTCTGCTGCGTCATCTGGTCGAGTTCCGACACGCTCACGTTGACCTGGCCGATGCCCGTCGCCTGCTCGGCGCTGGCGCGGGTGATCTCCTGGATGATGTCGCTGACGCGGTGCACGCCGGCGACGATGCCCTGCATCGTGCCGCCGGCCTCGGCCACCAGCTGGCCGCCCGCCTCGACGCGATCCACCGACGCGCCGATGAGCGTCTTGATCTCGCGCGCGGCGTTGGCCGAGCGCTGCGCGAGCGAGCGCACCTCGCTGGCCACCACCGCGAAGCCGCGGCCCTGCTCGCCGGCGCGCGCGGCTTCCACCGCGGCGTTCAGCGCCAGGATGTTGGTCTGGAACGCGATGCCGTCGATCACGCCGATGATGTCGGTGATCCTGCGCGAGCTGGCGTTGATCTCGTCCATCGTGGTCACGACGCGCGAGACGACGCTGCCGCCGTCGGTGGCGCCGCTGGCCGCGGTGATGGCGAGCTTGTTGGCCTCCGACGCCGACTCCGAGGTCTGGCGAACCGTCTGCGTCAGCTGCTCCATGGTCGCCGCCGCCTGCTGCAGCGCGGACGCCGTCTGCTCGGTGCGGCTGGCCAGGCTGTTGTTGCCGATCGCGATCTCGCCCGAGGCGGTGGCGATGCTGTCGGTGGAGCGGCGGATCTGCGTGACCGTGCCGCGCAGCGATTCGATCATCGTCGCGAGGCCGGCCATCAGGCTGCCCGGCGTCGGACGGTGCAGCTGCACCGACAGGTCGCCGCGCGCCACGTCGTTCATGGCGGCCAGCGCCACGGCCGGCTCGCCACCGATCTGGCGCAGCACGCTGCGGTAGATCGAGATGGCGATGGCGGCGATGGCCGCCAGCATCAGGGCCGCGACGGCCAGGCCCTTGGCCAGGACCGCCCACACCTCGGCGTCGACGTCGTCCATGTACAGGCCCGAGCCGATCACCCAGTTCCAGGCCGGCACCGTGCCGACGTATTGCAGCTTGGCCACGGGCTCGGTCTTGCCGGGGCGCGGGAACTTCATCGAGACGAACGCGTTGCCGTTGGCGCTCTTCCTCGCGCCGTCGAGCAGCACGGCGATGATGTCGATGCCGCTCGGGTCGATGATCTTGCCCAGCATGTTCTGGCCGGTCCACTCCGGCTTGAACGGATGCATCACGCCCACGCCGTCGTTGCGCCAGATGAAGAAGTAGTTCGCGTTCCCGTCGGGGCCGCCGAAGCGGGCGCCGCGCAGGGCGTCGGCGGCGGCCTTCTGCGCCGCCTCCACGGTCATCTCGCCCTTCTCGGCCTTCTGCTGGTAGGCCGCGGCGATGCTGCGCTGGGATTGCACGGCCATCACCAGGCCGGCCTTGCGGCCCTCGATGACCTGGTCGCGCAGCGTCCAGGCCGCCCCGATGGTCAGCAGCGCGATGCCGGCGATGGCGACGCCGGCGAGCAGGGCGATCTTGTTCTTGAACGTGAGGGATTCCTGGGGACGGACGGCGGACTGCATGGGACTTTCGTGATCGGGAAGACGTGCGCACGCTCCGCCGAAATTCCGCCGGAGGCCATCCGCACTGTAGAAGCGAAGCCGCCGTCCCGATGGCCGGATAAGCCGGCCCATTGCCCGACAGTTTGCCGCAAGCTTGCTCAGGGCGTGCCGTTGCGCCCGTGCTGCAGGAAGCCGGGGCGCGTGGCGAGCCGGTCGTAGTAGGCGCGTACATGCGGCAATTCAGGCCGCTCGATGGGCGTCATGAACCAGCGGTTCACCGACAGCCCGAGCCCGATGTCGGCCAGCGTGAAAACGCGGCCCGCGGCGAAGTCGCCGGCCCGTTCCAGCTGGCGTTCGAGGATGGCCATGTGCCGGTTCCACGTTGCCGCGCTGGCGGCGAGGGCCTGGGCGTCCTGGTGCGCCGGGCTTTGGCGAACGAGTCCCATGAACGCGTAGCGCCATGCGTTGTTGAGGTCGCCGCCCTGCCAGTCCATCCATTGCTCCACGCGGGCGCGGGCGAGCGGGTCGCGCGGCAGCAGGTCGTCGCGGCCGTGCTTGCCGGCGAGGTAGCGGCAGATGGTGTTCGACTCCCACAGCACCGCGTCGCCGTCCACGATCACCGGCACCATCGCGTTGGGATTCAGCGCCAGGAACTCCGGCGCGTTCGTGTCGCGGTAGCCCGCCCCCCAGGGCTCGAGCGCGTACGGCAACGCGAGCTCCTCGCACAGCCAAAGCACCTTGCGCACGTTGATCGAGATGGGCTTGCCCAGGATCCTCAGCATGTCGTTTCCCCGTGTTCAGCCTTGTGAGCGCGGCGCCTGCCGCGGCAGCGTGATCGTGGCAGTGGTGCCGGCGCCCGCCGGCGAGGCGATCTCGATGCGGCCGCCGAGGATGCCGTTGACCATGTTGCGCGAGATCGTCAGGCCCAGGCCGCTGCCGCCCTGCGCGAGCCGCGTGGTGAAGAAGGGTGCGAACACCTGCGGCAGGTCGGCCGGCGGAATGCCGACGCCATCGTCGTTCACGGTGATGCGCACGGCGTCATCGCCGGACGGCCAAACGCGAACCGAGATCGTGCCCTCGCCGCTGGGCACGAAGCCGTGCACGATGGCGTTCTCCACCAGTTGGTTGAGCACCTGGCCGATGGTGCCGGGGTAGCTGTCGAGGATCAGGTCCGGCTCGCCGGTGACGATGATCTCGATCGGATCGTGGCGGTGGGCGAGGCGGGTCAGGTCGCAGATCTCGCGCACGCTCGCCAGCAGGTCGAAGGTGCGGCGCTGGTCGCTCGTCTGGTCGACGGCGAGCTGCTGCAGGCCGACGATGACGTTGCGCGCCTGTTCCAGCGACTGCCGCAGCTGCTTGTGGCTTTCGTCCAGCGCGCCGACGTGGCCGGCGACCTGCCTGCGCAGGCGCGACCCGTCGTCGCCCGGCGTGGCATGCAGGCGCGCCAGCGACTCCACCTGCGCGGGCAGCGTCATCGCCACCATGTCGGCGTTGGAGAGCGCGGCCGAGATCTCGATGGCCACGCCCTTGACCAGCGAGCCCAGGCCCGCCAGCTTGCCGGCGCGCACCAGCTCGTGCTGGGCCATGGACAGCTGCTGCAACGCGGTGGACAGCTCCGCGTTGCGCTGCTCGACCTCCTGCGTGCGATGCAGCACGCGCTGCTCGAGGTTCAGGTTCAGCTCGCCCAGCTGGTTCTCGCGGTCGCGCAGCAGGTGCTGGGCTTCGATGAGCTGGTCGCGGTCGCGCAGTTGCAGCGTCTGGCGCACCGCGGCCAGCAGGATCACGACCACCGCCGCGGCCTCGCAGGTGATGCGGCCCGACGGCGACAGGTCGGCGACGGAATTCTGCAAGGTCACCGCGAAGGTGACGCCCACCACGACGACCAGCGGCAGCACGCGCAGCGCGCCTTCGTAGAAGCGGTCGATGCGCGGATTGACCGCCGCCTCCACGCGCCAGCAGGTCACGGCCAGGCCGCCCAGCAGCGTGCACACCGGGAACAACGCGTTCACGACGCCGCCGTCGGCCAGCGCGTGCCGGAGCGACAGCGCGTTCCATTCCATCCACAGGCCGCCGTGCGCGGCCAGCATGCCGGTGAGCACCCAGATGCTCCAGCCGCGGCCCACGCGCAGCAGCGCGATCAGCATGACGCCCACGCAGGCGCCGGCCAGCAGCAGCGTGGGGTAGGCCACCATCACGCCGAGCGCGAGCGTGCTCATGGCGCCGCGCTCGGGCAGGTAGACCACCAGCGCCAGCGCGACGACGGCGATCGCCAGCGACAGGGTGTCCAGCACCGCGGCCAGGCGCTGCGACTCGCTGACGCGGCCGCGCAGGTAGCCCATCATGCCCAGCGCGCAGCAGGGCGCCATCATCATGAAGAACGGGTCGGACGGCGCCGGGAACGGCTGCCAGGCCAGGAAGATCTGCAGGTCCCACAGCAGCTGGCCGAGGGCGTACGACGTGAACCCGAGCGCGAACCAGCGGCGTGCCGCGACTTCCGCGCGCAGGCCCTTCTGGCGCGCGTCGCGCACGCCGATCCAGGTGAGCCAGGCCGCGCCGATGTCGGCGACCGTCCAGTACAGGTTGTCGAACAGGCGCAGCCACGGCGGCGCGACGCCCAGGTGCGCGCCGGAGATCGCCAGCGCGATGGTGGCGAGCACGATGGCGCCGGCCACCTCGAACACGGCGGCGGCGCCGGCGGGCAGGCCCAGGCGCGACGGCCGCGCGGTGTCGGCGAGCAGGGCCTCGAGCAGCGGCGCGCCCTGGGCGTGGTCGTCGTCGTCGAAGTCGCGAGCCGTGGCGTGGGGACGCGCGTTCACGGCGGACGTTGCGGTAGCGGTGGGCGGAGTCGACGCGGGGGCGACCATGGTGTGGGAGAGATCGCCGGGGAGGGGCCGGGCGGGGATGGTCTGCGACGCGTCCGAGGCTACCTCAACACGCCGTTCATGCCGAGGTGGCGATGTGCGCTTGTGAGCAAAAATGCCTGTCATGAACCTTGCCGAACCCGAAGACGCCGCCGCGCTGGCCGGCGTCGACTTCTCCAGCGCGCCGCGCCGCGGCAAGCCCATCGTCTGGGCGTGGGGCCGCTGGCAGCGGCCGGGCCTCGTGCGGCTGGAGCGTTTCGAGGAGAACGTGTCGCTGGCCGACTTCGCCCAGGCGCTGGAGCGGCCCGGGCCCTGGCTGGCCGCGTTCGACCTGCCGTTCGGCCTGCCGCGCGAGCTCGTGCAGGCGCTGGCGTGGCCCGGCGACTGGGCCGCCTGCATGACGCACTACGCGGGCCTGTCGCGCGCGGCGATCGCCGCCACGTTTGCCGCCTTCTGCGACGCGCGGCCCGAAGGCTCCAAGTTCGCGCACCGCGCCTGCGACGGCCCGGCCGGCAGCAGCCCGTCGATGAAGTGGGTCAACCCGCCGGTCGCCTTCATGCTGCACGCCGGCGTGCCCGCGCTGCGCGCCGCCGGCGTCCACCTGCCCGGCCTGGCCGACGGCGACCCGGCGCGGGTGGCGCTGGAGGGCTACCCCGGCATGGTGGCCCGCGCGCTGATCGGGCGACGCTCGTACAAGAGCGACACCAAGGCGCAGCAGACCGCCGACCGGCTCATCGCGCGCAAGGATCTCGTCGACGCGCTGGAGCAGGGGCGCTGGCGCGGCCTGCGGCTGAAGCTCACGCACGCGCAGCGCGACGAGCTGGTGGCCGATCCGCGGGGCGACAAGCTGGACGCCGCGTTGTGCCTGCTGCTGGCGGCCTGGGCCGACACGCGGCCGGCCCATGGCATGCCGTCGGGCGTCGATGGGCTGGAGGGCTGGATCGTGGCCGCCGATGGCCTCGGCGCAAGCGTGCCCGCGCGCCAGCGTGCCTAGGCCTCGGCCCCGCGCGACTTGCCGCGCGAGATGTCGATCGCCGAATCGATGGCGTCGGTCAGGTCCACCAGGTCGTAGGGCTTGACCAGGTAGCGGAAGTAGCCGAGCTGCAGGCCCGACGACACCGTGTTGGGCATCGCCGCCGCGCTCACCGCGATGACGGGAATGCCGGCCGTGGCTGGATCCTCGCGCAGGATGCGCATCGCCTCGCGGCCGCTCATCACCGGCATGTTGTTGTCCATGAGGATCACGTCGGGGCTGTGGCTGCGCGCCATGTCCACGCCCGCCTGGCCGTCGGTGGCCGTCAACACCAGGCAGTCGGCGCGCAACGACAGCGCCTCGGTGAGCAGGGCCAGGTTGGCGCGGTTGTCGTCCACGCACAGGATGGTGGCCACCGGCGGCTCGCCGCCCACCAGCTCGCTGGCGGTGGGCAGGCGCGGCTCGACGCGCGCCAGGTCCACCTGCACGGGCTCGGCGCTGCGCAGGTCGATCCAGAACGTGCTGCCCGTGCCTGGGGTGCTGTGCACGCCGATCGTGCCGCCCATCAGCTCCACCAGCCGCTTCGTGAGCACCAGGCCGATGCCGCTGCCCTCGATCGTGGCGTCGCGCCCGAGCCGGTTGAACGGCTGGAACAGCGAGCGCTGCTGCTCCGGCGTCAGGCCGGCGCCGGTGTCCTGGATCGCCACGCGGATCCGGCCCTCGTCGCCGGGCGTGCATTCGACGATCACCGCGCCATGCTCGCGGTTGTACTTCACCGCGTTCGACAGCAGGTTCAGCAGCACCTGCTTCAGGCGCGTGCGATCGGCGTTGACGTTGAGGCTCGTCTGCGGGAACACGAGCCGGATGCCGCGCTGCGCCGACGCGGTGCGCGTGAGGGCGTGGCACTCATCGAGCACCTCGCGCAGGTCCACGGGCTCGAGGCTGATCGACACCTTGCCCGCTTCGATCTGGGCCAGGTTGAGGATCTCGTTGATCAGCGTGAGCAGGTGGTTGCCGGCGTCGACGATGTGCTTGACGAAGCCGCGCTGGCGCTCCGGCATCGCGCTCTCGCCGTCGACGTGCTCCAGCAGCTGGCCGAAGCCGATGATGGCGTTGAGCGGCGTGCGCAGCTCGTGGCTCATGTTGGACAGGAACTCCGACTTGGCACGGTTGGCGTTCTCGGCCTCGCGCGAGGCCGCCTGCAGGTCGCGGTTGGATTCCTCCAGCTGCGCGGTGCGTTCGAGCACGCGGCGCTCCAGCTCCTCGTTCAGGCGCATCACTTCGGACTGCGCGCGGCGCAGGTCCGCGACGTCGCGATCACCGTCCGCCGCCGCGGCCTCGCGGATCGCCTTGCGGCGTTCGACCTCCGCCAGCAGCCCGTTGAACGCGTCGGCCAGGTCGCCCACCTCGTCGTCGGATCGCTTGATGGCCTGCCGCGTGGGCTCCCCTTGCCGCATCGCGTCGCGCGCGATGTCGGCCATGGCCGCGAGCGGACGCGTGACGGTCGCCCGCATCCAGGCCGAGGCGGCCCAGGCGGCGACGCAGGCCGCGGCGAACAGGCCCAGGGCCAGGGCGCCCCAGGTGCCCGCGCGCTCGTCGAAACGAGGGTCGAGGATCCTGGCCGCGATCAGCGCCAGGGCCGATGCGGCCAGCATGGAGCCGAGGACGGCGATGCGCAGCTTGACGGCAAGCGAACGGCGGTGCGAGGCGGCGGGCATGGGCCTTTCCGGTGCGCAGGGACTTCCCACGGTCCAGCAAGGATGGGCAGGCGGCATACCCGGGCGGGGCATTCGAACACGGTGTTACGCGGGTGCGGGAACTTCCTCACGGTCGACGCGGCGCAAGCACGCGGCAAGGCGAGTGCAAGTCAGCGCACCGACACCCAGCGGACGGGAATCGTGTCGTCGGGCAGCATGACCACGTGCACCTTTTTCTGCATCACCCAGTTGAGCGTGCGCCGATACAGCGGCACGTAGGCGACATCGTCGACGGCCAGCTTCAGCGCGGTCGCCACGAGCGTGCGGCGCCGGGTGGGATCGGGCTCGGTGCGCACCGCGTCGATCAGCGCGTCCAGCCGGGCGTTCGAGTAGCGGCCGCCGTTGAAGGTGCCGCCGCCATCCCGATCCCAGGTGTGCAGCAGCCCGTTCAATCCCTGCCAGGCGTCCTCGGTGCTGCCCGTGAAGCCGAATTCCGCCAGGCTCACCTTGCCTTGCGTGATCATGGGGAAGAACTGCGTGCTGGGCGACGTGTGCAGGATGGTGCGGATGCCCACCTGCGTGAGCATGGCCGCGATCGCCTGGCACACGTGCTCGCGCAGCGCGGCGTTGACGCAGTCCAGCGTCAGGTCGAAGCCGTCGGGGTAGCCGGCCTCGCGCAACAGCTCGCGCGCACGCACCGGGTCGAAGCGCGGGCGCAGGCTGTCGGCCGGGTCGGGCTTGCCGAACTCCGGCGCCAGCAGTTCCGCCGTGGGCCTGGCCAGGCCCTTGAGCACCTTCTGGATGATCAGGTCGATGTTGATGGCCTGGTACACGGCGCGCCGCACGCGCAGGTCGCGGAACGGGTTGCGCGGCTTGCCGTCGGGGCCGGACGCGACGCCCGGCAGGGCGGCGCTGGCCTGGTCCAGCGCCAGGTATTCGGTGGAGATGTCGCCCACCTGCGCGACCGCCAGTTCCGGGTCGTGGCGCAGCTGCTCCACGTCCTGGTACGGCGGATCCAGCACCACGTCGATCTCGCGCGAATGCAGCGCCGCCAGCCGCGTGGCATCGGAGCGGATGGTGACGAAGCTGACGTCGTCGACGTTGCCGTTGTCCGCGTTGCTCCGGTTCCACCACTGCGGGAATGCCTTCAGCGTGGTGCGCACGTCGGGTTCGTAGCGTTCGAGGCGATAGGCGCCGGTGCCGTTGGCGTTGCGCACCGCCCAGGTCTCCTGGCGCGCGTTGAAGTCCTGCGCGCGCTCCACGTGGTGCGCCTGCGCCCAGCGCTTGCTCATCATCGCCACCAGCACGAGCTTGTGCGGCAGCACGGCGTCGGGGGCGGCGAGCTGGATGTCGATGGTGAGCGGATCCACCATGCGCACGCTCTTCACGCCCTTGAGCACGAACTGGCGCTGCGACGGCGGCGCCAGCGCGCGCTCGAACGAGAACACCGCGTCTTCGGCGGTGAACAGGCTCCCGTCGTGGAAGTGCACGTCGGGGCGCAGCTTGAAGCGCCAGGTGAGCGGATCGGTCTGCGACCACGACGTGGCCAGCACCGGCACGAGGCCGTAGTTCTGGTCGCGGCCGACCAGCGATTCGTAGATCTGGAAGACCACCCGCGTGTGGTACTGCAGCGCGAGGCTGTGCGGGTCCATCGTCTGCGGATCGAACGCGGTCGCGATGCGCAGCGGCGCGGCCGCGGCCAGCGACGACGCGAATGCGAGCGCCGCGCCCGCGACGACCCTTCCCAGCCTGCGCAGCAGCGCCATCCCGAGCCTTTCCGAAATCTGCCACGAGTATGCGCCCGCCGCGCGGCCGCGCTCGTGACGGAATCGGCTCAGCGGCGCATCAGGGTGCTCTTGCCGAACAGGCTCTCGATCAGGTCGACGGCCAGCACGGCGGTCTGGTTGCGCACGTCCAGCGCCGGGTTCAGCTCCATCACGTCGAGCGAGGCCAGGCGGCCCGTGTCGGCGATCATCTCCATGCACAGCTGCGCCTCCCGGTATGTGGGGCCGCCGGGGATGACGGTGCCGACGCCGGGTGCGATCTGCGGGTCGAGGAAGTCGACGTCGAAGCTCACGTGCAGGTGGGTGTTGTCGTCGAGCGTGGCGAGCGCCAGCTCCATGGTGTGGCGCATGCCCATCTCGTCGATGTAGCGCATGTCGAACACCTCGAGGCCCATCTCGTGCACGAACTTCTTCTCGCCCGCGTCGACGCTGCGGATGCCGATCTGGCGGATCCACTTCGGGTTGATCGCAGGCACCTGGCCGCCGATCTCGATCAGCTCCTTCGGGCCGTGGCCGCACAGGCAGGCCACGGGCATGCCGTGGATGTTGCCGCTGGGCGTGAGCACGTGGGTGTTGAAGTCGGCGTGCGCGTCGAGCCACAGGATGCGCAGCTTCTTGCCCGTCTCGCGGCAGTGGCGCGCCACGGCGCTGATGGAGCCGATGCCCAGGCAGTGGTCGCCGCCCAGCAGGATGGGCAGGTGGCCCAGGCCCAGCTCGGTGTGCACGGCGTCGTGCACGGCGTTGTTCCAGGCGGCCACTTCGGCCAGGTGCCGGAAGCCCTCCACCGGCGGCTGCCACGGGTTGGCCGGACCCAGCAGGTTGCCGCGGTCGAACACCTCGATGCCGTGGGCCTCCAGCGTCGGTCCGATCTGCGCCACGCGCATCGCCTCGGGGCCCATGCTGGCGCCGCGGGCGCCTGCGCCGATGTCCGTCGGCGCGCCGATGAGTGAAACTTTGGTCATGGCGTCATTGTCCCTGGGGCGGAGGTGCGAATGATTCGAGTTGGCGGCCCTTTGGCCGATCAAAGCTCGTCGGCGAGCGCGTTAGTCGATGCCTTCGAAGCCATAGGCGCCCTTGAGCGCCGCCCAGCCTTCCTCGGCCGTCTCGACGAACTTGAACAGGTGCACGTCGTCCGGCGAGATCATGCCGGTCTCGATCAGCAGGTCGAAGTCGATCAGGCGCTTCCAGAACGCGGCGCCGAACAGCAGGATGGGGCGCGGGCGCGACTTGCCGGTCTGGATCAGCGTCATCACCTCGAACAGCTCGTCGAGCGTGCCGAAGCCGCCCGGGAAGCACGCCAGCGCGACGGCGCGCATCAGGAAGTGCATCTTGCGCATCGCGAAGTAGTGGAACTGGAAGCACAGCTCCGGCGTGATGTACGGGTTGGGCTGCTGTTCGTGCGGCAGCACGATGTTCAGGCCGATGCTCTTGCCACCCGACTCGAACGCGCCGCGGTTGCCGGCCTCCATGATGCCGGGGCCGCCGCCGGTGACCACGTGGATGGGCGTGGCCAGGTGGCGCGTGCCGGTGGTGACCATGGCCGCGAAGCGGCGTGCCTCGACGTAGTGGTGGCTCATCGCGACGGCGCTCTCGGCGCGCTTGATGGCCAGCGCGTCGCCGCCCCTCAGTGCCGCCGCCAGCAGCTCCCGCGCGGCCTCGGGCGGCTTGATGCGGGCGCTGCCGAAGAGGACGATGGTGGACTCGATGCCGTGCCTGGCCTGCACCATCTCCGGCTTCATCAGCTCCAGTTGCACGCGCACCGGGCGCAGTTCCTCCTGCAACAGGAAGTCGACGTCGGTGAAGGCGAGGTGGTAGGCGCTGCCGGGGCCGTCGTACAGCGAGGGCGGCTTGGCCTTGGCGGCGTCCTGGCCGGCGCTCTGGAAATTGCGTGCTTTCAATGGGCGATGCTTCATGAAGGAAGCTTACCCCAGGGCTCGCGCGCGAGACGTCAGCGCGGACTCAGGCGCGCGGGCGCGAAGCACAGACGGGACACTCGGGATCGCGCGGCACACTGATCGTCGTCCACTCCATCGAGCGTGCATCGAGCATCTGCAGCCGGCCCGCCAGCGACGTGCCGATGCCGGCCACCAGCTTCAGCGCCTCGGCGGCCTGCATCGCGCCGATGATGCCCACCAGCGGCGCGAACACGCCCATCGTGGCGCAGCGCACCTCGGGCGGCGCGGACGCGGGCGGGAACACGCAGGCATAGCAGGGCGCGTCGGCGCGGCGGGTATCCCACGTGGAAAGCTGGCCGTCGAACCCGATGGCCGCGCCCGCGACCAGCGGCACGGCCGCGGCCACGCAGGCCCCGTTGACGGCCTGGCGGGTGGCGAAGTTGTCGCTGCAATCGAGCACGACGCCGGCGTCGGCCACCAGCGCCGCGAGCGCATCGGCATCGACCCGGCGTTCGAGCGCGACGACGTCGAGTTCCGGCGCGATGGCCAGCACGGCGGCGCGGGCCGACGCCACCTTGGGCTGGCCGATACGGTCATGGGTATGCGCGATCTGGCGCTGCAGGTTGGTGAGATCCACGGCGTCGTCGTCGACGAGCGTGAGGCGCCCGATGCCGGCGCTGCCCAGGTACAGCGCCACCGGCGAGCCCAGCCCGCCGGCGCCGATCACCAGTGCGCGGGCGGCGCGGATGCGTTCCTGGCCCTCGACGCCGAGCTCGTCGAGCAGGATGTGGCGCGACCAGCGCAGCAACTCTTCATCGGTCATGGTGCGTGTCGCGACAGCGTGAAGCGCTTCCGGCGCTGCCGCTCGGACGCGTCAAGCGAGGTTCAAGGGAGCGGCGGAACCGGCTTCGCCGGGCCGCTCGCGGCCGGCCCCTCGGGGGCAGGAAGCGCTAGCGACCGCGGGGCTCCATTTACTGCGTCGAGGTGTCTTCGGGCTTGCGCTCGGTGGCGGTCTTGCTGACCATCACTGGTTGGCCGCGCAGGCGGTTGAGCGCCTGGTTCAGCTGGAAGTCTTCCGCAGAGCCGAACTCGGGCAGCGGCTTCAGCGGCTTGTTGTTGTTCTTGGCCAGCTCGGCCTCGAGCTTGGTGCGCTGTTCGTCGCGCTCCTTCTCGCGCTCGGCGTCCTTCTTCTCGTCGCCGTTGATCAGGTGCTTGTCGAGGTCGGCCTCGCGCGTGCGCAGGGCCGAGTAGACGTTGCCCTCGGCGGTCTCGTCGAGCCACACCTCGGGTACGATGCCCTTGGCCTGGATGGAGCGGCCGCTGGGCGTGTAGTAGCGCGCGGTGGTGATCTTGACGGCGGTGTCGCCGGGCAGCGGCATCACCGTCTGCACGGAGCCCTTGCCGAACGACTGCGCGCCCATGAGCGTGCCGCGGTGGTAGTCCTGCAGAGCGCCGGCCACGATCTCGCTGGCCGAGGCCGAGCCTTCGTTGATCAGCACCACCAGCGGCACCGTCTTCAGCGAGGCCGGCAGGCGGCGCAGCGGGTCGCTGCCGCCGCGGCGCAGGTAGTCGTCGGGCGTGGCCTTGAAGGTCTGCTTCGATTCGTTGATCTGGCCGTTGGTCTTGACCACCACGGAGTCGCTCGGCAGGAAGGCCGAGGCGATGCCCACGGCGCCCTCGAGCAGGCCGCCCGGATCGTTGCGCAGGTCGAGCACGAAGCCCTTGATCTTCGGATCCTTCTTGTAGAGGTCTTCCACCTTGGCGGCGAAGTCTTCCACCGTGCGATCCTGGAACTGGTTGACGCGTACCCAGGCGTAGCCGTCGATGTCCTTGGCCTTGACGCTCTGCACGTGGATTTCCTCGCGCGTGATCGTCACCGGGAAGCTGCGGCCCTCGTCCTTTCGGAAGATGGTGAGCACGACCTTGGAATTCGGGTCGCCGCGCATCTTCTTGACGGCCTGGTCCATGGTGAGGCCCTTGACCTGGGTGTCGTCGATCCGGGTGATCAGGTCGTTGGGCTTCAGGCCGGCGCGGAACGCCGGCGAGCCTTCGATGGGGGAGACGATCTTGACCAGGCCGTCTTCCATGCCGATCTCGATGCCCACGCCCACGAAGCGGCCCGAGGTGCCTTCGCGGAATTCCTTGTACGACTTCTTGTCGAAGTACTGCGAGTGCGGATCGAGGCCCGCCACCATGCCGGTGATCGCGTCGGAGATCAGCTTCTTCTCGTCCACCGGCTCGACGTAGTCGGCCTTGATGCGCTCGAACACGTCGGTCAGGCGCTGGATGTCTTCCAGGGGCAGCGAGGCCAGCGAGTTGCGCGCGGTGGCCTGCAGTTGCATCGTGGTCAATGCACCGGCGACAGCGCCGAGGGCCAGCAGCCCCGCAACCTTGAATTTCGAACCCATGTCTGTCTTCGCCCCGATTCCGAGAGAACGCCGTACCGGCATCGTCACCATTGGCGACGTCGTACGACTGAGAGTATAGAACCGCCGCTCCTGTAGAGCGTGCCCTCACATGCCTGAAAGTTGTGCAATTTCGTAGGGTTCGGCGAGCCATGGACCTCATGATCCGCGTCCGGTCCGACCCGGCGTCCTTGATACACTGCGCCGTTGTGCGGCTGTAGCTCAGTGGATAGAGCATCTCCCTCCTAAGGAGAGGGTCGCAGGTTCGATTCCTGCCAGCCGCACCATCCACGCTGCCTTGTTATCGGCATCCAGGCGTTGGGACTCGATCCCGCGGTTACAAGTTCCCTGGCCGCCGACGCGGCGAAATGACCTGACAGCCGAGTGGGCCGACGGGTCTTTCCATCAGGCAGGAACCTTGTGCGCCAGGCGAACAACCTGCCGAGCCGAAGTGCTCATCCGGTAAATTGCCGACAAGTTAGTCTGTGCCCACTTGTCCAACATTTGTCCGCGGCCGACGTCATCGAAACGGTACAATTGGCGTTGAAATCGCTGGGTTGGCGCGGTGTTCCCCGGGACTTCTGCCGGCCTCCAACTTGTCCACAATTCATGCACGCAACCCTGTGCATAACTTGTGGACGAATTTTCATGTTGGAGACGTGCAACGCCACAAAAACCCAGCAAAGACGCGGTTTCCACCGGGGTGCTTTTGGCTACAATGAAAGCCCAACAAGCAGTTGCCATACGATTTTGTTGGAAGGCGCGTCTCTCTTTGGACGTGCCTTTTTTTTAGTCTCGACGCAGGGCGCCACGGTCTCTTCCGCGCCCCTCGCTCCAACCCCCGTTGCGAGTCCGCGCCGACACGGCAAGCGCGTCAAACAACTTGCGCCTGACCGTTCGAACGACCCTCATGGATCACATCAGAAACTTCTCGATCATTGCCCACATCGACCACGGCAAGAGCACGCTGGCCGACCGGATCATCCAGCGTTGCGGTGGACTGTCGGATCGCGAGATGGACGCGCAGGTGCTCGATTCGATGGACATCGAGCGCGAGCGAGGCATCACGATCAAGGCGCAGACCGCGGCGCTGGAATACACCGCCAAGGACGGCAAGACCTACAACCTGAACCTGATCGACACGCCCGGGCATGTCGACTTCTCGTACGAGGTCAGCCGCTCGCTGTCGGCGTGTGAAGGCGCGTTGCTGGTGGTGGACGCCAGCCAGGGCGTCGAGGCGCAGACGGTGGCCAACTGCTACACGGCGCTCGAGCTGGGCGTCGAGGTGGTGCCCGTGCTGAACAAGATGGATCTGCCCAATGCCGATCCCGAGAACGCCAAGAAGGAGATCGAGGACGTCATCGGCATCGACGCCACCGACGCGATCCCGTGCTCGGCCAAGACCGGCATGGGCATCGACGAGATCCTCGAGGCCGTGATCGCGCGCATGCCGTCGCCCAGGGGCGACCCCGACGCGCCGCCGCGCGCGATGATCATCGACAGCTGGTTCGACAACTATGTCGGCGTCGTGATGCTGGTGCGCGTGGTCGACGGCGTGCTGCGCAAGAACGAGCGCATGCGCATGATGGCCAGCAACGCCGTCTATCCGATCGAGCAGATGGGCGTGTTCACGCCCAATTCGCTGCCGCGCGAGCTGCTCAAGGCCGGCGAGGTGGGCTTCATCATCGGCGGCATCAAGGAACTGCAGGCGGCCAAGGTCGGCGACACGATCACGCTCGAGAAGAAGCTGCCCAACAACGCCGGCCCGGCCACCGAGCCGCTGCCCGGCTTCAAGGAAATCCAGCCGCAGGTCTTCGCCGGGCTGTACCCCACCGAGGCCAGCGAATACGACCAGTTGCGCGACGCGCTGGAGAAGTTGAAGCTCAACGACAGCTCGCTGCACTACGAACCGGAAGTCAGCCAGGCGCTGGGCTTCGGCTTCCGCTGCGGCTTCCTGGGCCTGCTGCACATGGAGATCGTGCAGGAGCGCCTCGAGCGCGAGTTCGACCAGGACCTGATCACCACCGCGCCCAGCGTCGTCTACGAGGTCGAACTCAACGACGGCACCGTGCTGACGGTGGAGAACCCGTCCAAGATGCCCGACCTCGGCCGGATCAAGGAGATCCGCGAGCCGATCGTCACCGTCCACCTGTACATGCCGCAGGACTACGTCGGCACCGTGATGACGCTGGCCGTGCAGAAGCGCGGCGTGCAGCTCAACATGGCGTACCACGGCCGCCAGGTGATGCTCACGTACGAGATCCCGCTGGCGGAGATCGTGCTGGACTTCTTCGACAAGCTGAAGAGCATCTCGCGCGGCTACGCGTCGATGGACTACGAGTTCAAGGAATACCGGGCGTCGGACGTCGTGAAGGTGGACCTGCTGATCAACGGCGATCGCATCGATGCGCTTTCCATCATCGTCCACCGCGCCCAGAGCCAGTTCCGCGGCCGCGCGGTCGCGGCGAAGATGCGCGAACAGATTCCGCGCCAGCAATACGACGTCGCGATCCAGGCGGCGATCGGCGCCAACATCATCTCGCGCGAGAACATCAAGGCCCTGCGCAAGAACGTGCTGGCAAAATGCTATGGCGGGGACGTTTCCCGCAAGAAGAAGCTGCTCGAAAAACAAAAGGCAGGCAAGAAGCGCATGAAGCAGATCGGCTCCGTCGAAGTGCCTCAGGAAGCTTTCCTTGCCATCCTCCAAGTGGACGATTGAATCGATGAGTGCATTGACCGGCGCGCTGTATGCCGCCTTGGTGATCTATCTCGGCGGCTGGCTGAAGGACTGGTGGCCGGGCAACTTCGCGTTGCTGCTGCTGACCCTCACCTTCGTCACCTTCCTGTACTGGCTCGCCGAGCGCCTGTTCTTCGCGCCGCGGCGCGCGAGGGCCGCCGCGCAGTTCGAGTCGCAGGAGGCCGCGCGCCGGGCCGACCTCGCCCGCCAGGGCATCGTGGTGGACGGCCAGGTCGACGACGTCAAGGCGCGCCTGCTGCAACAGCCGTGGTGGCTCGACTGGACCGCCGGCCTGTTCCCGGTGATCGCGGTCGTCTTCGTCCTGCGCAGCTTCCTGTTCGAGCCGTTCAAGATCCCGTCGGGCTCGATGATCCCGACGCTGCAGGTGGGCGACCTGATCCTGGTCAACAAGTTCCACTACGGCATCCGCCTGCCGGTGATCAACAAGAAGATCATCCCGAACCACGATCCGCAGCGCGGCGACGTGATGGTGTTCCACTACCCGATGAACCCGCAGGTGGACTACATCAAGCGCGTGGTGGGCCTGCCCGGCGACGAGGTGTCCTACCTCAACAAGCAGTTGCGCATCAACGGCGAACTGATCCCCGAGACGCCGCAGCCCGACTACTATGTCGACGAGCGCCACGTCTACGAGCACGCGTTCGAGGAAGACCTGAAGGGCGTGAAGCACCGCATCCTCAACGACCCGGATCGCCCGGCCGGCGTCACGCCGTTCAATGGCTTCCCGTTCAAGGACAACTGCCAGTACAGTGCCGAAGGCGTGGTCTGCAAGGTTCCCGCCAACCAGTACTTCATGATGGGTGACCATCGCGACGATTCGCAGGATTCCCGTTACTGGGGATTCGTGCCGGACGAGAACATCGTCGGGCGCGCCTTCTTCGTCTGGATGAATTTCGGCGACCTCGGTCGCATCGGCTCGTTCCATTGATCCGGCGCCGGCTCCAGCGGCCGGCGCGTTGAACCAAGGGCACCCTCCATGATCCAGTCCCGTCGACTCTCCCGCCAGCGCGGCGCCTCGTTGATCAGCTTGATAGTCCTCGCGGTGATCGTGGGCTTCTTCATGCTGATGGGCGCCCGCGTGTTTCCGTCGGTCAACGAATACCTGACGATCCGCAAGGCGGTCTCGCGCATCATGGCGAACAACCCGGCCAGCCCGACCGACGTCCGCAGCGCGTTCGACAAGACCATCGAGGTCGAGTACTCCATCAAGACGATCAGTGGCAAGGACCTCAACATCCAGATGCTAGGCGACAGCGGCAACATGCGCACCTCGTTCGCCTACAACATCGAGATCCCGATCTACGATCCGACCGTGTTCATCCTCGTGAAGTACTCCGGCTCGGCCACGTCCGGCGGCATCAAGGGGCCCTGATCGCGATGGCCAGCAGCGCGCCGTCTGCGCCGCCCCGCGGGGCGGCGCTGGTCGAACAGCGGCTCGGCCACCGCTTCGCCGAGCGTGCGCTGTTCGAGCGTGCCCTCACGCACCGCAGCTTCGGCGCCGACCACAACGAGCGGCTCGAGTTCCTGGGCGATGCCGTGCTGAACCTGGCCGTCTCGCGGCTGCTGTTCGACCGCTTCTCCGGCTCCGACGAAGGCGACCTCACGCGCGTGCGCGCCCACCTCGTGCGCGAGGACAGCCTGCATCGCGTGGCGCTGGTGCTGGGCCTGCCCGACGCCTTGCGGTTGTCCGACGGCGAGGCGCGCGGAGGCGGCGCCGCCCGGCCGTCCATCCTGGCCGACGCGGTGGAGGCGCTGATCGGCGCCGTGAGCATCGACGGCGGATTCGACGCCGCGCAGGCGCTGGTGGCCCGGCTGTTCGGCGAGACCATCATGTCGACCACCACCGACAACTGGCGCAAGGACGCCAAGACCGAGCTGCAGGAATGGCTGCAGGCGCGGCACGTGCCCGTGCCGGCGTACCGCATCTCGGCCACGCACGGGCAGGCGCATGCCCAGACCTTCGAGGTCGAATGCGACGTCCCCGCGCTGAAGTGGCGGGCCACCGGCGCGGGGCGCTCGCGCCGCGCCGCCGAGCAGGCCTCCGCGCAGCAACTGCTCGATCGAATCAAGGCCGGCGAACTCGACGTGCCGACCCGCAAAGGAAACCCTGGTGCCTGAAATCAAGCCTCCCCACGACTCGTCCGACGAGCTTCCGGAGGACGACCTGCCGCAAGGCGACAGTCATTCCGACGACCTCCCCGAAGACTTCGCCGACGACGGCGACGAGATGATCGAGACCCCGCTCAGCGAGGCCGCGATCGCCGCGATGCTGTCGGCCGCGGTGGACGAGCACGGCGAGAAGAAGCGCTGCGGCCTCGTGGCCATCGTCGGCCGCCCCAACGTGGGCAAGTCCACGCTGCTGAACGCCCTGGTGGGCCAGAAGATCAGCATCACGTCCAACAAGGCGCAGACCACGCGCCACCGCATCACCGGCGTGCGCAGCGAGGGCCCGGCCCAGTTCGTGTTCGTCGACACGCCCGGCTACCAGACGAAGCATTCCGCGGCGCTCAACAAGTCGCTGAACAAGACCGTGGTGTCGGTGCTGACCGACGTCGACATCGTGCTGTTCATGGTGGAGGCGGGCAAGTTCGGCGCGGACGACGCCAAGGCGCTGCAGCTGATGCCCAAGGGCAAGCCGGTGATCCTGATCCCGAACAAGCTCGACACCGTGCAGCGCCGCAGCGACCTGCTGCCATGGCTGAAGTCCATGCAGGACAAGTTCGCGTTCGCCGAGTTCTTCCCGATGTCCTCGCACTCCACCAGCGACATCGAGCGCCTGCTGGGCGTGCTCAAGCCCTACCTGCCCGAGCAGCCGTGGTTCTACGACGCCGAGATGCTCACCGACCGCAGCGAGCGCTTCCTGGTCAGCGAGGTGATCCGCGAGAAGCTGTTCCGCCTGACCGGCGACGAGCTGCCCTACAACGTGACCGTGGTGATCGACCAGTTCGTCGAGGAAGGCACGATGCGCCGCATCGCCGCCACCATCATCGTGGAGCGCGACGCGCACAAGGGCATGGTCATCGGCGCCAAGGGCCTGCAGCTCAAGCGCATCGCGTCGGAGTCGCGCCAGGAGCTCGAGCGCCTGCTCGAGGCCAAGGTCTTCCTCGAGGTGTGGGTGAAGGTGCGCTCGGGCTGGGCCGATTCCGAGGAACATCTGCGCTCGTACGGCTACGAGTAGGCCGGTGGCAACCGCCCGCCGCGTCACGGCGCCGCTCGACGCCTACGTGCTCCATCGCTACGACTGGAGCGAGACCAGCCTGATCCTGGACCTGTTCACGCGCTCCAGGGGCCGCGTCACGGTGGCGGCCAAGGGCGCCAAGCGGCCGTACTCGCAGCTGCGCAGCGTGCTGCTGCCGTTCCAGCGCATCTCGGCCACCATCGGCAAGCAGGCCGAGGACGCGCAGGCCGACGTGGTCACGCTGCGCGCCGCCGAGTGGGCCGGGCTCGACGCGACGCCGGTGCTGCCGCCGGCGCGGCTGTTCGCCGGCTTCTACCTCAACGAGCTGCTGATGAAGCTGCTCGCCCGCGGCGACGCGCACCCGCTGCTGTTCGACGCCTACGCGGCCACGCTGCGCAGCCTGGCGGTGTCCGACGACTTCGCCGAGCAGATCGGCCTGCGCGCGTTCGAACTGGTGCTGCTCAAGGCCATCGGCCTGCTGCCCGAGCTCGACCGTGTCACCGCCACCCAGCAGGCGCTGGCGCCCGACGCCGACTACCAGTGGCTGGGCGACCGCGGCGTGGTCGACGCCGATCCGTCGCTGGCTGCGGCCCGACTGCCCGGCGCCGACCTGCTGGCCATCGATGCCGCGCTGCGCGACAACAACCTCGGCGCGCTGCACGTGGCCTGCGCGACGCGCCTCGATCGCCTCAAGCCGGTGCTGCGGCCGCTGGTTCACTATCATCTCGGTTCGCCCGCGCTGCGCACGCGCGACGTGATGAGAGACGCAAGACAACTGCTCGGCACGCGCTGAACACGAAAGAACGCTTCATGAACCCGCTGGTCGCCCCGGAACAGGTCACGCACGCGCACCGCTGCGCGCTGTCCGTCAACGTCAACAAGGTCGCGCACCTGCGCAACACGCGCCACCTGGGCATCCCCAGCGTCACGCACGCGGCCACGTTGTGCCTGCAGGCGGGCGCGCAAGGCATCACGGTGCACCCGCGGCCCGACGAGCGCCACATCCGCGCCGCCGACGTCGCCGAGATCCACGCGCTCGTCAAGCGGTGGCCCGAGGCCGAGTACAACATCGAGGGCAACCCGTTCCAGAACCTGATGGGCTTCATCCGCGAGGTGCGGCCGCACCAGGCGACGTTCGTGCCCGACAGCGAGGACCAGTTCACCTCCGACCACGGCTGGGACCTGGCCAGGGACGCCGTCCGGCTGCGTCCGCTCATCGAGGAATGCCACGCGCTGGGCGTGCGCGTGAGCCTGTTCATGGATCCGCTGCCCGAGGCGATGGCCGCCGTGCGCGAGCTCGGCGCCGACCGCATCGAGCTCTACACCGAGACCTACGCCAGCGCGCACGGCACGCCGCGCCAGGCCGAGGTGCTCGCGCGCTTCACCCGCACGGCCGAGGCCGCACTGGCGCTGGGCCTGGGGCTCAACGCGGGCCACGACCTGAGCCTCGCCAACCTCACCGACTTCATCCGCGCGGTGCCCGGCGTCGCCGAGGTCTCGATCGGCCACGCGCTGATCGCCGACGCGCTGGAATTCGGCCTGGGCGACACGGTGCATCGCTACCTGCGCGCCATCGTCGCGGCCGAGGCGGCGGAGTCGCTCGCGTGATCTTCGGCATCGGCACCGATCTCTGCGACGTGCGCCGCATCACGGCCACGCTGGAGCGCAAGGGCGACCGCTTCGCCGAGAAAGTGCTGGGCCCCGACGAGCTGAAGGTGTTCCACGCGCGGCGCGCCAAGGTGGAGAGCCGCGGCATCCGTTTCCTGGCCACGCGCTTCTCGGCCAAGGAGGCGTTCTCCAAGGCCGTGGGCATGGGGCTGCACATGCCCATGACCTGGCGCAGCTGCGAGATCCTCAACGAACGCTCCGGCAAGCCCTTCATCCGCCTGCACGGCGAGATGGCGGCGTGGTTCGCCGAGCGCAATCTCGTCGCGCACGTCACCGTGACCGACGAGACCGACTATGTGGCCTCCTTCGTGGTGGTCGAGACCACGCCAACCCGGAGCTGACCCATGGCCCGCAAGATCAAGAAGAACGCCAAGACCCCCAAGCCCTCCGGCGAGGCCGCCATCGTCGCCCAGTTCAGCGAGCCGCTGGACTTCGTACCCGACGCTCGCTTCGACGACCATGCGCCGGTGATCCTCGACGTGGCCGGCACCAGGCTCAGCGCCGACGACCGGCGCCGCCTCGCGCATCCGCTGACCGGCGGCGCGATCCTGTTCGGGCGCAACTGGGTCAACCGCCGGCAGGTCACCGAGCTGGTGGCCGAGATGAAGGCGATCCGGCCCGACCTGCTGGTGTGCGTCGACCACGAGGGGGGGCGCGTGCAGCGCTTCCGCACCGACGGCTTCACGCACCTGCCGGCCATGGATGTCTACGGCAAGCGCTGGATGGACGACGGCGCCGGCCCCGCGGGCGACGGCGCGATGGCCGCCACCGACTCGGCCACCGCGGCCGGCTTCGTGATGGCCACCGAGCTGCGTTCCTGCGGCGTCGACCTGAGCTTCGCGCCGGTGCTCGATCTGCACTTCGGCCACAGCGCGGTCATCGGCGACCGCTCATTCCATCGCGACGCCCGCATCGTCACGCTGCTGGCCAAGAGCCTGATGCTGGGCATGCGCCAGGCCGGCATGGCCAACTGCGGCAAGCACTTCCCCGGCCACGGCCACGTCGCGGCCGACAGCCACGTCGACATTCCGGTCGACCCGCGCCCGCTCTCCGAGATCCTGCTGGACGACGCGCGGCCCTACGAGTGGCTGTCCACCTCGCTGGCCAGCGTGATGCCGGCCCACGTCGTCTACCCCGACGTCGACGACAAGCCCGCGGGCTTCTCGGCGCCGTGGCTGCACGACATCCTGCGCTCGCGGCTCGGCTTCACCGGCGCGATCTTCTCCGACGACCTGAGCATGGCCGGCGCGCGCACTCTGGGCGGCCGCACGCTGGGCTATGCCGAGGCGGCCGTGCTGGCGATGAACGCCGGCTGCGACCTGGTACTGCTGTGCAACCAGAGCGTGGGCAAGGGCGAGCCGCTGGACGACCTGCTGGACGGCCTCGTCAAGGCGCGCGCCGACGGCACCTGGGCACCGGACGCCGCGTCCGAAAGGCGCCGGCTGGACCTGCTGCCGCAGACCGAGCCGCTGGCCTGGGACGACCTGATGCGCGACGCGGCCTACCTGCGCGCCCTCGACCGGCTCTAGACGGGCCTCGCCGCCATGAAAAAAGCCGCGGGCCCGAAGGCGCGCGGCTCGTCGTGAGGGCGATGTCGCTCAGCCCGGCCCGGCCGGCCCGGTGACGCACTTATTCTGCTGGCAATGCGCGCCGGGGTCGGCGAGCATGTAGCAGGTGGACACCTGGTGCGACGCGCGCGCCGCCTGGCCCGCGAGGTCGCGCTCGCGCTGCGCCAGCGCATCGACGCTGGCGGCGGAGACGGTCTTGCTCGAGTACGCGCGGTAGCCCGTCGGGCCGCCGCACGCCTTGGCGCCGACGGCCACCGAATGGCATTCGGTGTCGACGGTGCAGGCCGACGCGCCGGCGAGCGTCTTCTCCAGTTGCGCATCGACCGACGCCAGGTCGCCCGGCGCGGCCGCGGAGGCGATGACGGGCGGCGCCGGCACGTGGGCCGTCGAGACGGCCGGCGCCGAGGCCACCAGCGCCGCACCCGCGGGCGTCAGCGACACCGCGCCGACGTCCTTGCAGGCCGACAGCGACAGCGCGAGCCCGACGGCCCCCACGATGCACAGCGTCCGGAACACGGGGCGGCGAGCGGGGAGGGCGGTCGGATTCGTCATGGCGTCACCGCGGCAATCAGGAGGCCTGCGTATCGAACGGCAGCTTGATCTGGCTGAGATCCTTGCGGGTCTCCACCAGCACCAGCGGGCCTTCGTCGACCACGACCACCGGCGGGCGTTCGCGTGGCACGTGCGCGGCCTTGGGCGCGTTGGCGATCGCCTCCTGGGCGGCGCGCACGCTGTCGGCGTTGGAGTGCACCCACTCGAGGCCGGCCGAACCCGCGAGCGTGTTCAGGTCGGCGATGGGCAGGTCGAACTTCGGCACGACCGGCACCACGACCGGCGCGATGGGCGCGACCGGCGCCGCCACGACAGGCGCGGGCGTCGGAGCCGGCGCCGTGAAGGCGCGCGATTCGAACGGCACGGCCACGCGGGCCGGCGTTTCGTCGGCCTCGGCGGCTTCAGCCAGCGGAGCGGCTGCCACGTGCGGCGCGGGGACATCGGCCAGCACCGGCGCCGGTGCGGGTTCGGCGACGCCGGCCGCCTCGGTCAGCGCGGCGTTGCCGGCCAGGCCTTCGGTGGCGGTCTCGCCGCTGGTGTCGCCCTGGCCGTCCTCGCGGCGCGGGCCACGATTGCGGTCGCGACCGCGGCCACGGCGGCGGTTGCCGCCTTCGCCTTCGCCGTCGGCCTGTGCTTCGCCTTCCGCGGCCACGGCGCCTTCCGCGGGCGTTTCGCCCTCGGCGACGGCGTCGTTGCCTTCGCCCTCGACACTGCCTTCGCCGGACGCATCGTCACGGCCACGGCCGCCACGGCGACGGCGGCGGCGACGGCCGTCGCGCTCGCCATCGGCCGCGGGCGTGCCGTCGCCGGACACGGCGCCGGCCACCACCTCGGCGCCCGGCGGGGTGTCGATCAGCTCGCCTTGCTCGCCCAGTTCGCCGTAGCCGGTGGGCGCTTCGGCCACCGGTGCGGGGGCCGGACGGCGGCCGCCGCGTTCGCCGCGTTCGCGTTGCGGTGCGGCCTCGGCCGTCATGCCTTCGGCGCCCTCGACCTGGGCCGGACGATCTTCGCGCGGGGCGCGTTCGCGGCGGCCGCCTTCGCGGCCACCTTCTCGCGGTGCGCCGTCGACACGCGGTTCGCCACGGCGACCGCCGCGGCCTTCCGGACGCGCCTCGGCGTTCTCGGACACGGTCTCGCGATTGCGCTCGCTGCGCTCACCGCGGCGCGATTCGTCGCGCGGCGGACGACCTTCTCCGGCCTTGCGCTCGCCGCCGCGGCCTTCGCCGCCACGGGCTTCCGAGCCACGGCCACCGCGTTCGCCACGCTCGCCGTTGCGACCGCCACGACGCTTGTCGTCACGGCCGCGGCCGTCACGATTGCCGTCGCGCGACTCGCCCGTGCGGGCGGCCGGCGCGGCCGTCGCCGGGGCGGGCGCGGCCACCGGGGCAGGCGCGGGCGACGCGCCGAACAGGTTCTTGATCCAGCCGAAGAAGCCACCGGAGGCGGGCGCCGGTGCGGGCTTGGCCGCGGGACGCGGCGCGCGTGCGGGTTGCGCGGCCTGCGCAACCGGGGCGGGCGTCGGCGCGGGGGCCGGTGCCGGCGGGGCCGGCTGGTCGGGCAGCACGCCCTTGATGACCGGTTCCTGCTTGGCCTTGGCCTTGTCGCGGCGCGTGATCGAGACCTCGTCCTGGGGCTCCTCGATCATCGTGTAGCTGGCCTGCAGGTTTTCCAGGCGCGGGTCGTCATGGCGCAGGCGCTCGAGCTTGTAGTTCGGCGTCTCGAGGTGCTTGTTGGGCACCAGCAGCACGGTGGTGCGCTGCTTCAGCTCGATCTTGGTGATCTCGCTGCGCTTCTCGTTGAGCAGGAACGACACCACTTCCACCGGCACCTGCACGTGCACGGCGGCCGTGTTCTCCTTCATCGACTCTTCCTGGATGATGCGCAGGATCTGCAGGGCGGACGATTCGGTGTCGCGGATGTGGCCCGTGCCGTTGCAGCGCGGGCAGGTGATGTGGCTGCCTTCGCTCAGCGCCGGGCGCAGGCGCTGGCGGCTCAGTTCGAGCAGGCCGAACTTGCTGATGGACGAGAACTGCACGCGGGCGCGGTCGAAACGCAGCGCGTCGCGCAGGCGTTGCTCCACCTCGCGGCGGTTCTTCGACTCTTCCATGTCGATGAAGTCGACCACGATCAGGCCGCCCAGGTCGCGCAGGCGCATCTGGCGCGCGATCTCGTCGGCCGCTTCGAGGTTGGTGCGGGTGGCCGTTTCCTCGATGTCGCCGCCGCGCGTGGCGCGCGCGGAGTTGACGTCGATGGAGACCAGCGCTTCCGTGTGGTCGATGACGATCGCGCCGCCGGCCGGCAGGTTGACCGTGCGCGAGAACGCGGTCTCGATCTGGTGCTCGATCTGGAAGCGGCTGAACAGCGCCGCGTCGTCGCGGTAGCGCTTCACGCGATTGGCCGTCTCCGGCATCACGTGGTTCATGAACTGCTGCGCCTGCTCGAAGATGTCGTCCGTGTCGATCAGGATCTCGCCGATGTCGGCGGTGAAGTAATCGCGGATGGCGCGGATGACCAGCGACGATTCCTGATAGATGAGGAACGCGCCCTTGCCCTGCTTGGAGGCGCCGTCGATGGCGTCCCACAGCTTGAGCATGTAGTTCAGGTCCCACTGGAGCTCGGGCGCGCTGCGGCCGATGCCGGCGGTGCGCGCGATCAGGCTCATGCCCTTCGGGTACTCGAGCTGGTCGAGGTTTTCCTTGAGCTCCTCGCGGTCCTCGCCCTCGATGCGACGGCTGACGCCGCCGCCGCGCGGGTTGTTGGGCATCAGCACGAGGTAGCGGCCGGCCAGCGACACGAACGTGGTCAGGGCCGCGCCCTTGTTGCCGCGTTCTTCCTTCTCGACCTGCACCAGGAGTTCCTGGCCGTCGCGGATCGCGTCCTGGATGCGGGCCGACTTGACGTCGGTGCCTTCGCGGAAATACTGGCGCGAGATTTCCTTGAACGGCAGGAAACCATGGCGGTCCTCGCCGTAGTCGACGAAACAGGCCTCGAGCGACGGCTCGACGCGCGTCACGACCGCCTTGTAGATATTGCCCTTGCGCTGTTCGCGCCCTTCGATCTCGTTTTCGAAATCGAGAAGTTTCTGGCCGTCGACGATGGCCAGCCGGCGTTCTTCCGGCTGGGTCGCATTGATGAGCATGCGTTTCACGTGCACTCCTTCTTCGCTTCGCGCGGCGATGCGCCGACGCGAGGCGTTCGCCTCACTGCGCTTCCTGCAGGCCGATGTCGACAGGGCCTGCGAAGCGCGTTAACGATGCACGAGAAACTACAAGCGAACCGAAGGAAGGAACCGCCCTGGACTGCTCGCCGGGCCCCGGTGACGGGACGTTGGCAGGAACAGCGTTGGCGCTATGGCGTCAGGCTTTGGCCTCGCGGTGCCGGACGTCGGATGTTTCCTGAAAGGCCACCTGCGGTCACGGCCATGGCCGCTCCTGCAGGTCCACGCACCAGGCGGCCCCGGGCGCGGGGGGAGCGCAGGGCGGTGGCGGCGGCGCGGCGCGGATATGCGCCGGGCGCCGGCCAGGGCCGTGCGTGCTCGCCCGCGTGGCGGGGTGGGGTCGGGTGGGGGTGGGAAACGAACGCCATGCGTTGCGATTGAAAGGGATCTGACACCGGCTGCCAGCTGGATTTCCGTTGGGAACTCCGTCTGGCGACCTTGGAAAACCTTTATCTCCAGCCTGCGGAAAAATGCAGGTCGGTTCGTGAGTCGTTGCTCTTCCGCGTCTTTGCATCCGGCCGCCGGGCCACTTCGTGGTCACCGGCCTGTCGAGGCGCCGAGCGCGTTGCATCACCTTGTTTGCCGCGTCTCTTTCGATACTTGGCGCCACGTCGTCGCGGTTTTGTTGTCGAGTTTCAAAGGGCCGACTTGAGGTCCGTCTGGCGGATTACCCAGGTAAACTCTGGAAAATCAAGAACTTATGTCGCTAACGTGGTCCGGCCAATTATAGAGGCGAAACGCAAGCCGGCTCAAACACCGGCCCGGGGCGGCGCCAAGGCGAAGCCGGGCGCTCCCGGCAAGGCCCCCGTGGCCGCGACGGCCAAGCCGCGTGCGCGACCCGCGGCGACCGCGGCCCGACCCGTCCCGCGCGCGCCCGCGCCGGCGCCTGCCGTCGAGGCCGCGCCGGCCGTCCGCACCGTCACGGTGGACGCCGAATACGAAGGCCAGCGCCTGGACAACTTCCTGTTGCGCGAGCTCAGGGGCGTGCCCAAGACGCACGTCTACCGCATCATCCGTTCGGGCGAGGTGCGCGTGAACAAGGGTCGCGCCTCGGCCGACACCAAGCTGGCCGGCGGCGACCTCGTGCGCGTGCCGCCCGTGCGCATGGCCGCGCCCGCGACGCCGGCCGAGGCCGCGCCGCCGCGCGAGTTCCCGATCCTGTTCGAGGACGAGCACCTGATCGCCATCGACAAGCCGTCCGGCACCGCCGTGCACGGCGGCTCGGGCGTGAGCTTCGGCGTCATCGAGCAGCTGCGCCGGGCCCGGCCGCAGCAGAAGTACCTGGAACTGGTGCACCGGCTCGACCGCGAGACCTCGGGCATCCTGCTGCTGGCCAAGAAGCGCAGCGCGCTGCTGGCCCTGCAGGAGCAGTTCCGCGCCCGCGAGACCGGCAAGACCTACGCCGCGCTGGTGGTGGGGCGCTGGCCCGCGAAGCTGAAGGTGATCGACGTGGCCCTGCACAAGACCGAGGACGGCGGCGGCGAGCGCCGCGTCTACCCGGTGGCCGACGACCATCCGGACGGCCAGCGCTCGATCTCGCTGGTGCGCATCGCGACGCAGTTCGCGGACACCACCTTGCTGGACGTCACCATCAAGACCGGCCGAACGCACCAGATCCGCGTGCACCTGCAGCACTCCGGCCACGTGATCGTGGGCGACGACAAGTACGGCGACTTCGCGCTCAATCGCCGCTTCGCGCGCGGCGAGGCCGTGCCGGGCGTGCGCTTCGAGCGCATGTTCCTGCACGCCCGGCAGCTTGCCTTCGACCATCCCGCCAGCGGCGAACGCCTCGAGCTCGTGGCGCCGCTGCCGCCCGAATGCGCCGCGCTGGTCGCCGGCCTCGCGCGCCAGACGGAGAACCCGTGACAGCCTCCCCCGACCGCCCGCGCCGCTTCGACCTCGTCGCCTTCGACTGGGACGGCACGCTGTTCGACTCCACCGCGCTGATCGTGCACAGCATCCAGGCCGCCTGCCGCGACCTGGGGCTGCCGGTGCCCGACGACGAGCGCGCCTCGTGGGTGATCGGCCTGAGCCTGCACGGCGCGATGAAGCACGCGGTGCCCGACATCACGCCCGAGCAGATCCCGCAGATGGTGGAACGCTACCGCTTCCACTACCTGGCGCGCCAGCACGACCTGACGCTGTTCCCCGGCGTGCTGGAGCTGCTGAAGGCGCTGAAGGCCCGCCACCACTGGCTGGCGGTGGCCACCGGCAAGAGCCGCGCGGGCCTCGACGAGGCGCTGCACTCGGTGGAGCTGAGGGGCGTGTTCGACGGCACGCGCACGGCCGACGAGACGCGCTCCAAGCCCGACCCGCAGATGCTTCTCGAGCTGATGCGCGAGTTCGGCACGGTCCCGGATCGCACGCTGATGATCGGCGACACCACGCACGACCTGCAACTGGCCGCCAACGCCGGCGCGCCCAGCGTCGCCGTGGCCTACGGAGCCCACCAGGCGTCGGAGTTCGCCGCGCACGCGCCGCTGTTCGTGGCGCACAGCGTGGCCGAGCTCGCCGCGTGGCTGCAGGCCCATGCCTGAGACGGCGCCGGACGGCGCGCTGCCCCTGTGTGCCGGCGCCGACCTGGCGGAGGCCGGCCCGGCCCACGTGTTCGACGTGCTGCTGTGGCGCCGCCCGGCGCGCGCCTTCGCGCTGCGCTTCGAGGGCCGCGTGGTGGCCTACATGAACCGCTGCGCCCACGTGCCCACCGAGATGGACTGGCGCCCCGGCGAATTCCTCGACGACGAGCGCCGATTCATCGTCTGCTCGATGCACGGCGCGGTCTACGAGCCCACCACCGGCCACTGCATCGCGGGCCCCTGCGCGGGCCAGCGCCTGATGCGCATCGCCGTCGTCGAGCGCGCCGGCCAGGTGTATTGGTATCCTTCCGCGGACATCCGCCCTGTCGAGTTCGACGCCATTTCTCCGGATAGCACGCCATGACGCAAGATTTCGAGCCCACGCAGACCCCGCCGCTGCCCGAGAACGGCCCGGCCCCGGTGCCTGCGCCGGCGCCCGCCCCGTTGCCGCCCGTCAACGTCAGCGTCGACGCCGATCTGTCGCGGCTCGAGCACGTGCTGGCGCAGGTCACGGGCGAGCTGATGCGCGATCGCCGCACCGACCGCCGCTGGCGGCTGGCCGGGCGCCTCGCGTGGTTCCTGCTCGCGCTGGCCGTGGTGTGGGGCATCGTCTCCGCGCAGCGCGGCAAGGCCGCCACGCCCAACGGGCCGCACACGGCGCTGGTGGAGGTCCGCGGCGAGATCGCGTCCGAGGGCACCGCCAGCGCGGAGAACATCGTCTCGGCGCTGCGCAGCGCGTTCGAGGAGAAGAACGCCGTCGCGGTGGTGATCCGCATCAACTCGCCCGGCGGCAGCCCGGTGCAGGCGGGCATCGTCTACGACGAGATCAAGCGCCTGAAGACGCAGTACCACAAGAAGATCTACGCGGTCTGCGAAGAGGTGTGCGCGTCCGGCGCGTACTACATGGCCGTGGGCGCCGACGAGATCTTCGTCGACAAGGCCAGCATCGTCGGCTCCATCGGCGTGCTGATGGACGGCTTCGGCTTCACCGGCACCATGGAGAAGCTGGGGGTGGAGCGCCGCCTGATCACGGCCGGCGCGAACAAGGGCATGCTCGATCCGTTCTCGCCGCTCAAGCCCGAGCAGCGCGCGCTGGCGCAGGCGATGATCGACCAGATCCACAAGCAGTTCATCGCCGTCGTCAAGGAAGGCCGCGGCGCGCGGCTGCACGAGACGCCGGACACGTTCTCGGGCCTGTTCTGGAACGGCGAGGAGGCCGTCAACCAGGGCCTGGCCGATCACTTCGGCAGCCTCGACTCGGTGGCCCGCGACGTGGTCAAGGCCGAGGACGTGGTCGACTACACGCTGCAGGAGAACGTGGCCGAACGCCTGGCCAAGCGCTTCGGCGCCTCCGTCGGCGCCGGTGCGGTGCACGAGCTGCAGGCGCCACTGCTGCGTCGCTGAGCGGCGGGGGCGGCCGCACGTGGTGGCCGCGTCTGTCCACAAATCCGCGCTTGCCCGAGGTTTCGGGCGGGCGCGCGCCGCGGTCCGGCGCATGCGCGTGTAACGATGCGCTGCTGGCGCTCAAGAATCCCCGCCGCCCGCCGATTTCCGTCTGAACGCCGTCCTCCGGCGGCCTCGCCTCTCCCATGCACGCTCGCGTTCTCCGTCGCCTGCTGATCGTCCTGCTGGCCCTCACCGGCATCGCGCTGCTGTGGAACCGGTTCGGCATGACCTCGACGATGGTCATCGACGCGAGTTCGCCCTACAACGCCGCCGCGTTCGACGACCGCGCCAATCCCGGCGGCAACAGCGTGGCCAGCGTGGTTCGCGCCAACGGCGGCCTGGGCATGGATTGCGATCTGCGCGCCGGCTACCAGTGGGCGTTCTGCGAGCTGCGGCTGGAGTTCGCCAAGGCGCCGCGCGGCATCGACCTGAGCCGCTACGACTCGATGAAGCTGTGGGTCAGCGCCACCGGCCCCGAGGCGCAGCAACGCGTGCGCATCTACGTGCGCAATTTCGATCCGGCCTATTCGAAGGCGGCGGAACTCGAGTCCCAGAAGGTCGACCAGCTGATCTACGAACCCTCGGCCTACCCCCAGGGCTACGAGGTGCCGCTGAGCCGCTTCACGGTGTCGCAGTGGTGGGTCGACGAACACCCGATGACGCTCGAGCTGGAGGCGCCCGACTTCCGCAACGCCACGCAGATCGCGTTCTCCACCGGCCCCAGGGTGGAGCCGGGCCGGCACACGATCCGCATCCAGCGCATCGAGCTCACCGGCAAGCTGATCTCCACCGCCACGTTCCGCCTGGGCATCATCGCGGTGTGGATGCTGTCTGTGTTCTGCTACCTCGTGGTCGACGGCCTGCTCAAGCGCAACGAACTGCGGCTGTCGGCCGCCAGCCAGAGCTCGCTGCAGCGCCTGAACGAATCGCTGCGCCTCGAGACCCGCAGCCTGGCCGAGATCGCGCGCACCGACCCGCTGAGCGGCGCCCTCAACCGCAAGGGCCTGGCCGACGAGCTGACGCGCCTCGTGCGGCTGGGCGACGGCCAGACCTTCCCGATGACGCTCGTGTTCATCGACATCGACCACTTCAAGCGCATCAACGACGCGCATGGCCATGACACCGGCGACCAGGTGATCCGCGGCCTGTCCCAGCTCGTGCGCTCGGCCGTGCAGCGCGACGACCTGTTCGCGCGCTGGGGCGGCGAGGAGTTCCTGCTCGTCTTCCGCGACACCCCGGGCCTCAAGGGCCGCGACATCGCCGAGCGCCTGCGCGAACGCATCGCGTGCGCCGCGTGGCCCGACGGGCTGAGCGTGACCTGCAGCTTCGGCGTTTCGGAGTGGCGTCGCGGCGAGGATCTCAACGAAGGGATCAAGCGCGCCGACGAGGCGATGTACCGCGCGAAGCAGCAAGGGCGGGATCGCGTGGAGATCGAGCTGGAGTCGCGCGAGGCGACTGAATCCCAGCCGGCTTGACGCGTTTGCAGGCCAGGCAACCTACAGCCAGCCCGACTTTCTGAATTGCCGATAGAGGATCACGCAGACGATCGTGATCGTGGCCAAGGCCAGCGGATAGCCGTAGTGCCACTCCAGCTCCGGCATGTTCTTGAAGTTCATGCCCCAGATGCCCGCGAACGCGCTCACCACCGCGAAGATGCCGGCCCAGGCGGCGAGGCGCTTGTTGACCACCGATTCCTCGATGGCCACCATCGCGAGGTTCACCTGGATGGCCGTGCCGATGGTGTCGCGCAGGTTGTCCAGCGAGCCGTTCATGCGCATCAGGTGGTCGAAGACGTCGCGGAAGTATTCGCGGTTGTTCTCGCAGACGGCCGGCACGCGGCCGCTGAACAGCTTGTGCACGGCGTCGATCAGCGGCGCCACGGCATGGCGCACGACGCCGATGTCGCTCTTGAGCTCGTACAGGCGGCGGATGTTGGCCTGCGAGGTGCCGGGCTCGAAGATCTGTTCCTCCACCTGTTCCAGCTCGGTCTCGAGCCGGTCGATGATGGGGAAGTAGCGGTCGACCACCGCATCCAGCAGCGCGTAGAACACGAAGGCCGGGCCATGGCGCAGGAGTTGCGGCTCGCGTTCCGATCGCTCGCGCACCTGCAGCAGGTTCTGCCCGCTGCGGTTGCGGATGGACAGCACGAAGTTCGTGCCGACGAAGATGTCCACCTCGCCGGTCCTGAGCTCGTCCGTGGGCGTCATCTCCACGGTGTGCACCACGGCGAACAGGGTGTCGCCGTATTCCTCGACCTTGGGGCGCTGGTGGCCGTGCAGGGCGTCCTCGACGGCCAGCTCGTGCAGGCCGAACTCCTGCTGCATCGTCTTGAGCTCGTCCTCGGTGGCGTCCTTGAGGGCGACCCAGACGAAGCAGTTGGCGCGCACCAGGTAGTCGCTGATCTCCGCGATGGGGATGTCGGCGAGCTTGGCCCCGTTCTCGTAGGCGACGCAGTTGATCAGCATGGGCCGCACTGTAGCGGGGATGGGCGACGGGCGCTCCCGGGCGCGGAAACGACGCTTTTGCCGGCCGGGGTGGCGGTGTCACGCGGCCCCGGGTCAAAATGCGATCCCCACCAACAAATGACCCGCGCACGCATCCGGCGGCGGGCTCCAGCCGATTTCATGAGCAGCAAGGAACACGGCGCGGGCCTCGGGGCCATGACGCTGGGCGCACTGGGCGTCGTCTACGGCGACATCGGCACGAGCCCGCTCTACACGCTGCACGAGATCTTCCAGCCGGTGTCGGGCGTGGGCGTTCCGCTCGACGCGTGGCACCTGATCGGCGCGGTCTCCACCATCTTCTGGGGCCTGATGCTGGTGGTCACGCTCAAGTACGTGATCCTGATCCTGCGTGCCGACAACAACGGCGAAGGCGGCGCGATGGCGCTCACCGCGCTGGCGGCCAAGGCCGCGGGCGGCACGCCGCGCCGGCGCACGCTGATCATGCTGGTGGGCATGTTCGGCGCCACGCTGTTCTTCGGCGACAGCGTGATCACGCCCGCCGTCACCGTGATGGGCGCGGTCGAGGGCATCGAGGTCATCACGCGGGCGCTCAAGGCCTACGTGGTGCCGATCTCGGTGGTGATCCTGGTGCTGCTGTTCTCGGCCCAGCGCTTCGGCACCGGCGCGTTCGGCAAGCTGTTCGGCCCGATCATCCTGGTCTGGTTCAGCGGCCTGGCCGTCGTCGGCGCGCTGCACATCACGCAGGCGCCCGAGATCCTCAACGCGCTCAACCCGATCTACGCCGTCGAGTTCCTGATCGACCGCGGCTGGCATGTGTTGGCCGCACTCGGCGCCATCGTGCTGGCGCTCACGGGCGCCGAGGCGCTCTACGCCGACATGGGCCACTTCGGCAAGTCGCCCATCCGCCTGGCCTGGAGCACCGTGGTGCTGCCGGCGCTGGCGCTCAACTACATGGGCCAGGGCGCGCTGCTGATCCACGATCCGGCCGCCATCGCCAACCCGTTCTTCAAGATGTTCCCGCAGGCCTGGGTGGCGCCGGTGGTGGTGCTGGCCGCGATGGCCGCCGTCATCGCGTCGCAGGCCGTGATCTCGGGCGCGTTCTCCATGGCCAAGCAGGCGATCCAGCTAGGCTTCCTGCCGCGCATGGAGGTCGTCTACACCTCGCTGCGCGAGGCCGGGCAGATCTACCTGCCGCGCCTGAACTGGGCCCTGATGGTGGCGGTGGTGTGCGCCGTGGTGGGCTTCGGCAGCGTGTCGGCGCTGACCTCGGCGTACGGCATCGCGGTGACGGTCACCATGCTCATCGACACGGTGCTCACCTACTTCGTGGTGCGCTACGGCTGGGGCTTCCCGCTGTGGATCGCGCTCGGCGCCACGGGCTTCTTCATCTTCCTCGACGGCCTGCTGGTGGCCGCCTGTTCGTTGAAGTTCCTGCACGGCGGCTGGTTCCCGCTGCTGCTGGCGCTGGCGATGTTCGCGGTGATGTCCACCTGGAAGCGCGGCCGCGAGCTGCTGCTGGAGAGCATCCGCCGCGACGATCCGGACCTCATCCCGTTCATCACCGCGCTGGCCGAGGACGACATCGCGCGCACGCCGCGCACGGCCGTCTTCACGGTGGCCAACGTCGGCACCGTGCCGCAGGCGCTGCTGCACAACCTGAAGCACAACCAGGTGCTTCACGAGACCAACGTCATCCTCACGGTGAAGTTCCACGAGGTGCCGTGGATCCCGTTCGCGGAGCGCGTGCAGGTGGAGCCGCTGGCGCGCGGCTTCTGGCGCGTCACGGTGAACTACGGCTTCAAGAACACGCCCGACATCCCGCGGGCGCTCACGCTGTGCCGCCCGCACGGCCTGGAGGTGGAGGAGCTCACCACCAGCTACTTCCTGAGCCGCGAGGTGGTGGTGCCCACGCGCGGCGACGGCATGGCGCACTGGCGCGAACGCCTGTTCGCGGCCATGACGCGCAATGCCGGCAGCGTGGTGGAGTTCTTCCGCCTGCCCAACAACTCGGTCATCGAGCTGGGGACGCGCGTGCGGATCTGAGGGCGCTCAGGTGCCGCCGTGGATCACGCGCAGCGGCGGCTTCCCCGGCGGTGGCGGATCGTCGACGACCCGGGTGCAGTTGCGGCCGGCGTGCTTGGCCGAGTACAGCGCCGCGTCGGCCTGGGCGATCAGTTCGTCGATGCCCTGGCCGCCCGCCAATACCGCGGCCACGCCGATGCTCACGGTCACGCCGGGCACGCCGCGCGGCAGGGGGGGTGGGCCGGGCATCGGCTGGCCGACGCACTGGCGCAGGCGGTCCGCGATGATCGCGGCCGTGTCGAGGTCGGTCTCGGGCAGGATCGCCACGAATTCGTCGCCGCCGTAGCGTCCGAACAGGTCGGTGCAGCGGAGCACCGCCTGGCCATGCTGCGCCACGTGGCGCAGCACCGAGTCGCCGGCGGCGTGGCCGTGGGTGTCGTTGATCGCCTTGAAGTGGTCGATGTCGACGATGAAGGCGGCGGTGTAGGAGCGCTGGCGCCGCGCGAGCTGCAGGTCGCGCTGCGCCTGCGTGTAGAGCGCGCCGCGCGACAGCGCGCCGGTGAGGTGGTCGGTGCGCGCCAGCTGCAGCACGCGTTCGTGCATGCGGTCGGTGATGATCAGCACGAAGCCCACGTTGCACAGCACGTCGAAGATCAGCAGCGCGCCGATGTAGACCGCGATCACGGGGGAGTGCAGGTCGACGGCGCTGCCTTCGTCGATCTGGCGCGCATGTGCCCAGATGCGCGAGAAGCTGGCCAGCGCCATGCCCGCGAAGCCCGCCAGCGTCACGGTGCGGCTGACGCTCAGGGGTGCGCTCACGAACAGGCTCGCCGCGGCCCAGGTGGCGAACAGTCCCATGCCGGCCACCATCACGAGGCTGCGCGCGGGAAAGCTGGGCCACACGAGCAGGGTGGCCAGCACGCCCGCGAAGAACAGGGTGGACAGCGCGGCGAGCCAGCGCCCGCGCACGCGGTGGTGATCGAGCTGCTGGCACGACGCCACCGTGCACGCGCGGCCGACGAGGATCAACGCGTTGCCCGCGATGGCCGGCACCCACAGCGGCGCGATGCCCTGCAGTGCGTGCAGGGCCGCCGCGGCGCCAAGCAGGAACGCGGCCACGGCCCACAGGCGAAGCCCCGGAGTCGGGTGGCGCATCCGGCGCTCCAGCGCCAGGACGATGAGCCCGAACATGACGCCCAACGCGGCCGCCACCGCGAGCAGCAAGCGGCCATCGATGGTCATTGCGGAACGTCCGCCGGCGGCTTCGCGCGCCTGTGCATGGGGACTACCTCCTGGCAAAAATTCTAGGCCGCGCCCCGTCGGCTGGAAAGAGCTTTCGTGGGGATATCGCGTGCCTGACCTTGGGATATTCCGGATCGCAAATCGAGCGGCGATAGCGCCAGCGCGTTGCGCAACACCGGCGCGAGCGCCTCCACCAGCGGCGCGATCTGCGCCGCGGGCGTGGCGGCGAACGACAGCACGAGGCCGCGCCAGGCCACGCGCGTGGCGTAGACCGACAGCGGAATCGCGGTGACACCCGCGGCGATCGCGGCGCGCGCCACGGCGCGATCGTCCACCTCGTCCGGCAGCGCGAGCGTCAGGTGCACGCCGCGCGCGCCCGAGACCACGCTCAGGCGCCGCGCGGCGAATTCCCTGGGCAGCGCGCCCGTCAACGCGCGCAGCATCGCGTCGCGGCGCAGCGCGTACTCGCGCCGCAGCGTGCGCACGTGGGCCGCGTAGTGGCCCTCGCGCATGAAGTCGGCCAGTACCTGCTGCACGATCTGGTCGCCGTCGCGGTAGAAGTCGGCCGACGCGTCGGCGAACACGCGCTGCAGGCCCTGAGGCACCACGAGGAACGCCACGCGGATGCCGGGGTACACGGTCTTGCTGAAGGTGCCCAGGTAGATCACGCGGCCGGCCGCGTCCTGGCCCTGCAGCGACGGGAACGGCGCGCCTTCGTAGCGGTACTCGCTGTCATAGTCGTCCTCCAGCAGCAGCGTGTCGTGGCGGGCCGCGAACTGCAGCCACTCGAGCCGGCGCGCGAGCGGCATCACGCCGCCCGTGGGGAACTGGTTGGACGGCGTGAGGTAGGCGAGGCGCGGCGCGCGCTGGCCCGGACGCAGCACCGGCACCGGCAGGCCCAGCGCGTCGACCGGGGCCGCGTGCAGGCGCAGGCCGTGGTCGGACAGCACCTGCGTGGCGGCCCAGTAGCCCGGGTCCTCCAGCAGCACCTCGTCGCCGGGGTCGCACATGAGACGGGCGACGAGGTCGATCGATTCGCCGGTGCCGTCGGTGATGATCACCTGGTCGGGCGCGCAGTGCACGCCGCGCGTGACGCGCACGTGTTCGGCGATCGCCTGGCGCAGCTCGGGCGCGCCGCCGGGCTCGCCCTGTTCCAGCTGGATCGGGTCGGCGCGCCGCAGCTGGCGTTGCTGCAGCCGGTTCCACAGCCGGTGCGGGAACAGCGCGAAGTCGAACTGGCCGGGACAGAAGGGCTGGCGCGTCCAGAACTCGTGCAACGGATGGCTGTGGTAGCGGCGGCCGCGGCGCGAGAACGCCAGCGGCGTCGAACGAGTGCGCGCCACCGGCTCGACCGCGGCGGGCGCGGGCAAGGCGTCGGGCGCGATGCGGCAGACATAGGTGCCCGAGCCCTGGCCGGCCACCACGAAGCCTTCGGCGCGCAGTTGCTCGTAGACCGGCACGGCCGTGTTGCGCGCGATGCGCAGCGCCTGTGCGAGCGCGCGCGTGGACGGCAGCCGGTGCGCCGGCGGCACCGCGCGCTCCAGGATCGCGCGGCGCAGCAGCCGCGTCAGGCGCGCGCCGATGGGCAGGCGCGCCTCGTCGGCGGACGGATGCGCCCAGGCGTGCTGCAGCCAGTCGACGAGGGCATCGGCGGAGGTCGGCGAGGTCATGGTGGGTGCCATCGTACCCTTGCGGCGCGAAGTGGCCCAGTCGATCAGTCGCCAAATGGCCCTTCACGGTGGGCCAATCGCTGCGTAAGCTGTCGCCCATGAATGCCCTCTCCACGCCAGACCGCGCCGCCGTCCAGGCCGCGCTCGCGCAGCTGTCCGCGATGCCGGGCGGCGCGCCCGTCACGGCCATCGAATGCGCCGTCAGCGACTTCACGTCGGTGGCGCGCGGCAAGTCCGTGGGCCCCGCCGATTTCGTCGGCATGGCCGGCTGCCGCTTCCCGTCCGTGATGTTCGGCCTGACGTTGACCGGCGGCGAGCCCGAGGCCGCGTTCGGCCCGCTGCTGCCGGCGTCCTACCTCGACATCGACCTGGTGCCCGACCTGGCCACGCTGCGCGCGCAGCCGGGCCGCGCCGGCGCCGCCACCGTGATCTGCGAGCCCGCGGGGCCGCTGCACGCCGAACGCTACGGCCGCGCGATCTGCGCCAGCGAGCTGTCGCCGCGCGCCGCGCTGCGCCGCGTGCTGGCCCGCCTCGACCGCGCCGGCCTGTGCGCCACCGTGGCGCCCGAGCTGGAGCTGTTCCTGGTGGATCGCCGCGAGCACGAGGGCCAGGTGAGCCTGCACGCGCCCGCGTCCCGCCCCGGCGCGCCCGCGCGCGAGCGTGCCTGCGAGGCCTACTCTCTGGAGCGCACGGGCCACTTCGCCGAGTACTTCGACGCGCTGTTCGCCGCCTGCCACCTGCAGGGCATTCCCGTGTGCGGCCACGCGCACGAGGCCGCGTACTCGCAGTACGAGGTGAACTTCATGCCGGGCGAGCCGCTGGCGCAGGCCGACGCCGTGTTTCGCTTCAAGCGCCTTGCGCGCCAGGTGGCCGCGCAGTTCGGCTTCCTCGCCACCTTCGCGCCCAAGCCCTTCCTCGACCAGCCCGGCACCGGCATGCACTGGCACTTCAGCGTTCATGACAGCCCGGCTCGCTCCGCTCCCCGCCCCCAAGGGGCTCACGCCGGCTCGCACACGAATGCGTTTGCGCATCCCGACGGCACCGACCGCGACACGCTGGGCGCCTTCATCGGCGGCCTGCAGCGCCACGCCGACGCGGCGATGGCGTTCTTCGCGCCGCACGACATGTCGTTCGACCGCGTCCGCCTCAGCGACGCCTCGCCGTCGTCGGCGAGCTGGGGTCATGACGACCGCGGCGTGGCGTTCCGGATTCCCCGGGCGAGCGCGCAGAACCGCCGCATCGAGAATCGCCTGCCCGGCGGCGACGCCAACCCCTACCTGGTCGTGGCCGCCACGCTGGGCCTGGGCCTGGCCGGCATCGAGCAGGGACTTCGGCCCGCGGGCGAGT